>Ga0209188_1000285_pt1 | contig 54325 bp, 56 predicted proteins | sample C_130625_EF_Meta_FD_187307 | JGI IMG/M metagenome (GOLD analysis project Ga0209188, IMG submission 187307) | Freshwater microbial communities from Lake Croche, Canada to study carbon cycling - C_130625_EF_MetaG (SPAdes) (version 2) | ecosystem: Environmental > Aquatic > Freshwater > Lake...
GCCTTTTACGGTGAAGTCATTTCTGCCATCAACCAATTGGCCAGTAACGCCAAAGGAAAGATCGAGGTGGAGATGGCCATGGTTTACATCAACAGCTCTAGCATCAAAGCCATGTACCGAATTTTTGAGGGCTTGGATGCTTATCGTCAAGCGGGTAACGATGTGCAAGTGACGTGGAAAGCAGAAGCCGATGACGACATCATGCAAGAACTGGGGGAAGACTTCAAAGACCGGTTTCAATCCTTGAATTTCACTGTTGAGCAACATGGCTGAAGACGTCTTCGATCTCTATGACCGAGAAAAATTATTACTGGCCGAAGGCCAATCGATTCTCGAGAGTGGAGAGCATGCGCAAATTCAAGCATTTGCTGAACGCTTGTTTGACCGGTTTTCCAAACTGGTGCGCGAAAACGAGGATCTGACCCGCCACTCCGACCGGCAAGAACAGCGCATGGTCAAGCTCAACCGCAACCTGAAAACCCAAACCTTAGAGCTTGAACAACAGCGCAGTCGCCTAGAGGGCTTGTCACACCAACTCGCCAAGTATTTGCCCCCGCAGATTCACGATGCCCTGTTTGCCGGCAAATACGATACCCAAATCACCACCCAGCGCAAAAAACTCACGGTGTTTTTCAGTGACATCAAAGACTTCACCCGAACTGCAGAGTTCTTGCAGCCTGAGTCTCTCACCGAGTACCTGAACGAGTACTTTTCCGAGATGACGCAAATCGCCTTGTCTTATGGTGCCACCATTGACAAATACATTGGCGACGCGGTGATGCTGTTTTTTGGCGACCCCGAATCCAAGGGCGTGAAAGAAGATGCCCGTGCCTGCGTAGAGATGGCGCTGGAGATGCAAGAGCGCATGCTGGTGCTGCAAAACCGCTGGCGAGAGCGTGGGTTCGAGAACCCTTTTGTTATCCGCATAGGCATCAATACGGGCTATTGCAATGTAGGCAACTTCGGTTCAGACCAGCGTTTGAGTTACACCATCATCGGCGGGGAGGTGAATGTAGCCCAGCGCTTAGAGGCCAATTCAGACCCTGGGGGCATACTCATCAGCCACGAAACTTTTGCGCAAGTCGATGACTTGGTGGATGTTGAAGAACGACAGTCGGTGAGCTTAAAAGGCATTGATCGCAGCATTCGCACCTATGCCATACGTGCCAGAAAAGCAGAGTCTGACAAACCCTTGCGCTTAAAACACCCGCAAGGGGTTCATATTGATTTGTCACCGCAATATTTAAATCATGAAGACAGGCGCTTGATTGCCACGCAACTCAAAACACTGGCGGAGCAACTTGAAATCCTTAACAAAAAAGACACTGCTGCATGACCGAGTTTTCTGCCAGCTTTGAAGTTGATATTGAACACTTACATGCTTTGGGTGTCGTGGACCCCACGTCGCCTAAAAGTTTGGATATTTTTGCTTCAGGCAAACTCAACAGCAATGAGCGTTTGTATTTCAGCTTATGGAGTTCCAAGCTTTTAAGCAGTGCAAGCTTTGATGCCAAAAAACGCATTTACCAGCAAGGTGAGGAGGTAACCGTTGCCTACTTTATTGTGTCTGGCAGCTTATTGGCGGTCAAAGGCGATCAGATTGAACGCCTGGGCCCTGGCAGCGTGTTGTGTATGGCCGAAGGTCTGGCGGGACTACCCGCTCCCAAAACGATTATCGCGGTCACACCCGTTCAAGCGCGAATCATTCCCCTGCATAAAGTGGATCATGTGGTGTCGAATTTGCCTCATGCAATTCGGCAAATCATTCGCACTTCGGTGAAACGGACCTTGGCTTTGAAAGACTTACCCAAAGGTGTTTTGTGAGTGATTTTCCAACCGTCACATTCGAACCAAGTCAGCGCATTTTCAACGCAGGGGACGCTGCAGACCATTTGTATTTCATTCAACAGGGCATTGTTCAATTGCTTGATTCGCAGGGCAATGTATTTGCTCAAATTTCTAATGGTGAATCTTTTGGCGAACAAGCGTTCCTCAAAGGGGGTATCCGTGGCGCTTCTGCTCAAGCGCTGGATGAGGTGACTTGCATACAAATTTCAAGCGCAGACGCCAACCAACTGATGGCTGCGGCATCGCCTTTATTGGTGCCTGTATTTGAAGCGCTTTTGCTTCAGCAAAACATGCACAACGGCTTGCGCTCTCCTAGGGTCTGACTGTGACAATGTCAAATACCCATTCCAATCCGCAACCCAACATCGATGACGTCCCATGGGCCGATGTCTATTTATCTACGCTGGATAATTTGCGCATTGTTTGGCCCCATGCTTGGCCTGGTCTTGATGTTGTGTTGAGATCGTGTGTGCATAGACTCTGGCCAGCGCAAGCACCCTCGCCCAGCAGTACGAGCGGGCAAATGCTTCAAGCCACGCATGCCATGGCCTCACACATAGAAGCCTTGGCAGCAAAGTCAAGTTATGAGCCCCACTACCACCATCGTCTGCACACAGCCGATGCGTTAACAGCGATATGCCTTTTGATACAAGCTTTGCAAGCACAAGGTTTTGTTTGTCAGGATGAGTGGACGACGGCCTTGTTGTTGGCGGTGACCTCACATGATGTGCTGCACCCAGGCGGGGCAAATAGCTATGTGCAAGAGTTTGAACTTCGCTCGGCCCATGAAATGCAAAGCATCGCTCAAACTTTGCAAGTAGATCCGTTGTGGCAACAACGTGTGCGTGAGTTGATTTTGCGCACCGATCCCACCTTGGTTGCTGCCAACCATGACAAAGTCAAAGACAGCCCTTTTGAGATGAACTTGGACTGGGCTTGTGTGCTGCTTAACGAGGCCGATATATTGGCAAGTGCCACATCTCGCTATGGGCCTGACTTGGGCTTGGCCTTGGCCGAGGAATGGGCTTTGAAAGACCATCCGCTGCACAGCTTTGTAGGTACTGCCAAAGGTAGGCTGCAGTTTTTGGCTACGTTGCGGTTTTCCTCACCCGCCAGTGACGCGTTTCAAATGAAAGAAAGCGTAGCGCAACAAATCGCCCATCAAATATCGTCTCGCAGCGTATAGGGAAGTGCATGCAAGACCAAATTCGCACCGAGTGCAGTGTGCAAAGCACCTGCTGTTTCTTCTAAGGCGCTGTTTTGCAAACACACCAAGGCCCAGTGCCCGTGCGCAGGGTGATGGCAAGCTTGGGCAACCATGCCCGAAGGTTGTGTGGGGTCAGCGGCACTGAAGACCTCTTCACCCGCTTGCAATGCCGCTGAGGAAGAGACTGGGTAAGCTCGCCGCTTTAAGGTGCCGCGAAATTGGCTGCGCGCCACCACCTCTTGGCCGGGGTAGCAACCCTTTTGAAAGTTCACCCCGCCCACAGATTCATAGTTGAGCATTTGTGGCACAAAGGCTTCGAAGGTGGCGGCTTGCACATCGGCCACGCCGCTCAACACCTCGCTCAGCAACCAATCTTGCAAGCTTCCGGAGGCTGGCGCTGACTCAGCACCTTTTGGAACTATCTGTAAAGCACGGCCAAGGCTCAGCGCGGGGTAGAGGCGCACTGTCCAAGCTTGTGCCTCAAGCTGCAAAGACCAGGGGGCTGCGGCCAAAGAAGCCGGCACCGCGTCGCCCATCACACCACGCACCTCATACTGTTCTGACACATCATTCAGCACCACCTTGGCGCGCATGACAAACATGCGCAGGCGCTTCAAGGTTTGCGCCAGCAGGTCTTGTCGCAACACCAACCACACATCCTCAGGCGAAGTTTTGAAGCCTATAAAGCTGGCTTGCATGCGACCTTTGGCATTGCAAAAAGCGGCCAAGCGGGCATGGTCAGGGGGTAGGAGAAGAAAATCGTTACTCAGCTGGTTGTGCAAGAAATTCGCGGCGTCCACGCCTTGGGCATGGATCACGCCAAAGTGGGGCAGGGCACAAGCGCCTTGGGCGGTTGACAGCAAGTTGGGTAGGTCGGGAAAAGCATTCATGCCTCTATTATCATGGCCGCATCTTTGGTCACCGCAGGAGCGGCAATGAAATGGTTTTGGCGCAGCCTCTGGCTGACACTGGGAATGGTTTTGGTCATCACGGTCGCCGCCGCTTGGTGGATTTTCCGTCCCTTGCCCATGACCACCCAAACCGTCGATTTGTCCATTTCTTCAGGCTCCACCCCACGCATGGTGGCCAACCAAATCAATGAATCCGGCATCGATGCCTCACCGACATTGCTGTATTACCTCTTCAGGTTCAGCGGTCAGTCACGCCTGATTCGCGCCGGCAGCTATGAAATTGCCAACACCACCAACGCATGGGACTTGCTGCAAAAACTGGTGCGTGGCGAAGAAAACCTCAAGGCCATCACCTTGGTGGAGGGTTGGAACTTGCGCCAATGGCGACAAGCCTTGGCCAAAGCCGATTTTTTAAAGCATGACACCCAGAGCGACACCGATGAAGAACTGATGCGCCGCTTGGGCCGTCCCGATGTGCCTGCCGAAGGCCGTTTCTTTCCTGACACCTATATGTACGGCAAGGGGAGCAGCGATGTGGCGGTGCTGCGCCGCGCTATGAATGCCATGGACAGTCAACTCAGCAAAGCTTGGGCTCAGCGTGACATGGGGCTGCCGTTGCAAAACCCGCAAGAAGCCTTGGTGCTGGCCAGCATCGTCGAGAAAGAAACCGGCAAACCGTCGGACCGCGCCATGATTGCCAGCGTGTTTCATAACCGCTTGCGCATCAATATGATTTTGCAAACCGACCCTACCGTGATTTACGGCTTGGGCGCTGACTTCGATGGCAATTTACGCCGCGCTGATTTGCAAACCGATCACCCCTGGAACACTTATGTGCACAAAGGCTTGCCGCCCACACCGATTGCCATGCCAGGCAAGGCTGCACTCCTTGCCACCTTGCAACCCGCTACCAGCAAGGCCTTGTATTTTGTGGCGCGGGGAGATGGCAGTAGCGAGTTCAGCGAAAACCTAGAACAGCACAACGCAGCGGTCGATCGTTACCAGCGCAAACTCAGCAAGGCACAATAAGCTGCATGAACCGAGGTATTTTTATCAGCTTTGAGGGCATTGACGGCGCTGGCAAGTCCAGCCATGTGCAAGCCGTGGCTGATGCCTTTACCCAAGCCGGCCGCCAAGTGGTGCTGACCCGCGAACCTGGCGGCACGCCGTTGGCAGAAAAACTTCGCGAGATGGTCTTGCACGACAACATGGATACCTTGAGCGAGGTGTTGCTGATGTTTGCGGCACGCCGTGACCATTTACAACAAGTCATAGAACCGGCTTTGGCTAGGGGCGATGTGGTGGTTTGTGACCGTTTTACAGACGCCACATTTGCCTACCAAGGCGCGGGCAGGGGCTTTGATATCGCCATCCTGTCGCAACTTGAACTTTGGGTTCAGGGCCTGCCCGCCGGTGACCTGCGCCAACCCGATCTGACTTTGTGGTTTGCACTCGAACCCACTATTGCTGCTGAGCGCCTGAGCAACGCCCGCCTGCCCGATCGCTTTGAAGCTCAACCCAGTGCGTTTTTTGCCAAAGTTCACCAAGGCTATGTGGACCGCTTGCAAGCAGACCCCGACCGCTTTGCCCGCATCGATGCTTCGTCCACCTTCGATCAAGTGCGTGTTCAGGTCATGCGGGTGCTCAAAGAGCGCCTTCAGCTGGAGATACCTGCGTGATTGCCTTGGCCCCTTGGCTACAAACTTCCTTGGAAAATCTGCTGACACGCCCCGGTCATGCTTGGTTGATTCAAGGCTCTACGGGTCTGGGTCAGTATGACTTGGCCTTGGCCTTGGCGCAAAGCTGGTTATGCCAAACACCCACGCCCCAAGGTGCTTGCGGCAAATGCGCCAGTTGTCATGGCATTGATGTGCGGGTACATGCCGACTTTCGGATGCTGATGCCCGAGACCGAAATGATTGAAAGAGCATGGCCGCTGAGTGAAAAAGCGCAAAAAGAAATTGACGATAAAAAGCGCAAGCCTAGCCGCGAAATTCGGGTGGAATCCCTGCGCGAAATGCTGGAGTTTTGTCATATGACGCGCTCGGGTGAGCGCGGCAAAGTGGTGATGATTTACCCCGCCGAGCAAATGAACAATGTGACTGCCAATACATTGCTGAAAACCTTGGAAGAGCCACCCCCCGACACCCGCTTCATTCTTGCCACGGCCGCGGCACATGAATTGCTGCCCACGATTCGCAGCCGTTGCTTGGTCTACACCTTGGCTTGGCCCAAAGCCGGTTCTGCGCTGGCATGGTTGGAGGAGCAAGGTTTGCCAAGCGTAGATGCAGCTGTTTTGCTGCGTGCGGCGGGCGGTCGGGCGCATGATGCCTTGGTGTATTTCCATGAAGGCATGAAAGCCAAAGACTGGGCGGGCTTGCCAAAGTTGCTTGTGCGCGGCGAGGCGGGCTTCCTTGGTGACGCTGCACCCGCCATGGTCTTGTCAGTATTGCAAAAGGTTTGCCACGATATGCAGACCTTGGCCTGTGGCGGCTTGCCCAGGTATTTTGAAGTTGCTGATCTGCCCGCAACAAAAAACTTCAACACACTCAGCCAATGGTCCAGAGAGTTGATGGACAGTGCGTCAAGCATAGACCACACATTCAATGCCGGTTTGCTTCTGCAGTCATTTGTCAGTCGCGCCCAAAGAGCGATGTCCGCTTGAGCCTCATATATGTACACAGATTCCCATTGCCACCTCAATTTTCCTGAACTTCAAGCCAATTTAGGCGATATTCGCCAAGCCATGCAAGACGCGCAGGTGTCTCGCGCTTTGCTCATCAGCACCCGCATGGAAACCTTTGCCGATGTCAACGCCATCGCTGTTGCGCACGACAATTTTTGGTGTACGGCAGGCGTGCATCCTGACGAAGAGGGTGTTCAAGAGCCTACAGTGGATGATTTGCTGCACATGGGTCGTCAGCCCAAAGTGGTGGGCATAGGTGAAACCGGCCTCGACTATTACCGCTTGGGCGAACGCAGTGTGGGCGATATGGCTTGGCAGCGCGAGCGCTTTCGTCGCCATATTCGAAGCGCCCAAACCCTTCAACTTCCCTTGGTCATTCACACCCGCAGCGCCAGTGCTGACACTTTGGCTATTTTAAAAGAAGAGGGTGAAGACGGGGGAGCCAAGGCGGTGGGCGGCGTGTTTCACTGCTTCACCGAAACCGCCGAGGTGGCCCGTGCTGCATTGGACTTGGGTTTTTACATCTCTTTTTCAGGCATCTTGACCTTTAAAAACGCCCAAGATTTGCGCGACATCGCTGCATGGATGCCGCTAGACCGCATGCTGATAGAGACAGACAGCCCTTATTTGGCACCAGTGCCTCATAGAGGCAAAACCAATAACCCGTCTTTTGTACCTTGGGTCGCCAAGCAGATCGCTAGCCTGAGAGGTTTGAGCGAGGAGGAGGTCGGGCGCCAGACTTCAGCCAATTTTGATCGCTTGTTTAAAGGGGTTTTAAATTGAAGTATTACTTTAAGTTATTGTTAATATTGGTTGTTTTAATTGAATATTTTCCTGTTATTGCGGGTTCCTATGAAGACTTTTTCAAAGCCGTCGATCTGGATCAGTCTGAGGTGGTTTTAGAGTTGCTTCAACGCGGCTTTGACCCCAACAGCCCCAATCCCAAAGGTCAACCGGCTTTGATGCTGGCCATGCAAAAGTCGTCTAACAAAGTGGCAGAAGTGCTGATGGGTTGGAAAACCACCAATTTGAGCATCCACAATCCTCAAAACGAAACGCCCTTGATGTTGGCCGCCATCACCAACCAGTTGGAATGGACACAAAAACTCATCAACAAAGGCGCTGATGTGAACCAGCCAGGTTGGACGCCACTGCATTACGCCGCCACCAAGGGAAACATCGAAATCATGCGTTTGTTGATCGACAGCCATGCTTATCTGGACGCTGAGTCACCCAATGGCACGACCCCGTTGATGATGGCAGCGCACTACGGCACGCCTATGGCGACCAAATTACTTTTGGAAGAGGGCGCAGACCCGCGGATTAAAAACCAGTTAGGTTTGACTGCTTTGGTTTTTGCACGTCAAGCCAACAAGCCTGAGTCTGCTCAATATATAGAGGCTTTCGAAGCCGCTTGGAACACCAAATACCCCCTGAAAACCCAATAAATCAGGGCGTATTTCGGGTAAGCACCACCGCACCACGTAACTGTCCTGCTTGGTAATTGATGGCCTTGTCATTCGGGTAAAGCTCGCTTAGTTTGGACTTGACCTCAGGACTGATTTGCTCAGGGTTGCCATGGCATGCCAAGCACGCGGACTGCAACACGATGGGCTTGGCGAAATGAAGTTCCTTGCCACCTTGTGGCTTGACCACGATTTCTGAAAACTCCATATCGGCTGGTTTATCGCCACGTGCCAAGCCTGCCTCAAACTGTTCCAATGCCTTGGCCTGCCAATCATTGGGCACGCCCATAACGGGGTTGCGTGCTCGCGTTCCCACACGGCTCACCATGACTTGGTTTTCAGTGGATACACGGTTGGCAATGGCCGGTGCTTGTAAATTGCAAACACCTATGGCGTTGATTGCGCCGCCATCTGCCATGGCGGACTGCAGCTTGGCACCCAGTTCCTTGAGCATAGACAGACTGAGGTTTCGGCTTTGCTTGAGAAGCTCGTCGTCTTGGGCTTGCGCGTGTACTGCAGCAAACCCCAGCAAGGCAAGGGATAACAGGTTTTTAGCGAAGCGCATGTTGACATCTCTTTCGGTTAACATAATATACATCGTATAAAGTCAAATCAGTATCAAGGTTTGAGCGTTAAAAGACTGTTTTGAAGGGTTGGCAGCATTTGCAGCGGTCTGTAATGTCCCGTGGCCCACTCATGCGCCATGTCGTTGTAATGGTCAGAACCAATCACGCCGCTTTGGCCCGTTTGATAAATGAACAAAGAGTTTTGCAAATCACTTAAGTCGTAAATGGCTCGCATCGATGGCGCATGGCGGCTGGCAAAGGGTTCAACTGTTTCATTCAACCAATAAGTTCCCACGTTCACCGTGAATGGGTCGCCTGCGCTGGGCGCAACCACATCAAACCATTTCGCCAAAAAAGCAGATTTGCCAAGGGGTCTGTGGCTGCTGATAGCCATATGGGCTTTGCCCCATTGCCAATGCGCCACATCTTTGCCTTGGTCTTTAGACAGCCGCGCCAAAGCGCGTGTGAAAGCATCGCTGGACTGCTGCTCACATGTTTGGGGGCCACACCACCAAGGGTCTGGTTTGTCCATGATCGCTTCCAAAAAACTTCGGAAATGACGCTTGCCATATTGGTTTTGAAACAGCTCTTTACCCATTTTCGGTTCAACCAAGGCGCGGGTAAGCTCATCAGCCCAGTAGGCAAAAATCAAAGGGGCTGCAGCTTCAGCTTTCATTTCACCGTTAAACCCTTGCAAAACCTTCATGGCCGCAGGCGCCAAAGCATGGTCAGACTTGGCTGATAAAAGATGTGGCAACAAGCGTTGGGTTGACAAGGACGTCACATCGTTTTGCATGGTTTTCATGCTCTCAATATCGTGCTTGGGCTTGGCCTCTATCATTTGCGTGATGCGCTGCATGCGATGCGGAGCCACCCAGTCTTGACCCAAAAAATGGGGGTAGCCTTGAGGTGTGATACGTTGGTTGGCTGTGGCAATCCAGCCCTTTTGGCCGCGGTCTTCAGGCGTTTGGTCCATGGGCAACCATCCTGCCCAATCGTATTTGGCGTCCCAGCCGGGTGCGGGTGCCATGCCCATCAAATCGTTTTGGGGCTTGCGAAACGGCACCTTACCCAAGGCTTTGTAGGCAATGCTTCCTTGGTCATCAGCCACCACCACGTTTTGCATGGGCGAGTGGTAATTGTTGAAAGCCAGTAAAAAATCTTTCACCGTCTTGGCCTGACTGCCTCGCATGCCGGCCACCATGGTGTGGTTGTCCTCATCCAGCGCCGACCAACGCAGGGCCAAAACAAATTTGCTGGTGTCAATGATGTCGGCATGCGCGGTTTGAGCGTCGCTTAAAACAGGGCCGTGACGGGTGCTGCGCACGGTGTGGACTACATCAGGTTTGCCTTTGACACGAATAATTTCTTGGCGCGTCACAAAAGCCTTCCAACCCTCAGGCGTTTGGTACTGGCTTGGGTTGGCCGGGTCGATTTTTTCCAAATACAGGTCTTGCACATCAGGACCCGTGTTGGTGAAACCCCAAGCCACATGGCTGTTGTGACCCAAAACCACCAAGGGCATGCCTGGCAAGGTCGCACCAATCACGTTTTGTTCGGGGGACTGCAAATGTGCGTAAAACCAAATGGCGGGTGTGCCCAATCCCAAATGTGGGTCGTTCGCCAGCAAAGGCTTGCCCGAAGCGGTGCGCTCGCCAGAAATCACCCAGTTATTGCTGCCCTTGCCTTCAACCAAACCAGGTTCACCCAAAAAGGGCAAAGACAAACTGGCCAATGTATTGGAAGAGGCTTGACGGGCGCTGCTCGTGCTGATGGGGTTGCTGCTGTAAACACCCAGATCTTTGTAAAACTTGGCTAAATCAACTTTGGTGGCCGGTGATTCGCCAGGATAGCCCGGGTACAGCTCCCATAAATGAGGCGTGTCCATCACTTTGGCCACACTCAGTCTGGCGATTTCTTGACCCCAGTTGCCGCCCAAATCGAGGGCCATCATCAATGCCCAACCCACGCTGTCGGCGGGTTCCCAAGCCACGCCACTGCGCCCGCCGGGTTTGGTGCCCAGCAACAAAAATTCGGGGGACAAAGTTTGACTGCCAGAGGCGTAAAAAGCTTGAATGCCTTTGCTGTAAGCCTGCAGATTGGCTTTCACATCGTCGGGATAACCGGCATATTGTTTTTGCGCGACTTGGTAAATGCCCAATGTGCGTAAAAGCTTATCGACAGGCAAGGCGGCTTCGCCCAAAATTTCGGCCAACTCACCATGCATGATGCGGCGGTTGAACTCGAGTTGCCAACCGCGTTCTTGGGCATGGGTGAAACCCAGCGCAAAAGAGGTGTCTGCCATCGACTCACCCTGAATGTGAACCACATCAGCACCGTCACGCGAAACTTTAACGGTTGACTTCAAGCCGGGCAAACGCAAACTGCCCTCGTGCTGAGGTTGTGCCCGCATCAGGTAGGCCCCAACCGCTCCTAAGACCACCAGCAGCAAGGCCAGCAAGCCCCCTGCTCCCCAGAGTATGGTTTTTTTCATGCTTTGGCTGCCACGGGAAGTTGCAATGCTTTGTATTCCAAGAATTCTTCTAAACCGTATTTGCCGTTCTCACGGCCATTGCCCGATTGCTTGTAGCCGCCAAAGGGCGCGTTGCCGTTAAACGGTGCGCCGTTGATATCCACTTGCCCCGTGCGAATTTGTCTGGCCACCGCCACCGCATGGTCAATGTCTACGCTCCAAACCCCGCCACCCAAACCGTAAATGGTGTCGTTGGCAATGCGGATCGCCTCCTCTTCATCTTCATAGGTGAGGATGACCAAAACGGGACCGAAGATTTCTTCGCGGGCCAAGGTGTCGTTGGGTTGAACACGCAATACGGTGGGTTGCACAAAGTAGCCTTGCGCGAAGTCGGGTTTGTCGGGTCCACCCGCCACGAGCTCTGCACCCTCCTCCAAGCCTTGACGGATAAACCCCAGCACCCGATCACGTTGTGCCGCACTGACCAAGGGGCCCAGTCGGGTGTTTTCATCTAAGCTGGCGCCCAATGTGAATTTGGCGATGGCTGCTTGAGCCAAGGCTTTGACCTCGATGTAGCGCTTGGCCGGCACGAGCATGCGGGTGTGCGCCGAACAAGTTTGGCCGCTGTTGAGCAAACAAGCGCCAATCGTGCCCTTGACCGCTGCAGCCAAGTCGGCGTCGGGCAAGATGACACTGGCGGACTTGCCACCCAACTCCAACGTCACCCGCTTAACCGAGGCCGCCGCCAACTCGGCAACACGCTTGCCAGCGCGTGTAGAGCCAGTGAAACTGACCATGTCCACCTCGGGATGGGTGGCCAAAACCTCGCCCACCACCGGACCCAAGCCGTTAACCAGATTGAAAACGCCTGCGGGCAAACCGGCAGCATGGATGATCTCAGTCAAGATCATGGCGTTGACGGGGGCGATTTCGCTGGGCTTTAACACCACGGTGCAGCCAGCGGCCAAGGCCGGGGCCACTTTGAGGGTGATTTGGTTGAGAGGAAAATTCCAAGGCGTGATGCAGCCCACCACGCCAATCGGCTCGCGAACCACCAAGGAGTTGCCGACTTTTTCCTCCCAAAGAAAAGCCCGCGCCACTTTGGCTGCATTGCCCCAATTGAATATCGGACCACCAACCTGGATCATCTTGGCCATCTTGATAGGCATGCCCACCTCGCGGGCAATGGCCGTGGCCATTTCGTCGGTTCGGGCTTTGAGGCCAGCAACGATTTTGTCTATATAGACACAGCGCTCTTCCACGCTGAGTTCAGACCAAGCCGGGAAAGCAGCCCGTGCCGCCAGCACCGCTTGCGCAGCTTCATCAGCCGTGCCTTGGGGGACCGTTGCCATCACTTCTTCGGTGGTGGAGTCATGAACTTGTAGCACCGCGGGGTTTTGGGCTTTGTGCCATGCACCAGATATGTAATGGCTGTCGTAAACGGTCATGCAAACTCCAAGTAATCGAAAAGTAAAAGTTGATTGTAGGCAGGCTAGTGAGACGGGTGTGCCCACAACAAGAATGCTTCACGGCCTTCGCGCAGCAAAGTGACCGGCTTGCCCACAGGCAGGCACAGCTTGGTAGCCACATGGCCAAAAGGCAGGCCAGTTAGCACGGGTGTTTTTACCTGCGTGCGCAACCAGTCCACCACAGTTTGCAGCTTGAAGCCTTTGTCGTGAGGAGTGAGTTTGTAGTCGCTGAAACTGCCCAGCACAATGGCTTTTTGTTGGGCCAACACGCCTGCATTCAAAAGTTGCGTGAGCATTCTCTCGACGCGGTAAGGGTGTTCGGCCACATCTTCTAAAAACAGCACGCCGCCTTGCACTTGCGGCAAATAGGTCGTTCCCACCAAACTGCACAGCACGCTCAAATTGCCACCCCACAAAGTGGCGTTTTCGGCCAGCAAGGCTTTTTTCGGCAGACGGGCCAAGTCTGCGGCAGGCAACTTCCAGCCCGCGCCCTCACCTCGCCCTTGGGCCATGTCCTCAAAACAGGCCAAGGTGATGTCGTCTGTTTCTGTGCGGCCAAAATCGACGCAAGCATGCGGCCCTGCCCAAGTGCCGGCACCGGTCTTGGCCAGCAGGCCCGTTTGCAAAGCGGTGAAATCACTGTGACCCACCCATTGCGTACCCGCTTTCACAGAGGCAGCGATGGCTTTGTAGGGCAAGCGTTTCAGCAAACGCGTAAGCCCATAGCCACCACGCGTGAGCATGACGATGTCAGCGCTACTGGCGGCAGCCCGCGCCACTGCAGACAAGCGAGCCTCATCGTTGCCGGCAAAACGCTGATCGCTGCTCAGAGCATCGGGGTCAAGTTCGACATCGTGGCCGAGTTGCTTTAAGCGCTTAATGCCAAGACGCAAAGCAGCCTTGTCGCGCACCGCGCCAGAGGGAGAAATCAGGTAAATATGCATGGTTGTTTAATTTCAAAAGCAAAAGCTGTAAAGCCACTTAGTCTAGAGGGTATGCGCTCGCAAGGCCGCAAGCGCCGCCTGTGCAATCTGCTCGCCATGCTCTTGCACAAAATGTCCAGCCTCGGGCAAAACCAAAGGCTCGGGGCAGTGGCGAATCTTTTCTCGCAAAGCCTGCATCACCTCCACCCCCAACACCGGGTCTTGCGCCCCTATGGCCATGAAACTTTTGTCTTGCCAATCATGCTGCCAAAAGTCTTGCGCTTGGCGCGAGACATCTGCACCGTCGCTGTGCGCAAACTCGGGCACCATGGGGGGGAAGACCCGCAAAGCGGCGCGATGGCCTGCATCGGGAAAGGGTGCGTTGTAGGCCGCGCACTCGGCGGGGCTCATTTGCGGGTTACCCCGCCCGAACAAGCGCCCCACATCGAAATTGGGTTTGTCGGCACACATTTGCCGCCAAGCCAAAAACCCAGGGCTGAGCGGATGTTCGGCTGTGGCCAAGGTGGTGTTCATGACCAGCAAGCCTTGGTAGCGCTGCGGGGCCGCCATTGGCAAGGTCAAACCCAAAATACCGCCCCAGTCTTGCACCACCAGATGAATAGATTGCAAATCCAAGGCCTCGACAAACTCCAACAGCACCTGTCTGTGCCATGTGAATGAATGGGCACTGTCTTTTTTGGGCTTGTCGCTTTTGCCAAAACCCGGCATATCGGGCGCCACCACACGGTGGCCAGCGTTTAGAAAAACCGGAATCATCTTGCGGTACAAATAGCTCCAAGCAGGGTTGCCATGCAGACACAGCCAGGTCACTTGTGCATCCTTGGGACCTTCATCCAAATAATGCATGCGCAAACCGCCCAGGCTTGGCATGTCATGAATGTATTGAGCTTGCCAAGGGTAATCTGGCAAATTTTCAAAACAGGTGTCTGGGGTGCGTAAAGCGTCATCGCGCAAGGGCAAAACTGACTGCAGCTTGTGCAGGGTTCTTTGTGCTTTGAAAAAATCTTGCATCAATTGGCTGGCTTGCTTGGCCAATACGCCGCCGCTGTGTTGGGTTTGGTGATTCAGCTGTGTGTTGGCAAACAAATCGATAACCGAACCCGCTGCGCCTGTTTTAGGTTCAGCTGCACCCCACACCACCCGCTTAAGCCTTGCATGCAATATGGCGCCTACGCACATGGCGCAAGGCTCCAAGCTCACATAAAGGGTGCAGTCGTCTAAGCGGTAGTTGCCCAGCTCGGTAGCAGCGAGGCGAAGAGCCACAATTTCTGCGTGCGCAGTCGGGTCCTTGCAGGAAATGGGCGCATTGTGGGCTTGTGCCACCACCCTGCCCTCATGCACCACCACCGCACCCACGGGAACTTCGCCATGGGCTTGTGCCAGTTGGGCTTGAGCCAAAGCCAGTTGCATGAAATGCTCGTCATTCATGCGCCACAATGTAACCCATGCATTCGGGTTTTTTATTTATGTTTTTAGCAATGGGCGGCTTGCTGGCTCTGCCCAACTTCGCTTGGGCTGCCAACCCGCAACCTCAGTTGTTGTATGTGACCCAAGACAATTGCAAACGCATTCGCGGCTATAGCCGCAACGACTTGGCAGGCGTCGCCAAAGAGTTTGGCGTGGCTGTGAACAAGGTCAGCTACGTCAAAGCCGAATGGAGTAAAGGCCCAGAGGGTCGCCCTCAATGCAATATGGTGTTTGATACCCCAAAGGGTCGCACGGCTTGTGCCGTGTTCAATATTTTGAAAACAGACTTTATCTTTGGCCAAGCAGTCCCTGTCAAAGGCAATCACGCGATTTGCATGCCGCCGTCGAGTTTGAATAAGCCATGATCAGGGCTTAATCCCGCTGGTAATTGAGCAGGCTGCCCCGGTAAGGCGTGAGGTCATGCAAGGGCAACAAAATATCCGACTGCGTTAAATCAAACTGATGGGCCGACATGCATTTATTAAAGGCACTGCGTTGTCCCCGGTTGGGGTCGATGATCAGCACTTGGGCATGTATCGCGGCATGTCTGTGTATGAAGTCGGCCAGTTGCGCAGGGTGGTTTCGCTCGTACAGCACATCGCTGCCAATGATCAAATCAAACTCACCCAAGAGGGGGTTGTCGCGCTCCCAGTGTCCACTTTGGTAAGCCATGAACGGCAAACCATTCAAAACTAAATTGGCACTCAAAAAACGTTGGGTGTAAGGGTGATAGTCAGACGCGGTGATGTTGCCAAAACGGCGGTGAATGACCAAACTGGCCAAAGCCAAACCACAGCCAATTTCTAAAATACGTAAGTTTTTCAGCGGCCAGGTTTGCATTAAATCGGCCATTTTTTGTGCCGAAGGCCAAACCAAGCCAAACAAGGGCCAAGTAGCCGATGAGACACCTAAAGCCAAGGCAATGCCAAGTGGGTCATGCCATTGTTGTTTGTCTAATAAAGAGCGAATCTGCAGGTCTGCACCACCAGAGACTGCGATACTTTCGCGCTTGACCAAATAGCCCAAACCGCTTGAGTCGGTTGGGCTGACAGTCAAAACCGACGTTTTCTAGGACCGCTAGGACCTTTGCCTTCAATATGTCGAAAGGTGATGCGACCCTTGGTCATGTCGTAGGGTGAGAGTTCCAATGTGACCTTGTCGCCCGCCAAAATGCGTATGTGGTGCATGCGCATTTTGCCGGCGGTGTAGGCCACGAGCTCGTGGCCGTTGTCCAAAGTGACACGGTAACGCGAGTCGGGGAGCACCTCGCGCACCATGCCGGACATTTCCAGCATTTCTTCTTTGGACATCTTCCTGCCTAAAGCGTCTGGCGCTTAATCGGCGGATTTGATGTTGGAAGCTTGCAAGCCTTTAGGGCCGGTCGTTACATCAAAGCTGACGCGTTGACCTTCTGCCAGGGTCTTGAAGCCCTGATTTTGGATTGCTGAAAAATGGGCAAATAAATCTTTGCCGCCGTCTTCGGGAGTAATGAAACCAAAACCTTTGGACTCGTTAAACCATTTCACTGTACCTGTTGCCATTTATTACATTTCTTTTAAAAAAAAGGGAAGCCCCCCTCGGGGTCGAAGGTCAAGAAGGCGATGAGACGAAGGGAGAAATACCGTGTAAGGGGCAGAACTAGAAACGAGCTACAACGACAAAAACTTGATAATCGAAGTCATCACTATGCCTTATATTTAGAAATAAAGCAAATTTATTCATTTTTTTAGGATAATATTACTCATATGAGCGACATCCGTACCCTGCGACAGGTTTTGCAAAACCACCGCACCATAGCCGTTGTAGGTCTCTCTGCTGACTGGTTTCGACCCTCTTATTTTGCAGCAAAGTACATGCAAGAACACGGTTACCGCATCATTCCAGTCAACCCCAAATACCCTGAAATTCTGGGTGAAACTTGTTACCCCAGCTTAAAAGATATTCCCCATGCCGTCGATGTTGTCGATGTGTTTCGCAAGCCATCAGATACCCCTGCCATTGCCCAAGAAGCCGTGGCTATTGGTGCCAAGGTTTTTTGGTTGCAATTGGGCGTCATCAATGAACAAGCCCAAGCCATTGCACAACAAGCGGGTTTAACAGTCGTTGTGGACCGCTGCGTCAAGATCGAGCACGCCCGTCTTTTTGGCGGACTGGGCTGGTTTGGTGTCAACACCGGCGTCATCTCTGCACGCCGCCCCCTTCCTCCCCACTAAAACACCATGGCTGATCGCAAGTTTGGTTTCGATACTTTGAGTCTGCATGCGGGGCAAATTCCTGATGCAGCCACTGGCAGCCGCGCTGTGCCCATTTACCAAACCACGTCTTATGTGTTTGACAGCCCTGAGCACGCGGCCAGTTTGTTTAATTTGCAAACTTTTGGCAATGTGTATTCACGCTTGTCTAACCCAACCGTTGCTGTGCTTGAAGAACGCATTGCCGCCTTGGAAGGTGGACGTGCAGCGGTCGCCACCAGCAGCGGTATGGCCGCGCAAATGATTGCCTTGCTCAATGTGTGTGAAGCCGGTGACCATATCGTTGCGGCACGCACGCTTTACGGCGGCACGCATACACAATTGGGCGTTAACTTCAAAAAGCTGGGCATAGACACCACCTTTGTCGATAGCGCCGACCCCGAAAACTTTGCCCGCGCCATCACACCCCAAACCAAAGCCGTTTATGCCGAAACCATGGGCAACCCCTCACTCAATGTGCTTGATATTGAGCCCGTGGCCAAGATCGCCAACCAAGCCGGTGTGCCGCTTTTTATAGACAACACGTTTGCCAGCCCTTATTTGTGTCAGCCTATCAACTGGGGTGCAGCCATCAGCTTGCATTCCGCGACCAAGTTCATCGGTGGGCACGGCACCACCATGGGTGGCGTGATCGTCGAGTCGGGTAAGTTTCCTTGGGACAACGGCCGCTTTGCCACCATGACCGAGCCCTCCCCTGGCTACCACGGCGTGCGGTTTTTTGAAACCTTCGGCGACTTTGGTTTCACCATGAAGTGCCGTATGGAAGGTATGCGCACCTTTGGTCCCGCACTTTCACCCTTCAACGCTTTTTTGCTTTTACAAGGCGTAGAAACTTTGTCGCTGCGCATGGACCGCCATTGCAGCAATGCCTTGGCAGTAGCCAAGCATTTGCAACAACACCCCAAGGTGGCATGGGTCAATTACCCTGGTTTGCCAGACCACCCCGACCACGCACTGGTGAAGAAGTACCTCTCCAAGGGCGCTGGCGCAGTGTTGAGCTTTGGTATCCAAGGAGGAGCTGCGGCAGGGCAAAGCTTCATCAACAACGTAGAGTTTTTATCCCACTTGGCCAATATTGGTGACGCCAAAACTTTGGTTATTCACCCGGCTTCCACCACCCACAGGCAGCTGAATGAAGAGCAGCAAATTGCAGCTGGTGTGCCCCCCGATTTAATTCGCTTGAGTGTGGGTTTAGAAACATTGGAAGATATTTTGTGGGACATCGACCAGGCCTTGGCGTCCAGTTAAGCCACCCCTAAAAGCCTTATGCGTAGTTTTACACCGGTTCACCTCTCACCTGCATGGTTGTCCTTGCAAAGCTTGGCGCAGCCGAGTTTTCCTTCTTTGAGTGAGTTGCTTTTAGATAACTCCCGCAACGCATCGATGCACCTGCAAGCCTGTGGCATTCACATGGACTTTTCTCATCAGCGGGTCAATGCAGAGGTGCTGCAAGCTTTGCAAGCACTGGCCAAAGATCGCCAAGTAGAAGATCAACTGCGTGCCATGTTCCAAGGTGAACATATCAACGCCACGGAAAAACGCAGCGTGTTGCATGTAGCTTTGCGCGGCAGCCACCAGAATAATCCGCCATGGGGTGAAGCTATTTCTAAGCAGGTGAAAACGCAACTGGACAAGGTTTGTCTGTTTGCTGAAAAAATGCGTTCTGGGGCTTGTAAGGGCTTTAGCGACTTGGCCATCACCGATGTGGTGAATATTGGCATTGGCGGCTCAGACCTTGGGCCACGCATGGCGACACAGTCTTTACAAACTGCCGGGCATTCTCCAGTGAAAGTACATTTCGTCTCCAATGTAGATGCTTGGAGCTTGCATCAAACCTTGCATTCACTCAACCCTGCGACCACCGCCTTTGTGGTTCAAAGCAAATCATTCACCACCCAAGAAACTATCACTATCACCGCATCAGCCAAGCGATGGTTAAGCGATGGAGCTTGCCCCGCTGCACTTATGCATCGTCACCTTTTGGCGGTCACTGCCAGACCCGAAGTAGCTTTGTCCCAAGGTTTTGAAGCTGACCATGTTTTTGAGTTGTGGGACTGGGTGGGTGGGCGTTACTCAATTTGGTCTGCGATAGGCTTGCCTTTGGCCATTGCCGTAGGTGCAACAGCCTACCGAGACATGTTGCAAGGTGCGGCCGACATGGACGCGCATGTGCAAACAGCTTCTCCTGAAAACAATATGCCTCTGCTGATGGCCATGCTGGGTATTTGGAACCGCAATTTTTGGGGCGCTGATTCGCTGCATATTGCACCCTACGCATCGTGTTTAGGAATGTTGGTTCCTTATTTGCAGCAAATGGACATGGAGTCCAACGGCAAATCCAGGCACAAGGATGGTTCGGCGGTTCAAGTGGGCACCTCACCCGTGTTGTGGGGTGGCTTAGGGATAGACGGCCAACACGCCTATTTTCAGATGATTCACCAAGGCACGCACTTGGTAGCCACCGACTTTATTGGCGTGAGAACCGAGACCACGGATTTGCCCCTGGCCGCAGAACATCACCGCGTGGCCTTGCTCAATATGAAAGCACAAGCGCAAGCATTAGCTTTAGGCCGAAGCGTTGAGGAAACGAAAGCGCAATTACGCAAAGAAGGTCTGGATGAGAGTGAAATCGAACAATTGGCACCCCACCGCAGTTATGCGGGCAATCGCCCTTCCACCACTTTATGGATGGATGCAGTCACCCCACATCATTTAGGCGCACTGATGGCTTTGTACGAACACAAGGTGTTTTACCAAGCGGCTGTTTGGGGCATACATGCCTTTGACCAATGGGGTGTAGAACTTGGCAAAACCATTGCCAAGCATTTAGAGTGAATTAAACTTGTCGTATGACCAAATTTTTTATATTTTTATTTTTAGCGAATGTTGCTTGGTCCCAAGCGCTTGCATGCACACAAGAGTTTGCCCCTGTGTGCGGTTATTGGATGCACACCCCTAAAACCCAATCATTCCAAAATAAATGCAAGATGACAGAGGCTGGCGCAAAGTTCAGGCACGATGGAAGTTGCCATCAAGAGTCTAATAAACAAACTCCGCCTCCTTCAACTGGTAAAGCCAGCGGTAAATAATTTTTTTTAAGTATCCTTAGAAAGAATACCTGACGACTAATGAATTGAAAAATATTTTGTTTGCGTAATCGTCTTGCTTCTTAGGGTCATATCCACCAAAGAACAATCTCACACCAACATCTAAGTCGTTACCACTACTCATCCTTTTACGAACACCGAAGAAGACATCGTACAGTCCATCAAGAAAAAAATTACCTCCAATTCCTGGCAAAAAATCTGACCGAGTGAAAAGACTGTAGCCATCACTTAAAGGTTTAGAAGCTTCAATGTTGATGACAGGAACTAGGATTAAATTAGTGTCGGAAAAAGACTTTCCAGCCGCATTCAAAGCAACACCAGCATAGCGAACAATTGCTGAACCACCCGCCCTGATAAAAGAACCATCGTCCCCTTTGTAAACAAGCTTATTTGCTGTCAAACGTAGGGTAGGAAATTTATAGTCAAGGGTGCCTGGGTCGCCAGAGTTAAAGACTTGCCCTTTGTAATTCAAATTGCTTTTAAGCTTGTCCGTGTAATGCAGTGATAGCGGCTGGTAAACCAATCCATAGTTCCAATCATTCTCATTCACACGCCAATACTCTAATCGGTAAGTTGGCGCAGATTTGGACCAGTCTTGCGTAGCATTAGCTTGGTTGTACCCATGTATTTCCATGTTTCTTGTAGAAACAAGACCCCCCTCAACCTCAAACCTATCAGTTTTAATTTCAGCACTTACGAATGTGTGAAAAAAAGAAAACAAAAAAACAGTTGCCAGAGAACAAAACTTATTCAAGAAACTGCCCAACATGCTCGCCTCCGTTTAAAAAAGTTGATAAGCACTATTTTAGAAAAGTCATTCCCACTCTATGGTCGCGGGGGGTTTTGAGCTCACATCAAGCACCACCCTGTTGATACCGCGCACTTCATTGATGATGCGCCCAGACACTTTCTTGAGCAAAGCATAGGGCAACTCCGCCCAATCAGCGGTCATGAAATCGCTGGTGACCACTGCACGCAAAGCCACCACATAGTCGTAAGTGCGGCCGTCGCCCATCACACCCACGCTTTTCACCGGCAAGAACACCACAAAGGCTTGGCTGGTGGCTTCATACCAATTGCGCGGTGCTTGTGTGCCGCCAAAAGCCACGGTAGACGCGTCCCCCTCAAACGGCGTGTTTCGCAACTCTTCAATGAAGATAGCGTCGGCACGGCGCAGCAAGTCGGCGTATTCTTTTTTCACCTCACCCAAAATGCGCACCCCCAAACCTGGGCCGGGGAAAGGGTGTCGGTAGACCATGTCATGCGGCAAACCCAGTGCCACACCGAGTTCGCGCACCTCGTCTTTGAACAAATCGCGCAAAGGTTCTAGCAACTTCAAACCCAGTTGCTCGGGTAAGCCCCCCACGTTGTGGTGGCTTTTGATGGTGACGGCTTTTTTGCTTTTGGCGCCACCGCTTTCAATCACATCGGGATAGATGGTGCCTTGCGCCAAGAAGGTGGCACCCTTGTGCCCACCACTACCCGCCTTGAGTTTGGCGGCCTCTTGTTTGAACACCGTGACAAATTCGGCGCCTATGATTTTGCGTTTGGCCTCGGGGTCGGCGATACCCAAGAGCTTGCCTAAAAACAAATCGCTGGCGTCAACCCGAATGACTTTGGCGTGCAGCTTGCCCGCAAACATCTCCATCACTGCGTCGCCCTCGTTCAAGCGAAGAAGACCGTGATCAACAAACACACAGGTGAGTTGGTCGCCAATAGCGCGGTGAATCAGTGCAGCGGCAACCGATGAATCTACGCCGCCAGACAAACCCAAAATCACTTCTTCGTCGCCCACTTGCTCGCGTATGCGTGCAACAGCCTCTTGCACATAGTTGCCCATCACCCAATCTGGAGCTGCTTTACAAATATCGAGCACAAAGCGATTCAACAACGCCCTGCCCTGCACTGTGTGCGTCACTTCAGGGTGGAATTGCACACCGTAAAAATGCCGGGCTTCATCTGCAAAACCGGCAATAGGGCAACTCTCGGTGCTGGCCATGAGTTTGAAGCCATGGGGCAGTTCGGTGACTTTGTCGCCATGGCTCATCCACACTTTCAGCATGCCGTGGCCCTCAGACGTGGTGAAGTCGGCAATGTCTTTGAGCAAAGCAGTGTGGCCCCGAGCTCGCACTTCGGCGTAACCAAACTCGCGTGTATGGCCAGCTTCAACCTTGCCGCCTAACTGCTGCGCCATGGTTTGCATGCCATAACAAATACCCAAAACCGGCACACCCAACTCAAATACTGCATCGGGTGCGCGGTCGTCCACCTCGTAAACACTGGCGTGGCTGCCCGACAAAATGACGCCCTTGAGCTGACCGTCTTTGGCGAATTCCCGCACCCAATCGTCTGAAACATCGCAAGGATGCACTTCGCAAAACACATGCGCTTCCCGCACACGGCGAGCAATCAACTGTGTGACTTGTGAGCCGAAATCAAGAATCAGAATGGTGTCGTGTGACATAGTGTTCACCCAAAGAGCAGGCGCTTTAAAAGTTATTCAGCGCGGTAGTTAGGCGCTTCTTTGGTGATTTGCACATCATGCACATGGCTTTCACGCATACCTGCCGTGGATATTTCTACAAACTCGGCACGGTTGCGCATGTCTTCAATGCTGGCACAACCGCAATAGCCCATGGCCGCTCGCACGCCCCCGGCCATTTGGTAAACGATGCTGACCATAGAGCCTTTGTACGGCACACGACCTTCAATGCCCTCGGGCACCAATTTGTCGGCATTAGGGTTGCCGGTGGTGGCTTCTTGAAAGTAACGGTCTGCGCTGCCTTGTTGCATGGCACCAATGCTGCCCATGCCACGATAGCTTTTGTAACTGCGTCCTTGGTAAAGAATGACTTCGCCAGGTGCTTCTTCGGTACCTGCGAACATGCCACCCATCATAACGCAAGATGCGCCTGCCGCAATCGCTTTGGCAATGTCACCGCTGTAGCGAATGCCGCCATCGGCAATCAAAGGCACACCCGTGCCTTGCAAGGCCATGGCGACGTTGTCAATGGCAGTGATCTGGGGCACGCCCACACCGGCCACGATGCGGGTGGTGCAAATCGAGCCGGGGCCAATGCCTACCTTCACACCGTCCGCACCCGCCTCGACCAAGGCCAAGGCGGCAGCGCCGGTGGCGATATTGCCGCCCACCACATCAATATGAGGGTAATTTTTTTTCACCCAGCGAACCCGCTCGATCACGCCGTGGCTGTGACCGTGAGCGGTGTCCACCACGATGGCGTCCACACCGGCTTTGACCAAAGCCGCGACGCGCTCCTCGGTGCCCGGGCCAACACCCACAGCAGCGCCTACGCGCAAGCGTCCCGATGGGTCGCGAGCAGCGTTGGGAAAGCTGGTTTGCTTGGTGATGTCTTTGACGGTGATGAGGCCTTTGAGCTCAAAAGCGTCATTGACCACAAGCAAGCGCTCAAGCTTGTGCTTATTTAGCAGCGCTTTGGCTTGCTCGGGCGTGGTGCCTTCAGGAACGGTGATTAAGCGTTCGCGTGGCGTCATGATCTCTTTGACTTGAACGTCATAGCGGGTTTCAAACCGCAAATCGCGACCTGAGACTATGCCCACTACCTTGCCGCCATCGCACACAGGAAAACCAGAAATGCCCATTTGGTCCGACATGGCCATGACTTGGCGAACCGTGTGTTCTGGCGTGATAACCACGGGATCGAGCAGCACACCACTCTCATAGCGCTTGACTTTGGCGACTTCGGCGGCTTGTTGCTCTAGCGTTAAATTTTTGTGAACAATGCCAATGCCACCTTCTTGGGCGATGGCAATGGCCAGACGCGCTTCAGTTACCGTGTCCATGGCGGCCGACACCAAGGGCAAATTTAGGGCGATGTTGCGTGAAAACAGTGTTGCGAGTTGGGTGTCCTTAGGCAGGACTTGTGAATAGGCTGGGACCAACAACACATCGTCGAAGGTCAGCGCTTTGCCAAGCAGGCGCATGGTATATCTCCAAAAACGCGATCATACCGGCATGGCAAAACCAATTCTAAAGTGGTCTCAGTAACCCGCTTTGGCGCCTTGGCGTCGCTTGGCAAACAAACCTGCTGCTCGGCTGCCTTGCTGGTTAAACCGCAATCTGCGCGCCTCCTTGGGGTCGACCAACAAAGGGCGCAGCACCTCTAGCCTGTCACCATCCTTGAGCAGTGTGTTCTTATCGACTGGTTTGCCCCACACCGCAACTCGCCATTCGGGACAGGTGTCTTCGGGTAAATCTAGTTGCTTTAAGGCCAGCGCTCTGGCGGCAAAGGCCGAAGTCTCGCCTTCAAAGACCAACTGCACACTCTGCACTTGTCGCGGCCCCATGGACAGCACAACTTCAATGTTCATGATCGGTAAATCACTTCGGCACGCTTGACAAAAGCATCAACCAAATTGGCTGTAATACGATCGAAAATGGGCCCAACCAGCGCACCAAACATGGAGTCAAAGCTGTAAGAGAGTTTTAACTCTACGCGGCAAGCCCGCTCCTCACCCACAGGAATAAAATTCCACTCGCCTTGCAAATGCTTGAACGGTCCATCGACCAATTGGAGCTGCACTTGTTGATTTAATGTATGGACGTTACGGGTGGTAAAACTTTTATGCAAACCACCCAAAGCCATGCCAATGCGTGCAACCATGCTGTCGGGGGTTTCTTCTAAAACGTCGGTCGATTCACACCAAGGCAAAAAAGCCGGATAGCTTTTCACATCGACGACCAAATTGAACATCTCTTGGGCACTAAACCAAATAATGACAGACTTCTCGATGGTTTTCATAGAATGGGGGGTTCTGCCACTTTGGCGGTTGCGGCGATTGTAAAGAACTCGCCCCTTTTCTCTTTACCCCTTTATGGCCAGCAAAACCGATACAAACACCCGCATTGCCGACAATAAAAAAGCGGTTTTCAACTACTTTATCGAAGAACGTCTTGAAGCTGGGATGGTCTTAGAAGGGTGGGAAGTAAAGGCTGCGCGTGAAGGCAAAGTGCAACTTACCGATGGCTATGTGGTTATTCGCAGTGGCGAAATGTTTGTGATCGGTTGCCAAATCAACCCTTTGAAAACCGCCTCCACCCACGTCAACCCAGACTCTGTGCGCTCACGCAAACTACTGCTGCACAAAGAAGAAATCCGTCGATTGATTGGCAAGGTGGAGCAAAAAGGTTATACCTTGGTGCCGCTCAATTTGCACTGGAAAAATGGTCGCGTTAAATGTGAAATTGCCTTGGCCAAGGGCAAAGCCGAGCACGACAAACGCGACACCATCAAAGACCGCGAAGGCAAGCGCGAGGTTGAGCGGGCCATGAAAAAGCGCACCGCTTAGCTCTTAGTCTTGCAAAACGGCTCGCCCAGCTTCAATCAATAAGCGCTGATCGCAACGCGCACTCAATGCCCTGTCATGCGTGACAAGCACCAATGTCGTGCCCAACTCCAGGTTCAACTCAAGCATCAGCGCCATGACGTTTTCTCCTGTGGCGTGGTCCAAACTGCCGGTGGGTTCATCAGCCAACAAGACATCCGGTTTGACCACAAAAGCCCGCGCCAAAGCCACGCGTTGCTGCTCGCCGCCACTCATCACTTTGGGGTAATGGTTGAGACGATCCGATAAGCCCACACGCGCCAACATTTCTTTGGCCGCAGGTTTGGGTTGGGGGTGTCCGGACAACTCCAATGGCAACATGACGTTTTCTAGGGCCGTGAGTGGGGCCAGCAGCTGAAAACTTTGAAAAACAAAGCCAATATGTTTGGCTCGCAAAGCAGCTCGCTGATCTTCGTTCAAAGCAAAAAGATCTTGCCCCGCGATATGGACATGGCCACTTGTTGGCGTATCCAAGCCAGCCATGATGGCCAAGAGGGTGCTCTTGCCAGAGCCTGAAGCGCCAACAATGGCCAAAGTTTGGCGGGCATTTAATGAAAAATCGATATCGCGGAGAATGTCCAAGGTGCCAGTGGCATCGGTGACAGATTTATAAACATGAGAGATGGCAATCAAGCTGGAGGACATACGCGGTGCTATTGTGGAGACGACGAGACTTTAACTTGCTGGGCTTGAGCTTGCTGCTTCAAGGTGTATTGATGCCCACAGCGTTTGCTGAGTCTCGCACGCTTATGGTGGTTGGCGACTCGCTCAGCGCCGAATATGGCCTGCCTCGTGGCAGCGGTTGGGTGGCGCTTTTAGAGCAACAGCTTGGCCGTGACAAATCGCCTTGGAAGGTCCTCAATGCCAGCATCAGTGGCGACACCAGCGCGGGCGGGCGCGCTCGTTTACCGGCGCTTTTAAAGCAGCATCAACCCAGCATCGTCGTCATTGAATTGGGCGGCAACGACGCTTTGCGCGGTTTTCCCCTTTCGATGACCGAGGACAATTTGCAGGAAATGATCCATGCCTGTCAATCCATGCATGCCAAAGTTTTGTTGGTGGGTATGCAAGTCCCACCCAACTATGGCGCAGACTATGCCGAGCAGTTTTCAAATTTGTTTACCCGTTTGGCTAAAAAACACAAAACGGCTGTGGTTCCTTTTTTGTTGAAAGGTATCGCTGACGCGCCCAATGCGGCTGAGCAGTTTCAAACCGACCGCATTCACCCCAATGCCCAAGCGCATCCGCGCATGCTGGCCAATGTCTGGCCTGAATTGAAAAAGTTGTTCTGATGCCGGTAGAACTGATCAGTGCGCGAGACGCCATGGCTTTGATGGCGCAACCCCATGGTTTTAGCTGCATCATTGATGCGCGAAGCGAAGATGAATTTGCCCTAGACCAGTTGCCCCAAGCGCAAAACTGGCCATCGCTTTCCAACGAAGAAAGAATACGAGTTGGCACTCTTTACAAGCAAGTAGGCGCTTTTGACGCCAACAAACTGGGTGCCTCAATGGTCGCGGCCAATATTGCCCAGCATATTCAAAATCATGTGATGGATTTGCCCAAGAGTTGGCGGCCCTTGGTTTACTGCTGGCGTGGCGGCAAACGCAGTGGCTCACTGGCCTTGGTGCTGGGACAAATTGGCTTTAAGGTCAGCGTTATTGAAGGGGGTTACAAAGCCTTCAGAGCAGAGGTGGTACAAAGCATCAGTCAATTGGCACTGGGATTGCGCTTTAAGGTCATCACCGGCCCCACAGGCTCTGGAAAAACACGCCTCTTGCATGCATTGTCTGCGCTTGGAGCCCAAGTACTGGACTTGGAAGGCTTGGCGGTGCACCGCAGTTCGGTGCTGGGGAAAGTCCCAGGCCTTGCCCAACCCAGCCAAAAGCAATTTGATATGCGCGTATGGAATGCGCTTAGGCAGTTTGATGCTTCACAAGTGGTTTACGTGGAAGCAGAAAGCAAAAAAGTGGGCAATGTCAGCGTGCCTGAGGTCTTGATGGAGACCATGCGCGCCAGTGAATGCATTGATTTATGTTTGAGCTTGGATGAACGTGTGGCTTTGTTGATGGATGACTATGCATTTTTCGTGGATGACCCCGAGATGTTTTGCGAAAGGCTCTCAACCTTGGTTCAAGCCTGCGGCAAAGCGGTGATTGAGCAGTGGCAGCACAGTGTGCGTGCTGGAGAAATTTCCGAGGTGGTGCAAGCTTTGTTGTTGCAGCATTACGATCCCACCTATGCTCGTTCAATGGAGCGTAATTTTCGAGGGTGGCCGCAAGCCCTCAAGGCTGAACTGAAAGACCGACACCAGACTTCGCTCACAGACTTGGCGCAGCACTTGCTGGCCCTTGCCCCTCACATAGACGCAAATTTAAGCGCCTGAGACAAATCGGCAATCAAATCTTCGGCGGCCTCAAGACCCACCGCGAGGCGTACAAATCCACCTTTCAACATGTCGGGTGCTTCCATGGATCGCAAAGAACTTAAATCGTAGGGCACGATCAAACTCATAGGGCCGCCCCAGCTAAAACCTAGCTTAAAGAGTTTCAATGCGTTACAAAAGGTATCGATTTGTGCGATGGAAAAAGCAGGGTCAAAACGCAAACTCAACATACCAGCAGCCAAGCCTCCTGTATGAACCGCCCCGACGGCAGGCTTATCGTCTGCGCACAATCGCCGCCAATGGGTGTGTCCTGGTGAATCCACGACAGCGGGATGAAGCACCTGCACAAATGCCGACTGCTGCAAACACCATGTCGCCAGCGCTCGGGTAGTGAGGTCATGATGCCGGTAGCGCATTTCCATGCTGGGCAGAGACCGCAATACCAATTCGGCATCGTTTCCACTGATGCCAAAGCCCAGCCGCATATGGCTCAGTTTCAGCTGTTGCGCCAAACCTTCATCGCACGTGGTGACACTGCCCATCAACACATCCCCGCCCCCGCTGGGGTATTTGGTGAGCGCGTGGACAGACACATCCACGCCCCATGGGGCGGCACCCTGAGGTTCAAGGTCAAAAGGCTTGAGGGCCAAACCTGCGCCCCAAGTGTTGTCCAAAGCCGTCAAAACGCCCTTGTCTTTGGCCAAACGAACCATAGACAGCAGATCAGGAAACTCCAGCGTTACCGAACCTGCAGCTTCTAGCCAAATCAAACGGGTTTGAGGCGTGATGCGCGAGGCCAAGTCGGCAATATCCATGGGGTCATACATCTGGAAAGAGATGCCCCAACGCTTTAATTCAGCTTGTGCAAACGCCTTATGCGGGCCATAGACGTTATCGGGCAGAAGAATTTCGTCTCCTTGCTTTAACAAGGCCATATTGACTTGGGCGATGGCAGCAAGTCCGCTGGGCAACAAAACAGCGTGCTTGGCGCCTTCTAGAAAGGCAATGCGTTCTTCTAAGGTGAATGTGGTCGGCGTGCCGTGCAGGCCATAGGTGTAGCCTGATTTGTCCAGCCAAGTGCGTTCTCGTAACGCTTGCACCGAGGGAAAAATAACCGTTGAAGCTTTGTGAACCGCTGTCTGAGGCGACACAAACCCATCAGGCGCTTTGTAACCGTGATGTATCAGCGCAGTGACAGGCTTCATGGTTTAGACCCGCCACTTCTCCAGCAATTTGGCTGGACGGGTGGTGTCATAGGCCTCGAAGGGTTGGTGAATCCAAGGGTTGGTGGATAAATACTCCACCGAAAAATCGGGCGTGAAACTGGAGACACCTTTGGTCCAAATCACAGCGCTGCGCAATTCGGTGATGGGCGAATAGTTGTTGCGCAGCATATCGATGACGGCATTGAGTGTGTGGCCTGAGTCGGCCAAATCATCCACCAACAAAACGCGGCCAGCTATTTCGCCTTTCGGAGTGGTGATATAGCGGGCGATGTCTAAATGTCCTTGCACCGTCCCACTTTCTGAACGGTATGAACTGGTGGACATGATGGCCAAGGGCTTATCAAAAATACGCGAGAGCACGTCACCTGGGCGCATGCCGCCTCTTGCCAAGCACAAAATGGTGTCGAACTCCCAACCAGATTGGTGAATCTTGATGGCAAGCTTCTCAATCAGGTTGTGGTATTCGTCGTAAGACACATACAAATGCTTGCCGTCTTCAGTCAACATGGACTTGCTTTCTTGCGAAAAATCAATCGTGAAAAGGATGTCGAACCATGATGGTGTGGTCGCGGTCGGGGCTGGTAGAAATCAAATGGATAGGCACACCCGTCACCTCAGCTATGCGCTCTAAATAAGCGCGTGCCTGAGGTGGTAGTTGGGCGTATTCTGTGATGCCCACCGTGCTGTCACTCCAACCGGGCATGGTTTCATAAATGGGTGTGCAACGCGCAATGTCGTCAGCCCCCATGGGCAAGATGTCTATGGTTGTGCCGTCCAACTCATAAGCGGTGCACAGCTTGAGTTCGGTCAAGCCGTCCAAGACGTCCAGTTTGGTCACGCAAAGACCGCTCAGTCCGTTGACTTGGGCGCTGCGCTTAAGCAGTGCCGCATCAAACCAGCCGCAACGGCGGTAACGTCCGGTGGTCGTGCCTTTTTCAGCGCCTACCGTGCTCATATGCCAGCCTGGGGTTCCCTCTACATCCCAATCGAGTTCTGTTGGAAAAGGACCGCCACCGACGCGGGTGCAATAGGCTTTGGTGATGCCCAAAATGTAATGCAGCAAGCTTGGCCCCACACCCGAGCCAGCGGCGGCATTACCGGCGACACAGTTGCTTGAGGTGACAAAGGGATAGGTGCCGTGGTCTACATCTAGCAAAGTACCTTGTGCACCTTCAAACAAGAGGTTTGCACCAGCATGGTGAGCGTCATTGAGTTCACGCGATACATCGGCCACCATGGGCAAAATTTGACGCGCATGGGCCATGGCTTCATCAAAGACGGACTGAAATTGCACTTTGCCTTGGCTGATAAACGGCTTGAGTGCATCAGGGAATGCAAATTTTTCAGAGCCCAAGAATGTCGTGAGTACGTGGTTGTGAAGCTCAAGGAGTTCGTGCAATTTGCTCGCGAAGCGTTCGGGGTGCTTGAGGTCTTGCACACGCAAGGCGCGACGTGCAATTTTGTCCTCATAAGCGGGGCCTATGCCGCGCCCAGTCGTGCCAATTTTTTCTTCGCCACCTTGTTCGCGAGCAGCTTCACGCGCTACATCCAATGCCGCGTGGAAAGGCAAAATAAGCGGGCAAGCTTCGCTGATACGCAAGCGAGACCGCACCTCAACACCGGCTTTTTCCAAGCCTTCAATTTCTTCCAATAGCTTGCCGCAAGACAGCACCACACCGTTGCCGATGTAGCACTTCACACCTTGGCGCATGATGCCACTGGGAATGAGGTGCAAAGCGGTTTTAACCCCATTGATCACCAGTGTGTGACCAGCGTTATGCCCGCCTTGAAAACGCACCACCCCTTGCGAAAACTCAGTCAACCAATCGACCAGTTTTCCCTTGCCCTCGTCACCCCATTGGGTGCCGACGACGACGACATGACGTCCGTGTTGTTTGCTCATGGTTTATTTTTTTGGGTTAAAGCCAAAGCTTGAATGGTCCATTGACCCTTGAGGCGTACAAGTTCGCGATCACAATGGAACTCATCGACTTCGCTGTCATGCCCTGGCAGCATACAGACCACGGTGTGTCCTTGCTCCCGAAGTTGGGCAATGGCTTGATGCAATCCAGCATCCTCACCCCAAGGCGCACGAATGGCAGCTTGCGGCGCAGGACTAGGGATTAAACCGACCAGTGTTTTGATATCCAAGCTAAAGCCTGCTGCGGGTCGCTTTCGTCCAAACAAGGCGCCCACTTCGTCATAGCGTCCGCCACGAACCAAAGCATCACGACCATCGGGAGCGAAGACTGAAAAACGAGGACCACTGTAATAAGCTGCCCCGCGTAAATCGGCCAAGTCGATACTGACAGGGCGACCTGCGTGAGAAGCCAACCAACGCAATTGCGACAAAGCCAATAAAACTTCAGGCCATTGCTGGAATGCCACTTCTGCATGATCTAAAACTTCTAAGCCGCCATAGAGTTGAACGAGTTCAAGCAGAGCTGAATACAAAGAAGCAGGTAATGCAGTTCCCATGGCACGTATGGCGCTGATGTCTTTCAGCGTAAGAGCTTGCGCAATGGCAGCCTCTTGGGATGCGCTCAAGCCCTGCTCTCGCAGCAAAGCGGGCAATATGCGGGCATCACTTAAATCCACATGAAAAGACTCTAGCCCACTGGCGAGCAAGCAACGAAGTGCGAGTTGCAAAATTTCCAAATCGGCTTCCAGCCCAGCGTGGCCGTAAATTTCGGCACCAAACTGCAAAGGCTCGCGGGTGGCATAAGGGCCAGGTGCGCGTGTGTGAAGCGTGGGTCCGCAGTAGCAAAGGCGGGTCACGCCAGCGCGGTTGAGCAAATGGGCATCGATACGTGCGACCTGTGGCGTAGTATCAACCCTTAAACCCAAGGTGCGGCCAGATAACTGGTCAACCATCTTGAAGGTTTGCAGATCCAATGCACTCCCTGTGCCGGACAAAAGAGACTCGATGTGCTCGATCAAAGGGGGGATCACAAGCTCATAGCCAAAGACACGAGCCGTGTCTAGGGACAAACGTCGAAGTTCCTCGATGTGCCTAGCCTCTGAGGGCAAAACATCGGCAATATGATCTGGTAAGACCCAAGCAGTCATGAGAGGGGAATCTGTTAAAAAAAGGATTCTACTGGGGCGTTAGAGCAGCCACCAAAGCAGCAGCGTGCCAAGCACAATGCAACTCAGCCCGACAAACCGCACCTGACCATCATCTAGCTGCATGATGGCTAAAAAAGCACGTTTCCAGGCCTGAGGTGAGGCGAATGGAAACAGGCCCTCAATGATGAGCACCACGGCCAGTGCAATCCATAAGGTCTGGCTGTCCATGGCAACTCAAAAAATTATTTTTTGGCAGGCGCAGCATTGCCCGCACCGCTGCCGCGCATGGCTTTGAAAAAATCGCTGCTGGGGTCGAGCACCATCACGTCCGATTTTTTATTGAAACTGGCCTTGTAGGCTTCTATGCTTTGGTAGAACTGGGCAAACTGGGGGTCTTTGCCAAAGGCATCTGCATACAAACGCGCAGCTTCTGCGTCGCCTTCACCCTTGATTTTTTGCGCATCTCGGTAGGCATTGGCCAAGGTGACTTCGCGCTGACGGTCTGCATCGGCGCGGATCTTTTCACCCTCAGCGCCACCCGTGGAGCGCAATTCATTGGCAACCCGCTTGCGTTCGGCTTCCATGCGGCGGTAAACCGATTCCGTGATGGTGTCCACATAGTCTGCGCGGGTGATGCGCACGTCAACCACATCAATACCCCAAGGCTTTTCGCCTTTGACAATCTCAAGCACTTCGCGCTTGACGTCGACCATCAAAGCCTCGCGCTTGAGCGACAGCAAATCTTTCACGGTTCGTTTGTTGATTTCTTCTTGAAAAGCATTGCGAACCACACGCGTGAGTTGCTGAGCACCGGCTTTTTCATCCAAGCCCACATTGCGGATGTACTGTGAGGGGTCCGAAATGCGCCAACGCACATACCAATCGATGACCATGCGCTGCTTTTCTGCAGTGAGCATGGGTTCAGAATCGACGTTATCCAAGGTCAGCAAACGCTTGTCAATGAAATTCACGTTTTGAAAAGGCGGCGGCAATTTGAAATTCAAGCCGGGCTCGGTGATGACCTTTTTGATCTGGCCCAGCGAATAGACCACGCCGTATTGGCGTTGATCGACCACAAAAATCATGGAACTCAATACCAGCAAAGCCAGCAAAGAGGTGGAAATGTATAAACCGATTTTGTTCATGGCGGGCTATTCAGCGTAAATCGCGGTCGCGTTGACGGTTGTCACGGCCACGGTTATCGGGAGAGGACAAAGGCACGGCAGGGGTAGGAGCCGATGTCGTGCCTTCAGGCGCATTGGAGGAATTAACAGAAGGGTTGGCTGCAGAGCCAGGCGTTGCGCTCAGTTGCATGATCTTGTCTAGCGGCAAGTACAGCATGTTGGAACCTTGTTTGGATTCCACCAGCACCTTGGTCACGTTGCTGTAGATTTCTTGCATGGCATTGATGTACAAACGGTCGCGTGTGACTTGGGGCGCTTTTTGGTATTCCGACAATAAAGAACGAAATCGCTGCGCGTCACCTTGTGCTTGCGCCACGATGCGGGATTTGTAAGCATCGGCTTCTTGTTTTAAACGCGAGGCAGAACCAACAGCGCGGGGAATGACATCGTTGGCGTAAGCCTCGGCTTCATTTTTAGCACGTTCACGCTCTTGCCCGGCTTTGAGCACATCATCAAATGCGGCTTGAACTTGCTCTGGGGGACGCACTCCACCTTGCTGCAAATTGATACCCACCACTTCGATACCCACGTTGTAGTGGTCCAAAATAGTTTGCATGATTTTGCGAACACGAGGGGCAATTTGTTCGCGGTCTTCCGACAGCGCTGCGTCCATGCGCATCTTGCCCACCACTTCCCTCACCGCAGTTTCAGCCGCCTGAATCACCGCATCTGTGGGATTCTTGCTTTCAAACAAATAGGCACGCGCATCAGTAAGCCGGTATTGAACAGCAAACTTAATTTCTACGATGTTTTCGTCTTCGGTCAACATGGCGGACTCGCGCAAACCGGTTGCCTTGATGATGTTGTCTCGACCAATATCAACTGAACGGATTTGGGTCACAAACACCACTTCATGTCGCTGAATAGGGTAAGGCGCGCGCCAATTAAAACCGGCTCCAACCGTGCTGTGGTATCCACCAAATTGGGTGATGACGGCTTGCTGGCCCTCTTGAACAATAAAAAAGCCCGTACCCAGCCATATCAGCACAGCAACAACAGCAACCACCCCCAAAAGGCCACCAAACTGTTTGAAATCGGGATTGAAGCCGCCGCCACCTGGGGGGGAGCCGCCGCCACCGCCTTTGTTTTGGCCTAAGAGTTTGCCCAACTTACGGTTGAGTTCGCGCCACAGTTCATCTAAATCGGGAGGACCATTGGAAGATGCAGGCCGAGGCTTTTTTCCATCCTCATTGGGCGGGGGTGTCTCATGAGGCGGTGTGGACCCATTATTTTGCTGATGGGCTTCGTCATTTCGACCCCAACGACCATCGTTCAAATTGAACATGCCCGCTATGCGTTGTCGTAAGGGCCAAAACCAAGTTGAGAAATTCATGCGCAGTCAATCAAAAAAATGTGGCAAGTCGCCATTGTGCCTAAACCTGAAACAAAGCTTTGATGTCAAGGATTTACCGGTAAAACATCAGGGGCTAATAAACGAGAGCTTACTTGCAAGGCAGTCTCCAGCAGGCGTTGCCGCAGGCTGTCGAGATTGGCACCTGTTTGTGCGCTGAGGAAAATACGCGGGACAGCAAGGTCATCAACGATAAAGACATCTTGCAACAACCGAGGTTGCTGGTCGCTGGCCAAAGCATCCATCTTGTTGAAAATCAGCAATTGAGGAACATCCGTTGCCCCAATATCGGCCAGCACCGATTGAACCTGAGCAATTTGTTCTGGGTAGTCGGCATGCGAGCAGTCCACCACATGCAGCAACAGGTCAGCATTGGTGGCCTCTTGCAAGGTGGCCGCAAAAGCGTCGACCAAGCCATGCGGCAAGTCGCGAATAAACCCAACGGTGTCCGACAGAGAAATTTGGCACCCTTGTGCCTGACCATCGGACAAATAAAGTTGCCGTGTGGTGGTGTCCAGCGTGGCAAACAACTGATCGGCGGCATAAGCCCGCGCCTTCACCAGAGCATTGAACAAGGTGGATTTGCCCGCATTGGTGTAACCCACCAGCGACACATTGAACACTTGGTTACGCTCACGTTGACGCCGTTGGGTATTGCGCTGTTTTTTTACCTTGTCTAGGCGTTCTTTGGTGCGCTTGATAGATTCACCAATCATGCGCCTATCAAGCTCGATTTGGGTCTCACCAGGACCCCCGCGGTTACCAATACCGCCGCGCTGCCTCTCTAAGTGTGACCAACGCCGCACCAGTCGGGTGCTGACATATTGCAAGCGGGCCAATTCAACCTGCAATTTACCCTCATGGCTGCGGGCGCGTTGGGCGAATATTTGCAAGATCAACATGGTGCGGTCGTTGACCGGCATCTCGAGTAAGCGCTCTAAATTGCGTTGTTGCGCGGGGCTTAAAGCTTGGTCAAACAAAATTTCCGAGGCGCCATAGAGCAGCGCAGACTCTTTAATTTCTTGTGCTTTGCCCGTACCCACAAAGAGGGCTGCATCTGGGGCGCGGCGCTTGCAGGTCATGCGCATCACAGGCACCAAGCCCGCTGTGCTGGCGAGTTGGGCGAGTTCCTCTAAATCGGCATCAAAATGAGGCAGGCCCAAGTCAACACCTACCAACAGGACATTGGCCTGCAGATCAGGCTGAGGATTAGACAAGGGGAATAAAAGGACGCGAGTTAAGAATGGGAGGCGGACTCATCGCCGTCGCCGTCGGCTTGGGCAAAATTCACGGGGCGGCCTGGAACAATGGTTGAAATTGCGTGCTTATAAACCATTTGGGTAACCGTGTTTCTTAAAAGCACAACGTATTGATCAAAAGACTCTATCTGACCCTGCAGTTTGATGCCGTTGACCAAGTAAATGGACACGGGCACGTGCTCTTTACGAAGGATGTTCAGGAAGGGGTCTTGTAAAAGCTGGCCTTTGGGGTTCACGATATTCTCCGTGTTGGGTTAGTGATAAGAAACATACCACAGTCAAAAAAACCTTCGCTCAAGGGATGATTAATCTTTGTCCACATAAGGATTGGTTGAGGACTTCATCTCTATGCGCAAAGGTGTCCCTTCTAGCGAAAAGGCTTTGCGAAAGCGGCCTTCTAAAAACCGTTTATAAGCATCGGTGACATGCTCTAGCGAATTGCCATGAACCACCACCACGGGTGGGTTCATGCCGCCTTGGTGGGCATAGCGCAATTTGGGCCGGAACATGCCCGCCCGTTTGGGTGATTGAAACTGCACGGCTTCCAGCAGCAAACGCGTCAAGATGGGTGTGCTCATTTTGCACATCGCTGCCTTGTGGGCTTGGGCGATGGATTTCCACACTGGCCCCAAACCTTGGCGTTTTTGAGCAGAAATATGATGAAGCTTGGCAAATTTCAAAAATGCCAAGCGACTCTCAATAGAGCGCTCTAGCAACTCGCGTTGGTAAGCGTCCACCGCATCCCATTTGTTGACGGCCAACACCACCGCCCTGCCCGTCTCCAAAATATAGCCGGCGATATGCGCATCTTGGTCGGTAACGCCTTGGGTGGCGTCAAGCAACAGCAGGGCTACATTGGAAGATTCGATGGCTTGCAAAGTTTTCACCACCGAGAATTTTTCAATGGCTTCAAACACCTTGCCTTTGCGGCGCAATCCTGCGGTGTCTATCAATTCAAACTGTTGGCCTTCACGCTCAAAAGGGATATGGATAGCGTCTCGGGTGGTGCCTGGTAAATCGAAAGCCACCAAGCGCTCTTCGCCCAGCCAAGTATTGATTAAAGTGGATTTGCCCACATTGGGGCGACCCACCACGGCAAGCTTTAGGGGCTTGGGCGAGCCATCGTCCTCCTCATCTTCTTCCGGCAGCGCAAGCGCACCCAAGGAGCCGTCGAGCATGCTGCGAATGCCTTGACCATGGGCGGCGGATACAGGCATCACCTCGCCCAAGCCGAGTTCAAAAAACTCAACCAAGCGGTGCCCTTCTTGCATGCCCTCGGCTTTGTTGGCCACCAGCAAACAAGGTTTGCCTAAGCGGCGCAAATAATTGGCGATATCGTGGTCTTGCGCGTTGATACCTTGTCGCGCATCGACGACGAATATCACGGCGTCCGACTCGGCCACCGCTTGCCGGGTTTGTTTGGCCATTTCCTTGAAGATGCCGCTCTCAGCGGTGGGTTCAAACCCGCCGGTGTCAATGACGATGAATTCTTGTTTGCCGTGCTTGGCGTTGCCGTAGTGGCGATCGCGTGTGAGGCCAGCATAGTCGGCAACGATGGCGTCACGTGTCTTGGTGATGCGGTTAAACAGCGTAGATTTGCCCACATTGGGGCGACCCACCAAAGCAATCACCGGCTTCACAACAATGCCTCTGTGTTCAAGGCAGTTGGTAGGCCATGAGAGAGCCGTTGCGTGTCAAAACCACAAAGCCCCCATCGGCCAAAGCAGTGGGTGTGGAAGCAAAACCTTCTGAAGAAGTTTGCACACGGTTAATCAAGCTGCCGTCTGAGCTTGAAAGCAGGTAAAGCCAGCCACCGCTGTCGCCAATCACAATGCCTTTGGAGGTGAACAAAGGTCCGGTAAGTTCGCGGTATTTCAAGCGGTCAGAGTCCCATACGCGGTCGCCAGTGGTGCGACTCCAAGCTTGCACCATGCCGTTGGACTCTGTGCCTATCAGGATCTTGGCGTCACCATCCACACCTTGTGAACCCACAGAAGAACGGGTCCACAAAACACTGCCTCGCAAGGCATCGACACAGCCCACTTGTGCTTGAAAAGCCCGCACACAAACGGAGTTGTCCACGCGAGAAGGCTTGGCCACCAAATCGACCAAACGCTCTAAGTCATTGATGCCACGAGGATTGGCAACGGGCACATCCCATTTGATTTGACCGTTGTCGGGGTTAAGCGCCGTTAAGCGGCCACCCAAACCCACTAGCAAGGTGTTTTGAAAAGGCATGAGCACACCGTTTTGCTTGAGAACCAATGGTTCTCCTGGGCGTTGCTGAACCCACAGGCGCTGGCCGCTTGCCAAGTCAAAAGCCAACACAGATCGGTCTGCCATCATCATGAAAACACGTTCACCGGCAATCAAGGGATGGGTGTAAGACTGAGAGGTCAAGCGGTTGCGCCATACAACCTTACCCGCTTGTAGCAATACCAATTCGTTGTTCAACGTAACCACGGCCACATGCTCACCATCGAAACCCGTGCCGGTGTTGAGTGCAGTTTTAAGGTCGAAACGCCAGACGGCTTGTCCACTGCGCACATTGACGACGGCGATCTTTCCCTCGTTGGAAGACAAGCTGATGCGTTCTTGCACCACTTGCAAACTTTGCACAAAAGAAACGTCGTCGCCTATTTTGAACTTCCACAAAGCTTCAATAGGCTTGTCAGCTTTGATGGGTGGGATTTTTTCGGGTTGAGGTTTAGAAGTGCCGCAGGCGGTAAAAAGCGAAGCCGCTAAAACAATTAAAGACCAACGTATGCTGGCAAAAGCCTTCATTTCTTGAACTCAGCCGAAGTCACATCAACGCCTACCGTACCCAACTTGATTTCAATCAAGCGTCGGTATTCAGCGGATTCGTCCATGCCTTTGTAGGCACTGAGTAAACGGGCTTTGGCTTCGTCAGGCTTGCCTTCTATCAAGGCAATGTCACCTATGCGGTCGTCAAAAAGGGGCTGAAAACCAGGGGGAACAGTTTGCCCCTCGACCCAGCTTCTGGCTTTGGCCGTGTCTTTGCTTTCAATTGCCAAGGCCGACAGACGAAGGCGAGCCAGAGCCACAAATGCCTCGTCAGGTGCATGCTTGACCACCCATTCGAGAGATTTCTCAGCTTCGGCGTTTTGTTCTTTGTCAAAATAGGTTTTGGCAGCCAACAGTGAGGCTTGGGCCGTCACAGTGGTGCGCGCAAACTGGTTTTGCATGTCGGCAAGCGAGCGAGCCATCAAGGTCAAGTCTGCTTGTTTGCTGGCATTTTCAAAGGTGTCAAACAACACTGCGGCTTGCGTGGCTTGGCGTTGTTGCCAATATTTCCAGCCGTTCCAAGCGGCCAGCACCACAAGAGCCAAGGTAAGCACACCGGTGATGAGGTTGCCCCATTGGTTCCAAAAGGATTTGATTTGGTCGAGTTGCTCTTGTTCTTCGAGGTCGAGATGCGTAGCCATGGTTTCCTAGTGAAGCGCTAAAACTAAAGTGCCGATTGTAGGCTGTGGCCCCAGTGGCTGATATCAGCCAAGATCTCTGTGCGTTGTGCGCCTTGACCATCGCGCAAAGACTTGACCGTGACCTGTCCCAGTGCCAATTCATCGGCACCAAAAATCAACGCAAATGGGGCACCGCTGCTGTCGGCCTTTTTGAACTGCGATTTCATGCTGCCCATGCCCGCAGCGCTGTCAGCGGGTGCGTGCATTTGAACCGAGACGCCTATGGCGCGTAATTGCTGCAAAACCGGCAAAACTTTGGGTAAAAAACCCTGTTCAGCCACAATGGCATAAACATCCGGCACCACCTCATCTGGAACAGCACCTTGCTCGCGCAGCAACTCCAACACCCGTTCAACACCCAAGGCCCAGCCTACAGCGGGCGCCGGCTTGCCGCCGATTTGCTCAATCAAGTAGTCATAGCGACCGCCGCCACACACCGTGCCTTGCGACCCCAGTTGCTCGGTGATGAACTCAAACACGGTGAGGTTGTAGTAGTCCATGCCGCGCACCAAACGGGGGTTGATGGTGTAGGCCACGCCATTGGCGTCCAAGATAGCCTTGACAGCGCTGAAATGCGCCAAACTTTCGGTGCCCAAAAAGTCCAACAACTTGGGCGCAGCATCGTTCAAGGCCTTCATTGAAGGGTTTTTGCTGTCCAAAATACGCAAAGGATTGGTGTGCAAGCGCCGCTTAGCGTCTTCGTCGAGTTGGTCGGCGTGTTGATCAAAGTAAGCGATCAACGCAGCGCGATGCTGCAAGCGCTCGGGCGGTTGTCCCAAGCTATTGAGTTCGAGTCTGATATCACGCAGGCCAAGGGTTCGCCATAAATCGCAAGCCAGCAAAATCAATTCGGCGTCAATCTCTGGGCCACCAAAACCCAGCGCTTCAGCGCCTATTTGATGGAATTGACGGTACCTGCCCCTTTGGGGTCGCTCGTGGCGAAACATGGGACCCATGTAGTAGAGGCGCTTAGGACCCTCGTAAAGCATATTGTGTTCAACCACCGCTCGCACCACGCCCGCTGTTGACTCGGGACGCAAAGTGAGTTGCTCACCATTGAGTCGGTCTTCAAAGGAGTACATCTCCTTTTCCACAATGTCGGTAACTTCACCCAAACCTCGGATGAACAAAGCCGTGGGCTCGACGATGGGTGTGCGTATATTGCGGTAGGCGTGCAGGCGCATAACTTCACGCACAGACGCTTCAAGTGCCTCCCACCGCGCCGAATCGGGCGGCAATATATCGTTCATGCCTTTGACGGCGCTTAATTTGTCTGCCATGGTTTTCGGGGTCAAGCGACTTAGGCGCTGACTGCAAATTTTTTCTGTATGTAGTTTTCAACGAGTTCGTGGAACTCCTTGGCGATATTGTCGCCGCGCAAAGTGAGGGCTTTTTCGCCATCAATGAACACGGGAGCCGCAGGCGCTTCGCCAGTGCCAGGCAGGCTGATGCCAATGTCGGCGTGTTTGCTCTCGCCAGGTCCGTTGACGATGCAACCCATGACCGCCACTTTGAGCCCCTCGACGCCGGGGTAGAGCTTGCGCCATACCGGCATTTGCTGGCGTAAAAACTCGTCAATTTCTTGCGCCAGTTCTTGGAAGGTGGTGCTGGTGGTGCGCCCACAGCCCGGACAGGCGGTGACGCTGGGGACAAAACTGCGCAAACCCAAAGCCTGAAGTATTTCGGTGGCGATCAACACCTCTTGGGTACGGGCTTCGCCAGGTTGAGGCGTGAGAGACACGCGAATGGTGTCGCCAATACCTTCTTGCAGCAACAAACCCAGTGCCACGCTGGAGGCCGCAGTGCCTTTGACACCCATGCCAGCTTCAGTCAGCCCCAAGTGAAGCGAATGGTTGGTTCGCTTGGCCAGTTCGCGGTAAACCGCCACCAAGTCTTGTACGCCACTCATTTTGCAGCTGAGAGTGATTTGGTGACGTGCCAAGCCCAGACGTTCGGCCAAATCGGCAGACTCGAGTGCTGAGGTGATCAAAGCTTGGTACATGACCTGCTTGGCGTCCCAAGGATTGGCTCGCAAAGCGTTGTCGTCCATGAGTTTGGCCAGCAGTTCTTGGTCCAAGCTGCCCCAGTTAACGCCAATGCGCACGACCTTGTCGTATTTCACTGCAGCTTCAATCATTTGGGCAAACTGCTTGTCGTGCTTGTCGCCCTTACCCACATTGCCGGGGTTGATGCGATATTTAGAGAGTGCTTGGGCGCAATCAGGGTGATCGGTTAGCAGCCTGTGGCCGTTGTAATGGAAGTCACCAATCAAGGGAACATGCACGCCCATTTTGTCGAGCTGCTCGCGGATGTACGGAACAGCCTTGGCGGACTCGGGCGTGTCAACCGTGATACGCACCATTTCAGAGCCGGCCAATGCCAGTTCTTTCACTTGAATAGCTGTACCAATGGCGTCGCCTGTATCGGTATTGGTCATGGACTGCACCCGCACGGGTGCGTCGCCCCCCACTGTGACCACATGGTCGCCCCAGCGCACTTGCGCCTGCAAACTTTGGTGGCGAGCGGGAACAGAAAAAGGAATGGGTTGTTCAGCTGAAGACATGGTTTGATTTTGCCGCATCAGGCATGAATGCGAATGGTTTTGGCCCGTCTGCCCGACACGTCAGTGCGGTCTTGTATGTCGCCTGCCAACTGACCGCAAGCCGCGGCAATATCGTCGCCACGGGTTTTGCGAATGGTCGTGACGATACCGGCTTCACTCAAGATGGCGGCAAAGGCTTTCACCCGCTCAGGAGAGGAGCGCAGCAGGCCTGAAGCGGGAAAGGGGTTGAAAGGGATTAAGTTGAATTTGCAAGGCATAGGCTCGTCCAGAGCGGGGCGAACCAAGGCGATCAGTTGGCGTGCCTGCTCGTCGCTGTCGTTCACGCCGTCGAGCATGCAGTACTCAAAGGTGATGAAGTCACGCGGCGCATGTGCCAAATAGTCACGGCAACTTTGCAGCAACTCGGCCAAAGGGTATTTGAGGTTGAGGGGTACAAGTTGATCGCGCAAAACATCATTGGGCGCATGCAAAGACACCGCCAAAGCCACGGGGCAGTCTTGGCCCAATCTGTCCATCATGGGCACCACGCCAGAGGTAGATACCGTCACACGCCGGCGAGAAAGGCCATAGCCGTGGTCGTCGAGCATGGTTTTAAGTGCGGGGATAAGCGCTGTGTAGTTTTGCAAGGGCTCGCCCATGCCCATCATCACCACGTTGGAAATCACGCGTTCATCAACGCCGCGCTCATGACGCAAAGTGCGCTCGGCAAACCATAGTTGGGCAATGATTTCGGCTGTGGTGAGGTTGCGGCTAAAGCCTTGCGCGCCTGTAGAGCAAAAAGGACACCCTACTGCGCAACCCGCTTGAGAGGAAATACACAAGGTGCCGCGGTCGGTTTCGGGAATAAACACGGTTTCAATCGCATTACCCTGCCCCACATCGAACATCCATTTGATGGTGCCGTCGGCAGAGTCGTGGCGACTGACAACAGGCAAGGCAGCCAGTTGCGCATGCAAATGGAGTTTGTCGCGCAAGCTTTGCGCCAAATCGGTCATTTGCGAAAAGTCTGCGATTCCTCGTTGGTGTATCCAGCGAAACAACTGGACAGCTCGAAATCGCTTTTCGCCAAGCTCTAAGCACCAAGCAGACAAACCTGTCAGATCGAAATCGAGCAGGTTGGTCTTCATGGTTTAGAGAAAAAATACCAAATCAGTGACCAAATACGTTCATACCGGCAAAGAAAAAGATGATTTCTTGCGCCGCTGTTTCGGGGCTGTCAGAACCGTGAACCGCATTGGCGTCGATGCTGTCAGCAAAATCGGCGCGAATGGTGCCCTTGTCGGCCTTCTTGGGGTCGGTAGCGCCCATCAAATCTCGGTTGGTCAGGATGGCGTTTTCGCCTTCGAGCACTTGGATCATGACCGGGCCTGAGACCATGAAGTCAACCAAGTCTTTAAAGAACGGGCGTGCTTTGTGAACACCGTAGAAAGCTTCGGCTTCGCCACGGCTTAAGTGAGCCATGCGCGAGGCAATGATTTTCAAGCCGGCGCCTTCGAAACGGGTGTAAATATGACCTATGACATTTTTTGCCACAGCGTCAGGTTTGATGATGGAGAGAGTGCGTTCGATAGCCATAGTGATATTTTCCAAAAGTTGTCAAAAAACGGAAGAGCCTTGGCTCAGAGCTTAGATTTTAGCCTTGCGAGGCCTGGGCTTGGCACGGGCTGCTGAAGTTTTTTGGTCGCGCCGCTGCCTAGACAGACTGTCCGCACCTATGAAAAGCTCTCGGGATGGCGTGGCTTTGGCGGTTTTAGAAGGTGTTCGCCTGAGCGTGCTGGGCCTGGCGGCAGGAGCCTGGTGCGTGGGTTTGGGTGTGCCTAGGTGCGAGGCTCCCGCGCTTCGGGTGAGTTGATCGATATCAGCCGCATCCAATTCCATCCAGTCGCCACGTTTTAAACCACGTGGCAACACCATTTTTCCGTAGCGAATGCGAATGAGGCGGCTGACTGCATGACCCACCGCCTCGAACATGCGCCTGACTTCGCGGTTGCGACCTTCTTGAATGGTGACGCGGTACCAACAATTGGCCCCTTCTCCGCCACCATCTTCCAAGCTGCCGAATTGCGCCATGCCATCTTCTAAATTGACGCCAGCGAGCAGTTTTTCTTTTTCCAGATTGCTTAAAGCGCCCAGCACACGCACGGCATATTCGCGCTCCAAACCAAAGCGGGGGTGCATCAATTTATTGGCAAGTTCGCCCGAACTGGTGAACAACAACAGCCCTTCGGTGTTGAGATCCAAACGCCCGACCGCTTGCCATTTGCCTTGGTAAAGGCGGGGTAACTTCCTGAATACCGTGGGGCGGCTTTGCGGGTCGTCGCGGCTGACAATTTCACCCACCGGCTTGTGATAAGCCAAGACCCTGGCCGGCATGGCCTGGATACGCACGGGCAAAGAACGTCCATTGACCTTGATGCGGTCGCCAAATTTAATGCGCTGACCCACGTGAGCGAGTTCATCGTTGACGGTAATGCGGCCCTCGATGATGAGCTTTTCCATCTCTAAGCGCGAGCCCAGGCCCGATTGGGCCAAAACTTTGTGAAGCTTGGGGGTGTCGTCGCTCACGCGGGGCTCTCGCCGGAGGCTTCAAGCGGCGAATCTTCCAAAGCCATGGGCATTTGAGCAGGATCAACTTCATCAACTGCAGCAGTTAGATTGAAAAGAGCGTTTGCGGCCACAGGCGACTCGAGGGGCGGCAATTGGTCTAGGGAAGCAACGCCCATATCGTCTAAAAACTGGCGGGTTGTGGCGTAAAGCATGGGACGACCTACGGTTTCGCGCTGCCCGATGACCTCGACCCAGCCGCGGTCTTCAAGTTGTTTGATCACCAAGGAATTGACAGTAACGCCGCGTATGTCTTCCATGTCACCTCGTGTCACCGGTTGGCGGTAAGCAATGATGGCTAAAGTTTCCATGGCAGCACGGGAGTATTTGGGCGGTTTTTCTGGGTGCAGGCGATCCAAATAGTCGCGCATTTCGGGGCGACTTTGCATGCGCCAACCGCTTGCGACCAAAACCAATTCGATGCCACGCTGCATCCAATCGTTCTGGACATCATGTAAAAGTGATTTAAGCGTATCGGCTCCCAGCTCGTCGTTGAAGAGCTGGCGCAGCTCGCGCACCGACAAAGGTTGGGAAGCGCACAGCAGAGCGGTTTCGAGGACACGCTTGGCATCCAAGCTGTTCATAACAGGTATTCCGGGGGAAATTCAACCGGCTATTCTAGCTGAGCACCCCAGACAGACCCCAATCTGACAAGGCTTGCGTCAAGTCGGGGGGCAAGTCTCGGCGAAATTGCAGCGACTCGCCGGTCATGGGATGGATAAATCCCAATTTATAAGCATGCAAGGCTTGACGCTGCAAATTGGGTGTGTGTGTTCCACCGTACAAGGTGTCGGCCAGCAAGGGATGGCCGATGGAGGACATGTGGGCGCGAATTTGGTGCGTTCGCCCCGTGTGCAAAGTGCAATGCACCAAACAACCTGCGTCTTGGCTTTCCAAGCAGCGCAAGCTGGTGTGCGCTGTTTTGCCAGATTGCTTGGCAAGGTCTACCACCGCCATGCGCAAACGCTGACGCGGGTCCCGACCGATAGGCGCATCCACCTCGCGCAACAATGCGCCGCGCCACGGGCGGTGGGCAATGGCAAGGTATTCACGATGAACTTGTCGAGCAGCAATCATTTGCACCAAAGCGTCCATAGCTGTTCGGGTGCGGGCGGTGACCATCAAGCCGCTGGTGTCCTTGTCCAAGCGATGCACGATGCCGGCGCGAGGAATCAATTTGAGTCCGGGGTCAAGATGCAACAAGCCATTGAGCAAAGTGCCACTCCAATTGCCAGGAGCTGGGTGAACCACCATGCCAACGGGTTTATGGATAACACGCAAGTGCTCATCCTCAAACACCACGTCGATAGACAAATCTTGCGGCACAAAAGCTTGGGACATGTCAGTGGGTTGCAAGCGAACTTGGCAAACCTCGAATGCCTTAACCAAATGGGCCACTTTGATGACCACCTGATCGCTCAAGGTGACACAGCCTTCTTCAATCATGTGCTTCAAGTGGTTGCGAGAAAACTCAGGCAATAGACTGACCAATGCGCGGTCTAGCCTTTGTCGGTGCAGCTCTGTGGGTATGGCGAGTTCACGTACTTCAACTTCAGTGGCGAGATCATCGTTTTCTATTTCAGCCAATGGCGAGGGTGCTGCTGTTACTTCGTGGGTAGGGCTCATCGTTGATAATGCATGCCATTCAAAGCCTAAAGGTTGACTGTGTTGAGATTACTTTCATTATCGGTGGTGTTGGCAACGCTCGCGCTGTTGGGTTGCGCTGTCGAAGAAAAAGACAAAACCCTCAAGCTCAAGCCTGAGGAAATTTACGCAGAAGCCAAAGACAATATGAATGGCAATCTGTACGACAAGGCAATTGCTTTGTATGACAAACTTGAAGGCCGAGCAGCTGGCACCGTGTTAGCGCAGCAAGCCCAGTTGGATAAAGCCTATGCGCAATACAAAAACGGCGACCGCGCCACTGCCATGGTCACGCTGGATCGGTTCATCAAACTCAACCCCGCCAGTCCTGCCATCGATTACGCGCTCTACCTCAAAGGCACGGTCAACTTCAACGACGATTTAGGTTTGCTCTCCAAATGGTTCAAACAAGATTTAGCCGAGCGCGACCAAATGGCCGCTCGTGAGTCTTTTGAAGCCTATAAAGAATTGGTCACTCGCTACCCCAATTCAAGCTATACACCCGACGCCACTTTGCGTATGCGTCACATTGTGAATTTGCTGGCCCAATCGGAAATCAAAGTGGCACGCCACTACTACAAAAAAGGTGCTTATGTGGCCGCCATCAACCGCGCACAATCCACACTTAACGATTACCAAAATATTGCGGCCGTTGAAGATGCTTTGATTATTTTGATCGACTCTTATGAAGCTTTGGGGCTGACAAAACTCAAGGACGACACCATAAGGGTATTGGAAAGTTCTTACCCCAAAAGTCACTATTTCACTGACAAAGCCCCGCCCCCAACGCCAACTAAGAGTTGGTATAAGTTTTGGTAATGGCGCTTAGGGCTTGCAGCAGTTCTGGCAATGTTTGAACCCTTTGCATAGGGGGTAAATTGCCCAGCAAGCGCCGGCCGTAACCTGTACTGACCAAGCGGTTATCGCAAATCACCAAAGCGCCATGATCGCTTTCGCGCCGAATCAAACGCCCTGCACCTTGCTTCAGTGAAACAGCGGCCTCAGGTAAAAAATAATCGTTGAACGAACTGCGACCTTGCGCCTCGAGTCGCTGACCGCGGGCTTCTACCACGGGGTCATTGGGTGGAGGGAACGGCAATTTGTCGATGATGACCGCTTGCAAAGCGTCGCCCGGCACATCAAAACCTTCCCAAAAACTGGCGGTTGCCACCAACACGCATGCTTGCTTGCCTGGCTCTATGGCTTGTCTAAAGCGCTGCATCAATTGACGCTTGGGACTCTCGCCTTGCACCAAGACTTCCATCTCGCCAGATGCGCCCAGTTCAGTTTGCAATTGCGCACCAATGGCACGTAAAGCCCGCGAAGTGGTGGTCAACACCAAGGTTCGCCCGCCCAAAGTTCTGGCTACTTGACTCGCCACCTGCCCCACAGCTGAACTGTGTTGCGGATCTTTGGGTGAAACCATATCGCGGGGGACGTACAACCAAGCTTGGGCTGCATAGTCAAAAGGACTGTCGACGCGTAAAACCTGTGCTTGGGTGAGACCACAAGGCTCGGTAAACCAGCTTAGCTGCTCGTCATCCCCCAAGGTAGCCGAAGTGAAAATCCAGCTACGCGGTAAATCAACCGCTTGGCCTTGCGCATCAGGTACTGTGACCACGCTTTGCAGCAAGCGACTTTTCATCACCTCCGCGATATCCAAGGGCGCTTCCATGCAACGCGCTTGCGCCCCTACCTCCAACCAGCGGACTGAGCCCTCAGGGCACTCTTGTGAAAAATGGGCAATCAAACTTATGACGCCACTGACCCGTTCATGCAAACGTTGAAACTCCGGTGCTGCCTCCACCACAAGTTCGAGCGAAGCCAGCAGGGCTTGCGAACGCTGGGTCAATAGCAACATGGCAGAGGCCCAGTCTTGCGGGTCTATGCCTTGGGGATAGCCTGCAACCCATCGCAAGCGAGAGTTAGGTGGATGCTTGCCAATCAATAAGCGTAAGTCCCGCAATGACTTTTCAAAGTCAGCCACCAAGCCCTGCCAATCGGCCAAGCCTTTGGCCATTTGTAAACCACAGGCCAAAATGTCCCGCGCCAAGTCGAGCAGTTGTCCCAAGCCCAGTTGTTGTCCTAAAAACTGTATGCCGGTTTCATTGAGTTGATGGGCCTCATCGAACACCACCACCCGCACACTGGGGAGCAACTCGGCCATGCCGCCTTCGCGCATGGCCAGATCGGCAAAAAACAAATGGTGATTGATCACCACCACATCCGCCGCCATGGCTTCTTTGCGGGCAGCATTCACATGGCATTCTTTCCAAAAACTGCAGGTCGAACCCAAACAGTTGTCGCGGTTAGACGTGATCAAGGGAATGAGGGGCGAGCGTTCATCTAAGGTGGGCATCTCTGCCAAGTCACCGGTACGCGTGGTGTTGGCCCATGTTTGAATTTGGGCCAAAGTTTTAATCGAAGCCCTGTCAGGTAGAGTGCTCGCTTGTTGCGCCATGCTCAAGCGTTGTTGGCACACATAACTGCCCCGTCCCTTGAGCATGGCTAAACGCAGAGGCAAACCTAAGGCTGCAAGTAAATCCGGAATATCTCTTGCAAACAATTGGTCTTGCAACGTTTTTGTGGCTGTTGACAGCAGCACCCTCTCGCCACTGAGCAAAGCAGGAACAAGGTAGGCAAAAGTTTTGCCCACACCCGTACCCGCTTCAACCACCAAAGAGCCCCCCTGAACCAAGGTATCAGCCACAGCCACGGCCATTTGGGTTTGTCCTGCTCTGGGTTTGAAGTGACTGGTTGATCTGGCCAAAGGCCCCAAGGGACCAAAGACCTCTTTGACCGCATCCGACAATGGGTTTGTCAAGGCAGGCCCATCATGGTTTGTCCACAGGCCGAGCAGGCAAAGGCGCGGCACCTGGCAAACCTCGCTGGATGCGATTTCGCTCAACTTGTTCGCGGTGTTGTTGGGCGGATTGCAGCTTTTGCAAATACTTTTCGCGCTCAATACGCGCAGCTTCAACTTTTTCAGAGTGAGCGCGTTGACGATCAGTTAAGTCTTTTTCACGCTGGGCATTTTTTTCCAAATTTTCAGCTTCACGGGCTTCTTTCTCAAGACGTTCTTGATTTTTTTCCAAATTACTCTCGAGTTTGTCTAGGTGTTGTTGAGAGCTGCGCCCACGACGCTCGGCACTCTCGGATTGGCTGTCCAAACTGTTTTTGTCTTCAATACTTTGTAAAGAAGCGGCGCTTCGTTGCTTACGCTCTTGGTCATTCAATACACGTTCTTGGGCACGAAGCTTATTGGTTTTTTCAAGACGAATCTTAAAAGCCTCGTCTTTGCAATTATTGACATGAAGTTTTTGGTAGCACATCCTGAGAGATCTGCTGTACTCGGACTCCATTTGTGCACGTTCTGTTGTGATGCGTTCACGCTCACTGGCAACGTCCAGGCCTTGCACAACGTTTTCTTGCGCCTGCAAAACCGGCAAGCAAGCAAAAAGAGTGACTAAGACTGTCAGAGCAATAGATGAATTTTTCATGTCAACGAAGTATCCACCATACGTCGCCCCAACGCCAAAAACGTGCCGGACTGCATTTCTCGCAACCTAGAAGCAGTACGGGGAAACTCATGCGACATGGGACCGTTGGTGTACAAGGCTTCAGGCTCAACATCGGCCATCATCACCAACTTGACCCGTCGGTCATACAGCACATCTATCAGCCAAGTAAAACGCCTCGCCTCGGAAGCCATACGGACTTCCATTTGGGGCACACCACTCAAAAAAACCGTGTGAAATTGGCTGGCAATTTCAAGAAAGTCGTTTTGCGATCGAGGGCCGCCACACAAGACTTTGAAATCAAACCACACCACTCCGCCCGCACGGCGCTTGGCCTGTATGTTTCGAGACTCAATCGACAACAAGCCGTCTTGGTCGGGCGTCTCGGCCAAGCGTTCAAAGGTTTGTTGCATCAGTGCTTCGTTGGCATCGCTGCATGGGCTTAAGTACAGCTGAGCCTGCTCCAACATACGGCCACGGTAATCGGTGCCGTTGTCCACATTCACCACAGCCATGGTGGCGTTAAGCAAATCGATAGCCGGCAACATGCGGTCGCGGTGCAAGCCGTCAGGGTACAACTCGTTGGGTTTGAAGTTGGAGGTAGTGACAAAGCCTATGCCATTGACCTGCATGGCAATGAGTAAGCGGTGCAAAATCATCGCGTCGGTGATGTCGGCAATATGAAATTCGTCAAAACAAATCAACTTGAAACGCTTGGCCATGCGCCGGCCTAATTCATCCAAAGGGTTGACTGTGCCTTGGAGCTCATGAAGCTCTCTGTGAACTTCCCGCATAAATTCATGAAAATGCAACCGGGTTTTGCGCTCGATAGGTACGGCTTGGTAAAAGCAATCCATTAAAAAACTTTTGCCTCGCCCTACCCCGCCATAAAGATAAACACCTTGCGGAATAGCAGGATGGTTAATTAGCTTTTTGAAGGCATTGGCTCGTTTGAGCTTGTAACCCGCCCAAGCCTGCGCGCAAACATCGAGGGCGGCAACAGCTTGAAGTTGAGCCGGATCACTGGCAAAACCTTTCGCTTTAAGCTCTTTCTTGTAAATCTCAGAAACCGACATTGAACCTAGTGTTTATTTAGCAGGTCTTTTCATTTGACACGATGTCGGCTGGGAGCTGATATAGGCATCCCAAACCGCTTCTGTGCGAAAACCATAACCCGTGTTTTCAGCATCGTACTTCACACCCTTAGAGCCTTGCTTGGCCCAAACACCCAAAAAGAGAGGTGCCTCAAGTTGGTGATCTGTTTTTCGCATTTTGACTTCACCTAACGGGCTTTTGTAGGACAAGCCCTCTAAGGCAAATGCCACGGTTTTGGCGTCCGTTGATTTCGCGTCTTTGATGGCTTGGAAAAGCATGTTCATGGTGTTCCAGTGGGCGGCAAAAATAAAGTCTTCGTTGTATTTCTTTTTGTAAGCCACAGAGATTTTTTCGAGCTCGGGGGTATTTGCATTTCCAAGCCAATTCCATATAACACCCACTTTATTGACACCCCAAGAGCCCATTTGGGTTGGCGTTCCTGGGTTGTTGGCATTGAGGGTGAAAAAATTCACGTTCAAACCAAAATCTTTGGCAGCCTTCAATAACAAAGTTAAATCGCTGCCCCAGTTGGAAGTGATGACAGTGTCAGCGCCCGTGGCTGCGATTTTGGCGACATAGGGTGCGAAGTCACGAATTTGCGCCATGGGAATGAATTCATTTGCAACAAGTTGAACATCAGGTCTTTTGCGGGCTAGATATTCTTTGGCCGATTTGGAAACTTGTTGTCCATGGGTGTAGTCTTGGTTCAAGAGGTAGACCTTCTTGATGTCCTTGCGCCCCAACATATAAGTGGTCAAGGCTTCCATTTGCATCTCGCTTGAAGGATAGAAACGGAAGTGCCAAAAACTGCAGCGGTCATTGGTCAGCAAAGGGTCCATGGCTGAATAATTTAAGTACACCATGGCACGCTCGGGTTCACGTTCGGCCAACTTATTGAGGGCGTCCACCAGCGTCAAAGCCACACCAGATCCTCCACCTTGGGTAATGAAATGGATGCCGCGGTCCGATGCGGCTTTCAACATGGTGATGCTTTCCTGGGTTGAGCCCTTGTTATCAAATTCAACCACTTCAAATTTCGGGTCAGTGGCAGCTGACTTTTCGTTCAATTGCAAAACCACTTCGCGCAGCTGCTTCAAGGAGCCCTGCCCGGTTAAAGCGAAGGGACCTGACAACACATCGATAAATCCAATCTTCACTGTCTCAGCAGCTTGGACAGTGACCAAAGCACACACCAACATGGCCACAAGATGCAGGCGAAGCAAAAGTTTGCAATTCATAAAATCCTTTGAGGTAAATTTTGAAAAATACTTTTAGGCAGAAAAAATACCGCCATACTTAAGTCGTAATTCATTCTTTTGGACTTTACCTGTTCCACCCACAGGCAAGCTGTCCACAAAAATCACGTCATCCGGAATCCACCATTTTGCAACCCGTTGCTCTAAAAACGCCAACAGTTCTTGCTTATCTGAAAAGTCGGGCTGCTTGCGAACAATCAACAACAAGGGTCGCTCATCCCATTTGGGGTGTTTGATGCCAATGACAGCAGCCATAGCCACTTGTGGGTGAGCCGCTGCCGCGTTTTCCAGTTCAATCGAGCTGATCCATTCACCTCCCGACTTGATAACGTCTTTGGTGCGGTCACGTATTTGCATCACCCCATCTGCGCTGATGGTGGCAATGTCGCCAGTGGGGAACCAGCCATTCACCAAGGCTTGGGTATCGGCCTTGTGGTATTTCTCCACAATCCACTGCCCTCTCACCATCAATTCGCCTTGCGATTGACCGTCTCTGGGCAATGAATTTCCATCTTCATCCACGATTTTGAGTTCAATTCCAAACACCGACTTGCCCTGCTTGGCCACCATATCGTGTCGAACAGCATCAGGCAACAACATTTCGTCCGCAGTTAAATTGCTGATGGTGGCAACGGCTGTGGTTTCAGTCATGCCCCAGCCATGGCGGACATCAACCTTGTAAACATCGTTGAACTTGGCAATTAAGGCCTTGGGCATGGCAGAACCGCCCACACCCGTGCGGCGCATGGTGGTGAATGTCAGTTGGTTTTTCTCTAAATGTTCAATGAGCCCCATCCAAATGGTGGGCACACCCGCACTCAAAGTGACTTTTTCCGACTCCATCAATTCATACAGGCTTGCCCCATCCAACTTGGGTCCAGGAAGCACCAACTTGGCCCCAGCAATCAAACATGCATAGGGCAAACACCATGCATTGATGTGGAACATAGGCACAACCGGCAACACAGTTTCTTGTGAAGAAATGTTCAACACATTGGGCAAGCATGCAGACAAAGCACTCAGCGCTATGGCTCGGTGTGAATACATGACACCTTTGGGATTACCTGTCGTGCCAGACGTGTAGCAAAGTGCAGCGCCGCTGTTTTCGTCCAAGTCCGGCCAATCAAATACGGCAGGAAATGGGGCAATCAGTTCTTCATAGCTCTGAATTTCAACACCTTCAACAGTAGATGCATGGGTTTTATCGCTCAAACAAATCCAGTGTTTGACCAAGCTGCACAGAGGAGCGACCGCCTTGATCAATGGAGCAAAGCTGATGTCAAACAATACCGCTTCGTCTTCTGCATGGTTGATGATGTAAGCGAGTTGATCGGGGTGAAGGCGTGGATTGCAGGTGTGCATCACCATGCCGCCACCCGACACACCGTAATAAGATTCCAAATGGCGGTAATTGTTCCAAGCGATAGAACCCACCACACTGCCCGGTTTTAAGCCCAGACTTTGAAGCGCATTGGCAAGTTGCTTTGCGCGGTTTGCCATGTCCCTGAAGTTGTAGCTGTGCAGGGAGCCGTGCGTTTCTCGACTAACCACTTGTTGCATGCCAAATTGATCTGAGCCATGCTCCAAAATGGCAGAGACCAATAGAGGCCGCGCCATCATTTTTCCGAGAGACTGCATATATATTTCCTCAAGAACCGTTTTTGAGTATAGACAATGCCCTATGCGCGGCTTAGCAAAACGGCCGCAATATATTTTTTGCTACAATTTATGCAGATAAATTTAGATATGAACCCATCTAGGGGGCATTTGTAGATCGTTCATCTAGTTAAAAATACCAAATATATTCCTCGATAGCTCAGTTGGTAGAGCACCGGACTGTTAATCCGTAGGTCCCTGGTTCGAGCCCAGGTCGAGGAGCCACCTAAAAAAGCATGGTCACAAGCCATGTTTTTTCCTTTTAT
>Ga0209188_1000286_pt1 | contig 54110 bp, 42 predicted proteins | sample C_130625_EF_Meta_FD_187307 | JGI IMG/M metagenome (GOLD analysis project Ga0209188, IMG submission 187307) | Freshwater microbial communities from Lake Croche, Canada to study carbon cycling - C_130625_EF_MetaG (SPAdes) (version 2) | ecosystem: Environmental > Aquatic > Freshwater > Lake...
CAAACGCTTCATTTATGACTTCATCTAGGGTTGTATCAGCTTGAAGTATAAGACCGTTTCGGCCTTTTACCTGAAGGCAGGAGTCTAACGCTGCTAAAGTAACAGTAATGCCTGCTCTTCGCATAAGATCTACGGGTGCAACTACCTCGAGTTCCTCAAAATCGGGTGCAAGTAATGTGAGTACACGTGGGAGTGAGGTCATCGTATGAAAGTATTTACTCTATAAGAAGGTGCAAGTCATCGGATATTCGATTATTGCTGTTTTTAAATAGACGTTTTTAATGGTTTTATTCCTTGTTAGCTAAAACAAACTCATTAACTAAAATTTTATATGGCTGGTGTAGGCAAATTACTCAAACAAGCTCAAAAAATGCAGCGCTCAATTGAGACGCTTCAAACGCAAATGGAGGTAAAAGAGATTGAAGTTACTGCGGGTGGTGGAGCAATTAAAATTAAGATCACTGCTGCAGGTAAATTTTTATCGCTCGTTTTAGATCCTGAATTTTTAAAAGAAGATTCAAAATTAATTTCAGATACTGTTCTAATAGCGGTTAATGATGCCGCAGCTCAAGCAAAAGCCTATCATGATTCAGAGATGCAAAAAGTAACATCAAGTCTTCAGGTTCCGGGCTTATTTTAATTAAAACTAATGTCTGCTATTGAAAATTTACAGAAACAGTTAAAGCAGCTTCCTGGTTTGGGCTATCGTTCTGCTGAGCGTATAGCTATGTATTTACTCGTTGAAAAACCAGAACAACTCCCTGTGTTACTCGCTGCTTTAACAGAAGCCTCACGTAGTGTTCATAGATGTAAAAAATGTGGAAACATTGCTGAATTAGATTTGTGTTCAATTTGTTTAGATGAACGTAGAAACGCTCGTCAAGTGTGTGTTGTGGAACACGTGCCTGATCTAGTTTCTTTAGAACGAAGCTCAGCTTGGAGAGGGACGTATCACATTCTACACGGAAAACTTTCACCCGCGCAAAAAATTACACCCGCTGATTTGAATATTTCAGGGCTGCTCGAACGACTTAACAATAATGAAATAGACGAACTTGTTTTAGCCTTAGCTAATGACGTAGAAGGTGAGGCAACGTGCCATTATCTTATAGAGCAACTTCCTGCTAATCATTCGGTTAAAATAAGTAGAATAGGTTTTGGTATACCTAGCGGAGGTGGTGTAGTTTATGCGGATGCCGTAACCCTTAAGAGTGCTCTTGATAGCAGACGTAGCTATAGTTGAACGAGCTGCAAACTCATTGACTGACTTCATAGACTTCTACTAAAGCGTAACCTGTAGTACCATTGAGTCCAGTTACTTGAGCAGAGTAGACACCGGGAGGTAAGCTTAAAGTTAGAGCTGAGTCTCCACTATTTGGAGTTAAGCTGAATGCTCCTACAGAACTCATAGTTGATTGAGTAGCTTGAGTAATGGTTGATTGAATTTGTGAATTTCCCCTTACCGGCGCGTTAGACCATCCAGAGTTAGACGCGATAACCTTACCGGATTGATCGAAAATTGTAAGTACAGTGTTAGTTAAAACACCGGGTATACCAAAGCTAGATAGTGCAGGTCCGTCCCCTCGTACAAGAATAGTTTCAACTCCTGTTCCACCAACAACAAAGCCTGCAGCGAGTATGTTTGAGCCACTACTTGTAATTGCTCCTGCTGATATATTTACTAAGCGAGCAGTTGAATAAAGTGAATCCATATCGTAAATTTCATCTAGTGCCACTCCGCTTGTAGCATTAATTCCTGCAACTTGTACCGTATAGGCTGTGCCTTGGTTTAAAGGTAGGTTGGCGATAAGTGCTGAGTCAGCGGATTTTACGTCCAACGCAAAAGCACCTACAGCATTCATTTGTGATGCAGAGGCTTGAGATATGATAGACTGATAATTTAGTGAGCCAAGAATAAGAGGGTTACTCCATCCCGAGTTAGTAGCGAGCACAGCAGATTTACTATTATAAAAAGTTAAGAGTGGTTGAGGTAGGGCCCCTTTAACAGCATAGTTATTAAGTGTTGGGCCAATACCCCGTAAAAGTAAATTTTTAGTCCCACTCCCACTAATTACAAATCCTGCGATCAGAGGCGCAGTTGTACCACTTACGTTGGCACTTGCTGAAAGATTGAGTAGGCGTGAATTTTGTACTGCTAGTGTAGCTACAGTTGTTGACGTTGAACCGAGTGAGCTTCCTATAGAAACTGTATAAATGCCTGCATTTGACTCCTGAAAGTTTGTTATAGTATAAGTGCTTGTAGTAGCACCAATGAGAGGTGTTCCATTTAAAGACCACTGATAGGTTAAAGGGGAGACGCCTGAAGCAGTAACACTTAATTGCGTGGATGTTCCTGCAATAAGATTTTTGTTCAGCTGAGTTGATACTACAACAGGTGCTCCAGTAGGAATAATTTTTCTCACCGTATTGTTATAGAAATCTGCTACATATAGATTACCAGAAGTATCTAGGGCTATATCTCCTGGGCTGTTAAGATACCCTGCAGAGCCTATGCCGTCAGCGCTATCTGCAACACCTGGGCTGCCTGCTATCGTACTTACGTCTCCTTGTGCAGTTATTTTACGAATCGTGTTATTACCAGAATCACAGACATACAGATTACCTGCGGCATCTACGGCGAGTCCTGAAGGCGTCATAAAGCGCGCTGCTGCTCCTGAACCATTTGTAGAGCCAGATAGCCCGGCTGTACCAGCAAGCGTTGAGACTACGCCTTGTGCGGTAATTTTGCGGATCGTATTGTTTCCACTATCAGAGACAAAGACATTGCCCGTTATGTCTACTGTTATACCAAGCAATGAACCGAAACGTGCAGTTGTACCAGTGCCGTCTATGCTACCTGAGCTTAGCGCTTTGCCGGCAATTGTAGTAACTGTGCCTGATGGTGTAATTTCACGCACTGTGCACCCTCGACCATCTGCTACCCAAATATTACCAAGATAATCTACTGCTAAATTTTCTGGATCTATAAACCGTGCTGCATTTCCTGTTCCATCCGCTTTTCCCGAAATTCCTGGACTTCCAGCAAGTGTACTTACTATACCCGAAGTACTAATTTTACGAATCGTATAGTTTAAACTATCAGCGATATAGATATTTCCTGAACTGTCTATTGCGACTCCTCCCGGACCATTAATTGTAGCAGTTGATACTGGTCCATCCAACGAACCTGCATTTCCTGAGGCGCCAAGAAGTGTAGTTACGATCCCAGAGGATGTGACTTTACGAATCGCATTATTTATGCTGTCAGCTACGTAAATGTTTCCCGCTGCATCTAATCGAATACCTCCATTTGCATCAAAGCGTGCTGCAGTTCCTATACCGTCTAAGAACCCTGGAGCTCCTGGCCATCCTGCGAGAGTAGACATTCCTGTAGGACTTACTGTGAGTGAGATACTTGTACTCGTAGTCGATCCGCTCCCGTTAGTTACAATACACCTAAATAGGTCTCCGCTCATGCTCAGAGTTGAGGCAGATACTGTAAAAAAAGGACTATCTATTCCTGAATAATTTCCTGAGTTAGTTAAATTATACCACTGGCTTGTTCCCACTGCCTTTCGCTGCCACTGATAACTGAATGGTTGATTACCTACTACGGAAATCGCGAACGATGCAGATTGGCCTAGGGTTGTGAAACGATTGGAAATTGATGTTGTAATGAGTGGTGCTTGATTTACAGGTACGAGTGCAGCTTGAATAATATTAGCTACATTTGGTGCACCCACACCACTACACAAATCGTAACCTGATGTAGCCGTATATACCCCATTATTGCCAGAGGTAATATCTCTAAAAGCGGAACTTCCTATCAGTGGATACAAACGCGGATTTAGATAGCCTAGTGGTGTTAGTTTATTCGCACTACGTGATTGATTAATTATAGCGCAAAATGCCGCCCAAATTGGCGTGGCAAGACTTGTGCCTCCTATCGTTTGAGCTGAGCCGCCTATGTATACAGTAGCACCTGTTTGGGGATCGCCTACTGCTGAAACATCAGGGGTTAATCGATACGTTCCTTGTGTCACTCCTGTACCCATTTGCCATAAAGGGCGCTGGTAATAGTGACTACTACCTCCGCCTGAACCATTCCAAGCGGATTCACTACTTACTGTGCCAGATGAGTTGAAGACAAGATGAGTACCGCCTACACCTGTGACACAAGGATCGCTTGCAGGATACGATACGTCTAGGGGGGCGCTTATTATATACGATCCAGTAGATGGATCTGGATTTGATCCACCATCACCAGAGGCTGCAAGTATTGTAATTCCTACGCTTGCAAGATTTGCCATAAATTGGGATTCTATAACTAAATAATCTGCTTCAACGAGGGACTCATTTATACCAAAAGATAAGGAGAATTGTGAAAAACCGGGACGCGTTTGTGCATCAAGATAGACTTGTTGATACGTTCTATCAAAACCTGCTGGATCGTTAATATTCGATCCGTATACCATGATTGTAGCTCCAGGTGCTAAAGCGCTTGCCCATTCAACATCCAAACATGCTTCAGCTGTAGAGTTAGAATCTGAGGGTATTGCAGGGCCACCATTAATATTAACTTGAACAATATTGGAGGCTGGAACTGTAACTGAAGCTGCATTCCAAAATTTCGTTAAATCTGAACTCGCTGGATAGGCATTACTTATAATACCAATAGTTTGACCGCTACCCGTATACCCTAATGAAGATGCATTATAAGCATTTGCGATTTGATTGGGTAAGTAGGGAGGCGTATTTGTAGCGGATGCTTGAGGGAGAAGGGTATGGCGTGGAACCATACGAGCATGGGGCTGCAAGCCATGAATACCTACGACAACGTTAGCTAAAGACTGAGGAAGACTTGGTGCAGAAATAGCAGAGGTATATTCAGTATCATTATAGACGACGCGTGCGAATTTCGTTTTAAGTGATGTCTGAACCGCGGACACTTTTGCGCGAACGAAAATTGCGAGATAATTTGAATCAGTTCGTATAATACTAAACCCCTGAGCTTTAAGCCAATCGAGCACTATTTTGTGCTCTAAAGCAGTAGGCCAGTAAGTTGAAGCCATTTCAGCCGCTGATATTATTTCATTCCTTTCTACGCGTGACTGAAGATTACTTAGATTGTGCATTTTGAGTGCAATTTCTAACTCCATGTCTGCATTGAGTTGATCTGCAGTAAGCGATGTATTGATTAAGGCTGGACGATGGCCTTTTTGACCGTGCTCAGTTTGCGTAGCTGGCTCAATTAAACGTACGCTACCGGGCAAAAGCCTTAAAGGCTCAGCCGTAGTCGTAGTCCCTTGCGAATGGTTTAATATAGTAAGCCAAACGAGAAAACTGAAAAATATTTTTATATTCACAAGACAGGTATTAAAAGAAAATGATTAAATTAATAAACGGCACGTTTTTAACTTTTAAAAGTTAATGCGCGGTTAGTTTAGCTGCTATTATACATATATCATCATCGAATTCTTTTTTACCTGAAAAAGACTGAGTTTTTTCGATTACAGAATTAAGGAGCTCAGGTAAAATTAAGGCCGAATTATTTTCGATCAAAGAAATTAGGTTTGCTTCACCAAATTGAATTCCTTTGGCGTCTGCTGCTTCAATTATGCCATCAGTAAAGGCAATTAACGTGTCTAATGAGTTAAAGGGTATGCTATAGTGTGAATATTCAAAACCCTCAATCAAACCTGTAGCTGGCTCAGGATCCTTTAGGCCTAGTTGCTCTATTTTATTATTCGAACTACGAAGTAATAAAGGAGCAGGGTGTCCCGCGTTTGAATAAGTGAGTGTTTTTTTATGTGTGTCGATAAATGCAAAAAATGCAGTCGCAAATATTGGCTGACCTGTGCCTTCGATGATAGGCATTAGGCTACGATTTACTTCAGAGAGAACTTTACCGGAATGCTCTGCATTTATGGATGATTCTTGTACTACTCCGCGAATAACAGCGGTAAGTAATCCTGCTCGTACACCGTGTCCCATTACATCGCAAATAAAGAAACCACACAACGTATTAGAAATTGATATGATATCAAAAAAATCACCGGCTAGTGTTGCAGCTGCCATGTAACGATGAGCAAATCGCAGATAACTTTGCTCTAAACTTACTGACTTAGGAAAGGTAGGGTATTGGTTTGGAATAAAGGCTTGCTGGATTTGTCTAGCAATCAGTAAGTCAGCTTCCATTTCTTCCGAACGATTTTTAAGTTCCTGTTCTATTTTTTTACGCTGAGTTATATCATGACTAATTCCTACTAAACCTACGACTTGACCGTATGAGTTTTTGATTGGTACCTTTGTCGTAAGTGACCAGCGCTCACTTCCTTCGGCTCCAAAATTAGATTTTTCTTGGTTAATAATTGCAGGATAACCAGCGAGTACTGCTTTGTCATCTTCATTGGCCTGACGAGCCCTTTCTCCCGTGTAAAAATCGTTGATTGATTTACCTCTTGCTTCTTCTTGCGAGTGTAATCCCAGTTCTTTCAGATGTGATTCGTTATTTAAAAGATATTTAGCTTTTTTATCTTTAACGAAAATTCGGGATGGTAGGTGATCAATAATAAGACGAAGTAAGTTGTGTTCCTCGACTAGTTTAGCTTCAGCCTCTTTAGCATGGGTTACGTCTCGAGTAATACCAAAGGTGCCAATAATATCTCCTTTGGCGTTGCGCCACGGCATTTTAGTTGTGGAGCCCCATGCAATCGTTCCGTCTTTTTTAACGATATGCTGTACTTCACCTACAATCGGATCACCTGTTTGAATAATTTTTATTTCTTCAGCTAATGCGCATTCAGCATGTTCTTTAGAAAAAAAATCGCTATCAGACTTACCTACAATTTCGTCTGGTTTTTGAGCACCTAGCCAATGAGCATGGGAAAAATTTACTTTAACAAAATTACTCTTTAGATCCTTAAAGTAAATTCTATCAGGAATTTTTTCCATCAGGAGATGAAGAATAGCTGAATCTAAAGATTCGCTATCCCGAGACACAACGCTGGATTCCTGTGACAGTTCACCCATGAGTATTTGATAAAAATATAAGTAGTACTAGAATCTAGCAATACAGAAGGTAATGTCAGATATATACACAGATCTTTATAGTTTATATTAGAGATTATTAATACCACAAACTATTAATATGCAGAATTTTATGAATTATAGTAGTTACTGCATAGCCTCTATTTTACGCCTAATACTTTAAGCTACAAAGCTATACTAATGCACCAAATCCCTGCAAATTTAAGCCTTCTTTACGAATGGTTAAATTATGATAGCTGTAATAACCTAATCTTAATAGGAGTATCTATAAAGTAATACTATACGCTCTGGTGCGCGACGTGGGAATCGAACCCACCTCTCAAGCTTGGGAAGCTCACGTACTACCGATATACTAGTCGCGCTTAAAATTAGGATATTACAAAAAGTAATAACCAGTACCGTATAATTTATTTTATACGTAACAAGGAATTATATTAAATAATTATACTTTAACTTCAAAAAGTTCCGATTGCATTTCACCAATAGCGACACGATTAACTGTTCCGGTCATCCGTATTGAATAGTCATCTGAGATTTCGATTCCGATTTGTCCACCTGGCATATGGACGGTAATGTTTTTGTCTACTAAACCTAAACGGTATGCAACTGCTGCTGATGCGCTAGAACTTGTTCCTGAAGCTAGTGTATATCCTGCGCCTCGTTCCCATATTTCTATGCGTATATTGCAGCGATCTATGACTTGCATGAATTGAACATTTGTTCGATTAGGAAAGAGGGGATTTACTTCTAATAAAGGACCATAGGTATGGGCTAATTTTGCACTAATTTCTGGAAGTGGTATTACACAATGCGGATTACCTATAGTCGCTGCACAGAATGTAAATGTTCGATCCAGAATTTCAATCTTCTCATTAATTACATCACGTGATCCACCATTAACAGGAATTTTATCGCTGGAAAAACTAACCTTACCCATATCCATGATGAGTAGTTTACCATTATCTTTAACTATTGCTTCAACAATTCCACCAGGTGTTTGAATAGGAAAGGTGTTACTTAGGGCTATTTTTTCATCCCACAGGTAGCGTCCGAAAATACGAGTTCCATTACCTGATTTTTCAGCTTCTGATCCATCCGGGTTATAAATGCGTAAACCGTAAGCTCCTGATTCTGTAGGGAGTGGACCCCAAAGTATACCATCAGAACCAATTCCGAAATTACGGTGACATATCACCCTGATTTGATCAAGGGAAGGCGTTTTCCAATTAGGAAAATCATTAGGATTTAAAACTATGTAATCGTTACCAAGAGCGTGATATTTGAAGAAGCGCACGATACTTATGACTTAATGGTTATCCTGACTGAACTAAAGCAAAAAGCTGAAGTTATCCGTTATACCCGAATAACTTGCGACGCTTTATTGCATCAACCACAGGAGTTGGAACCATTAGCTCCCACTTTGGATCATTATCTTTAATCCGTTTGAGAACATCGCGAGAAAAAGTATTAAGAACGTTTGGATCAAAACCTACAATACAATCTAGGTAGTGGTTTTGCATGAGATGATCGTATAAACTACGCAAATTATCTTTTACCTGAGCATTCTTTGCTGTAATAAGTACATTAGATGCAAATGAATTTTCTCCAGTAGGAGATTTTCCCGCTGTAGGATTTCCTGCTTCTAAATAACGATCGTATGCTTCTTGGCGCATAGGGTAGACATAGAGTTTAACTGAATTTCGGAATAAACGGCCAAATGACTCCAAGATACCACCCTCTAAATTATCGTAATATTTTTCGTTAAAAATTTCGAGCAAGTTATTAATACCCATAGCTACTCCAATCATTTCTTTTGTATAGCGTCTAAAGTAAGACGTTAAGCGGTAATACTCGGGATAATTTGAAATGAGTACAGTAAGACCAATGTCTCCTAAAAGATCTACACGAGATAAAAAGTCATGGACGTCAAGTTCACCGCCAGCGAGCAAGTTGTTCATGGTGATTTCAACGAGGACAACAACTTCTTTACCTGCTACTAAAGGTTCTTGTACAAATTGCGCAGTAGCACAATTAAGCATGTCTACATTTACGTGAGTTACAGGTCTAAAGCTGCCTCGTTCAACAATAATAGCCTTTTTATATAGAACCTCAGAGGGTTGTAATACAGTACCCTTAGGGCTAAACATAACAGCGTTAGTTAATCCATAGTGCACAAGATTCATAGATAGAATCCGGTTGTCTATATGAGGGAACGCAGGACCTGAAAACTCAAGCATGTCAACTTCGATGCGATTGGAGCTTAAATTATCGAGTAAAGACTGAATAAATTTTTGTGGATTATCTCTATAGAAAAACGCGCCGTAAATTAAATTTGTTCCAGTTATACCAAGCGCTTCTTGTTGTTGTACATTTTCTTTATCCCACATGCGAACGTGGATGACAATGTCGCTCGTTGGTCCGTGAGGTTCAGTTTGAAAACGAACACCCATCCATCCATGAGCCTCATTATTGCCTTTGAAGTTTTTGGTTGCCACCGTATCTGCAAAAACAAAGAAGGTAGTATTATTACCTCGTATTGTCTCTAAACGTTCTTTTAAAAGCCCAAATTCATGATCCAGCATTAAAGCTAAACGGTCTTTTGAAACATACCGGGATGTTTTACCGTAAATAGCGTCACTGAATGTCATATCATATGCAGATATTGTTTTAGCAATTGTTCCAGATGCGCCTCCAGCTTGGAAAAATACACGGGCTACTTCTTGACCCGCTCCTATTTCGGCAAAAGTGCCATATTTAGGCGCATCAAGGTTGATGGTTAGCGCTTTACGATTTGTGGTGAGTAAGTCTTTCTGATCGCTCATATTGTATGATATAGAATTGAACCTAATAGTGTAGCAACGTGTTTAATTAAAAATTTAAACATTCATCTATCGAATTGCCATAACGTAACCGTTTTTGTAACCTAACTTTTACCTACAATGAAATCTTTTATTTCCTCAATGCTAGGCTCACTAGTAGCGCTAATTATTTTTAGTTTTATTGGTATTTTATTATTAGTTGGTCTTGTAGGTGCCTTGATTACTGTAGGCGCCCATAAAGCTAAAGGTACAACGACAAAAATTGATGAAAATTCATACCTAGTTTTTGATTTATCGACAAACATTACTGACGCACCTCCTCAAATTGACTTCAGTGATTTTTCAGATTCTAAGGCAAGTACTTTGCAGCTTCGTTCAGTCACTCGAGGCCTTGATATAGCTACAAAAGATGAACGTATTAAGGGTATTTTATTAGTAGGTTCGTTTAATCCAACGGGCCTTGGTTCCGGCTTTGCTGCTTTAAGTGAAGTCAGAAATGCTTTACTTCGTTTTAAAGCTTCCGGTAAACCAATTCGGGCATTTCTTGAGTCCGCCGATACACGGGATTACTATATCGAGTCAGTTGCTAACGAAATCGATATGGATCCTTATGGTATGCTTTATATGCCAGGACTAGCAACTGAGCCTATGTTTTATGCAGGTTTATTTGAAAAATATGGCATAGGGGTACAAGTCACCAGACATGGTAAGTATAAGTCTTACGTTGAACCTTATACACGAAAAGACATGAGTCCTGAAAATAAGGAAGATACCAAACGCCTTTTAGAAAGTCTATGGGGTAGTCTTCTCGGTGACATATCAAAACCACGCCAATTAAGTCCTGAATTAATTCAAGCCGTTGTTGATAAAGAAGGATTACTTAAACCTGAAGCAGCGCTCGCGAGTCATTTAGTTGATCGTACGATCTATAAAGATACGTTGCTTGCTGAACTTAAAAAAGAAACGGGTAACACAGAATCTAAAGATCCTTTTAAACAGGTTTCTTTTGACTCTTATTTAAAACTTCACGACGCAGATTTATCCTCTGCTAAACAAGCAATTGGCATTGTATATGCAGAAGGTGATATTGTTGATGGTGAAGGTCAAATGGGGGACATAGGTTCTGAATCATTCTCACGAGAGATTAGACGCTTACGACAAGACGATACTATAAAAGCAATCGTTTTACGGGTAAACAGTCCCGGTGGAAGTGCATCAGCTGCAGAAATGATTCAGCGTGAATTGCGTTTAGCGCGCCAAACAAAACCTGTTATTGTATCTATGGGTAGTTATGCAGCGTCAGGCGGATACTGGATTTCTGCATATGGTAATCATATTTTCGCTGAACCAACAACGATTACTGGATCTATTGGTGTTTTCGGAATACATTTTAATATTAAAAAACTAGCAAATGATTTTGGAGTTACATTTGATGGCGTTAAAACGGGTAAATTTGCTGATGTAATGACCATATCTAAACCTAAAACGGATGAAGAGTTAGCCGTTTTTCAAAGAATGGTTGATTGGATGTACGGCCAATTTATAGCTAAAGTGTCTGAGGGTAGAAAAATGGATGCGGTTCTGGTTGAGGAAATAGCTCAAGGACGAGTTTGGACAGGTAAAGAAGCGATAAAGATAGGGCTTGTAGATCAAATAGGCGGCTTATCTGACGCTATTCATTATGCTGCTAAAGAAGTAAATTTAAAAAAATATAGATTAGAGGAGTACCCTGGAAAAAAAGATCTAGCAGACGCAATAACTCATTTAATTAATAAATCCTTACCTGATCAGTCTGAATCAAAAGGTGTTTTAAGCGTGCTTCAAAATGTAATTAAAGAACAACTGCATGAATTGAAGACCTATAATGATCCTCAAGAAATGTATGCACGTATGCCACTGATTATTTCCACAAAGTAATCCCTATTTCTATGTCTCAAACTTACAGACTGTCTAGAGATTGCAACGCTACCCAAATTCCTCACGGTACTCACGCTACTTTACCTGCAGGAACTGAGGTATTTGTTGCCCAAACTCTTGGGGGTAATGTTACAGTGAGAACAGACTTTGGTTTAATGCGTATCGCTAAAGAGGATGTAAGTGCAATAGCTGGACTCATACTCATTGAAGAAAACGCTGCACAACATGGCACGGAGTTAAGTGAAAAAAGCGTGTGGGATTCTTTAAAGACATGTTTTGATCCAGAGATACCTGTAAATATAGTAGATCTTGGACTTATATATGACCTAGCCATAGAGAATTTGGCAGAAGGCTCTAGCGTTGAGGTAAAGATGACTCTCACTGCACCGGGATGTGGTATGGGACCCGTAATTGCTGAAGATGCTAGGCAAAAAATCGCCGCTCTAAGGGGTGTAGCTTCAGCTAAGGTACATATTGTTTGGGATCCAATTTGGTCTCCTCAAATGATTTCGCCTGATGGGCGTAAAGCTCTAGGTCTTGAATAAAACAATTACGCTGTAATGGAGTCAAGTGAACAGCCGTCTGCATCTGGAGTTTCGCAATTAGGTCGTGCTATTATTCCAGGGTAGGGTTCTACTGAGAAAAGATCGTTACCTTTATCGAGTAAGTGTTTTTTGCATACTAAAGATAATTCTTTTTCAGACGTTACTCGTCGCATGTCGTAAAGAAAAGCACCTGTTGCATCAACACTTTGGCCGACAAAATTAAGGTATTTTTTCATTTTGTTTACATGGGCTAACTCCGGAAAGTCAGAATTACGTGTAGCTTCAAATAAACGTTTAATATATCCATCTACATCTGCTAAAGTGATGGGTTGTAGTTTTCTACCTGCAAAAAAGTCACGGCACTGTTTGAAAATCCAAGGATTTCTTATCGCGTGTCTTCCAATCATTACGCCAGCTGCTTTAGTATGTGTTAAAACAGCAGCAGCCTTATATGCAGATGTAATATCACCGTTTGCCAAAACGGGACAATTTGATTGGCGCACTAAAGTAGCAATTGAATCGTAATTTACCTCGCTTCGATATCCCCCTTTAACTGTTCTTCCATGAACCGTGAGTAAATTAACGTGGTTTTGATTTACAATCTCCACAACTCTTTGCATAGGAGACTCATCATTGAATCCTAGACGCATTTTTACTGTAAAGAGTCCTGGAATGGCCTCTCTTAAGCAGCGAATAATAGTAGCAATGCGCTCGGGGTCTCGTAATAGGCCACCACCTACATTTTTTTTATAAACTTTAGGAGCAGGACATCCTAAATTTAAATCTATACCAGCTGCAGGATGTTTCAATATATCCAAAGCGCTACGCACCATATGATCTGTTTCTTCACCGATTAACTGTGCAAACACTGGACGTGTAGTTTTATTTTCGTCTATCGACCTAAGGATATGTTTTTCAGGTTTTGATTGAGCGTGTACTCTGAAGAATTCTGTAAAAAAGAAGTCGGGAGGACCGTAATGTGCGATTACCTTCATAAACGCTAAATCGGTTACGTCTTGCATGGGCGCAAGTGCCGTTAAAGGCTGATTAGGTAGGATTGCTTCGGGCAGTAGCCTCATGTGTCTGAGATATCACCTTCCTCATCCTCATCTTCGTCTTCTTCATCAAAGTTATCTTCAAGGTCTGCTTGTTGTTTGAGAGCTTGTTCAAGGTAGTCTGTCATGTCTTCAACGCGATCAAACACTGACTTTGAAACTGAAATCGGGCGTCTAGCTTGAAGGGCTAGGACAATAGAATCACTTGGGCGAGCATCTATTTCTAGGATTTTTTTACCGAGTTCATTCTCCATTTTTAGGAAAATACGGGCATAGAATGTTCCTTCTTTAGCGTCATTTATAACAATATAATCCAATACGACCCCTAACCCTAAAAAGATAGTACCTATAAGATCATGTGTCTGTGGGCGTTCTTTTTTTACGCCATCTAGAGTGCTCTGAATTGCTGCACCTACATGATGGTCAACATAGATAACAAATGCCTTTGATTCATTTCCCAAGAATACGGCTGATCCGTTAGCAGTGGGTATAACAGCCTTTACATGGACTGATACAAGATCGTTTGGCATTTTCTAATTAGTGCCTCTTATAAAGGCTAAGCGCAAGCTTAGCGACTAGCTTTATTCAAAGCCGAATAGACTTATTCCCAGTAATTGAGCTAGTTTAATCACCTCTGGTTTATTAATTAAAATTACTCGGCTTGATTCAAGTGCCGCTGCCTTAATTCCAGACTCATGCATAGCGTTAAGCGTTTTTTCACCGAAACAGGGTACATCAAACCGGTAGTCCTGTTTTGTCTTTACTGTTTTTACAAAAAGAGATTCGTCAGTTTTAAACGTTCCCGCACGTTTGATCATTTCGTCAGTCCCTTCAAACGCTTCAACCGCTAAAACTGTACCTTTACGTACAACGCAGCCTTGGCCTATGTCTAACTTAGCACATTCTCTTGCAATCACTATACCGTGCTCTAAATAATCGTTACCAATAGGAAATGCACCTTTAGTCATACTTCCCTTGTGGGCTAAATGATCGTCCATGAAACTTCGGGCATCGAGAAGAGTGACCGATTTTTTTTCTATCTCAGAAGCAATAGCCCCAAAAATAGTTTCTGCATTTTTACGTTTAAGCGTAAGCAATATGCGTGCAGCTGTTAAATCAGGGTGTAGCCCATGGAAAAGTCTTCGCGGTGTGATTTGACCTGCCATTAAAGCATAACCCACCTTGAAGTTCTCAAGAGCATCGAGCATCTTTCCAATCTGGCCGACTTTTAAAATAACTCTGTCTGATTCTTTGAAACTAGAAATAAGTTCTTCCGTAGTTTCATCAAGAGCAGCTATTAATTTAATATCAATACCAGCTTTACGTGCTGTATCTGCAATAATCTTTGGGTAAACACCTTGACCAGCAATCAAAGCCAAGGGCCTAGATTGATCAAAATTTTGGGGGAGGTGTTTTGAAATTTGCATTACTGCCAATTACGAATGATTTATAAATAAACTTTAGGGTCGTTTTATGAGACAACTAAATTTATAATTTTACCAGGTACGTATATAACTTTACTTATAGTCTTACCTATCACATGCGCACTTACCTTAGGATGCTCTCCAGCAAGTTTTATTGCTTCTTCTTGTGTTAAACCTGCTTTGACCATTAGGTCACCACGATGTTTGCCATTTACTTGAAATACTAACTTTTGCTCGTTAGTTATAAAAAGCGAAGGATCATACTCTGGCCAAGGAGTATTTTGTATAGGGGATATACCTCCTAATCGTGAAAACAGTTCTTCGGCGATATGGGGTGCGTAAGGGGAGAGCAGCTGTAAGAAGCTGAGCATGCTTTGTTTATTAATATGTTCTGCTTTCTGAAACGCATTCACCAAAATCATCATCTGGGAAATCGGAGTATTAAACCGTAAGGTTTCCAGATCAGAGCCTACTTTACGAATTGTCTCGTGAAGTAACTTTTTAATTTCAGGTAAATCCTCTGCAGTTGATAATTTAGGATTTATATTTCCCTCAGCATTTAGACATTCACGCCATACTTTTTGTAAGAAACGGTGGGTGCCTTCAATACCCCGAGGGTTCCAAGGCTTCATATCCTCAAGTGGTCCTAAAAACATTAAATATAGCCTTAATGTGTCAGTTCCGTGGGATGCAATAACGGTGTCCGGATTTACTACGTTTCCTCGAGATTTAGACATTTTAACGCCATCTTCGCCTAATATTATTCCTTGGTGGAATAGCTTTGGGAAAGGCTCGTGGGTAGGGACTACTCCTAAATCAAAAAGTACTTTATGCCAGAAGCGTGCATAGAGTAAGTGAAGTACGGCATGTTCTGCACCCCCTACATAAATATCGGGTACGCCCCATGTGGCTAGTGCCTCAGGTGATGCTAATGCATCAGCGTTTTTGGGATCTGTAAAACGTAAGTAATACCAACATGAGCCAGCCCATTGAGGCATGGTGTTCGTTTCACGGCGACCTTTTATCCAGCCTTCACCAAGCGGCAAATGGGAACTTTTTGAAGCAGCAATGGACTCGCCTGTATTTATGTTAAAATAAATTTCTAGCCAATCTGTAGCATTTGCTAAAGGACTTTCACCTGTACCACTTGGGACATATGATGCAACTTCAGGCAGCACGAGTGGGAGCGCTGAATCGGGAAGCGGTAAGGCGAAATAAGTTTCGTTATTTTGTGTGTAAGTAACAGGGTCTTTAGGAAAGTCGGTGGGACGTAGTCGAGTTGCTACCATATAGTCCGCTTCGTTTACCCAAACAATTGGAATAGGCTCGCCCCAGTAGCGCTGCCTAGAAAATAACCAGTCTCTTAACTTATAATTTACGGTTCGTTTTCCCGCTTTATTAGCTTCAACCCACTCAATAGTTTTTTCTTTTGCTTGAAGTGTAGGTAATCCATCTAGAGCCAAGGAAGTGTTTGAAGAATTAATCGCAAAACCTGTATTTGTGAAAAGTACTCCTGCATCATGTACGCCATCTGCTTGAGCGGCTACAACTGTTGTGATTGTTAGATTATACTGTTTTGCAAATTCATAATCTCTTTCATCATGTGCTGGGACAGCCATGATTGCTCCAGTTCCGTAGCCCATGAGAACATAATCTGCCACCCAAATAGGCACTTTTAAGCCAGTGAGTGGGTTAATCGCATAGCTTCCCGTAAAAACACCCGATTTATCTTTAGCTAAATCAGTACGCTCAAGATCACTTTTTGATGCAGCTTTTTTTTGATAGCGACTTACCTCTTCTTTTTGCGATTCTAGCGTCAGAGGCGAAACAAGAGGATGCTCAGGGGCAAGCACCATATAGGTACAGCCGAAGAGCGTATCAGGTCGTGTAGTGAAAACTTTTAGTGAACCTAGATTTTTATTTTCAAGAGCAAACGAAATTTCGGCTCCTACACTGCGGCCAATCCAAGCCTCTTGCATGCGTTTAGTGGACTCAGGCCAATCAACGTCTTTAAGGTCACTTAATAAGCGATCAGCGTAAGCTGTAATGCGCAGCACCCATTGGCGTAAATTTTTACGCTCTACAGGGTGTCCCCCAATTTCACTCTTCCCATCAACGACTTCTTCATTCGCAAGCACTGCTTTTAATTCAGGACACCACCATACAGGTCTTTCATCTACATACGCTAGTCCTCGTTTGAAGAGCTGAAGAAATATCCACTGGGTCCAACGAAAGTATTTTGGATCTGTTGTATCAATTTCGCGATCCCAGTCATAAGAAAAGCCAAGAGACTTAATTTGACGTTTAAAATTGGCTATATTCTTTTGGGTATTTTCAGCAGGCGGAGTTCCTGTTTTAATAGCATGCTGTTCGGCGGGTAAGCCAAATGCGTCCCAACCAATAGGGTGTAATACTTTAAATCCCTTTGAGCGCTTGTAGCGAGCGATAATATCCGTAGCCGTATAGCCTTCTGGGTGGCCAATATGAAGTCCTGATCCCGAAGGATAAGGAAACATGTCTAGTACGTAATACTTAGGACAAGGTGCATTACTAATTGCACGAGATGATGAATTTTGATCCCAGAAAGATTGCCAGTGAGGCTCTATCTCTTGAAAGTTGTATTCTTTGCACTTGGTAGCCATATCTTTATTTAAACAATCGTGAAGCTTTCATCCGCGCGGTCAACTCCTGTGGGAGGATTCCTTCCATTTTATATTATAGTCTTTTTGGCCCTTTTATGGCTTGGAAGCGTAAAATCGAGCGCTGCATCAATGAGTCGCGGGTTTACGGAACTTCTTAATTCTGTTGTTCGTATAGATGTTAGACAGGTAAATTATGAGGGAGGGAGTAAGCGATTTGATGGAAGTATTGGCTCTGGGGTAATTCTAACACCAGATGGACTCATACTCACTAATGCCCATGTTGTAAGCCCTAAAGCGGTAGAAGTGACTGTCACTCTCTCAAATCTTGAAAATGTAAGTGCAAAGCTTGTGGGGTGGGATCACTGGACAGATCTTGCTTTACTTAAGATAGATATGGATGAAGTAAAAAGACGTAACTTAACGTTTACACATGCTGGTTTTGGTAACAGCGGTAAACTCTTCGCAGGACAAACAGTTTATGCCGTAGGTACTCCGTTTGGTTTAACTCGCACTGTTACACGTGGAATAGTTTCAAATATAAGTCAGTATTTTGATGCGGAGCGTAATGAGGATGGGTATGAAACAGGACTCTTCAACACATGGTTACAAACGGATGCAGCTATAAATCCAGGTAATTCTGGAGGCCCTTTAGTAACCGAAGACGGTAAGGTGGTTGGAATTACAACACGGGGATACACGGGAGCTAATAATCTTGGATTCGCAATACCGAGTAATACTGCAAAAGAAGTCGTCGCTGAACTTTTAAAATCGGGGTCAATTATTAGAAGCACTGTAGGCATAGTTCCAGGCGCGCTTCAGGATTTAGAGGATTTCTACGCACTAGCTCTTAATACTGGAATGCTTGTTAATAGTGTTTATCCACAATCGCCTGCCTCACTCGCAGGAGTGAAAGCAGGCGATATTCTTTTGGAGTTAAATCACAATAAAGTAGACGGTCGTTTTCCTGAGCAAATTCCAACTATTTTAAATACTATTGCTAAACTCCCCGTTGGAAGCCAACTCACGATGACAATAAAACGTGGGACTAAAATTATCGATATTCCTGTTTTTACAGAGGTTCTTGAAAGTAGTGTGGGTGAAGAAGGAGCGTTTGATAAATGGGGATTAACTGTACGTAAGATTTCTCGCGTTTATGCGCGAGAGCACGGCCGCAGTGATCAAAACGGGGTAATTGTTTTAGGGGTTCAACCTGGCTTCCCTGCAGACTCTGCAGGCATTTCCTCGGGTGATATTATATCAGCTATTAACCGTATTCCCATTTCTTCATTGGAGGTAATAGTTCATGCTCACGCAAATTATACATTAAAGCCTGAAGCAACTTTACTTGAAGTTGAAAAAGACCGTCATGTTTCATTTGTTATTTTAAAACCATGAAGTTTAAAATTTGGATAGGCTTTTTTTTAACATGCTTAGCGTTAAAGTCTGTAGCTTTGAGTGCTTCACTGCCCGCTATGTGGGAAGAACGTATTAAAAGTGTTGTAGCTGTTGATTATATTACAGAGACCGAGGAGGAACGTCACGTCTCTACAGCCTATGGTGTAGTAATAGATACTGAGGGTACTATTATTTTACCTTCTGCTGCTATTGATGTAAGAGTTGATCCTAAACGACTGCATCGGTTCAAAGCATACAGTCCAGGCGAAGCTGTAGGTAGTGATGCTACGTATTTAGGGCAAGATTCTTACACAGGCTGGCATTTTGTGAAGGTGAGTAAAGCCATGGCCTCACACCTTGTGCCGATTACTAAGTGGATAGCGCCCAGTGGAACCCCGACGCTAGGGTTAGCTGATTTCGCTTGGGGTATTGGTTTAAGAAATAAAGAAGAAGACTTTATTCCTTACTTACTCCAAAGCCATATTTCAATTGTTGAATCATTACCGCAACAAACAGCAATAGCGCAACAAGAAGTCGCGGGTCCCGGGCTTCCTGTTTTTACAAAGGAAGGCTATTTTGCCGGACTCGCTGCAAGTTCGTTTGCGCAAACATATTTAGAATTTTCAAAGACTGATCATGCAGGTGCTCCGGTCATGCTTGTAGATGTTGAAGAAAGTAGTGCGATCTTAGTTTCATCAGAGGTTATACCAATGCTAGGCCGCAGGCCGAGTAACGTAAATGGCAGGCCGCTTGCATGGCTTGGGGCTTATGGCTTACAATCATTGGATCGAGAAGCTGCTACTTTTTTAGGCCAAGCAAATCAGTCAAGTGTAGTTGTCAGTGAAGTGCTTGAAGATAGTCCTGCAGAAAAAGCAGGAATGAAAGCACACGATATAATTATCGCAGTAGATTCAATTGCTTTACCACGTTTTCGTCCCGACCGCGTTGTGACTGATTTTGTTGAGCGTAATGTATTAATTCATAAGCCTGGTGATGTAGTTCAATTCACTGTGTTGCGCGGATCAAATCGTGTTGAATTAAAAGTAACTCTAGGGGACGAACCTAAGTTGATACGTGAAGCAGAGAGAAAATACTTTGATCGTTTAGGGCTTACTGTTCGTGAATTTGTTTATGCAGATGCTGTTCAACGTAGAACGAGCGTGAAAGTACACACGGGAGTCGTTGTCTCATACGTAAAATCAAATAGCCCGGTAGACGGTGCTGGTTTAGCCGAGAATGATTGGATTAAGGAAATTGATGGAATGCCTGTGGATACATTTACAGAAGCTACATCAAAGTTATCTGCAGCAGAAAGTGATACGCATCGTAAAGAATTCGTACTCCTCGTAAGTCGTGGTACGCAGACAGCAGTTTTACGTGTTAAGTTACGATAAGACAATAATTTACGTTATAATTATAATTGTCTTTATTGATTCGCTTCATAACTGTTCGAATGCTGGTATATTAATTACATGTTCACAGGAATTGTTGAAGAAACTGGCCGTGTTCTAGAATTCACGCAGCACGCAAAATCGTGGCGCTTGCGCGTTAGTGCAAAGCGTTGCCTCGAGGGCTTAGCCTTAGGAGACAGTATTGCTGTTGATGGCTGTTGTCTAACCGCAGTGGCTTTAGATACTGATTCAATAAGTTTTGATCTTTTAGAAGAAACTCGTCGGTTAACGCATTTTTTTTCAGTTAATCCAGGGGCTCAGGTTAATTTGGAACGAAGTCTAAGGTTCGATGGCAAAGTTGGAGGGCACTTTGTAACTGGCCATATAGACGGCGTAGGTAAAATCGAAATTTTTGAGACACGCGGCAAAGATGTCTATTTGAATGTTTCTGTACCTGTAGGATATGGACGCTATTTAATACACAAAGGAAGCATAGCAATTGACGGTATTTCGCTTACCGTTGCTGAAGTTAACGCAGATAGCTTTGCGGTTTGGCTTATTCCGCATACATTACAGGTTACGAACTTAAAACAACACCATGTAGGAAGTAGTGTAAATCTAGAGTTCGATTTATTGGGTAAGTATGTAGAAAAATTAATGGCTCTAAGGGTTTAAAATTCCTGATACTTTAAAGATGTTCAACGCATTACATGTTTTAACCGATGAGTTGCGTAGACTCAAAGCTGCAGGAGTGCGTACGGTTGACGTATCTGAAGATAGTCTTCAGGCATTAAAATCAGCGGTTAAGGTTCATATTGAACTGCGAAGTCAGCATGGTATTTCTGTACAAAATAAGGAAAATCTTGAAGTTTTATCTACTCAAGATAACTCGGCACTCACTAAGCCAAAGCAACATGTCCAATTTCCTGTAGCTCCGCACTTTGTAATTACTGATGGCACAAAAGAAGAGCGTTTAGCTCAGCTTAAAAAGGTGATGTATGAGGATCCTTTATGTTTGGCTAATTTAAAGCCAGGTAAACAAATTGTTATTGGTAGTGGTAATTTAGATGCAAAGATAATGTTTGTAGGTGACGCACCAGGCATCGAAGAAGAATTAAAGGGTGAACCCTTTGTAGGTCCCACGGGACAACTCTTGGATCGTATGATATCGGGAATGGGTTTAACACGTAGTTTAGTCTACATAGGAAGCATTTTAAGTTGGAGGCCAGAACCTCTAACTAATGAAATGGGAGAGCAGGCTACACATAGAACGCCAACACCTGCAGAATTAGCGTACTGCATGCCGTACCTAAAGGCACAAGTTGATATTGTTAAGCCATCCTTAATCGTTGCTTTAGGTTCATCTGCTGCATTAGGACTACTCGGTCCAGGCGTATTTAAATCACTTGGTGATATACGTGGGCAGTGGAAAGAATATTGTACAATTCCTCTTATTGTAACGTATCATCCTAGCTATATTCTACGCAATCCAAGTAACCGTTCTAAGCGAATGATATGGGATGATTTTCTTAAGGTAATGGAACGTGCTATGCTTCCTATTTCAGAAAAACAAAAAGCTTATTTTTTGGATAAATAAATGAATATTCGTTTCCCTATATTGGTTATTTGTTTTGCAACTGGAGCTGTGCTGTATGCAGCTCAGGCTCCAGCTCCTACAACGGGATTTACATTTGAAGAGGTTCGTTTACGAGCTCAAGAACTTGCTTCTACACCCTACATTGATCGTCAAAAACCGCTACCTGATTGGTTGGATAAGCTAACCTACGATGAGTATCGCGATATTCGTTTTGCGCCAGTACAGTCCTACTGGAATCGAGCTAGACTTCCTTTTAAGTTACAGTTTTTTCATCCAGGTTTTGTATTTAAAAGAACGATTCAACTCAATGAAGTATCTGCGGGAGTAGTTAAACCAATTGAATTTGAAAAAAAGTTTTTTGATTACGGCCATAATAAAGTTGGTCTTCTTCCTACCACAATCGGCTTTGCTGGATTTAGGTTTCACGGAAATTTAAATACCCCAGGTGACGAATTAGGAGTATTTCAGGGAGCTAGTTATTTTAGGTTTTTGTGTCGTAAAGCAGTCTACGGTATCTCGGCACGAGGGTTGGCTTTAGATACGGGAGAACCCACAGGTGAAGAATTTCCTAATTTTGAAGAATTTTGGATTGTGCGCCCAGTTGCCGGAGCGAAGTCAATAGCCTGTTATGCTCTACTAGATGGCCCAAGTGCTACTGGAGCGTATCGTTTCGAGATTGTTCCTGGAGACGAAACACAAATGCGAGTTAGGGCTGTGGTTTATCTTAGAAAGAATCCTAAGGTTGTAGGTATTGCTCCATTAACAAGTATGTTTTGGCATGGTAAAAATTCAAATGAGCAAACGAACGATTATAGACCCGAAGTACATGACTCAGATGGTTTATTGGTGCATACAGGTTTAGGTGAATGGCTTTGGAGACCGCTTGATAATCCTCATGCTATTAAAGCGATGTCTTTTATGGATTTTAATCCTATTGGCTTTGGATTAATGCAGCGTGAACGTAGGTTTAGTGCTTATGAAGATCTAGAAGCTAATTATCATGCACGCCCAAACGTATGGGTTGAACCCGTAGGTGATTGGGGTAAAGGAAGTGTGCGATTAATTGAACTCCCAACTGCAGATGAGACGTCAGATAATATTGTGGCATTCTGGGTTCCCGAAACTCTTCCAGAGCAAGGATTGCCAATAGATCTTCAGTATGTTCTTCACTGGAATCTTGATCAAAATGAACAGACACTAGCGCATGTTTTTTCAACGCGGCATGGACGTTCACGAACATTTGAAACTGATCTCGAACGTTTTATTATAGACTTTGAAGGAGCAAATTTTAAAAAAACAGAATCTGATGCACCTATACAACCGGTTGTTTGGGCAGGTGAGGGTGCAACCCTTGTTCATAGCTCAGTGGAACGAAATCCCCTTAATGATTCTTGGCGTGTTAACTTTGCACTCAGACCCGATGGTACTGGTCATCCCGTTGAGCTGCGTTGCATGTTGAGACGTCCTTCAGGTATACTTACTGAAACGTGGAGCTATTTGTGGCAGCCTTGATTCGTGTACTAGAATGAGTAACGAAGTTAATCATCCCTTCGACCTGCCGACTCATCTAAGACCAAAAACTGGTACAGCAGAGGCATGGAATACTGCTTATGGTCGAGTTGAGGACTACATAAGAGCACATCGTATCCATAATAGATTACATCAGCTGCAGCTTTTACAAGTTGTAATGAAAGAAGCTGCAAAAAGGCACGCAGAAAATCCTCAAATTGAACCCACTGTAATAGCAGCTGAGGTTATTGAAACAATGATGGATGAGTGGTTTGCTCAGGTTCTTAATACTCCTAATCAACCGCATGAGCGTATTGCTGTTGATGGAAGGGTTGCTTTATTAATATGTGATGGGCCTTCCAAATGGCCCTACGCATTTTTACAAACAACTGATTTACCTGCAGATTTTATTGAAAATATGAGGGAACGCTCCCTTGAAGCAGGCCCTGATTTATCATTATCAAGTATGGTACCTCGCCCAATAGATTTAGGTATTATTACTGAAGCTGCTGGCGAAACGTTAGAACGTGTAAGTAAGTGGCCTATAGTTAAAACGCTAATATTGTGGGTACTGTTTCTGGGTGCGCTCATAGCGCTGTTCCGTTTGACCCGTTAATACAATCATGCATGTTTTTTTAAATTCAGAAATGAATGAGAAGCGGCTTATACGTCGCAGGTTTTTATTTTTTTCGCTTATTTTCTTTTTAACCAGTGTTGCAACTTGGTTTATGGCAGATCTTTTTTGGAGAGATGGTATAACGCGAGTTCAGATCGTATTACTCGTACTTTTCGTTATTATGTTTGGGCATATAGCTGCAGGTTTTTGTTCAGCAATGTTTGGCTACTATGTCATTAATAGAGGCGGCGATTCTGCACGTATAACTAAAACGTTGCCAAAAGAAGAAGCTATGCGTTTCGCTCCTACAGCTATTGTTATTCCTGTATTTAACGAGGATGTAAGTCGTGTCTTCGAGGGTATTCGTGTAATTATTGAATCGGTTAAGGCTACAGGAAAAATACAACATTTTGATTTTTTTATTCTTAGCGATTCTAATAAACCTAATCAGTGGATTCAGGAAGAAGTAGCTTGGATTGAACTATGTAAGCAAGTAGGGGGACTAGGTAACATCTTTTATCGTAAACGCAGACAAGCGATTAATAAAAAGGCAGGTAATGTTGCTGATTTTTTAAGACGTTGGGGTAAGCGATACCGCTATATGGTTGTCTTAGATGCTGATTCAATAATGACCGGTGATTCCCTCGTTAAGCTAGTTGCAATGATGGAGGAAAATCCACGCGTTGGAATTATACAAACTGCTCCAAGACTAATCTATGGAGAAAGTCTCTACGCACGTATGCAGGCTTTTGCTAATCGTCTTTATAGTCCAATTTTTTTAGCAGGTATGAATTATTGGCAGCAACATGACGGAAATTATTGGGGGCATAATGCTATTATTCGTGTACAACCTTTTATGGAACATTGTGCCTTACCTGGACTTCCTGGGGTAGAGCCTTTCGGAGGAAAAATTCTATCTCATGATTTTGTTGAGGCAGCTTTAATGAGAAAAGCTGGGTGGGCTGTTTGGCTCGCTCATGACTTAGAGGGCAGTTACGAAGAATGTCCTCCTACTTTGATTGATAGCGCAAAAAGAGATCGCCGCTGGTGCCAAGGTAATTTGCAGCATACGTGGCTTTTAACGGCAAGGGGTTTTAAACCAGCCAGTCGCTTTCATTTGTTTATGGGAGTTTTAGGCTATGTCTCTTCTCCTTTGTGGATGCTCTTTTTGGTTTTAGGTTTATTAAATGCATGGAATGAGGTTCAACTCGACAGTGTAGGAGTGTTTAGAGTGCCAGACACCACTTCTTTTTTTGGCTACCATATCCAGGTACCTGAGGCTCTTACATTGTTTGTCTTTACCATGGTACTTCTTTTTACACCTAAACTTGTGAGTATGACATTGGTGTTAGGAAATCCTACTGAGGTAGAAAAATTTGGTGGTCGTTTTAAATTAATACTAAGTACTTTGATCGAATTGTTTTTTTCTACACTTTTAGCGCCAATAAATATGGTATTTAATTCACGCTTTGTTGTATTTACATTATTAGGACAGGGTGTTTCATGGGCCACTCAAAATAGGCAAGCAAACGAGGACGGTACGGATTGGAGGGAAGCGATTATAACACATGGCAGCCAAGTTGCTCTAGGAATCGTTTGGGGTGTAGTAGCTTACCTCGTTTTACCTTCATACTTTTGGTGGCTAAGTCCAGTTATTGCCGGTTTGGTGTGCTCTATTCCTTTATCAATATTTTTAAGTAAAACCGTTATAGGAAGAGCTGCACGTGTCTATGGACTATTCATTACTCCGGAGGAGTCTGCTCCACCGACTGAGCTTACTGCTTTGAGTGATAATATGAGTGTATGTTATAGGCATTTACCTGCATTCGAGCCATTACGTGCTGATTACGGACTCATGCAGGCAGTTCTTGATCCATACATTAATGCGATGCATATAGCACTGCTTAGGCAGCGTAAGCCTAGTATGGAGTCCAGGGAGTGGTTTATTCAATTGCGCGCTCGTCTACTAAGAGAAGGACCTAAGGATTTCTCATTAAAAGAGAAAATGGCGATCTTGCTAGACGCAGATACGCTAATATGGCTACACAGAGAATTATGGAGTCACCCAGCTGAGGGTTTATCCCCGTGGTGGTTATTGGCGATTAGACAATACAATATATTAACGGCCAGTCCCACTACTGCTTTGTACCGGTAGTAATTTTAAAGTGTTATCATACAGGTATTTAAAAATTTGGATAAGTCGTATCAAAAAATTTGTATATGTTGATATTAAACTTGCAGGAACAGTGTTCTAAGGGTTTGTTTTATTATTATGGTCGATTCATTCGTATTTTCATCAGAATCCGTAGGCGAAGGTCATCCGGATAAAGTTGCTGACTTGATTTCAGATAGCGTTCTTGACGCTTGCTTAGAACAAGATCACTCAGCGCGCGTAGCGTGTGAGACGTTGGTTAAATCTAATCAAGTTGTCATTGCTGGTGAAATCACCACGTCAGCTAAAATCAATTATGAACATATTGTTCGCGAAGCTATTCGAGATATTGGCTATACCAATGACGATGATGTTTTTCATGCTGATCGCGTTTTCATTCATAATCTAATTACAAGACAATCGCCTGATATTGCTCAAGGTGTTGATGCACGTGCTGTAGATGGCAAAGATACCGCTGAACAAGGTGCTGGTGACCAAGGTTTAATGTTTGGCTATGCTTGTAATGAGACGCCAGAGTTAATGCCGACTGCTGTTATGTTTGCACACCGTTTGGGCCGCGAAGTAACTCGTTTGCGTAAATCTGGTGCAGCAAAATGGCTACGACCAGACGCTAAATCACAGGTTTCTATACGCTATGAAAACGGTAAACCTGTTAAAGTAGAAAACGTTGTTATTTCTACTCAACATGCCGCTAGCGCAGTCCATTCTGAAATCAGAAGTTTCTTAATAGACAATGTAATTAAAAAAGTCATACCAGCTTCCATGTTGGATAATTCGACTCAGTTCTTGATTAATCCAACAGGTCGCTTTGTAATAGGTGGTCCTGAAGGAGATTCTGGACTTACAGGACGTAAAATAATCGTTGATACTTATGGCGGTTGGGGACGTCACGGAGGTGGAGCATTTTCAGGCAAGGATCCATCCAAGGTAGATCGTTCAGCAGCATACATGTGCCGCTGGGTAGCTAAAAATATCGTAGCAGCTGGTCTTGCAGATATATGTGAACTACAAGTTGCTTACGCTATTGGTTATCCTGAACCGGTGAGTATTCGTGTGGACACAATGGGAACCTCAAAGGTATCCGAGCAATTAATCATTAATGCAGTTAAACAAGTATTCGGTTTTAAGCCTGCTCAAATTATCAAACAACTTGACCTTCTACGTCCTATCTATCGCTCCACTACAAACTATGGGCATTTTGGAAAATCGGACCTTGCTTGGGAGCAAGTAAACAAAACTAAAGATCTTATCAGTGCTGCTAAATAAAATTTTATTTGTCTAATACTATGTCAACTCATTCGTCTTCTAGTCACCAGGATTTTAAAGTACACGATCTCAGTCTTGCTGAGTGGGGTCGTAAAGAAATCGATGTAGCTGAGCATGAAATGCCTGGCTTGATTGCAGTACGTAAAAAATTCGGTAAAGACAAACCACTCAAAGGTGTACGTATAACTGGTTCTCTCCATATGACGATTCAAACAGCTGTGCTGATTGAAACGCTTGTGCAACTCGGAGCTACTGTACGCTGGGCTTCGTGTAATATTTTCTCTACACAAGATCATGCTGCCGCAGCTATAGCTGTTACAGGTATTCCTGTTTTTGCATGGAAGGGCGAGTCTCTTGTAGAATATTGGGACTGCACATGGAAGGCTGTTGTATTTCCTGATGGATCTGGACCACAACTCGTTGTAGATGATGGTGGAGACGTAACATTACTCCTTCATAAAGGGTTCGAAATGGAAAACGGAAGTAAGTGGGTAGATAGTCCATCGTCATCTGAAGAAGAAGGTGTTATTAAAAACCTGCTTAAGAGAATAGCTAAAGAATCTCCTAATATTTTCCACTCGATGGTAAAAGAGTGGAAGGGAGTGTCAGAGGAAACAACGACAGGCGTTCACCGCTTGTATCAATTGCATGAACAAGGAAAATTACTTGTGCCAGCGATCAATGTTAATGACTCTGTAACTAAATCTAAATTCGATAATTTTTACGGATGTCGTGAATCTTTAGCTGACGGATTGAAGCGCGCTACCGATGTTATGATTGCAGGTAAAGTTGCCTGTGTCTGCGGATACGGCGATGTAGGTAAGGGCTCTGCATTTTCTCTACGTGGCTTCGGTGCACGCGTCATAGTTACAGAAATTGATCCAATTAATGCGCTTCAAGCTGCTATGGAAGGCTTCGAAGTTAAACCAATCGAAGATACCTTAGGTCACGCTGATATTTATGTAACTACAACAGGCAACTGTGATGTTATTACACTCGATCATCTCAAAAAGATGAAGGATCAAGCTATTGTTTGTAATATTGGTCACTTTGATACTGAAATTCAGTACGCTTTATTGCTCGAAACACCTGATGTTACTCGAGTAACGATAAAGCCTCAGTACGATAAGTTTACGTTTAAAGGTGGTAATTCTTTCTATATGCTAGCTGAAGGTCGCTTAGTAAATCTTGGATGTGCTACCGGTCATCCTTCTTTTGTTATGTCGACATCGTTTACTAATCAAACACTCGCTCAAATAGACCTTTGGAAGAATAAAGAGTCCTACAAAGCTGGTGTTTATCGTTTACCAAAGCGGCTTGATGAAGAAGTCGCTCGATTACATTTAGAGAAGATCGGTGTTAAACTTACCGTACTTACTCCTAAGCAAGCCGAATACCTCGGTGTTCCTACAGACGGTCCATACAAGCCAGAACATTACCGCTATTAAGCGGTAATGATTCACTGTACTTCGTATATTTCTAGTATACCGATTCCTGTTGTACTTCCAACTCCTGTGAGCGTCGCGGTATAAGCACCCGGCGCTAAGGTTATCACGAGTGCTGCATCAAGAGATGTAGTTGGAAGTGTAAAGGCTCCTACACTTGTAAATATTTGACTTAAAGTGGGTGTGCCACCCCATCCAGAGTTAGTTCCTAAAGAGGTTCCAGAAGCATTTTGTATTATTATACTAGGGCGAGCGAGTACACCTGTAAGATTGAATGGACTATTACCTAGGGTTGGACCTACGCCTCGAATGAGTACTGTTTCAGATGAGGGACCTGCTATAACGAATCCTGCAACCAGTGCATTCGCTCCAACACCAACATTTGCTCGAGTAGAGATATTATATAATCTGGAGCCAGTAAGCGTTGTATCTGCATCATAAATTTCGGCCATGCCAATACCTGTAGTTGAATTGGCTCCTACCACAGAAATGGTATACGCCCCAGCAGGTAAAGTTTGATTAAGTGCATCATCTGACGAAGCAGGCGCAAATCCAAAGGCACCCACTTGATTAAATAAATTAGACAATGTAGTGGAACCACCCCAAGAGCTATTGGTTGCTAAAATTGAACTACTTGAATTGTAAAGTGTGAGTTGAGGTTTGGCGAGTGCTCCAGAAATTCCAAAAGTTGAAAGGGTAGGTCCAATACCGCGTAAAAGTAAATTTTTAGAATTTGATCCACCAATAACTACGCCGGCAGTAAGAGCAGAACTTCCTGTGCCGACTGCGCCCTTACTCGATAAATTTAAAAGTCTAGCATTGGAACTTACACTTAATTGAGCAGCATTTGATGTGGTGCTACCTGCTGCATTCATAACAACAACAGAATAACTACCACGTTGATAGGTACCAACATTGGGTAGTGAGAGTGTAGCGCTTGTTGCACCGCTGATAGCTGTTCCGTTGTAGTACCATTGATAGCCAATACCTGATGTAGAACTTGCTACTGTAAATGTTCCTGTGCTGCCCGTGGCTGCAGCAGTTGCTACAGGTTGCATCGTGATTACAGGTATCGTCGTTACATTTAGAGTTACTGCACTTGAAGTAATGCTTCCAATCATGTTAGTAACAACAACTGTATAGGAACCTGCATCAGATAGCTGTGCACTCTTGATCGTATAAGTTGAAGTTGTTGCACCTGTAATCGGTACACCTGCTAAATACCATTGGTAGCTTGGAAGAGGGTTGCCGCTAGCAACAACTGTGAACGTATAAGAATTTGACTGAATTATAGTCGAACCTATTGGTTGTGTTTGAATGGTAGGTGTAAACTGGTCAGGTGTTTGTGGAGTAGCTATACGAATTGTTTGAGATAGGGTATCTGCGATATAAACATTTCCACCAATATCGACAGCAACACCAAAGGGATTGTATAACCTTGCGATTGAGCCTGCTGCATCAACTGCGCCTGTATTACCAGAAAGACCAACAAGTGTAGAAACAACACCCTTAGGTGAAATTAGACGTATGGTGCTATTAACATAATCAGCAACGTAGAGATTGCCTGAACTATCTACAGCAATAGAGGCAGGTTGATTAAAACGAGCAACACTTCCAGTGCCGCCATTACTCCCTGCATTACCTGCAAGTCCGCTGAGCGTCGTCACTACGCCAGTTGGAGTCACAGAACGAATAGTTTGTCCTGAGGTATCTGCTACCCATAAATTTCCATTCACGTCAGAAGCAATACCATAAGGATAATCAAATCTCGCAGCTGTTCCTGTACCATCGAGACTTTGTGGCGTGTTATTAGGAGATCCAGCAATTGTTGTTACAACAGCAGCAGGTGTAATCTTACGTACAGTATCATTTAGGGTATCAGCAACGTAAATATTACCCATTCCGTCACAGGCAATACCGCGTGGAAAATTAAACTTAGCTGACGTTCCTGTAGCATTCGTAGAGCCAGCATTTATTGGACTAGGTATTGAAGCCGAAGGTGCCTGTCCCGCAAAAGTACTTACTATACCTTGAGGTGTTATTTTGCGTATTGTACAATTATACGTATCGGCAACCCACAGATTACCACTTGGATCAATTGCAATGCCGCAGGGATAGTTAAATAAAGCGACTGAACCAGGACCATCAGTTGTTCCCGTTACTCCTGGAGTACCAGCAACTGTAGTCACAACACCTGAAGGCGTAATTTTTCTTATGATACTATTTCCTGTATCTGCAACGTAGATGTTTCCCATACTGTCTGCAACCAGTGCTTGGGGACTAAGAAAGCTTGCAGCAGCTCCGGTTGCATTAGTAGATCCCATAGCGTATGCCGTACCAGCTATAGTTCTTAGAACGTAGGGTACATAAATAAGGAGTGTAGCGTTGGAACTTGTTACACTTGTAGTACCTCCTGATGAAACTATACAAGCATATATGCCCGCATTTTCAGGTACGGGATTAGCTAAGGTATAAGTTGAAGCAGTAGCTCCAGAAATATTAGATCCATTAAAAAGCCATTGATAAGTGAGCGAAGTACCCGTAGCTACAACGCTGAACGAAGTAGGTGTACCTTGATTAATGGTTTTACTCGAAGGTTGAGTTGTAATGCTTGGAGCTGTCTGTGCTCTTAAGGCTCCTGAAAGACAAAAAAACAGTAGGGTTAAGGCGAGTACTCGTACTGTAGCTAAGAATCGGGACATAATTAGAAAAGGGGTTATCTAATATTTTATTTTATTAATATAACTGCTTACTTTATTATAGCACGAAAAAAGAGACTCAGTGTCTCTTTTTTAAAACTAGTTTAAACGACTATTAGTTTAAACTTGATTTGGTATTAGACCGTTTAGCGGCGCCAGCGTCCGCCGAATTTAGGAGCACTATGGGACTTGCTAGGCCTACGGCCACCATAGCCTTGATGCGCCTTAGCCGTAGTTTTGGATGCACCAAGTGGTTTATATTCAAAACCCTCGAGTTGAAGACGAGGGATTTGCCTTCCAATAAAACGCTCAATATCGCGAACATCGGATTCATTTTCAGGTGAAGAAAGGGTAAAAGCATCACCTACTGCTTGAGCGCGTCCAGTCCTACCTATACGATGCACATAATCTTCAGGATTTTCTGGTACGTCATAATTAATAACGTGCGATACACCTGCGACATCTATACCCCGTGCAGCTATATCTGTCGCAACCATAAGTTCATAGCGCCCGCTTTTAAATCCTTCCAAAGCTTCAATACGTTGGTTTTGGGAACGATTTGCATGGAGAACGGCGACGCTATGGTTAGCATTTCTGAGACGAGTAGCAATACGGTCAGCACCATGTTTTGTTCTCGAGAATACAAGTACACTTTGGAAATCTGTTTTTGCTAAGAGGGCGAGCAAGAGATCGAATTTTTGCTCATTAGCTACAGGATATATCGCATGGGTAACAGACGTATTTACAGAGCGTGCAACACCAATTTCTATTCGCGCAGGGTCTTTAAGTGCAAAAGAAGCAATCTTAGCTATTTCTGGCGGAACAGTCGCAGAGAAAAAGAGAGTCTGTCGTTTTGCTGGGCAGCGCTGAACTACGGTTTTAACATCATTAATGAAACCCATATCTAACATACGATCTACCTCATCTAAAATTAACACTTCTATTGTGCTCAACTTTAGTCCGCCTTCTTTCAGAAAATCCATAAGTCGTCCAACGGTTGCGACAACAATATCTGTACCAGCACGCAGCTCACTTCGTTGTCTTCCATAGCCTACACCACCATGAAGAACTGTTGCACGTAAATTAGTAAAACGAGAAAAGTCCCTAAAAGCAGTTTCAACTTGAGCAGCTAATTCGCGAGTTGGTTCTAAAACGAGAACACGAGGACCTCCTGGTTTATGTGCCCCAAGTTTAGATAAAACCGGTAATGCAAATGAAGCAGTCTTACCGGTACCCGTTTGGGCAGAAGCTATAAGATCCTTACCATCAAGGACTACTGGAATTGATCTGAGCTGAATAGGAGTAGGCTCTGTATAACCTGCGGCGACTACACCTTGCATGATTAAATCGGAGAGACCAAGCTTGTTAAAAGGCATCATTGAAAAACGCATTAAAGAGCCCTTTAGGCGAGTTTAAACGGGACTAGGTCCTTTACTTGTAACTTCATAAACTAAACGTTTAATCAAATGTATGCTTAGGCGCTATCCATTGGCTTTAACAAGGAATGCACGTGACCTGTACTACCGTCAGATAATTGCTGCCGTACTAGTAATGATACTATTTATGGCTAGCTATTTAACCACCCACCGTTTTGGGCTAAGTATTGGTTACAGCCTGTCTCTTTATGTATTAGTTACTGTGGTAATGAAAGTATTCGATCGCTCAAAGCACGTTTTTTTTGAGATCACTGATAATAATCTTATCATATCTGGTGATATATTTGGTAAAACAGTTGAACTTAGCTCACTAGATCTTTTTTCGATGCGTAAAGTTGATCTATCTCAAAAAGGCCCAGAATCATTAAAGTGGAAATTGTGTGGTACAGGAATACCAGGTTACGCATCGGGTTTATTTTCACTTCGAAATGGCACAGTAGCATGCGTTTTTTTATCCGACCTAACCCAAGTCGTATATATTCCAAGTCTCAAAGGAGAAAGCTTACTTCTTAGTTTAGAAGATGCAGAAACTTTTATGCTACTACTACGCTCGAATCGTGCATTAAAATATGCACCTAAAATTGCATAAGTCTATTTTACTTAAGTGCGTCAAACAGGATTTCTGCAGAATGAAAAGCTGTTCGTTGTGTAGCATCCTTTATTTGGTGACGACAACTTGTGCCTGAAGCAGCTATGAGTGTTTCCTTTGAAGCTAAACGCACTGTGGGTAATAAAATGAGTTCTCCGATTTGATTAGAAATCTCGTAGTGATCTTTTTCGTAGCCGAACGATCCTGCCATGCCGCAACAACCTGATGGGATTTCTTCAACGCTAAAGCCTTGGGGTAGACTGAGTGTCTTAAGGATATGACGCATGGTGGACAGTGCTTTTTGGTGGCAATGCCCATGGACTAATACTGTTTTCTTAACGTTCGTAAATGAATCTGAATTTATTTTCCCTGCATCAATTTCGCGGCTTATAAATTCTTCAAAAAGAAAGGTATGTTTAGCTATATTAATAGCATCCTCTTTTAACGTAGGATCAACTAAATCAATATATTCATCTCTAAATCCTAAAAGTGCTGATGGCTCTATGCCTAAAAGCGGGGTAGCCTCCGTAATCAAAGAGCGGAATATCTTTGTATTTTTTTCGGCACATTTTTTTGCATAATTTAGCATTCCCTTGGAAAGAGCAGCTCTACCGCTTTCACTGTGCATGGGTAAAAGTACCGTGTAACCTAAGCTATTTAAAAGAAGTACTGTCTTTCTACCTATATCGACATCCATGTACTGAGTGAATTCATCGCAGAAAAAATATACGGTCTTTGTACGTGTTACGTTTTTATTAGCATGCTTTCGATGCCAAGCCCTAAAGTCTTGAGAAGCTAATAAGGGAAGTGATCGTTTAGATGAAAAACCAGCTACTGATTTAATTAACTTACTTGTAAGGGGGTTACTTACGAGAAAGTTGTAGAGCCTAGGTGTATTCATACTTAGGCCAGCTACTGTAGCGAAGTGGCTTACAAGGTAAGTGCTCAGCGGTATAGATTTTGTTTTATAGCTCTGATGTAGCCATTCAGCTTTTAAACGCGTCATGTCTACACTCGAAGGGCATTCAGACTTACATGCTTTACAGGAAAGACATAAATCCATGGCGTCAGATAATCCGGGCTCATTCCATGGACCATTTACTCTACTCGGATTATTCAATGCATTACGTAATAAATTAGCTCTTCCTCGTGTCGAATCCTTCTCGTTTCGAGTCGCCATATAACTTGGACACATCGTGCCCCCTGTTAAATGGGATTTAAGACAATCTCCTGAACCGTTGCATTTTTCTGTTGCGCGTAATATACCACCATTACGGCTAAAATCAAAACTGGTTTTGTAGTCTCTTTCTGTTGTATTCGTATTTACCCTTAGAGAAGAATCCATTGGCGGGGTATCTATAATTTTACCCGGATTAAAAGTCCCAAAGGGATCAAAACTTATTTTGATGGCTCGCATCATAGCATAGCAGTCTGGCCCTACCATATAACTAATAAATTCACCGCGTAGTCTACCATCCCCATGCTCTCCGCTTAAGGAACCACGATATTTTTTAACTAATGCTGCAACATCTGTTGCAATCGATCTAAACATTATACGGCCTTCTTGAGTTTTTAAATTAAACAAAGGTCGTGTGTGGAGCTCACCAGCACCAGCATGTGCATAATAAATACACTCAATACCATATTTACCCTTCATAAGTTGATCAAACTCTTCAATATAATCAGGAAGATCTTCTACGGCTACTGCAGTATCTTCAACAATTTCACGTGGTTTCGCATCACCCTCTATGTTTGAAACAAGACCTTGGCCTGCACGACGTAAGTCCCAGACGCGGCTCACATCTTGGCCAAAGAGCAGGGGATAAGCGTAACCTAAATCGCGTGCCTTGAGTTCGTTGATTAGTTGGTTAGCTATTACATGTACAGCTTCTGTGTCTTTATTGCGTAATTCTATAACAAGAATCGCACCTGGATCATCTTGAATAAAAAAACGGTTTCTTTGCTGGGTGATATTTTGTCTAGTACATTCCAAAACGTGTCTATCGATAAGCTCTACAGCTGTGGAAGAGTACTTTAATGCCCATTTAACTGCTTTAAGCGCTTCGTTAACTGTTTTAAAATGAACACAAACTAGAGCGGGATCTGCAGGTAATGGCTCACAGTTAAGTTCATATTCTACACTGAAAAATAATGTACCCTCTGACCCGGCTATTAATTTACATAGGTTTAAAGGTTCAGGATTATCTTGAGAGAATATTTGGTTTTCTAAAAGTGAATCTAAAGCATATCCCGTATTTCTTCTGGTAACTGTTTTCTTTGGAAAATTATCTGCTATTAATGCTTGGTTTCGAGAGTCACCTAACAGTGTTTTTAAGCAGGTGTAGATACTCTTTTTAAGAGGATTTTTATCTAAACACAAAGCCTCGAAGTCTGTACTACTTAAAGGTTCAAATGTAGTTTCTGTACCATCACTTAAAAAACCACGCGTTGAAATTAAATGATCACGTGTGCTACCGTATACAATTGAATTCGCACCACATGAATTATTGCCTACCATTCCACCGAGTGTAGCTCTGTTGGCAGTCGAAGTTTCAGGACCAAAGAAAAGACCATAAGGCTTAAGGTAACGATTGAGTTCATCTCGCACAACGCCTGGCTGGACACGTACTGTACGTTTATCAGGATCGACAGAAAGAATACGATTTAAGTAAGTACTTGTATCAATAATAATTCCGCTACCTACGACTTGACCTGCTAACGATGTACCTGCACCGCGAGCAATCACGCTTAGTTTGTTTAAGTGAGCAAACGAAATAAGTGTCTTTATGTCTTTATCTGACTTTGGACGGGCAACGGCTAAAGGTGTTTCTTGGTACTCTGAGGCATCTGTTGCGTACAAGATTCGACTAGGAACGTCCCAAGATAAATCTCCCTCTATCTGACTTTTTAGGTGTTCAAAATTAACCATCAGAAACGTATATAAGTGACAGTATAAGCAAAAAAGTGGTGGACCCTACCAGGTTTGAACTGGTGACCTCCTCAATGCCATTGAGGCGCTCTACCAACTGAGCTAAGAGCCCGTAACACTTATAAGCGGTAATTAGACTCAACAGGTATGGGACTAGGCAAGGAGTTTTTTCCTATATGTGTTTAAAGAAAGGGCGGTACATCCAAAGGATCAGTAAGCGTATCAAGAGAAATACGATTTTTTTCTATGAGTGATTTAATGTAAAGTTCCTCTTTTTCACGACGTAAAAGGTATTTATATTCAGATTCACCTGCAAAAAAGATAAAACTAAAGAGTACCACCATCATGAAGGGATTTGGTGAGAGAAAAGGAATCGATCCCGGGAAGAAAATAACTGCAGTAACAGCAACAATTGCGAGTAACTTGCCTAAGCTCGCTGCATAAAAAGTTGCTCGTATATAAGGCAATCTAAAAGCAAGTAAGGCTCTTAAAATACGACCACCATCCATAGGGAATATGGGTATTAAATTAAAAAGGCCCATAATGATGTTTGCTGCGAGCAAGCTACGCATGAGCCCAGCGAGCGAATTAGTATTGTCTAAGGATATTAGACTCCCCGAATTCCAGAAAAAAGGAAGTAAACTTAAGGCAATGACTGCATTGACAGCTGGTCCAGCTAGTGTAATCCAAAGTTCTTTAGTTGGATTGCTTGGTATTGTCTCAAATTCTGCCATACCTCCTATGGGCATAAGTAAAATTCTTTTAACTTTAATTCCAAAATATTGAGCGGTTAAGGAATGACCTAGTTCATGTAGAACAACACAACTGAAAAAAGAAATTAGAAGTGTGCAACTCCACACCAGTCCAAAGATCCCTTCGTCCCAAAATCCTAGCCAAGCAGCATACCCTAAAAGTAAAAAAAAGCTGAAATGAAGGCTAAGTTGAATGCCCCGTATACGGAATAAGTTAATTGACCAGCGCAACATGGATATCGATGTTAATCATTATTTTTCTGTTTCGCCAGCGCTAGTTTTAGTGTTATATCATATTATGATTTATGTCTGAACTTGTTTATAAAGCACCCACAATTCTCGTTATAGATGATGATGCCGAAGTGCGTTATTCTCTATCTCGTGTTCTAACGACAAAGAAATTTGAAGTTAAAGAGGCTGCGAGTGGTGAACTAGGTGTAGCGGCAATTAAAAAAGGTCCATTTCCTGATTTGGTTTTCCTCGATGTACGCATGGGAGCAATGGGTGGAATTGAGGCCTTGCAGCATATACGGTCCGCAAATCCTAAGCAGTTAGTTGTACTGATGACCGCTTTTGGTACTGCGCAAACAGCAATCGAAGCCATGAAGTATGGTGCTTTTGATTATGTGATGAAGCCTTTTGATCCGGCACGTGTATTGGCTATTGTTGAACAAGCCTTGAAGTTAAGAGCAGATTTTCACTCAGCGAATGACTATAAACCTATTTTAAACCCCGAGGATTATAAAGAAGGAATCGTAGGTTCCTCTGCTGTAATGCAGGATGTGTTTAAAATTATCGGTCAAGTTACGGCAAGTGATGTTACAGTTATGATTACAGGAGAGAGCGGTTCAGGTAAGGAACTCGTTGCTCGTTCTATATGGAAGCATAGCCACCGTTCCAGTAAGCCGTTTATCGCTATTAATTGCGCAGCTATTCCTGATAATTTAATAGAGAGTGAACTCTTCGGACATGAAAAAGGTTCTTTCACGGGAGCAACTGGCCAGCGTTTGGGTAAATTTGAGCTGTGTGATACGGGAACTATTTTTTTAGATGAAATAGGCGATATGGCTCTTGCTACGCAAACAAAGATTTTGCGTGTTCTACAGCAGGGTGAAATTCAACGCTTAGGAGGATCTGATACGATCAAAGTTGATGTGCGTGTTATCGCTGCAACAAATAAAGACTTAGAGGCTATGGTAAAACAGAAGACATTTAGAGAGGATCTGTATTACCGATTGAATGTTGTACGCATACGTATGCCAGCGCTGCGTGAAAGACCTGAAGACATTCCTCAAATTGTAGATTTCTGCCTACAAAATTTAGTGAAACAGCGTAAAGCAAAAGCTACGCGTGTTGCTCCTGAAGCTATGGCGCTTTTGGTTAAACATGTATGGCCAGGTAATGTAAGGGAACTAGAAAATGTCATCTACCGAAGTGCTGTTATTGCACAGACTGATGCGCTTGTGGTTAAAGATTTACCTGCTGAAATTCAAGGACTAGGAACCGCCCAATTACCTAATCCTTTACTAGGTGAACTCAGTACAGAAAAAGCACTCGATTTAATCTTTACTCACTATAGTAAGTCAGGAAAACCAATCCTAGAACAAGTCATCACTGAAATGGTTACTCGAGCCTTAGCACAGGATGCTAATAATGCTGCACCCTTATTGGGTATGACTAAACAAGCACTCCTTAAAAGACTTAAAAGTTAAGCTTTTATATCAGCGTAACCCTGAGGATTATTCTTATGCCAAATCCACGCAGTTTTAACGATAGAATCGATCGTTGTGTACTCTATATTCCAACCCAGTTCATCTTTAGCCTTGGATGAATTAGCGTAAAGTGAGGCTGGGTCTCCTTCTCGTTTAGGTTTATTAATCACTGAAATTTGACGTCCAGTTACGCGTTCTATCGCACTAATTACTTCACGATTTGAAGTCGGTTTTCCTGTCCCTAGATTATAAAATAATGCAGTTCCAGGTTTATCAAGCTTAGTGAATGCTGCGATATGAGCTCGGCTTAAATCATCTACATGCACATAATCTCTTAAACAGGTTCCATCCGGTGTAGGATAATCTGTACCGTACAGTTCAAGATGCGGTCTTTTTCCTACAGCAACGTCAAAAGCAAGCGGAATCAAATGTGTCTCAGGGTGATGGTCTTCTCCAATACATCCATTGCTTGCTGCACCTGCTGCATTAAAGTAACGAAACGCTGCAAAGCTAAAACCGTAGGCTAATGCTGCAGATTTAAGTAAATTCTCAACATCAAGTTTAGTCTGACCGTATGGGTTGATAGGTTCTTGGGGAGCGTCCTCGGTTATAGGTAATACTTTAGGTATACCGTAGGTTGCACAGGTAGAGGAAAATACAAATTTAAGTACACCCGCTTTTCTCATTGCGCTGAGTAAACTTAGCGTAGCGCAAACATTGTTGGTATAGTATTTAAAAGGATCTGTAACAGACTCACCGACATAACAATAAGCTGCAAAATGCATCACTAAGTCTATTTTTTCCTCTTTTAGAATGCGGATAAGTTCAAGCTCATTGTGAAGATCTACCTTATAAAAAGGGGTATTTTGCGGGATAGCCTTAGCATGGCCATAAACCAGATTATCCACGACTACAGGCTTATGTCCTGCTGCAAGGAGTTGCCTTATACAGTGGCTTCCGATGTAACCTGCACCTCCTGCGACGAGTACGTTCATGATTAGGAATTAGTTAGGCATTGTGTTGCATGAAAAACAAGCCTTCGTTAATTGCTTTCCGTTAGCTTAAAATTATATTTATATTTAAAGTTCCTATTAAGTCTCATACATGAAGTCTACTCGCATAGTCATCACAGGGATAGGCCTTACAGCTCCTAATGGTAATTCATTAGAGGAGTTTAGGAGGAGTCTTCTTGGCGGTGTTTCTGGTGTAGAAACCATTGATGTGCGCTACATGGGTAGACACCCTGCTGGGGTGTGTCACTTTGATCCCCTCAGGTATCAAAAGAAAAAGGAACTCAGAGTAGGTACCCGGGCTGGAAGTATTAGTATTTATTGTGCTAAAGAAGCCATGGCTGATAGTAGATTAGACTTTACTCATACCTCAACCGATAGGGTTGGCATATATATTGGTTGCACTGAGCATGGTAACGTAGAGACAGAGAATGAGGTCTATGCTATTTCAAAGTTTGGCTATGATACTAAATTTTGGTCTCATTATCACAATCCAAGGACGGTAGCTAATAATCCAGCTGGAGAGGTTTCCTTAAACTTGGGTATCACCGGTCCTGCCTATACCATAGGTGCAGCCTGTGCCGCTGGCAATTTAGGCATTATCCATGCAACTCAAATGCTCCGTCTAGGGGAAGTAGACGTGGCAATATGTGGTGGGGTAAGCGAAAGTATTCACACCTTCGGCATTTTTGCAGGATTTAAATCCCAGGGTGCCTTAGCAGCCCATTTTGACCCTAAACAGGCTTCTCGACCCTTTGACCGTGATCGTAATGGCATTGTTGTTTCTGAGGGAGGGTGTTTATACACTTTAGAGAGACTGGAAGATGCGCTTAAACGTAACGCTAAAATTTACGGTGAAATAGCAGGATACTGCGTAAATAGTGACGCGAGTGACTATGTGCTTCCTAATCCTACCCGTCAGGCTGAATGTGTACGTAGAGCATTAACTAATGCTCAAATTGAGGCTAAAGACGTAGATATTGTGAGTACTCACGCAACAGCAACACCCTTGGGAGATATTCAAGAGTGTGAAGCGATACGTGCAGTTTTTGGGGAGGGATGTCCAACAACCTCAATAAACAATACAAAAAGTTTTATTGGTCACACGATGGGAGCAGCTGGAGCCATAGAATTAGCAGGTAATTTATCAGCTTTTACGGATTCTATCGTTCATCCGACCATAAATGTGGAAAATCTTGATCCGCTTTGTGATTTGCCTGGCTTAGTACTTAATAATCCTAAACGCGTAGCAAAAGTAGATACCATACTAAACAATTCTTTTGGTATGTTAGGTATAAATTCTACGTTGATCGTTCGCCAGTATGTGGCTTAACTTAATTTAGATCCTACTCATGACCTACGACGAAACAAAGAAAGTTGTATTAGACATTATTGCTGACATTGCCCCAGACGAAGACCTTTCAAATTTGAAAAGTGATCTCCGTTTGCGTGATCAAGTACAGCTAGATAGTATGGACTTCCTTGATATTGTAATGGAGTTAAGAAAACGCCACGGAATCGAAGTACCTGAGGCCGAATACGGTAGATTAGCCTCTCTAGACAGCTGTGCTGAATATTTGACACCAAAGTTCATCGCGCTCGAAGCTAAGCGTTGAACTCTAGTTCGCATTACGACGTTGTTATTTTAGGAGCCGGTTTATCTGGCCTCGCTGCTGGTGTGCGTTTAGCGCATTACGGCAAAAAAGTGTGTATTTTCGAACGTCATAACGCTCCGGGTGGTCTAAATAGTTTTTATAGTATTAAGGGGCGTAAGTTTGATGTAGGTCTTCATGCTGTAACTAATTTCGTACCTCAGGGTGTGCGAGGAACTGCTCTCACACGGGTATTGCGTCAACTTAGAATCGACAGAAGTGAGCTCGATCTATGCGAACAAAGAAGATCCCGCATCACGTTTGGACGGGAAGCAGCAGTAACGCTAAATTTTAGTAATCAGTATGCTTTATTTGAATCAGAAGTTGCATCCCATTTTCCGAAAGCAAGTGATGGATTAAAGCAGTTAGTGGAACGAATAAAAGCAACAGATTATTCTCCAGACGCGCCTGTTTTATCAGCGCGCGCTGTGATCAAGGAATATATACATGATTTGCTTTTAGAGGATATGCTTTTGTGCGTCCCACTTTTTTACGGATCTGCCCAAGAAGGCGATATGAGTTACAGCCAATTCGCTATGTTATTTCAGGCCTCTATTCTTGAGGGACTTGCGCGACCTTTTGAGGGTATTAGGCCTCTTATTAAAGTACTTTTAGAAAAATACCGTTTAGGAGGAGGGGAGCGGCGTATGAAATGTGGAGTCAGTAAATTAGAAACTAAAGCCAATAAAGTGACTGCCTTAGTTCTTGATAGTGGAGAAATAATTACGGCTGATAGTGTGCTTTCATCAATAGGCGCTCTAGAAACGCATGCGTTGTTTACTCAGCCCAGTGAAGACCAAGCTCCTGAGATAAAACATGAAGTTAAAGAGGGTCGCGTAAGTTTTGCTGAGACTATTTCTATTTATGAGGAACAGCCTACAGCTTTAGGTTTTAGCGATGAAACAGCGCTCTTTTTTAACGATTCTACACGGCTTGACTATTCCGTGCCCAAAGACCAAGTGGACACACGCTGCGGAGTTGTATGCATCCCAAATCACTTTAATTTTGGTCCAGATAGAAAAATGCCTGAAGGTATTGTTAAGATTACATGCTTAGCAAACTATGCACAGTGGGCGCACTTATCCGAAGAAAAGTATAGGCAAGATAAAGCACTTTGGTATGACAAAATGCAGCACAGTGTATTAAGCTATTTTCCCAATCTTAAACCCGAGCTGCTTAAGTCGTCGCTAGTTCAAAGCGATATGTTTACTCCTAAAACAATTAAACGTTACACGGGACACTTAAATGGCGCAATTTACGGTTCACCAACTAAAAATATAGCAGGTAAAACTAAATTTAGTAATTTATATTTGTGCGGCACAGACCAAGGCTTTCTTGGAATTATTGGTGCTATGTTAAGTGGCATAACTATGGCAAATACCCATATTCTAACTAAAGGAGTTGAAGCTTAGACTTCTCATTACTGCTATGGCTTATGATTGGTTAAAAGGTGTAGCCGATGACTATGACGTTATTGTCATAGGTAGTGGTATAGCAGGTATGACTGGAGCTAACTATTTAGCTAAACAAGGATGGAAGGTTTTACTTTTAGAGCATCATTATCAGTTCGGCGGACTAGCAACGTGGTTTACGCGCAAGGGAGGACATATTTTTGATATATCGCTGCATGGTTTTCCGATTGGTATGATTAAATCATGTCGTAAATATTGGTCGAAAGATATAGCCGATCGTATAGTTCAATTAAGCGATATACGCTTTGTTAATCCTCAAATGAATGTAAAAACTACATTTACCAAAGAGGATTATACGCGTGTTTTAGTTGAGGAGTTAAAAGTAGAAAGAGACGTAGTAGAAAAATTCTACTTATATTTAACGCAGATGAATTTTTTTGATAACAATCACGAGACTATCCGTGATTTATTTAATCGATTTTTTCCTGGTCGTGACGATGTGCAGCGCTTACTGCTCGAACCTATAAGTTTTGCGAACGGATCAACTCTAGATGATCCCGCAATCGCCTATGGTATCGTATTTACTAATTTTATGGGCTCAGGCATTTATACGTTTCAGGGTGGCTCAGACTTACTCGTTGAAAAAATGACGGAAGAATTAAGAAAAAACGGTGTAGAGCTTCGAAAAAAAGTACTGGTAGAAAAGATATTAATTGAAGAGCGTGAAGGAGTAAAAGTCGCTTGCGGTATCGTCTCTAAAAGTGGACGAACAATTCGCTCGAAAGCTGTTTTAGCTAATTCAAATTTAAGAAATATTCTTTTCAATTTAGTCGGTGAAGAGAATTTACCTCCTGATTTTGCTTTAGAAGGTAAAGCGGTACGACTTAACTCAACGTCATGTCAGGTGTATTTAGGAGTTAAAAAAGGTGAGACAATACCTCATATTGGTGATATCGTTTTCACTTCACAAAGTCCTAAGTTAGACATAAAAGAATTAACGAGTCTACATACTACGAGTCGAACATTCTCGGTATATTATCCTGGAACACGTCCTGGATCAGATCGATATTCTGTTGTGACATCTATTAATTCAAATTACGCAGACTGGAAGGCTATGTCGGAAGAACAGTATACGCTTGAAAAGCAACGTATAATTGATGAGTCAATCACTGCACTTGAAGCTTATATTCCTGGGATACGAGACAAGCTAGATTGGACAGAAGCAGCTACACCCCGTACAATTGAACGCTATACTACTCATATTGGTGGTACCTCATTTGGGACGAAATTTGAAGGACTTAAGGTATCCATGGATTTACCGGATAAAGTTCCTGGCATGTATCATGCAGGATCAGTAGGTATTATTATGTCTGGCTGGCTTGGAACTATGAATTATGGTGTCATAGTAGCTAATAAATTAGATCGATACTTGCGTCATCTTTCTACTGGTTAATATCCTATGAATACATCAGTCATTGATAGAATTCCTCACCGTCCTCCCTTTCTTTTTGTAGATGAAATTATATCCGAAAATGAAGAGGGTCTCGTGGCTGTTCGTACTTGGAAAGCCGAGGAGGACTTTTACAAAGGGCATTATCCGGGAGCACCAATCACGCCAGGAGTGCTTTTATGTGAAGCCGTATTTCAAACAGGAGCTCTATTTTTATCACGCCAATTAGTTAAAGACGGCACTACCGGTGTACCTTTACTAGCTCGTATAAGCGATGTGCGCTTCAGAAATCCTGTATTCCCTGGAGAAACTACGACAATAGAGGTTAAAAAAAAGGAATCACTCGGCGGTTTCGTAATGATGACAGGTTCGGTTAAATCGGGCGAAAAACGCGTACTAACCGTTGATTTCGCAGTCGCCTGGAAGACGCCAGAGTCTAAGGTCTAAGTAATGGCTGATTATTTAGGCATAGCACAAAAGACGTTTCTTGTGTTCGGAGTAGCGAACAAACGAAGCGTAGCTTGGCATATCGCTCGCTCACTTGAGGAGCAGGGGGCTTATGTTCTTTATAGTGTGCGATCAGAGGCGCGTAAAAAGTCGCTTGAAACTTTGCTATCGGGTAAGACCGTATTTATATGTGATGTAGAAAAAGAGGGTGATATGACAGCACTTGCAACAGCTGTAAAAAAAGCTCACGCAGGTAAGCTAGATGGAATCGTACACTCAATAGCTTTTGCAAATTATTCTCATGGTGTAAAAGCTTTTCATGAGACACTGCGAGCTGACTTTTTGCAAGCGGCAACAATTTCTGCCTTTTCTTTAGTGGAAATAGCTAATGCTTTTAAAACTCAATTAGCAACGGATGCTTCAATAGTAACCCTAGGTATTTCGTCGTTACTTGTTACACCTGACAATTATGGCTACATGGGACCTATAAAAGCCGCATTAGAATCATGCACTCGTTTTTTGGCTAAATCGTTTAGTTCAGATTCTCAGATTCGATTTAATGTTATAGGATCAGGACCTCTTAAGACAAGTGCCTCTGCTGGTATTCCTGGGTATTTAGAAAGTTATCTTTTTGCTGAGAAATTAACTTTTAGAAAACGAAATCTTGAAACTCAAGAGGTAGCTGATACCGCTTTGTTTTTACTAAGTAAACGTAGCAGTGGTATTAATGGCACTACGTTAATTGTAGATGCAGGACTAGGAAGTAACTACTTCGATCAGGAAGTTGTGCATCTTGCGATGCGCGTTGATCCTAAGAAAGAAATGTAAGATATTTCTTATGCATTTCACTCATGTTTGTATTGAATCTCTAGCTGTAGTGCTTCCCGATGAAGTACTCACTTCTGCTGGTATAGAGCAACGATTGGCACAGGTTTACGAGCGTCTTAATCTTCCTTTAGGTCGTCTAGAATTAATGACGGGAATTAAAGAACGCCGTATGTGGCCCCAAAAAACGCGTCCTTCAGTAGGAAGTACTCTCGCTGGTAAAGCAGTTTTAAATAAATCCAGTATAAAGTCTGCTGATATAGAACTCTTTATTCATGCTGCCGTTTGTCGCGATATGCTGGAACCTGCAACTGCCTCATTTGCTCATGCAGCATTAGGGTTGCCTGAATCTGCTCAAATTTTTGATATTTCAAATGCCTGTCTCGGTTTTTTAAATGCTATGACCATGGCAGCAGGTATGATTGAATCTGGTCAGATAAAATGTGCTCTTATTGTATCCTCTGAAAATGGAAGACCGCTCGTTGACTACACGATAAAGCATTTGAATGAGGTAGAACTTTCGCGTAATGAAATAAAACCTTTCTTTGCTAATTTAACCATTGGTTGTGGTGCTGTAGCAGCTATTCTTTGTCACGATTCTCTCATTCAAGGCAAAGGGCATAGGTTACTAGGCGGAGTAGCTAAAGCTGCCACCCATCATAGCGCCTTGTGCCAAGGAGATTCTGAAGGTACTGGTGGGCTTGCTATGCAGACAGATTCAGAACAACTCTTAATTGCTGGCGTAGAATTAGCCCACAAAACATGGCTCGATTTTAAACATCAGCAGGGTTGGACTGAATCTGATATAGATCGTTTCATCGGTCATCAAGTTGGAGCTGTGCATAGAAGGCGTGTTTTTGAAACGCTCGGACTTGATATAGTAAAAGATTTTTCAACCTTTGAAACATTAGGCAATATCGGCTCTGCTTCACTCCCAATAACCTTAGCTCATGCTGAGCAAGCTAATGCTTTAAAAACGGGAGACCGTGTAGCTCTATTTGGTATCGGTAGTGGTTTAAATTGTATGATGCTTGGAGTTGAATGGTGATGAACACGCTTATTCCAGAGTTTCTTGCAAAAGATTATCCTTTTAAGCCAAAATCTTTTATTACGCCTTGGGGTGTAAAGATGAGCTATCTTGATGAGGGTAGTAGTACTGATTCAAAAGAGGCCGTTCTTTTTTTGCACGGCAATCCGACTTGGTCTTTTTATTACCGTAATTTAGTACCTACTATATCACGATCATTACGATGTATTGTTCCGGATCATATCGGCATGGGACTTTCTGAAAAGCCACTTAATTATTCATATACGCTTAAAACACGTATTGATGATATTGAAGCTCTTGTAAATTCACTTGGATTAACCCGTGTACATTTAGTTGTGCATGATTGGGGAGGAGCAATTGGTATGGGATGGTCTGCACGTTACCCTGATCGCGTAGGAAAAATTGTTATTTTAAATACGGCAGCTTTCACCTCAAAAGTTCTCTCCAAGCGAATTGCTTTCTGCCGGATTCCTTTTATCGGACCTTTCTTTATTCGCGCATGTAATGGGTTTGCTTGGCCAGCAACGTGGATGGCAATGCATAAACGTAAACTTACAAACCAGGAAAAAGCAGGATATTTATTTCCGTATGATTCTTGGGATACTAGGATAGCCGTAAATGCGTTTGTTCAAGACATACCCATGAGTCCGAGTGATAACAGTTATAAAACACTCCAGGAGGTTGAGTTGGGCCTAAGTCTTTTTAAAATAAATCCTATGTTAATTATTTGGGGAGGAAAAGATTTTTGCTTTAATGATCATTTTTTTAATCAGTGGATAACTCGATTTCCAAATGCTTTAGTTAATTATATACCAGAAGCGGGCCATTATATTCTTGATGACTGTGAATCCTCTGTACTTCAGCAGATAGCTCACTTTATTATAAAATAAACATTTATGAAATTCGAACACTTTGCTATTAATGTTCCTGATGTGCGTGCAAGTACTCAGTGGTACGTGGAGCATTTAGGCTTAAAAGTAGTCCGTAGCATCGAACAGGCTCCTTATACAAAATTCTTAGCGGACGATACTGATCGTGTAGTCGTTGAACTTTACTCTAATACGACTGTTACTATTCCAGATTACCAATTAATTCCGCCTCTTAATTTCCACATTGCATTTGTAGCAGCAGATGCAAAGGCAACTGAACTACGTTTAATTACTGCTGGGGCTATTCTCTTTAAAGAAGAAACATTACCAGATGGATCATTTTTAGTTATGATGAGAGACCCCTGGGGTGTTCCACTCCAGTTTTGTCAGCGCTCTAAACCCTTTTAAAGACGGCTTGTTCTTGGTAAGCTATCCATTTATAAACTAATAGCTTACAAAAGAGGCTTTCCTTGTGATTAGGTAATCTCTACTATCTTAAGTTCGCATGCAGAAATCACTCATTATCTTTAAGCCAGATTGTATGGAAAAGCGTAACGTCGGTTCGGTATTAAGCCGATTCGAAAAAGCCGGTTTCACCGTAATTGGCTGTAAAATGACACGCCTTAAGCCTACAGTTCTTCGTGAGCATTATGCTCATGTAGCTCATTTACCTTTCTATCCTGAAATAGAAGCCTTTATGAGCTCCCGTTCTGTTATCGTACTGGCTTTACAAGGTGAGAACGTTGTTCAAGAGGTGAGAGACCTTCTTGGACCAACGGATTCTCGTAAAGCACCCAAAGGTACAATTCGTGGAGATTTTGGGACAGATATGATGACGAATGTCGTACATGCCTCTGACAGTGTTGAGAATGGTATTGCAGAAATAGCGCGATTCTTTTCAAGCGACGAAATTTTTATTAATTAAAACGTCTTTTACCGTTAATGTTACGTATCTACACTTACGCTAAATGTAGCACATGTAAGTCAGCTACACGTTGGCTTACAGAAAAAGGGATCGTCTTCAAAGAGGTAGCTATACGGGAAAATCCTCCCTCAGTCTCTGAATTAAATCGAATGTTTGGATTTCAAAAAAGTTTAAAAAAACTTTTTAACACTTCTGGTTTAGATTATAGGTCTTTAGGTTTATCAAAGACATTTGATACTTTATCAAAAAACGAAGCCTTTAAACTACTAGCAAGTAATGGTAACTTAGTAAAAAGACCTTTTCTTGTATCCGAAAAGGTATTGCTTATCGGTTTTAACGAAAAGATTTGGAAGGATGCTTTCGCAGATTAGTGTCTTTGATAGTTAGTATGTCTTGTCTCTTGAGATAAGAGTACTGCACCTAAACTTAAAAGTGCAGCTGTACTTAAGTAATATCCTACAGCATTGATCCCAAATTTAAGAGCAAGTGTCGTTGCGATATAGGGTGCAAGAGAGGCACCTATGATTCCCGCCATATTAAAGCTTATGGATGATCCTGTATAGCGTACCGATGTAGGATATAGTTCAGATAACAAAGTCCCCAAAGGTCCATAGTTTAGTCCCATAAGGCTAAAACCTAGTATAACAGATGTTAGTACGCCCCATGTACCGTTACTAAGTAGAGTACCTAAAAAAGTACCAAAGATGATAATTAATAAAGAAATAATGACTAAGGTGAAGCGTCTGCCATATTTATCTGCTAGATAAGCAGACAAAGGTATACAAAGTCCGAAGAAAACGACACCGATCATCTGAATAACCAAAAATTGATTTCTACTGTATCCCAAATGTCCCGTTCCCCAGGAGAGACAGAATACAGTGAGGAGATAGAATAATACAAATGCTGCGACGGCAATTAAGGTGCCTAAAATAAGTGAACTTAAATGGTTTTTAAAAACGGTGAAAATAGGAATATCTACGCGTTTTTTCTCCGTAAGAGTTGCAAGGAAAGCGGGCGTTTCTGTTATTTTTAAACGTACATATAATCCAACAAAAACCAGGGCACTGCTCGCAAGAAAAGGTAATCTCCAGCCAAAGGATATAAATTGTTCATTTGTGAGACATAATGAGAGAATAAGAAAAAGTCCGCCTGAACAGAGAAATCCAACCGGAGCTCCAAGTTGGGGAAACATACCGTACCAAGCACGTTTACCAGGAGGTGCATTTTCTGTTGCGAGCAGAATTGCTCCTCCCCATTCACCACCCAAACCTAAGCCCTGACCTAATCGGCATAAGGCTAATAGGATAGGTGCCGCTATACCAATAGATGCGTAGGTGGGTAAAAATCCAATAGCCACAGTCGATAGTCCCATGGTTAAAAGAGCTGCGACTAGGGTCGCTTTGCGGCCAATTCTGTCACCAAAATGACCAAATATCGCCGAACCTATAGGTCTAGCAAAGAATGCGAGCGCGAAAGTGGCCAGGGACTGTAGTGTGGAAGCCGTGGCATTCGAGGCGGGAAAGAAGAGCTTAGGAAAGACAAGTACGGCTGCTGTGGCGTAGATATAAAAATCAAAAAACTCAATTGCTGTACCTGCCAAACTTGCAAGTAGAATACGACCAGGAGAGTTTGGGCTAAGGTTGGGGGTAGTTTGATTTGCCATGAAGTTTGCTATAAAAAATTATAATAGCTCTTATCTCAAGCCTAACTCCTGTGTATATTTGGTTTTAAAATCATATACTTCCTACTCAAGAGTTGCGCTATTATGTTAGTATTTTTAATTATTATTCGTACTTACTTATGGCAAAATTCTTACCAACTCTTACCTCACGCATGTGGGTAATTGTATGTTTGTTTGTTCTCTTAACAATTTGTGCATTTGGATTTTATCTTAAAGAGTCGTTCAAAGTGCATGGTTTAGAGAATCAGTTATCTCTAATACGTCTAGAATTACAGTCTGTAAGATATGCACAAGAAGCGCAGGCTATAATAAATTCTAGAGAAATTAGTGACTTAAAAAACATCTCAAGTCGTTTTAATATTTTTATACTTAAACCAAAAATTAAAAAGATTACGTCGTGTGTTGGTGTAGTGTTATGGGATACACTTTTATTTGAGGGAGATGTTTATTTAACTAATCTTCCTCATATAAAATCAGGGAGTAAAATTAAGCTTACTTATTCAGGTAAAGAAAATGCAGATCTGCAAAATTTAGGAATATATAATTTTGATCTCAAAAAAAATGAAGTAAATATACATTTTAAAAATAGGAATATATCAAATACAGGGCGTTTCACAGTGAGAATTATTGGGGAAGAAGGCCTAGCTCAGAATCCTGAAGGGTACGTGATTCTTCAGTCTCCTTAGGTGTTTTTAGCTTCTGTTTTTCTGCTTTAGCTCCAGCTGTATCAGGTGCGTTTGCGGCCTTTCCTAAAAGATCATGCCACTGAGTATTATCTGGTTTATTAAGTGTGCCTTTAATTTCTATGGTTTGGTTAAATTGAGTAAATCCTTGATCTGTATCTTTAACCGTAGCTAAGTGCGCTTTTGTAATAGTCTGGGCTATTTTTCCTTTAGCCTGAAGTTTTAGTTTTAGATCAAGCGGTTCATCTGTAAAACTCGACTGAGTTGCAGCAATAGTGCCATATCCACTTAAATGGATGTCACTAGAAACGAGATCTAAAGAATTTAATTCAATTGATCCGTTTTGTGAAATAATAGCGTTTAGCTTAAATGAGTCATAACCTATTTCTGCTAAGTCATTGGTTAAAGAAATAATATTTTCTGCATTTTGACTCACTTCATTATTTCTGTATTTTTCTAAATGATCTTTGAGTTGGAAAAAAGAACCAAGTTTTTGGCTTACACTACCTAAGGTATCGCTTACAACTGAAGTATTCTGGGGTATTGTATCACCTATATTTACTTTGAGTAACCTTACAATTCCGCTCGTACTATGTAGATGCAGTGTTTTAGTTGAATGGTTATATAATTCAGAAAGTGATTCTCCTTGAGATATTATATCTGCATCAAAAGAAAACTTGCCCTCGAAGCTAGAATCTAAGCCTTGTTTAAGAGGACTTAGAAAGTCAGCACTGGGTAGTTCGTTCATAGTAGCATGGGCTAATAAGGTATAGGTAGTGATTTTATCTAATTTATATTCAAGTGTACCATCAGCAGTAAAACTATGGGTATCAGGAAATATACCACGTGCACCATGCATATGAATTGATTTCGGGTCGAATTCGAAGGTTGCTGCAAATTGATTGATATTTCTACTGGGAGTTTCTAGATGTGCAAATTCTGTTATAACTTTTCCTGATAGATTTCCCCATAAACGTTTATTAGAAACAGATTTTTTGTTTAATAATTCTTTTTTAAAGGAAAGCCACGGACTTAATAATGACAGATCTTCTGTCACAACATAGTCGCCAAATAATTTGGCCTCAAAAGAGGTCATATTTTGTTCATGGTTTAGAGAACATTCTATGGTAATATCACTCACTTTATTATTACGTTTTACAGTAATAGGTAAAAAAAGAGACTGTGTGTTATTTGGAAAAAAATCTATACGTGGTGCGAAAGTAAAAGACGTGTGATCTGCTAGTCCAAAAAGTGTTATATGGCTCTCTATCGTTGATGAGTTTAGATTATAGCTACCTGCTGCGTTGTATTCGATTAAATCACCTTGTATATCCTCAATAAATAAGTCTTTGAAATAGGATTTAAGTGTAGTGAGTTTTCCTACACCTGTAACTTTAAACGTTGATGTACTTTCCGGATCTAAAGCTCTAAATGCTTCCCCGGATAGTTTTAGTAGTGGCGCATTTTTGGTATTAAATTCAAGTGATTTAATCACGTAATGTAAACCATCGCTACTTATCTGGGTATCGAATTGCCCTGTTACGCTTAAAGCGGTCAACTGATTATTACCCGGTATTTTTAATGTTAATGCAGGTATATTAAATTTGCTTAAAGTTAGTAATGTATAACCAGTCTTTAATCGTCTTAATGCTAGATTACCTGTTACCTCAGTACCTGACAGTAAAACCGGATTTGTAAGAGGAGATAACCTCGCTACAGGCATATGGATAAAAGTTATTTCTAATAAATTTTTATCTATTAAGTTATCGGCTAAGGAAACAGTATCCGTATTTATAGTTATTGGTTCCAGAGTGTGGTAACTCGCAATCTTATTAGCTTCTAAGAGAAAACCCGTAATATTTTGTACAATAATTTTTTTACTATCTCGTAAAAGGTAAAAGTCATAAATTGCGTTTATGTGATTGAAGGGCGCCAAAGCCGTAGCAACTCTTTCTAATTGATTGAACTCATGTTGTAGTTTACCTTTTACTAACCATTGGTCTTGCGATTTGACGTATGCAAATGTTCCTGATCCTTCTGTTGTAAAAAAGGGTAGTGTTTTGTCTGGTAAGAGATTTGCGAGTACTGATTGATTAGCTTTAATAGACCAAGATCCTTCAACTTGAGTAAAATCAAAATTAGCATGAGCATTAAATTCACATATAGTTTTATCTTGAGAACCGATTACTAATTTAAATTCTGTATCTAAATTAGTGTTTCGTTTATTTAAAATAATTGAATATGATTCATTCCTAGAAAAACCAGATCCTGTCGGTACCGCATTAGCTTTTATTGTAAACTTACTAATTTTTTTGGAGCTATCTATTTGAAAATCACTAATCCCTTCGACTTGGGCGCCGTTTAATAGCAGGTCTGGATCACCAAAAATACTGGATAGATTGAAAGTAAGTTCGCCGTGACCTTTAGAATCAATACTACCCGAGGTAACTCTTATGTTTGTGTGAACTGGGGGGTGTTGATTACTAGCAGGTAGTATAATTTGGCCGTCTAACACAATACCTTGTATATCAAAATCAAAAGGAAACGGTACTGTTTCAATAATAGATTTAAGTGTGTTGCTAAGTGTATTTAAACTTAAAGTAGAAATTTTATTATTAGATAAATCGAGCACCCAGCCCTTAGCTACAATACCTTTAATATGGGCATGTTTTGTATTTAAAGCATCAAGAACAGAAACATTAGCTTCAAGATTAGGTATGGTTAAAGATAACCCTTCTTTTTTTATATTAATATCCTCTAGCGCCAATTTACCAAAACTAGCGGAAACAAAACCAATACTTACATCCTTAATATTATTTTTATCTAAAGTGTGAGTTGTATACCAGGTTTGAAAAGCTGGTAGGAGTAATACTCCTATAACCATACCCAGAAAAGCTGTAAAAAATAGAAATGGCCTTAAGTATTTCACCGTGTTGTATGCGACTTAACTACTCATAAATTTATTCCTAGACAAAAGTACGTTACATTTTGAGAAAGGATAAGTGTGCTAATAGTAAATTATACTTATGTAAAATTTACTACATTTTTACTGTAAAAGTTCATTGGTTATGTCAGTTCATGAATTTCTGTCTGACTGTCCGGATAAATATTTATATTATTGTTAATCAACATTTTATAAATTAAAAA
>Ga0209188_1000287_pt1 | contig 54098 bp, 45 predicted proteins | sample C_130625_EF_Meta_FD_187307 | JGI IMG/M metagenome (GOLD analysis project Ga0209188, IMG submission 187307) | Freshwater microbial communities from Lake Croche, Canada to study carbon cycling - C_130625_EF_MetaG (SPAdes) (version 2) | ecosystem: Environmental > Aquatic > Freshwater > Lake...
TGCAGCTTGCGTACTAAAACCAGAAAAATCTAAGCCATATGCAGCAGCTTCATCCTTATAGTAGGGTACTCCATTTTTGATGCCCTGGCAAATTAATAATTGATTTTTGCTTTTGAACTTTTCAAAATTTCCTAATCGACAAATATAAATATCCAGTAAGCCATCATTATTAATATCCACTACAGAAACCCCTGTATTCCATGCCGAGTCCAGTGGAATGGCAGCAGCTTTTGTAACATTTTCAAAATGCAATCCGCCTTTATTGATGTACAATTGATTCTCCCCTTCATTAGAAGCAAAGAAAATATCTACTTTGCCATCATTGTTAAAATCACCCGTTCCTACCCCCGCACCATTGTAATAATACATGTAATGAAACATATTAAAATCGGCAGTAGGCTTTAATTTATTTTCGAATTGTATTCCTGTTTTTGTTGCATCAAGCATCTCAAATAAAGGGGCTTCCTTTTTATCCGAATTGCATTGCAGGGAAATAAACACAACAAAGCCTATCCAAATGCATTGGGGAAAATTAAAAAAAATAGATACGCCCTTTTTCATTAAATATGTTTATGGCAAAGCCTGTTTTATTACGAAGTATAAAGTTAATTGTTTTGATAGATTTATGGGCAATTAAGCAATTAAGAATTATATGAAAAAAACAATGTCTTACTGTATTTTTACATCCTAATTCGAAACAAATGAAAAAGCTCAAAATAGCCTCCATATTAATCATATTCGCTTTTGTTGGCTTCTTTTATATTTATATTCCCAATACCATCAAAGTTTCCAGCTTTAAGGTAAGTAACGCTTATGAATTAACAGCTACTAGGCTATTGGCTGATGCTCAATTATTGCCTGAAAGTATGGAGGCAAATTATGATTCAATCAATCATAAAATAAAAGTGGGTGGAATTGAATTTACGATCCAACCTGCTTTATCCAATTTGGTAGAAATAGATATCGCATCGAAACATATAAAAACTAAAAGTTTCATAACGGCTAATGGAGTGACCAAGCAAACTACTGCAATTAACTGGTTCCTTGAATTTAAGACCACTTTAAACCCTATTGAAAGATATAATGATTATCAGGAGGCAATTGAAATTAAAAATGCAATTAACGAAATACTAAATCATATGAGTGCCTTTTTAGAAGCACCAAAATATATTTATGGATTTGATGTTAAAGAATTGACTTTAAAAGATACTATTTTGATTACCACTAAATTTATAAGCAAGGGTCTTCCTACAAATGCTCAAATTTATACGCAAGCGGATGCCTTAACAAAATACTTACAAAGCTTTAATAAAGTTGCTATCAATAATCCAATGGTAACAGTGCTTGAAAATCCGACCAAGGATTATACGATTATGGTAGGTATATCTATCAATGGAGAAATTCCTCAAACAAACAATTTTCGCATTAAAAGAATGCCGGTGAATGGGAAGATGTTCGTAACCGATGTTATAGGGGGTGCTCAATCCATTCAAAATGGATATGCTGCATTAAAAAGCTTTTTATTGGATTCTAAAAGACCCTCTCCAGCTGTACCTTTTGAATTACTATTGAATGACCGAAGACTTGTTACTGATACTGCACAATGGAAAACGCGCATTTACTATCCCGTAATGTAAAAATCAAAATTATAAATTAAAGGCTCAAGGGGTCACTTTGTAAAGTACCGGCGACAAATCGTTTTGCAAAAACAATACATTTTCTTTTTGCTGATAATTTATCTTTTGGATATCTCTCATCATGCCTGAAAAGTTTAATCCTGACTTGTCTGAACCAAGCGGCGTAAAATTTCCTTTACCATCGCCCAATAAAACCAATCCTTGATTCGCATCTAACCGTCCCAATTGTGGTTGAAAATAAAAATCATTGCCACCCATTATTAAGTCAGGATTCCCATCTTTGTTGATGTCTATGCTTATTATGGAATGAACACTTGAGAATTGAACCAGCGGTGACATTATTTTGATCTCATATTGTCCTCCTCCCTTATTTATAGCCACAATAGTAGAAACAAAATTTACCTCTTTTACCAATGCTTTACTTATCGTTTCCTTATTAAACAAATCATTCACAGATTTTTGCGCGTATTCATTATGATGTAAGGCATTCTTTTTTAAAGATGGAATTTGATCCTGCAAATCTCTTTTCATAAACACAGGCACATCCTTTCCCTCATAAGTTTTAGTTATGATTTTATCGACACTTCCGTTTCCATCAAAATCAGTAACAAATAATTTTAGTGGGGCATTTGCAGTTGGATGCAAATTAAAATTCTCTCCCATATTTCCTAAAATCAAATCAGGCTTTCCGTCTTTATTAACATCAACCGAAGCAACAGCTGACCACCAACCATACAATGCATTCAAATTCGATTTTATTTCCGCTAAGCCGCCGTTTTCAAATAAATATAAATGTGGACTCATCCATTCGCCCACAACAATAAGTGCTGGTTGCTTGCCATTTCCTACATCGGTCACACTAGCAGCACGGACCATACCTACTTCGTCCAAGCCAGCTAATTTGTTTTTGGGTACATCAACAAAATGTCCCTTGCCATCGTTTAAATATAAATGTGATTTTGGATTTAAGCCATAAATCTTAGTCACACACGAAGCCCCTGTAAATAAATCCAAATCACCATCATTGTCAAAATCATACCACACAACAGCACCTATATTGTCTTGATTTAAAGGAAAAGCAGCAGTGGATATTTTGAAATTTCCCTTACTATCATTAATGAATACCCTCAATTGCAATTCTCGTGAAGCGATAGAAGCATTATTTCCTGCTGGAGCAATAAATAAATCCAAATCACCGTCTCCATCTACATCTACTAAACTTGTTTCACTGTCTTCGAAATTGGAGAATAATTTTAAATCTGCTATCTCCTTTTTCTGAAAGCCATTTTTAGTTTGTAAATACAATTGACCTATTTGCTCACTGGTTCCTGCTACGAATACATCTTCTAGCCCATCCCCATTTACATCGCCCACTGCAGCCTTTGGACCCGCGTGTGAAAGCATTTCAGGAATACCTCTTTCCGCATAAAAGTCGGTATAATCGGGTTGTTTATGTTTATCAAATATAATCGGCTGTTTAGTCAAAAATGGCTTAACTATATTTTCAGCTTTAAATAGTTTTGTAGTAGGTAAGGCCAAGTCATTTTTAGATGGCTGTTTGATCACATTAACAGCATCGATTTTTAGAGCGGTATTTATTTTTTGTGCTGTGTTGTTTGGCCAGTATACGATTAAAGAATCAATTTTTGTATTTTTTCCCAAACCCATAATTACTTTATAATCAACTGAGGACTGAAAACCTCTACTTGGAATTAATTCACGACTAATGGTTTGACCACCTACATAAGCAACCAATTTCGTTCCAATAGCAAAAAAATTATGTTCAGCTCCTTCTAGTTTAAAGGCGATATAGTGATTAAGCTTTTTCTCAATGGTCAAATTTTTGTAAATCATGGCAGGCTCATTCACATTATTGACGACCAAGTCCAAATCACCATCGTTGTCTAAATCTGCGTAGGCTGCACCATTTGAAAAAGAGTTCTGCGTAAAACCCCAATCATTAGATTTATCCTCAAATTTTAAATTCCCTCCATTGCGAAACATTTTATTAGGCACTGCAATGGATGGTATTTTACTCACCAAATCGGTTAAATTTTTTCTGCCGGACTGTATCATTTTTTCTTTGATCTCATTGGCATCAAAATCTAAAAAATCTTGATTGGTTAAATCACGATAAATTCCATTACAAATGTATATATCATTGTAGCCATCGTTGTCAGCATCAAACATTAAAGCACCCCAACTCCACTCCGAGGCATTTACTCCACTGTAATTAGCAATGTCTATAAATTTATTTTGTTTGGTATTTAACTGTAAAGTATTTTGTAAAAACTGATGGTGAAAATCATTTCGCTCTTTTAAACGGTACTGATCAATATCATCAAAACTCAAAGTCGTTTTTAAACGGTAATCGTCTGCCGGCAACATGTCGGTTGTAAAAATATCTGGATACCCATCATTGTTAATATCTCCAATGTCGGCACCCATGGAGGCAAAACTAGTATGTGATAATAAAGTATCTAACTGATCTTTAAATGTTCCATTTTTTTGATTGATGTATAAATAATCTCTTTCAAAAAAATCATTAGAAACATAAATGTCAGGGTAATGATCTCCGTTGATATCACCAATCGAAATACCCAAACCAAAACTCATTAAAGAACCATGAATGCCAGCTTGTTGAGTGACCTCAACAAAATGCCCATTGTCATTTCTGAATAAATGATCCCCACCTCCCTTCATATTTTCTGGCACTTTCCAATCCTTCGCAAGCAAGTCCCTTTGTTTTGGATATCCTAAACTATTTACCGGAATTGGACTATTATTGATCATAAAGCAATCCAAATCACCATCCATATCATAATCAAAAAATGCAGCTTGAGTAGTATAGCCCGTATCAGCTAATCCGTACTCAGCAGCTTTGTCTGTGAAAGTGAGGTCATGGTTGTTTATAAAAAGTTGATTGGCCCTTGTCTTTTCGTCGTCCATACTTCCCGCATTGGAAACATAAATATCTAACCAGCCATCATTGTTAATATCGACAAATACTACACCGGTACTAAACTGCTTTTTGTCAATAAAGCCTGCTTTAGCTGAAATATCTTCAAATTTAAAATGACCCTTGTTTAGATATAATTTATTAGCACCCTGGTTAGCAGTAAAAAAAACATCTGGCAAACCATCGTTATTTAAATCGCCAACCGCAACGCCACCTCCATTGTAAAAATTTCGATAATTTAAAATATTGATGGTATCGTTATCGACTACTTTGTTGCTAAAATCGACACCTGTATTATTTACTAATTCAAATAAACTTTCTTCTTTTTTTTGTGTAGTACATGCAAATAAAAAAAAGATACACAGGATTAAAAAATACTTGTTTTTCAATTTTTTAAAATTTTTAGTTCGCATGACACATTTAAAATTAATTCAGTTGAAATAAAACTGGGTAATCATTGTTTTGCAAAAACAAGAATTGAACTTTGCCCTGTCTAATTATTTTTTTGATATCTCTCATTTGACCCTTTAATAAAATTCCTGATTGAGTCGGGTCTAACACTTCAAATTGTCCATTTTGTTTTTGTAACACAACATCTACAAAACTAGCATCCAATCTTTCATATTGCGGTTGGTAATCAAAATGATTTCCACCCACAATAAGATCCAACTTGCCATCCTTGTTCACATCCTCCACTTCAATGGAATTTATACTGCTCATTTGGGTCATTGCAGGCAGTTTAATAATTTCAAATTGACCATCGCCTTTATTAATGGCAATGATGGAACTAGGATAATCTAATGTTTTTACAATAGCTGCTTTAATATCTTCAGGAGAAAATATTTCCTGAATTGATTTGTTAGCGTATTGTATGTGCTTTAAATTATTTTTTTTGATGGCAGGAACCATCTCTTCTAATTCTCTTTTCACTACTACTGGCTTATCCTTACCATCCACTGTATAAGTAACTACTTTGTCTTTAATTCCATTCTTGTCAAAATCATTTACAAATAGTTTCACAGGGCTTTCCTTTGATGGTTGTAAATAAAAATTTTCACCAATATTGCCAATGATTAAATCCATTTTACCGTCGTGATTTATATCTGCAACTTGAACCGTCTGCCACCAACCATGTAAATCATTTAGGTTGGATTTTATTTCGACAAATTTTTCATTTTGAAATTTAAAAATATGGGGGGCCATCCATTCACCTACTACCACTAACTCCATTTGATGATCCCCATCTATATCAACCCAATTTGCCCCAGTAAGCATACCAATGGTTGATAAATCAGGCGCTTTGCTTGCAGTTACATCCATAAAATGTCCCTTTCCATCATTTTGTAATAAAAAGCTATTGGGGTTCATCCCGTATACATAAGGATAATTCCTGGATGCAATAAATAAATCGACAAAACCATCATGGTTAAAATCATAGGGGGCAATGGCTGCCACATTCATGGATGTATTGGGGAATGCATTTGCATCAATCGTGAAATTACCTTTGCCATCATTTTTGAACAACCTTAGTTGTAATTCTCTTGTGTTAATTTCATTATTATTTCCACCTGGTCCAATCATTAAATCCAAATCACCATCTTTGTCTACATCCACTAAAGAGACTGCCACATCCTCAAAGCTTTTAAATGCATTAAATGATGGCTGTGGTGTAAGCATAAACTTACCTGCTTTGTTTTGTAAATAAACCTGACCTGGGTGCTCAGGCGTGCCCCCAATAAAAATATCATCCATACCATCTCCATTTACATCTCCAATTGCAGCTTTTGGTCCTTCTTTCGAAAGCATTTCCGGTACACCTCGCTCTGCATAAAAATCAATCACCTCATTTTCGGTGTGCTTTAAAAAATTGGTTTCTACTTTTGTAAACAATGGTTTAACTGCTTGCAAATTAGTGCCCTCAAAAATAAGGCCCTGTGCTGGCTGTGTTATAGTATGGACTTTATTAATGGTAGGGTTTATCATTGTAATGACAACTCTATTTGGCCATATTATAACCATAGAATCAACTTTTGGCGCTTGTCCTATTCCAATAATTTGTTTGTAATCCACTGAAGACTGGAAACCTCTACTTGGAATCACTTCCTTTGTTAAGATAGATGCGCCAATATGCAATTGTATTTTACTACCCACTGCAAAAGTATTTTTTCCCTCCCCTTTAAGTTGAATGCCCACATAGTTATTGTGGTTAATTTCTCTTGAATTATTCTTGTAAATAAAACTTGGTTGATTTTCATTGTTGATGATTAAATCTAAATCGCCGTCATTGTCTAAGTCGCCATAAGCAGCACCATTAGAAAAGCTAGTTTGACTCAAACCCCATTTATTTCCAATATCTGTGAACTTTAAATTATGTTCGTTTTTATATACTTTGTTAGGGATAGGTGTTTTGGGAATTTGTTTTAACACTTGATCCACCTCATCCTTTCTACCTGTTAAAATCATTTTTTGAATGACATCATTGGCGAAAAAGTTCATAAAGTCCAAATCGGTTACATCATGATTCACTCCATTACATGCTAGGATATCATTCCATCCATCATTGTCCATATCAAACATAAGGGCTCCCCAACTCCAATCTGAAGCAGATACGCCTGCATAATTTCCGATGTCTTTAAATTGACCAGAAGGACCATTTAATTGCAGACAGTTTTTTACATAGTGATAGTAAAACCCTGCATTGATTTTTCGATTAAACATATCAATATCATCAAATGCCCCAGTTGTTTTAATCCTAAAATCAGAAAGCGGCAACATGTCGGTCGTGAAAATATCACTATACCCATCATTGTTTACATCTGCAATATCAGCACCCATCGAAGAAAAACTGGTATGCTGCATTTTATCTTCTAATACATCTTTAAATTTTCCATTTTTTTGATTGATGTATAAATAATCACGTTCATAAGAATCATTCGCTACATACACATCCGGATATCCATCATTATTGATATCACCAACCGAAACACCCATGCCAAAACTTAACAAAGTTCCGTGAATGCCCGCATCCTGTGTTACCTCGGTAAAATGTCCATTGTCGTTTCTGAATAAATGATCGCCGCCACCTTTTAAAAATTCACCCACCGGCCATTTGCTTTCTAATAAATCTCTTTTATTAGAGAACTCTAATTGATTCACCGGGATTGGACTATTGTTTATCATAAAACAATCCAAGTCACCATCCATATCATAATCAAAAAAAGAAACCTGCGTCGTATAGGCTTTAATTGCTAATCCATAGGCCTTTGCAGCCTCTGTAAAGGTACCATCCTGATTGTTGATATAAAGCTTATTTAAGCGATTTCCTGTAGGCATATGACCAGAAGCACAAACATAAATATCTAACCAGCCATCTGCGTTAATATCGGCCATTACCACGCCAGTATTCCATATATCATCCTCGATTATACCTGCTTTTTTTGAAATATCTTCAAACTGAAAATTTCCCTTGTTTAAATACAATTTATTGGCACCCGTATTTGAAGTCAAAAAAACATCTGCCAATCCATCATTGTTAATGTCGCCAATTGCTACGCCACCACCATTGTAAAAATTTCGAAATAAAAAGCTATTTTCTTTTTTGCCATCCTCTACTTGATTTACAAAATTTATGCCGGTATTTTCCATCAATTCAAACAATGGTTTTTCCTTTTTCAAGCTACAACTAGCACTAAAAAATAAGACCCCGGAAAGGATGAATAAAAATATTTTGCGCATGATAACTAGTATAAAAAAAAGAAGAGGCCAATTTTATTGGCCTCTTCAAAATTAGTTATTTAAATTGTAAAATTTACAACTAGTAACCAGGATTTTGCTTCAAGTTAGGGTTCGCAGCCAATGATTGACTTGGAATAGGGAACACTAAATATTTAGGATCATCTGTTGGTTTATATTGCCAAGGCTTTAAGAACACACCAAAACGAATTAAGTCAGTTCTTCTTTGCGCTTCCCAATAAAACTCTCTACCTCTTTCAGCCAACAAAGTTGTTGGATCTTCTGGATTAGCAGTATTTACTAAAGGCATTGAAGTTACCGTAGCAGCTTTTCTAGCAGTTCTTAATGTGTTGATTAAAGTTAACGCACCTGCAACATCAGGAGATGCTGCACGCATTTTAGCTTCAGCAACCATTAATAATACATCCGCATAACGGAAGATTACTAAGTCATTACCAGAAGGTCCACCGTAAGAAGAAGCACCATTAGAGAAATCAGGCGTGTATTTAATAATACGAATACCTGTCACCTCTAAATTAGCACCTGTTTCTTTCATGTCATTAGCGATGGTTGGATCAAAAGCTAATGGAGCATTTTTTCTGTCTTTTTCAGCAACCCCTTTTTCGTCATATTGTTGACCGATTAAGAAACCAGGCTTGATACCTGATTGAGGCGTTGATTTCCAGCTAAAACGACCACCAATACGGCTATCAACAGCTGTGTCAGCATATTTACCTGAAGTGTTTCCAGCCTTAAATTGAGATACACCAACCATTGCAGTAGTCGCACCAAAACTATTGTAGAAATCACTAATTGTAGAGAATCCATTCCAACCAGCGTTAGGATTAGATGGAGTGTATGAGTTATAGTGCAAAGTTTTAGCCCAAGTACCATTGATACCACTGTTGTTTGAATTAACACCAGTTGTATTAACATAAGTGAAGATATTCTCTGGAGAAGCACCGTTATCAACATCGAAATTGTTGAAGTATTCAGTTGCTAAACTATATTTACCCCCTGTGATAATAGCGTTTCCAAGAGAAATCACTTTTTGCATATCAGCATCTGCAAATGTTGGAGCAGCTCTGTTAGCCCAAGCACCTTTGTTTAAATAACATTTCATTAATAAAACGTTACCTGAAGTTTGGTTGGCTTTATCAGGAGCAGAAGTAGCTGGCAAACTAGGGATAATAGCTGTTAATTCAGCGATAATGAAATCAGCACCAGCAGCACCAGCATACACTTGAGGAGCATTCAATAAATTATCTCCTGGGTTTCTTACTGGAAACTGACCATACAAGTCTAATAATTGATACAATGATAACGCACGAATAAATCTAGCTTCAGCAGCTTGTTGAGCGTTTGGACTAAATGCCAATACGTTTGTTGCATCAAAGTTAATTTTATTTAAAGAGTTGTACACGTTCAATACTTGGCTGTGGTTAGCATCCCAACCATGACTATGTACCACACGCCATACACCATTGTCATCCCAGTCACCACCTCTTGTAGGTACCAATGACTCATCAGTTGAATTTTCTTGTAAAGAAAAAATCAAATCTTGTGCAGTAAAGGGTCCACCTATGTCTGTATAAGCAGCTTGTAAAAGCAAGCCTACACCGGAGCTACCCAATGCATTAGCAGTTTGAGTATTCGTCAAAGTGCTATTCAAATGCTCGTCTAGTTTAGTACAACCAACAGCTGTAACTAATACTAATCCAAACACTTTTAATTTAAATGACTTTATCATAAATTATAGTTTTATTAATTAGGTTATAAAGAAAAGTTTACACCAGCTGAAAATGTTCTTGCAGTTGGATAAGGTAAGTATTCAATTGATCTTGAAGGATAGTTGTTACTTCCTTTGTCAATATTAACCTCAGGATCAAATCCAGTGAACTTAGTGATGACAAACAAGTTGTTTCCAGAAATGAATGCATTTAAGTTTTTGATGTACTTACCATAGTTACCAAAGTGGTAAGATACAGAAGCGTTTCTTAACTTAAAGAAATCACCACTTTCTAAGAATCTTGAGTTTGCTGCAACCGGGCTAGATGCTCTTTCAACAGAATTATAAGCTGCTAAGCTAATATTTCTACCGTTAGCAATACCTGCGATATTTGTTACGCTAGTTGCTGTGTTGTTATATACTGAATAACCTGCAGAACCACCACCGTTAACAACGAAAGTGAATTTCTTGTAGTTAACAGTTGTACTTAAACCAAAAGTAGTGGTTGGGTTAGGGTTACCTGCAAAAGTTGGGTTGTCTGCAAAAGTTTGGTTACCGTTTTTGTCAAATCCTAAGAATTTCTTTAAATAAAACTCGTTGATCGGTTGATTGTTGGTAATAACTTGGCCTAAAGTTCCAGATACACCTTGACCATCAATGCTACCTGTTAAGATTTGAATATCTTGACCATTTTGTGTAAACTTAGTCAACATGTTTTTGTTGAACGCGATATATCCATTCAAATCCCATGTTAAATCTTTCTTCGTTAACAAATTAGCGCCTAATGTAAATTCAACACCCGTATTGTTTAACTGTGCGTTTGGTAAGTTAATAAAGTAAATAGAAGCTGGTGCTGGTTGGATAGCTGTTGATTGGAACAAGATGTTTGAAGTATTCTTGTCATACCAATCAATGGCTCCATAAATTTTACCATTCTTAGTCGAGAATTCAATACCTAAATCAATTGATCTAGACTCTTCCCACTTAAGGTTTGGATTGGCTACGTTTACTTGACCTGCATTGTTAAATGATCCAAAGTAGAATTGTTCTTGAGAGGCACCTGCAGGGAACTCTTGGTTACCTGTAATACCATAAGAAGCTCTGAATGCTAAATTAGAAAACAACTTATTTGCTTTCATAAAGTTTTCATTGATGATCGCCCATTTAGCACCTACTGAAGGGAAGTAAGCATATTTGTTGTTTGCTCCAAATTTACTAGATCCATCAGCTCTTAAAGTTCCTGTTAAATAATACTTATCAGACTGATTCAATTGTACACGACCAAAATAAGATTGTAACTCAGTTGTTGGAGAAACATAGGTACCAGGTGTATTCATTGTTTTCGCATTAGCCATTGTGCTAGTGTAAGGCAATGTCAACTTGTTGGCATCTAAGTTTGTATTAAATGTGTTACCAGAGAAAGAGTTGTTTGAATAATCAGAAGTCCAATATTCAAAACCCGCCAAGGCATCTACATTTAAATTAGCAGTGATGTCTTTCTTGAAATTTAAAGTATGTGTAATCGTTTGAGAAGTTAACTGTGCATTTGAAATTGCAGCAGTACCTAATCCAGAAACGCCACTAATACCTTGTAAGAAACCATATACGTTTGTGTTTCTTGAACCATTAGAATTGTTTACAGCATATAATAAACGGTATTCTAAATTTTCAGAAATTTTGTATGCAGCACGGATATTAGCCAAAACTGAGTTTACACCCACTTTGTCATCAGTTGCTTTTAACATCGCTAATGGATTACCTGAACCGTTTGTAGGATATATAAAGTTGCCACTAGCATCTTTCAATTTTTGTGTTGGATTCCATTGTAAAATGGCACTAATGATATTTCCTTGAGAACCAGCGTTGTTAGAGAAAGGAATTACATTCTCATTGGTATGTCCGTAAGTTAAGCCAAAGCCTAAAGTCAAACGCTTGTCTAAGAATTTGTATTGACCTCCAAAGTTGGCTACATATTTATCCAAGGTAGAACCTTTGATCGTACCATTCGTCGAAGAACCGTTAAATGAAGCACGGAATTTACCGTTATCATTACCACCGCTCAATGCTAAATTGTAGTTTTGAGAAAGGTCTTTGTTTAGCAATTCATTCATTGCGTTTACATTAGACCCAAAATCTTGACCCGTTACAGCATATTTTGCCAATCCTTTTACAAAAGTAGCTGCATTTAAAACTTCATAGTTTTTCATCAAACCAGCATTTGCGCTGATGCTAGTACCAAATTCTAATTTAGTACCTGTTGAAGAACCTGATTTTGTTGTAATTACAATTACACCATTCGCTCCACGAGAACCGTAGATAGCAGCAGAAGATGCATCTTTTAATACATCAACACTTTGAATGTCGTTAGGATTGATGAAATTTAAAGGGTTTGCATCTGGAGAAGAACCAAATCCAGTACCAGCACTTGGTCTAGCAGATCTACCATCCAAAGGCACCCCATCAATTACATATAAAGGATTTGAGTTGGCACGAACAGAGTTGTTACCTCTGATTTTTACTGTCGTCGCTGCACCTGGTTGACCAGAAGCACTTGTGATGTCCAAACCTGCTACTTTATTTTGTAACAATTGGTCAGGCGTTGTAATAACCCCTTGGTTAAAGTCTTTAGCTTGTACGGAAGAAACAGCACCCGTAACGTCCTTTTTACGCGCTGTACCGTATCCAATTACAACAACTTCATTAAGTTGCTCACTGGATTCAACAAGAGAGATTTTCAAATCACCTCCAGCAATGGTTACTTGCTTTGAAGCATACCCTACTGAAGAAATAAATAATGTGGTAACAGAAGAAGGAACAGAAATTTTAAAAGATCCGTCAGCAGCAGTTCTTACACCTATTGTAGTCCCTTGACCAACAACAGATGCTGCAACGATTGCTGAGCCATCTTTAGAATCTGTAACCTTACCTGTAACTGTTTTATTCTGAGCTTGTGCATTGATTACAAACAAGCTTAGAAAAAGTCCGGCTAATGCAGACTTGACAATTTTGAAATTCATAATTGGCAGTTTATTGGTTTATTAAGCGAATACAAAATACACAATTTTGATATTCAACCTATTAATTGTTAATTTATTTTTAACTTATTTTTCTAAAAAACTAACTTTTGTTAACTTTTTGTCAAAAATATTAGGTCAAAAAGCTTTGAAATTCAATGGTATCAATGATATTAGAAATTAATCTAAAAATTTAGCATATACCTTAAATTAATCTTTATATCAATTTTTAAAAAAATTTCAAACGTTTGCGGTAAAATTTGTGAAAATTATTACATAATATTGTACGTAAACGATTGCATGCTATGACAAATACGACGCTCAAGCTTTTAGCACAACAACTACAATTAAGTATTTCTACCGTTTCAAGGGCATTAAAAGATCACCCCGATATTTCAGTGAGTACAAAGGCAAAAGTGAATGCCTTGGCACAGAGTTTAGATTACGAACCCAATGCTTATGCGATTCAATTAAGGACTCAAAATAGCAAAATTTTAGGGGTCATAGTTCCTGCCATCTCTAATTTATTTTATGATAGTTTTATCGCTGCTATTGAGGAAGAAAGTAGAAACAATGGCTATGCTTTGATGATTTTACAATCAAGTCACAATCCCGATAATGAATTAAGCAATTTAAAAATATTCAGACAAAATAGAGTATCTGGTGTATTTGCATGCTTATCCTCAAGTGCGGAAAATTTAGATGTATATCAAAAAATGAATGGTCGAGAAATTCCCGTCGTTTTTTTTGATATTGTACCAAAAGAAAATCGCTTTACAAAAGTTAGAATGGCTGATGAAAGATGTGCTATAATAGCAGCTGAGGAGATCATAAAAAGAAATGCAAAAAAAGTCCTCGCCATTTTTGGTGATGATGCTTTATCTATTACCCAAAAAAGAAAAGCTGCTTTTCAAAAATTTATGAATGATTTTGCACCAAAAATACACTGTTCATTGGCGCATGCCAACAATACCAAAGATGCCGAATTGATTATGAAACGATTTGCAGATAAAAAACAAAAAGTAGACACTGTTTTTTGCATGACGGATGAAATTTTAATTGGAGTAATGAGGACCATTCAAGAATTGCAATTAAAAGTACCTAATGAAATTGGCGTAATTAGTATCAGTAATGGTTTTATTCCTCATTTATACTATCCTCAAATAAGTTATGTTGAAACAAGTGGACATGAATTAGGAAAATTGGCATTCGTACAAATGATGGCCAACATGAAAGGGGGTAAAACCCTCACTGAACTTACAGTGGAAGCGAAATTTGTGGAAGGCGGATCTATGTAATTTTAAAAATTTTTTTATGTTCATTAACGAACTACTTAATGCAAAAGCATTTCTATTTGACGTAAATGGCACAATGGTAAATGATATGCCTTACCACATTTCGGCTTGGCATAAAAAAATAACCCAATTAGGTGGCAACCTTTCGCTTGATGAAATGAAAGTGGAGTGTTATGGGAAAAATGATGAATTACTGGAACGTATTTTTCCAGGAAAATATAGCATGGAGGAAAAAATACAATTAGGGAATGAAAAAGAGGCGATTTATCGTATGGAATTTCTTGATGCACTTAAATTAATGGATGGATTAAGCCCATTTTTAGCAACCGCCTTTCGTCAAAAAATTAAAATGGGCATTGGTTCGGCTGCAATGATTGAAAACATAGATTTTGTACTTGACAATTTGAAAATTCGACATTATTTTGAAGCTATTGTAAGTGCGAATCATGTAGTTCAAAGTAAACCTCACCCAGAAACATTTTTAAAATGTGCCAACCTTATAGGTATAGAACCTGAAAATTGTATTGTTTTTGAAGATAGTCCTAAAGGAGTGGAATGTGCCTTGAACGCTGGCATTAAAACAATTGTACTTTTAGGTATGCACAATGCTGCTGACTTTATGCATTTTCCAAATGTTCTAAAATGTGTTCCTAATTATCATTCCCTATTACTTTCCGATACAGAATTTAGAGAAAATGAAATCTAATTGATCCTCATTGGTTATTTGACCGGTTATGGTACCTAAATAATGCAATGCTTGGCGAATATCTAGCGCTAATAAATCGCCCGTAATATTGTGTATTAATCCAGTTTCAATATCATTTAAGGCCAATAAAAGTTTTTTTAAGGAAGCAACATGCCTTGCGTTCGTTACAATGGTACTTTCTTTTTTTAGTCCTTCTCCTACCACTTTTTGAAATAAAATATTTTCAAGCTGCTTAATATTTTCTTTTTCTTTTGCAGAAATAAAAATTACATCCTCATCATCAATCGTGTCAAGCATAGTAGTATTTTTCAATAAGTCCATTTTATTGCCAACTAGTACTAATTTTTCCAAACTCACTTCGGTGCGCCAATTGGCCAAGGCTTGCAAATTGTCATCATTGACATCAAATAAGACAATCACCAAATCAGCTGCAATAATTTTTTCCTTGCTTTTTTCGATACCCATTTGTTCAATACTGTCATTGGTTGATGCCCTTATACCTGCTGTATCAATTAATTTAAAAAGTATGCCTTGTATATTTAAATAAGCTTCAACTGTATCTCTTGTCGTTCCTGGAATTTCACTTACCAATGCCCTATTTTCATTTAACAATGAGTTTAGCAGCGTTGATTTTCCTGCATTTGGTTTTCCTACAATGGCTACCTGTACGCCATTTTTAATTACGTTTCCTAATTTGAAAGAATCTAATAATTCCTGTGTTTTAATTTGTAATTGTTGAACTAAAATTTCTAATTCCTTTTTGTTCGCAAAAGCTACATCTTCTTGTGAAAAATCAAGTTCCAATTCAATAAGGGCTGAGAATTTAATCAGTTTCTCGCGCATAATTTGTAAATCTGAAGCAAAGCCTCCTTTCAAATTATAAAGGGCCGTTCTTCGAGCAGCCTCTGTATTGCTTGCAATTAAATCAGCAACCGCTTCGGCTTGTGTTAAATCTAATTTGCCATTTAAAAATGCTCTTTGTGTAAACTCCCCTGGCTTGGCCATTCGCGCACCTACTTGTATGCATAATTGTAAAATGGCATCTTGAATAAAAGGGGCCCCATGACATGAAATTTCAACCACTTCCTCCCCTGTATAGGAACTTGGGGCATGGTACAAGGTAACAACTACCTCATCAATTACTTCATTTCCATTTTGTAATTTTCCAAAATGAACAGTATGTGATGGTTGTTGTCTTAAACGCTTTTTAGAAAATATAGTCGATGTGAGCTCAATTGCTTTTGGTCCACTCAATCGAATAACAGCTATGGCACCAATACCAGGCGCAGTGGCAAGTGCAACGATGGTATCATTCCAATTACTTAAATTTTCGTACATAGCGCAAAGATAGTCGTATTGTAAAAACAAATGGCAGCCGTTTTGTGGCTGCCATTTAATAAAAATAAGTGATCAAAAAATGATTATTCTTCAGATACCATGAACACCACTGCTTGTCTATGTCTGTAAATTACATTACGACCATTTTGAACAGCTGGCTTCCATTTTGGACCGCGCGTAATTACACGAACTGCTTCATCAGCTGTTCCATAACCAGGATTGTTTTCTGCTTTTACATCAGAAATTGATCCATCTCTAGCAACAACGAAAGAAACGGTTACAGCATACTTTCCAGCGGGTGCGCCATTTTCTACAGGTAAATCACGGTTCAAGGTTCTTTCTAAATACCTAATCCAACCCTGTTGTCCTCCAGGGAATTCAGCAGGTTGTTGAACGACTGTAAAAATTACATCTGTTTCTTCGGCAGGAGGTGCAACAGGTCCTGTACTTTGTTCTACAGGAGCAACAATACCATCGTCCTTGATTCCTTTTTGGTCGATAACGCCGATTTTAACATCTTCTAATTTTTCCACTTCTTTTACCTCATCTTCTTTTTTCACTTCCTCATCTTTCACGATTTTAGGAGGTGTAAATTTCGCCATTTCCACTTTTGGTGGTTCTTGTTTTGGCGGCGGCGGAGGCGGCGGTGGGGGTGCTTTCTTTTCTTGATTCACATCTGCTAAAGAGACATCCTGAACAATAATTTCAGCTTTTGGTTTCTTAGCACTGTTTGAATAAATAGCACCACCTGCTAATAATGCAGTAATCGCTATCATCACAAACATCGCCGTTCTTAGTCGATTGTTATATGTTTTTCTAAGCTCATACGCACCATACTCCTTGTACCTTCCCTCAAAAATGAGGTCTAATACATCGGCGGTTAATATTTTATTTATATCCATTTTAATTGCTTTTAATTGCTTAAGGTTTTACTGCAGATTCGTCTGATTTTTTAACCAATTGCTCTTCAATATCAAAAATATCTACGAGCGCGAATTTTTTTACAACATTAATTGACATCTCATCCAAGATATCAATTACGTTTTTGTAATTGCAATATTGGCTTGGTTTAATCACGACTACTAAATCATGCTCAGGATCATTAGGATCTGTAGCAATGCTTCTTACGTATGCTTTCTTTTTCAAAATAACGTCTCTAATAGAGTTTTCTCCATTATAAGAAGCTGATAAAAAGTTTGAAGCATCGGGTTTTAATTGACCTTCGTAGTAATATAAATGATTGTCCGCACCCATTAGGATGGTCAAAGCCCCTGATTCTTTTGCTTTGTTTTGCTCTTCAGGTTTTACTTTATCATCCGGCAAAAGCAACTTCATAGCTGTTGGTTGACTCATCGTGGTAGTGAAGATGAAGAAGGTAATCAATAAGAATCCTAAGTCTACCATTGGTGTTAAATCGACACGTGTTGATAGCTTTTTTCCTTTTTTGACCCCTGGCCCTTTCTTATGGCCACCACCCGAGGTATCTAATTCTGCCATAGTAAATAGCTTTTAATTAGTTTATAATTTAGTTATCCATTTTTTCTCCACTCATTGATTTCTTGTACAATTCTGAACCTACAGGTGCATTTTCAGGATTGGTAACCATTTGGAATTTTTGAATGTTGTTTTTCTTGAAAGCTGTTAACACCCCTTTAAAGGATGGGTACTTAGCTAGATTGTCTCCTTTTAATAAAAGGTCCATTTTAGCACCAGCATAAGCTTCATTAACAGCTTGCATCCAAACAATCAACTCATTGTTCGTGCTATCTTTACAAGGTATACCAGGAAGTAGATTTCCTTTTCTGTTTTCTTCCGAGATAGATAAGAAAGAGTTTAAACCGCTAAAAGGAGCCCCAACAAAATTTGCTGATCTAAATTTAGCAACATCAATTCCCAAATTCTTTGCTGTATTTAAAGAATTTGCAACCAATTCTCTTTTTTGCTTATCGTCTATTGTAAGAAATACTTTACCATCTTTATCAATAGTAATAAGTACAAAATCCTTATTAGGAGCCACTTTAGATGCTACTGAACTAGGTGTAGTTACAGCGATGGCTTCCGCAGGCTTGAACTTAGTTGTCAAGATAAAGAAGGACAATAAAAGGAAAGCCACATCACACATGGCAGTCATGTCGATGGTGGTACTCTTACGAGGTAATTTGGCTCTACCCATTTTTATTATCTTTTAAATTTATATATAAGGTTTCCCTTATTAAAATAGTTTTCTACGTAACTACTATTTGTAGTTTGCAGCGAAGCTTTGTGTCAAAGTAAATCCTGACTCATCAATACCATAAGTAATAGCATCAATTTTTGTAGTGAATACATTGTACATGATAATCGCTACAGCTGAAGTACCAATACCTAATGCAGTGTTGTATAACGCCTCAGAAATACCTTGTGATAATTCACGAGCAGCTTCTCCACCACCTTCTTCTCCTAATTTAGAGAAAGAACGAATCATACCTAATACAGTACCGAACAACCCTAATAAAGTTGCAACAGAAGCGATTGTAGATAAGAATACTAAATTCTTTTCTAACATTGGTAATTCTAAAGCTGTTGCTTCTTCTATTTCTTTTTGGATATTTAATACTTTTTGATCAGTATCTAACTCTGTATTTGTAATCATTTCTTTATACTTCTTCAATCCAGATTTCATTACATTACCTACAGAACCTTTTTGCTTATCACATTCAGCAATTGCCTTGTCTACTTCTTTGTTTGCTAAGTGGAATTGAACTTTACGAATAAATTCAGCATTGTTACCAGTTCCAGATGCTTTCGCTACAGTTAATAATCTTTCAATAACAAAAGTTAAAACTACTAATAAACTACCAATCAAGATAGGCACGATGATACCACCTTCGTACATTTTAGTAAAGGTTCCTTTTGGTCCTTTATGTGAAGGCCAGAAACCACCACTTGGATCAGGATTAGTGAAATTTGCAGGGTTACCTAATACAAAACGCCAGATAACATACCCTGCTACGATACAAGCAATAGGTGCTAAAGTTGCAATCAAGTTACCGCCTTTCTTAGGCTGTGCTGCTGTTTTTGTTGCAGTGGTTGCAGTTGGTTTAGTTAAATCAGCCATGATTCAATTGATTTTTGGTTTTAAATAAAAATTTATAAAAGTTTATCCCTCTTCACTGATGCTTGGATTCTCTCGAATGTGTATGCACTAGTTACTAAGGGGTTACAAAATAAGTAAATATTTGATTGAAACAATTTTCCGAACTATTTTTTATTAATAATTTAATATTGAATAAATTTTAAAGACAAAAATGATATATTTAATGTCAATTTAAAAAAATAAATCAAATATGAAAAAAATCCTAGTATTTGCTAGTCTTTGCGTCGTATTGACATTTACTGCAAAGGCTCAAAAAACAGACACTGCTGGAAAAAAAGATATGGCTGCTAAAACAGGGCCTAAAGCTTATGCCGAGCTCATTACAAAAAAGGCCATCAGTCAAAATGGAGTATTTTCTGTTCATTTTTTGGACGATAAGTACTATTTTGAAATTCCTGATAGCCTTTTAGGCCGTGAATTACTTGCAGTTACTCGTTTTTCAAAGGTAGCGGGTGGTGCCAGAAAATATGGAGGTGAGCAAGTTAACGAACAAAGCTTAGTTTTTGAAAAAGGGCCTAACCAACGCATTTTTATGCGCGTCGTTACCTTAATTAGTAAGGCAGATTCTACACAAACAATTGCCAAAGCTGTAAAAAACTCCTATCTAGATCCAATTGTTGCATCCTTTGATATCAAAGCCTACGGTAAAGACTCGACAACAAGTGTGATTGAGGTAACTGACTTTTTCAAAGGAGATAACCAGGCAGTAAGCTTAACGCCTAACGCGAAAAGAATGTTTAGTCTACTAGCGATAGCTGCTGACAGATCTTATATTGAAAGTATAAAATCTTACCCAATTAATATTGAAGTAAGAACAGTAAAAACTTTTAGTGCAAGTGCCCCAATGCCCGGTAGTCCAATGGGTGGTGGTAACAGTGCTTCCATTCCTGCTGCTATGAACGCTGGCGCTGTTACACTTGAATTGAATACATCAATAAGATTGTTACCAAAGGTTCCGATGAATACACGTTTATTTGATACTAGGGTTGGCTATTTTGCCGATAATTTTGTTCAATATTCAGATGATCAGCAAAAAGTAAGCAATCAAGTTTTTGCAGTTCGTTACAAATTAGAACCAAAACCTGGTGATTTAGAAAAATACAAGCGCGGTGAATTGGTTGAACCCGCTAAACCCATTGTTTATTATATAGACCCTGCTACCCCAAAAAAATGGGTGCCTTATTTAATTGCTGGTGTTAATGATTGGAACAAAGCTTTTGAACAAGCAGGATGGAAAAATGCCATTCAAGGTAAAGAATGGCCAAATGATACAACCATGAGTTTGGAAGATGCTCGTTTTTCTGTCATCCGCTATTTCGCCTCAGATATTGAAAATGCGTATGGACCTCAAGTGCATGATCCAAGAAGTGGTGAGATTTTAGAAAGCCATATTGGATGGTACCATAATGTGATGAATTTAGTACACGATTGGTATATGATTCAAACTGCTGCAGTAGACCCAAGTGCTAGAAAAATGAAATTTGATGATACTTTAATGGGCAATCTAATTCGTTTTGTTTCTTCTCACGAAGTAGGCCATACTTTAGGTTTAAGACATAATATGGGTAGCAGTAGTAAAACACCCGTTGAAAAGTTAAGAGACAAAGCATGGGTTGAAGCCAATGGTCATACAGCTTCCATCATGGATTATGCTCGATTTAACTACGTTGCACAACCAGAGGATCATATTGGTCAAGCAGGATTGTTCCCTCGCATTGGTGATTATGATAAATGGGCTATCAAATGGGGGTATACCTACACAGGCCTGGGTGATGAAGCAGATAAAAAAATTAACAACAAATGGGTAGTAGATGCATTGAAAAAATCCGACAGGGTATGGTTTGGTGGAGAAGGTTACAATGCTGATCCGCGTGCACAGTCTGAAGATTTAAGTGATAACGCTGTTAAGGCTAGTGAATATGGTATTAAAAACTTAAAAGTAATTATCAAGCAACTTCCTGAGTGGACTAAAGAAGAAGGAGATCATTATGACAACCTAAATGACATGTATGGACAGTTAACAACTCAGTTCAACAGGTACATGGGTCATGTGGTAAAAAATATTGGTGGTGTCAATGAAACCTTCAAAAGTATTGAAGAAGTAGGAGATGTTTACACACCCACTCCACTTACTATGCAAAAAGCTGCTATGCAATTTTTACAAACACAATTATTCGCAACACCAAATTGGTTATTGGATAATAATATCTTGAATAAAATTTCTAACCCAATTGCATTTGAACGTATACAAACCATTCAAACAAATATTTTAAGAAGTTTATTAGATAAAAGCAGATTGTATCGTTTGAATGCCAGTAACACAAGATATGGTAGCACAGCTTACGCTTTACATGACATGATGGAAGATACGCGCAAAGGTATTTTTGCTGAATTAACAAGCCATTTAGCAACAGATGTTTACCGCCGTAATTTACAAAAAGCCTATGTTGCCCAATTAGGGGAAATTATTCATCCTGAAGCCAACGCAAACATGGCAGCACAAATAGGTAGAATCGGTTTACCTTCTGTTGATGTTGAAAATACAGATGTAGTTTCTGAAGCCAAAGCACAATTGAAAAAATTAGCTGCTAGCATTCAAGCCAACAAAGCAAGTTTCACGGACGCGAACTCTTCTAATCATTTTGATGATTTACAAGATCGTATCAAGCACATTTTAGATCCTAAGTAATTTAAATATTTGCTCTACTTACCAAAGGCCCGCAATGCGGGCCTTTGCTTTTTTATCGTTTTTTAAAAAAATTTAAAAACTTAAAAAAGCGCTCTTATGATTTGAAGGCCCGCAATGCGGGCCTTTGCTTTTTTATCGTTTTTTAAAAAAATTTAAAAACTTAAAAAAGCGCTCTTATGATTTGAAGGCCCGCAATGCGGGCCTTTGGTTTTTTATAAATTGCTATTCGTAGCGCAATGCGTTAATTGGATTTAAGGATGCTGCTTTCATTGCAGGATAAATGCCTGCAACCAACCCAACAATAGAACAAATCACGATACCAATAAATACCCATAACCATGGAATAACAAAGCCAGTATTTAAAATAACACTGAATAAGTTACCTACAAGGATTCCTAAAAAAATACCAATGACAGCCCCTAAAATACTTATGCAAATACTTTCAAATAAAAATTGTCTACGCACATCTCTTTTTGTACCCCCAATCGCTTTGATTAAGCCCACTTCCCTGGTGCGTTCACTTACAGCAACAAGCATAATATTCATTAATCCAATGGCTGCTCCAATTAAAGTAATCATCCCAATGGCACCTGCTGCCCCACTGACACCTGCTAAAAATCCAATGAACATTTCAGCAAATTTGTCACTTTTATCAATTACAAAATTATCGGCTTCTGTAGGAATAAGTCTTCTTGCTTTTCGCATTTGGGTGATAGTTTCTCCAATAGCAGGTGTCAGTTCAGCCACATTGTTTACCATCACCCCTAATGAGTAGCTAGGATTACTACTTTGGTATTGGCGTGCATTTTTAAGAGATGAAATAACCATATCATCTTGCCTTAGCATTGCACTTGATCCCTTAGATTTTAATAACCCAATCACTCTGTAAGGTTTACTTTGCAACAAAATGACTTTATCAATACAAGCAGCTGGTTTATTGGGAAAAAGTTTAGCAGCCACATTACTTCCAATAATACAAACATTGCGACCACTCTGAATATCTACATTATTTAAATTACGCCCAGCTGTCAAGGAATACCCATTGACTGCAAGATAGTTTTCATCCCCCCCCATCAGGGTTATTTGAGGATTTGTTTTTTTGTCTTTGTAGTGTAATTCGTTATTGCCTCCCAACCTTTTAGAAATGCTAACCAAAGCACGTCCAAAACCAAAATGTTCTTTAAAGTAAACAGCTTCTTCAATTTTAATGGGCTTATCTAAATTAGATTTTTTTTCTTTTTGACCTTTTTTAACTTTTGAAAATTCATCTTGTCCATTGTTTGGTCCCCCCATTCTTGCATTCATCTCTTTGTACCTTACTACAAAAGCGTTGGCACCCATAAAGGAAAAGTTTTCTTTTAAACTTTGATTCATGGCAGAAATTGCAGTGATAATTCCTATCAATGCCATGATACCAAAAGCAATAATAGCAACGGTGATGCCCGTTCTTAATTTATTGCTTTTTACTGTGCGCCAAGCCAATACAAAAGAATCCTGAATAGTCATTTTACAGAGTTTACTGAAAATAAAGGTAGGATAGATTCAACAAACCACCCATAAATACACTTTAGATGGTTTGTGTATGGGAAGAACGGCTAAAAGTAAAGATAATTGAATAGTAAACTAGGAAACAATCCAAATAAAATGACCAATACAGCTAATACCCATAATTTGATGTTGTAGATTTTATCCATTTCATACATAGATGGTGTGCCAGGGGTAAAATACATTGCCTGAACCAACCTGAAATAATAAAAAATACTACACGCTGCAAACACGATTGCCACAACAAGCAGCCATAATCCTGCACCAGCTGTGAACAAAGCATTCAACATATAATATTTTGCAAAAAATCCTGCAGTCAATGGAATCCCTGCTAAAGAAAATAAAAATAATGTAGTTAAAAAAGCCAATCCAGGATTTTGTTTTGCGAGTCCATTAAAGGATTCAAAACTATAGTCTTTCATTTTAACTAGTACTGCGAATAGCCCAATGGTAGCAATTGAATAAGCAACGATATATAAAAATAATGCTTCAGTGTTAAAAATGGACTTGCCATATAAAGCAAACAACATAAACCCAGCTTGTGCAATACTTGAATATGCCAACATTCTTTTTACACTTCTTTGAAAAATTGCCGTAATGTTTCCAATGAACAATGTCATTACAATTACAAATGTTAATATGATAACCCAAGTAAAACCAAGTGCCTCTCTTTGGGTTTCAAATACTTTTATGAAGGCAATGAAACCAGCAGCTTTAACAATAGTTGCCATAAAGGAAGTAAAAACAGTTGGGGCGCCGTCATATACATCGGGCGTCCAAAAATGAAATGGTGCTGCGGAAACTTTGAAATTCATTGCAGCAAACAATAAAATCAAACCCGCTGACATTAAAAAATGCTCATCTACTTTATGCGTAGTTGCATTAATCATTGGCATACTTAAATGAAAACTTCCATTTGCTCCATAAATAAAAGTAATACCTAATAATAAAATCCCAGTTGAAAAAGAGCCCATTAAAAAGTATTTTAATGATGCCTCATTACTTAATAAATTCTTTTTATCTGCACCAGTTAATATATATAACGGTATGGACAAAATTTCAATGCCAATAAACAACATCAATAAATTATCGAAGGAAGTTAAAATACCAACCCCACAGAGTATAAAGAAAAAGATGGCATAATAATCAGCAGCATGATTTCCAATTTTATCAATTTCCTCCCCATTAATCCATAAATATAAAAAAGTAAGTATAAACAAAGTCATATTGGCAAATAGACCAATTTGATTAAATGCAAGCATGCCCTTGGTGTCAATATCAATTACCCACCAGCCCTTTAACTGTGCTAAATTTGCTAAGATTAATAGGAGCATACCCAATAATCCAATATTTCTTTGTGTTTTTGCGGATTTTATAACCCAAGAACAAAACATCATTATTACGCCCAATAAAGTGGATACAATTATAGCATTCATTACAAATTCATTTAATTATTTGACAAACAATTGTTTTAAAGTATCAGCCGTTACATCAAATAAAGGCTGAGGATACACGCCGGTTAAAAATACAATCACCAATAACAAAATTAATACTGCTTGCGCATTTTTATTTGGGCCTTGCATGATGCTTATTGCTTCACTCACTTCACCATAAGCAACTTTTTGAACCATATTTAAAGTATAGATTGCGGCTAGTACAACACTCACACCAGCAGCAGCAGCTATCCAAGGATTGAATTGGAATAAACTATTAAACATTAAAAATTCACCAACAAAAGCATTGGTCAAAGGCAATGCTATATTTGCAAAAGAAAACCCAACCAATAAGATAGCGAGGGTAGGTTGTTTTTTAGCAAGTCCCCCTAGTGCTTTCATGGACCGCGTTCCACTTTGTTGTTCAATAACATCAGCAATAATCCAAAGACCTAACACATTAACACCATGCGAAAACAATTGAATCAAAGCTCCCTGAACCCCTATTTGATTGTGTGTAAACAAAGCTGCATTCATCAATCCAATATGTGCAATAGATGAATAAGCAATTAATTTTTTTAAATCATCTTGTCGAATGGCAACTAAAGAAGCATATAAAATGCCAATAATTGATAAAAGAATGATCAAATTTTCATGTGCTACAAAAGCAGCAGGGAAAAGCGGCATAAGCCATCTAATAACACCGTATAATCCCATTTTTACCATTACCGCACTTAATACCATGGTAACAGCAGTAGGGGATTGTTCATACGCATCAGGTTGCCAAGTATGAAAGGGGAAAATAGGCATTTTAATTAAGAATGCAATTAAGAACAATGCAAAAGCCGTAACACTTTGTGTTGTGGTAAGATGGGCTTTTGTAAAGGACTGAATTAAAAAACTATGGTCTGGCGTATTCGTGTAAACAAGTATAATGCCAATCAACATCAATAAGGATCCTACAAAAGTGTATAAAAAAAACTTGAAAGTAACAGCAATCCTTTTTTCTCCACCCCATATTGAACACAGAAAATAAACTGGTATTAATGCAAGCTCCCAAAAGAAATAAAACAATAAGGCATCACCAGCTAAAAACACACCCATCAACCCAGCTTGCGTAAACAACATTAAGGCTGTAAAAATATTATTCTGTGACCGTTCGTTTTTACTTGTAGCCAAAAATATGGCAGGAAAACTGATCGCAGTGAGTAATATTAAAAGCTTTGCCACTCCATCAGCTTGCAATAAAAAACGACTATTTAATATTAGTAACCATGGCATATCAAAATTTACTGTCTTGTTGAAAAGTAGATAAACGGCATTTAATAACGATAGCAATCCTGACGTCATCGCTATGAATTGAATTGTTTGCGCTTTCTTTACAAATAAGAGCAAAAATGCAGCAATTATAGGAATCAATAAAAATAATAATAGAAACATGGTAACTTAAAATTTATGTGTCAATTTAAAGAAGAATTTAAGGATAGTTATATCATTAAACCAAATGATAAAAAGTAATACGATACTCAAAACCATGCATAAAATATAATATCCCACCTGACCACTTTGTAATAATCTAATTTGTCTTGCCCCATACTGAACAAATTTACCGGTGCCATTCACCGCACCATCGATGATATTTTTTTCTACCACCTCTTTTAAAAATCCTGCAAATTTATGTAAAGGATTTAAAATCATGATTTCATACAATTCATCGATATACCATTTATTGTATAAGAATTTGCCCAGAGCAGTTTGAGGTTCACCATCCGCTTTTTTACGATAAATTGACAATGCAATTAATAAAGCAATTACTGCAATTGTAACTGAAACACCCATCAGCGCCCACTCCATGCCTGCTGACAACCCAGCTTCCTTCGCTTCACCAACAATTGGCGCTAATTGATGTGATAACCAATGATGGCCTCCCATTAATACAGGAACACCAATCGCTCCCGCAATGGAACTTGCTACTGCTAATAAAATTAATGGCAAGGTCATGGCCAAAGGACTTTCGTGCAAATGATGCTCTTGATCATGCGTTCCTCTAAATTGACCTAAGAAAGTAGTTGCATATAAACGGAACATATAAAAAGCAGTCATGGCTGCCCCTGCCACACCTAATGCCCAATAAATTGGACTTTTTGCAAAGGCTGCTGCTAATATTTCATCCTTTGAGAAAAATCCACTGAATGGAGGTACCCCCGCTATCGCAATACATCCTATTAAAAATGTAAGATGTGTAATAGGCAATTTTGATTTTAACCCACCCATTTTACGAATGTCTTGTTCATGGTGCATAGCGTGTATCACAGAACCCGCGCCTAAAAATAATAAGGCTTTAAAAAATGCATGTGTTATTACATGGAATACTGCACCTGAGTAAGCGCCAACACCTAATCCTAAAAACATATAACCCAATTGACTTACAGTAGAGTATGCCAACACTTTTTTAATATCATTTTGTTTAATGGCAATGGTTGCAGCTAAGAGTGCAGTACTAATACCGACAATCGCAACAATGTGCTGTGTAAACTCACTAGCACTGAATAAAATATTAGAACGCGTAATCATATAAATACCTGCAGTCACCATTGTTGCTGCATGTATTAATGCTGATACGGGTGTAGGACCCGCCATTGCATCGGGAAGCCAGGTATACAAAGGTATTTGAGCACTCTTACCCATAGCACCTACAAATAACAATAAAGTAATGGCAGTGATATCGGGGGTAGCTAATTTAGCTAAACTTTCGGCAGTCAACACGTTATCGTAGCTCACTGTTCCTAATTTCACAATTAACCAAAATATCGCTAATAAGAATCCTAAGTCACCGATACGATTCATAATAAATGCTTTCTTAGCAGCATAATTATAAGTCGCATTCGTAAACCAATAGCCAATTAATAAATAGGAACACAAACCAACACCTTCCCACCCAATAAACATAATCACGTAGTTGTTACCCAATACCAATAACAACATACTAAATACAAACAAATTTAAATAGGCAAAGTAACGTGCATAATGAGGTGCTTCCTCTTCCTTCATGTAAGCAGTTGAATACAAATGGATTAAAGAACCTACACCCGTAATCACCAATAAAAATAAACTTGATAAAGCATCTACTTTTAAATCAAAAGGAATTTTAAAAGTAGCGGTATTGATAAAATCAAAATAATGAGCTGTAAAAGCCCCTTTGGATTGCACATTTAAAAAAGCAAGGATACTAAAAATAAATGACGCTACAATATATCCAGTTGCCTTGTATGCAATTACTTTTTTACTCCAAATATTACGTCCTAAACCGTTGAATAAAAATCCAACCAATGGCCATAGTACTATTAAACCTATTATTACTTTCATGCGAAATGAATTAATTCTTTAATCTATTTAAGAAATTGATATCGATTGAATGCGTATTTCTAAACATCATTACAATAATTGCCAAACCAACACTTACCTCTGCAGCAGCTACTACCATAATAAAGAACACGAATATTTGAGCGTCAATTCCAGCTGTGCTTACTGCATCAAGTTTTAAAGCAGCTGCATGTTGCATTTTTGAAAATGAAACCAATAATAAGTTGACTGCATTTAACATTAATTCAATACACATAAATACAATGATCGCATTGCGTCTTGTCAAAACGCCTACCACTCCGATACTAAATAAAGTGAGGCAAAAGAAAATGTAATATTGTATGGGCATAATAAATATTTATATGGATTTTAATTTCTGATTTTTTTACAAATGTTTTTTTATTTTTTTCCAATGATGACTGCGCCCACCATGGCACTTAAAAACAACACACTGCTTATTTCAAAAGGGACTACATAATCGCTAAACAATGCTTTACCTAATGGATGAATGAGGCCAATTGTTCCCTCCTTCATTAATACGGTTTTACCATTTAATTGGACAGTTTGTTTTACCAATGAAATAAGTAAGGTCAATAAACTTCCTCCAGAAATTACCCCAATAAACTTGATTAATAATTTCTTTTGTGGTTCATTGTCTGATTTCACATTCATTAACATAATTACAAACAAGAACAATACCATAATTGCGCCTGCATACACAATAATATTCACGATGGCTAGGAACTGTGCATTCAATAAAATATAATGTCCTGAAATGGCAAAAAACACCAAAATTAACCACAATACACTATGAATTGGATTTTTACTAATCAACACCATAATGGCACTAACTATCGCAAATGCAGATAAAATGTAAAATAAAATTTCTATTGTACTCATATGAATTAAGCTTCTACTCCTTTAGCCGCTGCAAAAGCACTTGCTTCTGATACAGGATTAGGAATTAATAAATCAGGTTTCCCGTAAATAAACCCTTTACGTGTGAAATTAGCAGGTGCAAAAGTTTCACTTAAATAGATCGCATCTTTTGGACAAGCATCTTCACACAATCCGCAGAAAATACAGCGCAACATGTTAATTTCATATTTCGCTGCATATTTTTCCTCGCGATACAATTTTTCTTCCCCTTCAACTCTTTCCGCAGCTTCCATGGTAATGGCTTCTGCAGGACAGGCAACTGCACACAATCCACAAGCAGTGCAACGCTCACGACCTTCCTCGTCTCTATTCAAAACGTGTAATCCTCTGAATACTGGGCTAAATTCACGCTTTTCTTCAGGATATCTAATAGTAGGTTGTTTCTTAAACATGTGACTAAATGTAATCATCATGCCCTTGATAATATTGATTAAATACAAGCGCTCCCATAGTGTCATGGGTTGTCGATTTACAGCTTGTACTTTGTTGGTTAATGCTTGCATGTTGAAAAAAATATTTTTTAAATTATAATTTAGCGAGAATTAAGGCTCCAGTTAATAACATATTAAACAAAGCCAATGGAATTAAAGTTTTCCATCCCAATCCCATTAACTGATCATACCTAAATCGTGGTATGGTCCAACGAATCCACATAAATAAGAAAATAAATAATACAATTTTAATTAAAAGTGTCCCCACCCCAATCATTGCAGCAATATTTGGTGGAACACTTGCTTCATTAAAGAAAGGCAAATCATATCCACCAAAATACATACTAGCCATAATGGCGCTACTCATAATCATGTTGATGTACTCAGCAAATAAATAAAAACCCAATTTCATCGAAGAATATTCTTGGTGATACCCGAAGTTCAATTCATTTTCTGCTTCAGGTAAATCAAACGGAGTTCTGTTACATTCAGCCATCGCAGTAATAAAGAAAATTAAAAAACCTAAAGGCTGGTAAACAATATTCCACCAATGTCCCTGTACTTGTTGCTCCACAATTGTTTTTAAACTCAGCGTACCTGTCGTCATTAACAAAGCAATCAAAGCCAACCCCATTGCCAATTCATAACTGATGGCTTGTGAAGCAGCACGTAATGCAGACATTAAAGAAAACTTATTGTTAGAAGCCCAACCACCAATCATAATTCCGTAAACACCCATACTCACTACTGCAAAAACATATAATATACCAATATTCACATCTGCCACTTGCAATGCAACATGACGACCAAAAACATCTATGGCTGAACCCCAAGGAATGACGGCACAGGTCATTAAACTTGCTGTCATGGCTAAGCCAGGGCCCAAAATGAATAACCATTTATTGGCTGCGTTTGGAATAATTTCTTCCTTCATGATTAATTTTAAACCATCCGCTAGGGGTTGTAATAGACCAAATGGGCCAGCACGGCTAGGTCCTGGGCGGTCCTGTAAAATTGCTGCTACTTTACGTTCTCCAAATGTGGTATATAAGGCAATACCCAAGCTAGCGAAAACAACAATGGCAATCATTATTAATTTCTCTATGATAAAACCCCAATCAAGTGCAAGAATTGTCATGCTATAATTATTTGTATATATGAGTTATTGTTGTTTGGTGAATTAGGCGATTTCAATTTTATTTTTAAAAGTATCCCCATGAGATGGTCCTTTAATTTTACCTAAATGTATCGAAGGCTTATTCACTTCACTCTCATCATGAATATCCATTAATAAATGAGGAGCTCGTCCACCATTCACTGCTAAAAATGTTTCGGTCGGTTTTGTGGTTCCTATTTTACCTGCATAATGTCCTTGAGAAATGACAGAAGCACGACTAATTTCACGTGGCCCTTCAATTACCCAATCGCTTGCCTCTTTTTTATCAAAACGACAAGTGTTACAAATCCATCCTGGTTTTCCATCTGGTGTATCTTCAATTTCACCCCATTCGTCTTTTCGTGCTGTTACTCTATACACTTCATCCCCTCTATTCCACAAAGTAACTCGACCACTACAAGTTGGGCAATCGCGATGTGCATCCATTGGTTTTAAGAACCAAACACGATTTTTAAAACGGAAAGTTTTATCCGTTAAAGCCCCAACTGGACATACATCAATGACATTGCCTATAAATTCGTTGTCTAAACTCTTTTCAATATGGGTTGCAATTTCGGCATGGTCTCCTCTATCTAAAATGCCATGTACACGTTTATTTGTTAATTGATCGGCCGTAAATACACAACGGTAACATAAAATACAACGCGTCATATGCAACTGTATTTTATCACCTAAATCATGTTTTTTGAAAGTTCTTTTTTGGAATTCAAATCTTGTTTTTGACTTACCATGCTCAAAACTTAAATCTTGTAAATGACACTCTCCTGCTTGATCACAAATTGGACAATCTAACGGATGGTTTACCAACAAAAATTCTACCACTCCTGCGCGCGCTTCCAATACTTTTTCACTGGTAATATTTTTTACCTCCATGCCGTCCATCACAGTTGTTCTGCAGGATGCAACCAACTTTGGCATGGGACGAGGATCTTTTTCAGAACCTTTTGAAACCTCAACTAAACAAGTACGACACTTACCACCACTTCCTTTTAATTTGCTGTAATAACACATTGCAGGAGGGGCAACTTCGCCACCAATTTGACGTGCAGCTTGTAAAATAGTGGTGCCCGCAGGAACCTCAATGGTGATGCCGTCAACTGTTACTTTAAATAATGTTTGTTCGCTCATAGTTTATCTTTCAATGTTATGCAGGTACGTGAATTGGATCTGCATAGTGTTGTAAACCAAAATTGCTTGTTTGTGCTAATGCAGGATTTTTTACATGCCATTCAAATTCATCACGGAAATGACGAATAGCTGCAGCAACAGGCCATGCAGCAGCATCACCTAATGGACAAATTGTGTTGCCCTCAATTTTTCTTTGAATGTCCCATAGTAAATCAATGTCGCTCATCTCGCCTTTCCCTGTTTCAATTTTGTGTAAAATCTTTTCCATCCAACCTGTTCCTTCACGGCAAGGTGAACATTGACCACAACTTTCATGACGATAGAATCTTGCTAAAGTGTAGGTATTTTTTACAATACATTGATCCTCGTCTAATACAATAAATCCACCAGAACCCAACATGGATCCAGTTGCAAAACCACCATCACTTAAACTTTCATAGTTCATGTAACGAGGTTCCCCTTTAGCCGTTGTTAATAATAAATTAGCCGGTAAAATAGGCACTGATGATCCTCCGGGGATACAAGCCTTTAATTTTTTACCATCTTTTATACCGCCACAATATTCATCACTATAAATAAATTCTTCTACGGTAATCGTCATGTCAATTTCATATACACCTGGCTTATTAATATTACCACAAGCTGAAATTAATTTTGTGCCAGTTGATCTTCCAACACCAATTTTTGCATATTCCTCACCACCCATATTAATGATTGGAACAACCGCAGCTAATGTTTCTACGTTGTTTACCACGGTTGGACGCATCCACAAACCTTGAATCGCAGGGAAGGGTGGTTTAATTCTTGGATTGCCTCTTTTACCTTCTAAGGATTCAATCAAGGCTGTTTCTTCTCCACAAATATATGCACCCGCTCCACGTTGCACATGAATGTTACACTCAAAGCCTGTACCTAAAATATTTTTTCCTAACCAACCCGCTGCTTTGGCTTCTTCAATTGCTTCCTCTAAAATATTCGTAATCCAAGCATATTCACCTCTTATATATATGTAAGTATCATTTGAACCCAAAGCATAACTAGAAACAATGAGTCCTTCAATTAATAAATGAGGTAAGAATTCCATCAAGTAACGATCCTTAAAAGTTCCTGGCTCTGATTCATCGGCATTACAAACCAAGTGACGTGGAACGCCCTCAGGTTTAGCAATAAAACTCCACTTCATACCAGTCGGAAATCCAGCACCGCCACGTCCTCTTAATCCACTTTTCTTTACCTCTTCCACAATGGCATCCGTGGTCATTTCTTTCAAAGCTTTTTCAACTGCACGGTAACCTCCCTCACGACGATACACTTCATAAGTTCTTATACCTGGTACATTTGCTTTGTCTAATAATAATTTTACGCCCATTTTTATTTATTTAATGTAGGTCTTATTAATTGTTAGCAGCTTGTGCTCTATACTCAGCAATAATGCTATCTACTTTTTCTTTTGTCAAATGCTCTTTGTACATATTTCCTACCTGCATCATAGGTGCATATCCACAAGCACCTAAGCACTCCACTAATTTTAAAGTAAATAATCCATCCTTAGTGGTTTCGCCTGGTTTGATATCCAAAGTCTTTTTTATATAGTCAATAATATTATCGGAACCACTCACCATGCAAGGGCCAGTTTGACAAACTTCAAATACAAACTTGCCTACTGGTTTTAAATTATACATGCTGTAAAAAGTAGCTACTTCATAAACTTCAATAGGTTCAATTTGTAATAAACTTGCTATATAATCCATAGCTTCTGTTGACAGCCATCCATCAAAACATTCTTGTGCTAAATGCAATGCTGGAAGCAAAGCACTTTTTTGTTTTCCTTCAGGATAACGTGCCACCAAGCGTTTAAACTCGGTCATTTGTGTATCATTAAAAGTAGTAGCCATATTCTAAACTTTCTTTTTTCAATTAATTATTTCTCATTCAAAACTATTCACCCCAACAGCAAACGCTACGCATCGCAAACGCTACGCATCCCAAATGCTACGCATCAAGTTCTCCCGCAATCAAATTCAAACTACTCATTGTCACCACTGCATCACTCAACATGCCCCCTGTAATTAATTCAGGATAAGCTTGATAGTAGATGAAACAAGGGCGACGGAAATGCAAACGGAATGGCGTACGACCACCATCACTTACTAAATAAAATCCAAGCTCCCCATTTGCCCCCTCTACTGGATTGTAAATTTGTCCTTTTGGTAAATCAACTTCACCCATAATAATTTTGAAATGCCATATTAAGGCTTCCATATTATTGTACACATCTTCTTTCTTAGGCAAATAATATTCAGGAACATCAGCATGGAAAATTTCGGCATCGGCACCTTTGAATTCCTGTACTTTTTGATAAGCTTGTTTGATAATGGAAATACTTTGCCACATTTCAGCATTGCGTACTAAAAAACGATCATAATTGTCACCAGTAGACCCAACTGGAATGGTAAATTCAAAATCCTGATAGCTGCTATACGGATTTGCAACACGTACATCATAGTCAATGCCTGCCGCTCGTAAGTTAGGGCCCGTAAATCCGTAATTCATTGCGCGCGCTGCGCTTATGCCTCCTGTACCTTGCGTACGCTCCATAAAAATTCGATTACGCGTAAACAAGCTTTCAAATTCTTTCAACACTTTAGGATACTCATTTAAGAATTTCTCGAGTTTCGTAAACGCAGTATTAGTGAAATTCCTTTCAAAGCCGCCAATACGCCCAATATTAGTAGTAAGACGGGACCCGCAAACTTCTTCATATATTTCATAAATTAATTCTCTGTATTGCATTACATATAAAAAGCCAGTGTAGGCACCTGTATCCACCCCAACAATTGAATTACAAATTAAATGATCCGAGATACGCGCTAACTCCATGATGATGATACGTAAATAATCCACACGCTTAGGTGTTTCTACATTTAAAAATTTTTCACAAGTTAAATGCCATCCCATATTATTGATAGGGCTGCTACAATAATTTAAACGGTCTGTAATGGGGGTTATTTGGTATAAATTTCGACGCTCCGCTAATTTTTCGAATGCACGATGAATAAATCCAACTGACTGCACAGATGAAACCACTCGTTCTCCATCAATTTCCATTATATTTTGAAATACACCGTGTGTGGCAGGGTGCGTTGGACCGAAGTTTAAAGTAGTGGTCTTTTTTTCAATAGACCCTTCAGGTAAAGTGATATTATGTTGTGCTTCCATATAATATGCGTTGCTCTTTTCTAGTGTAAAATATTGTAGGCTTAGCCTCTTCCAAACATTTCGTCATCTTTATCAATTCTTGTTTGATCCTCCAATGGAAATTCTTTCCTCATAGGGAAATAATCCATCTCTTCCACATTTAAAATGCGTTTTAAATTAGGGTGTCCTATGAAATTGATGCCGAAAAAGTCATAGGTTTCGCGTTCCATCCAATTCGCGGCTTCAAATAACTTTGATGCTGTAAATACATCAGGCTTAGTTACAGGTACTGCTATTGAATAGCGTAAACGAATATTCTCAACAAAATTATGCAAGTGATACACTACGACTAATTCAGCTCCGGCATTGTCTGGATAATTTACCCCGCATAAATCCGTTAAAAAAGTAAAGCCTAATTCATCAAACAAATATTGCATCACTTTTAAATTTAGTGTTGCAGGCGATTCAAAGGAAAGCATGTTAGATTTTGTCGAAAAAGTAGTTACTTGACCTTCAAATTTCGCTTCCAATTGCGCTTGTATTGTTTCGTTTGTTAAAGCCATTTTATTTGAAATAAATAATTTAAAATTTACTATTGGATACCATAACTATTTAATAAGGCTTTGTACTGATCACCGTTACGACGACGAATACTTTCTTGACCAACCAATTCTTGAATCTTCATAAAACCATCAATAATCGCCTCAGGCCTTGGAGGACAACCAGGTACATATACATCAACTGGAATTACCTGATCAATACCTTGCAATACACTGTAGGTATCAAATATGCCACCACTACAAGCACAAGCACCCACTGATATTACCCAACGTGGTTCAGCCATTTGAAGATATACTTGTCTTAAAACAGGTGCCATTTTTTTGGATATGGTTCCCATTACCATCAATAAATCACATTGACGTGGTGAAAAACCAACTCGCTCTGAACCAAATCTTGACAAGTCGTAATGCGATGCCATAGTAGCCATAAATTCAATCCCACAACAAGAAGTTGCAAATGGAAGGGGCCATAATGAATTTTTTCTGGCCAACCCCACCACAGAACTTAATTGTGTCGCAAAAAACCCTTCCCCGCCAATTCCATCTGGAGCAGGCGCCATTGAAATAGCATCTGCTATTTCAGCTTCTTTAGGATGTATGTTAAATCTTACTGGACGCATAAAATGCTTTGAATTTTTTATGAATTAATCTTCCCATTTAAGGGCCCCTTTCTTAATGATATATGTGAAGCCTACCAAGAAAAAAGCAACAAACAAAATCACCTCCCCTAACCCATTCCAACCTAAGCTTTTAAAATTTACCGCATATGGATAAAAGAAAATAACTTCTACATCAAACAACACAAACAAAATAGCAATTAAAAAATATTTAATGGCCATTGGAGACCTCGCATCACCATGCGATGCAATACCACTGGTGAAAGAAGCTAATTTGTCGTCTGTTTTACGCTTTGGACCCACCAAGCTAGACACTAAAATCATTACTGCCACAAATCCACCCGCAAAGAGCAATTGAAGCACAATGGGCAGGTAATTGGTAGCGTCATTTGTTTCGTTTGCAGAAAGTAATATTTGCATCAAGTGCATACAGTTAATTTTGATGCCGCAAAAATACACAAAGGATAGCACCTATCACCAAAAACTCCCCATAAAAGGGGAGTTTTTTTTCACTTTTTTTTAGCTTCCTATTCTTTTGTTAAGAAAGTAATAAGTTTATTATTTTTTGGGAGGCATTGCTGGGGCAACTGTATCAGCTTTAGGAGCAGCTGGTTTTAATCCCGCTTTTTCTCTATCCTTCAAAATTTTAATGTTTTTCTCAAATTGTGCCTTGGCGCCTAGTGTTGTTGGATCATTAGGTACTAACGCCAATACTTTATCACACATTAATACCGCATTGTCATATGCCTTGGTTTCATTGTAATAACCTATTAAGGTATAGTAGTTATTGATTAAGGCTTGTTTATTTTTTTCTACATCCTTTGAGAGGAAAGTATTTTGTAAATTTATTGCTTGGAAAAGTATGCCCAAATTATTGGCAGTGTCTAATAATAGGGCTGCTCTCACGTTGTATAAATATCCATTTGATTTATCAGGGAATGCAGCAATATATTCTTTAGCCGCTGCAGCTGCAGTTGGACCATCTTTCGCATTGATAGCGATACTTGCTGTTTTGTAATAATAATTTTCATCTTTTATTCCTCTAATTGCTGAATATTTTGCGAACCATTTAGAGGCATCTCCATACATTTTGGCTTTTTCAAACATTTCAAAGCCAAGTTTGTAATATTTAAGCGCATTTTTCTTGTTTAAAGAATCTGCTGCTACCGCTCTTTCTAGGATGGATGCCACAGCAGCTTGATTACCAGGAAATTTTGACAAAACATCAACGGCTAAATCATAATCCTCTGGCATAATTTTATCTACAGGAGAAGTATTGATAAAAGGCTCAATATATTTTCTAGCTGATAAGGAATCACCCTTACGTGTATAGTTATATGCCAACAACACAGCAATACGTGGATAGGTTTGAATGCCCACTGTTTTTTCAAGCATTTGCGCTTTTGCTAATGAAGCATCGTATTGTCCAACTTGGAAAAGATAGTCTGCATATAAATATTCAAAAGCAGGATCCTTGTCAGCATACGTTAAAAATAAATCTAAATTTTTTCTTGCCTTTGTCGTATCAATACGAGAATAAAACGTGTAAAGTGCTACATAAACTGGTGCAATTGCAGGATCAATCGCAGTTGCCTTGTTGAAATTATCTTCTAGTATTTCTTTGTTGCTTTGACTTTGGTAAATTTTACCAATACGGTAGTAAGCATATGCATTTTTTGGATCACGTTCAATTGCTTTTGTAAAAGCAGTTACTGCCTCACCTCCGTTTTCACCACCTAGTTTCAAATAATTGATGCCTAGATTTAAATATACATCTGGTTTCATATTTGTTTCATCATAACTAGCAATTAATTCTTTTAATTTTTCAATGGCATAGCGACGATCCCCAACATTTATAGGTAATTCAGCATACACTCGGCCAATTGCATTGATGATTTCTGGATTGTTTTTTCCTTTATTTCTCCCTTTTTCAATTTTTGAAGCAGTGATGGCAAGTTCAATATTGTTTTTAATCATAGCGGCATCTGCACCTTCAAGTGATTGAATATGTGCCATTCCCACTAACAACCAAGGATCATTTCCTTTTGATTGAAGCCCTTGTTGATAAAGTGCTTTTGCTTTTTGGATATATTCTGGTGTTGGAATACCATTGTAGTTTTGAGCCAACAAAGCTTGTCCATACCAAAAAATAACTTCTGCATCTGTTGGGCTTTTATCTAACTCGCTTTTAAAAAAATCTAATGCAGATTTGTTTTTTTCATAGTTCAAAAACTTAATTCCTTCTGCTAAAGGGGAACTAGCAACTTGCGCTTGTATTCCATTTGCTAACAAAGCAACTAACATCATTAATAAAGCCAATTTTTTCATCAGTTCAGTTTTTACTTTTTTATAATTACGACTAATTTAATAGCAGCTTCCAGAACGCGCGTAAAATGGAATGATCTTACGAGAGAGCATGTTCTAATGAGTTGTTATTAAGAAGTCTAAAAATATTAATTTTTTTGGAAGTATCCACTTTTAATTTTTTTAAAAACGATATAAATTTGTTACGATTAGGTTAAGTTTTAGTTAATCAAACTGTTTCTATTTTTAAAACTCATTTTAGCGGGGACTAAAAAAGATCTCTTAAAAATGAGTTGACCCCGTTCTAAACTCATAAAATTAAGTAAGCCCGATCCCAAACCTGGGGCATTTTCTTTTAAAACATAATACAAAGGCAAGGACATTGAATATTGTCCTTGGCTAATGGTAGATGGGGAGGGTTGTGCATACAAATCCTTTTCAGAACACAAGGTGCAAGCTAGCATAGCTGTTTTTACTTGTTTTCTAGCAATTTCTTGTTGTGGATTGTATGTATCCCCAATCCAATTCATGGCAACAAAACCTATTGCATTTGGATTATTTTTTATATAATTTATAACGGCAGTACTACCCTCGGCGGACATTACATTTTTTCCAAAAGGTTGAGACTTTAACAAACTATCCTTTAAAAATCGAACCACCCCCGTTAAATGATTCCCATCCATAACAACCTGTTGTGTATTTTCGCCAACCAGTCTTTTTCGAAGTTCCGCTAGCGTAAACAAAGAATCTTTTGAGGACTTATGTACTAAAATGGCTACAGCATCATAAGCCAAAATACCAAAAGTGGGCGTAAAGCCCAATTGATTTTTAAAGCCATTTTCTTCTACTTTAGTTAAACCTCTTGTGATGAAAATCATACGAGTACTATCTGATTTAAAATCGTTCAAACACTCAATTTCAGATTTATAAGAAGCTATAATATTTGCTTTGGGATAACTTGATTTAAACACTTTTAATTGTTCTTCAATAATAGGTTTGAATGTTTCTTCTGCCGAAATGTAAATAGTCCCCGTTGAAGGCGTATCCTGTGCGGAAGGCTTTTCGTTATTTGAACAAGCCATTAAGGTTAGGAAAAAAAATAAAGTGATTGTGTATTTTGACATGTAAACTAATATTAAATAGAATTGTGTAATTTAGATAGCGAAGCTATAGCATTAATAATCTTTCTGAAAACCTCTATACAACCTAAAACCCCCGTATAGTATACACATACAGCCAAAAATGATACGCCACTCATTGTCTAAATTAATGATTTGATCCAAGTGAAAATATTTAGCACCAAACATTAAAATGCCGCATCCTAAAATCAAAGATGCCATCGTAAAATCATAAATACTTCTAAAAATTCGATACGTTTTTTCGGATCTTTCTCTTCCTTGATTCATTTCTGACATACACTCTCAATTTTATTGGCAAATTAAACAATTATATAGGATGAATTTAAAAATTTATCTTTGCATACAAATTGGATAGCATGAGCAAACCTTCCCTACCACAAGGCACCAGAGATTTTAACGCTGCAACGGTGCAAAAGCGTCAATATATATTCCAAACGATACGTTCGGTTTTTGAAACTTATGGGTTTCAGCCGTTAGAAACACCCTCTATGGAAAATTTGGACACTTTAATGGGGAAATATGGGGAAGAAGGAGATAAATTGATTTTCAAAATTTTGAATAATGGCTTGGATAACCCTCAAAAAAGGTCACAAATTGATGAGGGTTGGGAAAAAGTGCTTAATGGAAAAAACAATAATATCATTACGGAACGCGCGCTGCGCTACGATTTAACGATACCATTTGCTAGATATGTTGCCATGAACCATGGACAACTTACATTTCCTTTTAAACGTTATCAAATTCAACCCGTTTGGAGAGCAGATAGACCTCAAAAAGGAAGATACCGCGAGTTTTATCAATGTGATGCGGACGTAGTAGGAAGTGATAGTTTATTAAATGAAGTAGATTTATTAGCCATATATGTAACTGCATTTGAGAAGTTACAATTGCCTGTTGAAATTAAAATGAACAACAGAAAAATTTTATTAGGATTGGCCCAGCTTTGCGGTGGTGAAGAAAAACTAATTGATTTAACTGTAGCTATTGACAAACTTGATAAAATTGGTTGGGAAAAAGTAAAAGAAGAATTAAATAATAAAGGTTTTGATGCAGCACAACAATCCGTTGTAGAATGCTATTTAAACATTGGTGGAAACAATGAAGAAAAAATAAAACAATTGGCTTTATTGTTGGGTGACAATGAAAATGGCAAAAAAGGAATTGAAGAATTACAATATGTTTTAAGCTATCATCAAAGCACTGGCATGGACAAACATTTAGTAGCTGATTTTACTTTAGCAAGAGGGTTAAATTATTATACAGGATTAATTTTTGAAGTAAAAGCTATCGACGCACAAATGGGAAGTATTGGGGGTGGTGGACGCTACAATGACTTAACAAGTTTATTTGGCGTACCTAATATACCTGGCGTTGGCATTAGCTTTGGCGTGGATCGCATTTATGATGTTTTAGAAGAAAAGAATTTATTTCCGGCAAGTATTGACCATGGTACACTGGTATTATTTTTCAATTTAGGCGAAGCTGAGGCAAAAGTGGCTTATGCACAAATGATGCTATTAAGGGATAAAAAAATTGCTTGCGAAATGTACCCTGAAAAGAGCAAATTTGACAAGCAATTTAAATATGCTGAGAAAAAAGGGATTCCCAATATTGTAATTATTGGAACCGATGAAGTAAGCAATGAAACATGTAGCGTTAAAAATTTAGCTACCGGTCAACAAAGCAATGTTGCATTTAAAGACTTACCTGATTTTTCTTTTTAACCAGCTTAGTTTTTTCGTTAATGAATAACTAGTTTTCTAATTTACCCGCTAACACTTCCATTTGGAATTCTTCTTCCTTCGTTCCAGCGCCCGCTGCAGGTGCTTCTTTTTTTCCCACTAATTCCATTCCTTGTACAGCAATCGAAACAGACTCAATTGTTTTATCAGCTGTGCGCTTGAAAATTACCAATGCATCGTAAGCAGCAAGGTAAAAGGTATCTACTCCTTTTTTTTCTAATGGGGTTGATCCCATAGCAGAATTAACGACTAAAGAGCTGTCTTCTGCGGTCATCGTAACTTCAGCAACTGGACTTCCAGCAGCAAAAACATACTTACCTAAATAATCTTTTAAGGAACTTGTTTGTGCGTTCGCCATTGTCATAATGCTTAACATTACAACAAGCATTAATACTAATTTTTTCATGTTGAATTTTTTAAAAATTGAATGTAAGGCGTTTTTTTCAACCCGCAAAAAGAATAAATTGTTATCAAAATGTATAAAGTATCTTTGCAGCATGGAGAAGAATAGACCAAATATTAGACAAGTGGAAGTGTCTGAAATTGAGCGCTTTATAGCAAACATGGGTGAAAGACCTTTTCGTGTTAAACAAATTGTGGAATGGTTGTGGCAAAAACATGCCCATAGCTTTGACGAAATGACGGATTTAAGCAAGGATTTGCGCAAACAATTAATGGAACATTTTAGCTTTCCTGCTTTACAAATTGACACGACTCAACAAAGTGAGGATGGCACCTTAAAAACTAGGTTTCGCACTTTTGATGATTTTATGATTGAAGGCGTGTTGATTCCAACCACTGAACGTAAAACAGCTTGTGTTTCCTCTCAGGTAGGCTGTAGTTTAAGTTGCAAGTTTTGTGCGACAGGCACCATGGATCGTAAACGAAATTTAAATTTTGATGAGATTTACGATCAGGTAGTATATATTAATCAACAAAGCGAGGCTGCATTTGAAAAGCATTTGAGCAATATCGTATTCATGGGCATGGGCGAGCCTTTAATGAACTATCATAATGTTTTAAAAGCGATTGAAAAAATTACTTCTCCTGAAGGACTAGGAATGAGTCCAAAGAGAATCACTGTTTCAACAGCTGGTTTAGTAAAACAAATTAGACAACTAGGCGACGATGGTGTTAAATTTAAATTGGCTGTCTCTTTACATGCGCCTAATGATAAAAAGCGAAATGAAGTAATGCCCATTAATGAAAGCAATAATATTAAATCATTGGTTGAGGCATTAAATTATTTTTATAAAAAAACAGGAACAGAAATTTCTTTTGAATATATTTTGTTTAAAGACTTTAATGACTCCGAAAGAGATGCCGAAGAATTGACAAAAATTTATCGCCAAGTGCCTGCTGATTTAATCAATGTTATTGAATACAATGCAGTGGACCACTTTGCTTTTGATAAACCAAATGAAGATGGTTTTGAACGTTTTGTTGAATTACTACAAAAAAATAGGGTTAACGTTCGAGTAAGACGTAGTAGAGGCAAGGACATTGATGCAGCTTGTGGCCAGTTGGCAAACAAAGCATAGGTTCAAACGAAAACATAATTAAGGCGCATGAAGCAAAAAAGATCAGACAACTTTGACAAGTTTGCCAATAAGAAAAAAGGCAGTGCTGTTAAAGAAGAATATAGACAAGAAAAGAAAAAAGCCAAGGCTGATTCAAGAGCCGCAGGTGAAGCAGCGCGTCAACGAAAAAAAGATATCGCCAAAGGACTTGCTGTTGAGCCTGTTGGAAATAATAAAAGAAGAGCTGGTGTAGGATCCCCTCGATTAGCGGCTTCAAAAAGAACACCAGCATCAATGGATAAAGCTGATGCAAAAAGAACCGCTAGCATAGGTAAAGTAAATGCCAGTGAGGATATACCTCATGAACAAATGCCTTTGAATAAATACATTGCACATGCGGGCACTTGCGGCAGACGTGAAGCTGCAGAACTCGTAAAAAGCGGGCATGTTACTGTAAATGGGGATACTATTTTAGAACCAGGTTATAAGGTTCAATACAAAGATGTTATTCGATTAAAAGGTAAGGTTTTAAAACTTCAAGTTACACCTGTTTATATTTTATTGAATAAGCCAAAGGATTATATCTGTACCGCTAATGATCCAGAAGGACGTAAAACGGTTTTAGATATTATTAAAAACGCGACAACGCAAAGAATGTTTCCAGTTGGTCGCTTAGACCGAAATACAACTGGTGTTTTGATATTAACAAATGATGGTGATTTAGCACAAAAATTAACACATCCATCCTACGAGATTAAAAAAATATATGAAGTTACTTTAGACAAGCCTGTCACAAAAGCCGACATGGAAGCGATTGCTGCAGGTGTAACTTTAGAGGATGGATTTATTGCTGCTGATGCAGTAAGTTATGTTGGCAAGGAAAGAGATGTGATTGGTATTGAAATTCATAGTGGTCGAAATAGAATTGTTAGAAGAATATTTGAGCACTTAGGATATGATGTAAGACATTTGGATCGTGTCATGTTTGCCAATTTGACCAAAAAAAATGTAGACCGAGGTAAATGGCGATTCTTAAATGAGAAGGAAGTACGTCTTCTCAAATTTTTGAATAAATCATTTACGCGTACCGCCTCTAAGTAATTTCAAATTTCCTGAATCATAGTAATTAGGATCATTAATAAATTGTGCATGTTAGATATACTTTTTGAAGACGATGACATGATCGTACTTAATAAACCGGCTGGCTTATTAAGCATCCCAGATCGATTTGGAAAAGAAGCTTCTGTAAAATCATTGTTGCAAGAAAAATTTGGCAACATATTTACTGTTCACCGATTGGACCAACAAACCAGTGGCCTAATTATTTTTGCAAAAAATGCCGAAGCTCATAAATTATTAAGTGAATTATTTGAAGGTCGATCCATCATAAAAAAATATGTTGGACTCGTCAATGGACGTCCTCAACAAGAAGGTATTATTGAAGAATTCATGATGGAGCATCCTATCAGGAAAGGCTATATGATGATTCATGCAAAAGGGAAAGAATCTAAAACTTCATACGAAGTAGTAAAATATTTTAAGCAATATGCCTGGGTAAGTTTTCAAATTCATACGGGTCGAACTCATCAAATTAGAGTACATGCAAAGCATATTGGCCATCCCATTGTAGCAGATGAATTGTATGGTGATGGTGAAAAATTAAAACTTTCAAGCATTAAAAAAAAGAATTTCAAATTAGCGAAAGTAGAGGAAGAAGAACGACCCTTATTGAGCCGACAAGCGCTACATGCTGTAAGCGTTCAATTTGAATACAAAGGAAAGGAGCTTCTTTTGGAAGCCCCTTTACCTAAAGATTTAACTGCAACTTTAAAGCAGTTAGAAAAATGGAATGCAATCAATACTATTTAAAAAATGCAGCATGTGTTTGCATGCTATAATTTAGACTTGTATACCACCCCATCTTTCATTACAAAATTTACTTTGCCCATGGCTTCAATATTTTTAATGGGGTCTCCATCAACGGCAATAATATCTGCTAATTTATTTTTTTCAATACTACCTAAAATTGCTTGCGTTCCCATTAAGTCAGCTGCATTCCAAGTAGCGGCTTGAATGGCTTCAATTGCTGGCATTCCAGCTTCAGTCATGTATACAAATTCTTTCCAGTTTTTTCCATGTGCATACACACCCGCATCAGTACCAAATGCAATTTTCACACCTGCTTTATATGCTTTTGAAAAAGTATTTTGAATTTTTGGTCCAATCTCTGATGCTTTTTTAGCAACCATTGGCGGATAGTATCCAGGAATTTTTGCAGAGTCTGCAGCTGATTTTCCAGCGATAATTGTTGGTACTAAATATGTCCCATATTCTCTCATTAAAGGGAATATGGTTTCATCCATCATGGTGCCATGCTCAATGGAACTGACACCACCAATTACGGCTCTTCTCATTGCTTCAACCCCATGACAATGGGCAGCTACCTTAAAACCATAATCTTTGGCAGCTGCAACGATAGCTTTTACTTCCTCTAAAGTGAATTGAGGATTTTCACCACTTGCCGCCATACTTAACACTCCTCCACTAGCTGTAATCTTTATGACATCACTACCATCTTTATATCTTTGTCTTACTGCCTTATAAGCGTCTTCTGGCCCATTAATAACACCTTCTCTAGGACCAGGATCTCCCATTAAATCTTTCCTATAATTGTTCGTTGGATCTGCATGACCGCCTGTTGTTGCAATTGATTTTCCTGCTGTATAAATTCTTGGTCCTATGATTTGACCTTTTTGAACTGCTTTGCGCATTGCAATATTAACACCAGTACCTCCCAAATCTCTAACCGAAGTAAATCCTGACAGTAAACTAATTTGTGCAAATTTTAAAGAGCCAAATGCAATGTCTGCTTCATTTTGAGTGAACCCTTCTAAATACCTTGTTGGACTTGTCTCATTTTCCAAATGAACGTGCATATCCATTAATCCTGGCATTACGGTACTCGTTTTCAAATCAATGGTTTTATCAGTGGCACCAGCTTTAACGTACCCATCTATGATATCTACAATTTTATTGCCTTCAATAACAACTGTTTTTTCTTTTAAAACTTGCAATTGTTTTACATCAATTAATTGACCACAATGCAAATATGTTTTTTGTGCAAATAAGCCTATTGTACTTAATACCAAAACCATAGTAATTAATAAGTGACGCATATTTAATTTTTTAAAAATGAAAATATTTGAATATTAAATATACAAAAAATCCCCTCCGTTTTAAAGGAGAGGATTTAATTTGTCAGGCTTTGACTCGAATCATCAGTGACACACTGTAGTTAGAATCGTCCAAAGCCTATATTTTTATACCCTATAACTTCAAAAATTGTAAACTTTCAAAAGTTTAGCAATTACTTATTAGGTTGCGGTGTATAACGTAAATAAGGTTTTACAATATGTAAACCTTTAGGGAATTTCACTAAAGCATCCTCTGTTTTAACTGCTGGAACGACGATTACATCTTTCCCTTCCACCCAGTTAGCTGGTGTTGCAACACTATAGTTTGCCGTTAATTGTAAAGAATCAATAACGCGTAAAACCTCAATAAAGTTTCTTCCAGTGGATGCAGGATACGTTATAATTAATTTTACTTTTTTATCTGGACCGATAATAAATAAAGAACGAACTGTAAATGTTTCAGATGCATTTGGATGAATCATATCATATGCATTGGCAACTGCACGATCTTCGTCAGCAATAATGGGGAAGCCAACACTTACATGTTGTGTTTCATTAATATCACTTATCCATTTATTATGGCTATCTACTCCATCAACACTTAATGCCAAAACTTTTACATTGCGCTTTGCAAATTCATCTTGTAAAGCAGCAGTACGTCCTAATTCAGTTGTACATACAGGTGTAAAATCAGCTGGATGTGAAAATAATATACCCCAACTATCTCCTAAATATTCATAAAAATTAATTTCTCCAATACTTGATTTTGCTTTGAAGTCAGGTGCGATATCCCCTAATCTTAAACTCATAATTTTTTATATTTAAATGTTATCAATCTACTTTTTGATCATTAAGCATACAAAGATATTATATTCCTACTAAATTAGTAGACTTTTGTAAAATTATTTTGAAATTCATTATGAACGCTTGTTATTTTTAACTAGCAAGTAAAGGGAAAATTGAATTAATCAGTTATTTCAGCGTACAAATCAAGTAAACCATCGGGGAGTTCCACTTGAACAATTTTTTTGGCATGATTGACTCCTTTTAAACTTTCTTGATGCAGTGGTATATATGCTTCTTGATTATTGTACAAAATAGTCACCATTAATTGGTGTGGTTGCTCAATAACCTCTTGTATAATGCCGATATTTTTGCCAGCATCTTGGACCATATAGCCAAGTAAGGCCAAGGGTGAATTTTTTTCTACCAATTTTTGAAAGTCAGCTTGAGGCAACCATACTTTTTTAGAAGTCAAAAAATTAGCCGCTTCCCTTGTTTTAATGCCCTCAATTTGTAAATGCGTTATGGTATCTGTTTTTGCGATAGCCGACTCAATAAAGTAAGGAATGAAGCTTCCTTTTTTTTGTTCTACAAACAAAGCATCAATACTTTTAAAGTGAATGGGTTTGCCTAGGGCATGTTCTAGAATGATATTCCCAGCTATTCCATGCGGGGCAACTATTTTTCCAATATGAATATATTCACTCATGTTCAAATTTAAATCAATTAAAAGAAATTAAATACAAAACCCCGTCATCCAAAAAGGAAGCGGGGTTTTAAAGCGATTTTATCAAGCGTATTCAACAGTAGGTTTTAAGAATCAACGCCAAGTGAATATACTTATGCTTCAGTACTTTCTTCAGATGCTGGTGCAACTTCTTCAGCAACAGGCTCAGCAACTTTCTTTGCAACAGGAACGTACACTTTTTTAGCAGCTTGTGCTTTTTTGTGTGCATCATTTTTAGAAGCTACTTGAGATTCATGCTCTGTATACCAAGTTTGGAACTTAGCCATTGCAGTCGCATCATCAAATAAACCTAATTTTACACCACGCAATAAGTGTTTCAAATAAAGAACACCTTTGAAGGATAAAATTCTGTGAACGGTGTCAGTAGGTTGAGCTCCTTTGTTTAACCATTCTAACGCTTTTTGACGATCTAATTCGATTGTCGCAGGAACTGTTAAAGGGTTGTAAGTACCAATTTTTTGGATGAATTTACCATCTCTTGGGGCGCGTCCGTCGGCCACTACGATAAAGTAGAAAGGTCTTTTTTTACTACCATGACGCTGTAGTCTGATCTTTACTGCCATTTTAAATAGAAATTTATAGGCGTTAACAAATAAGGTTGAGCCGCAAAGATAGTATTATTTTGTATGTAAACAACAAAAAATTACTTTCTTATTCCCGGCATTTTATTCATCATGGCCGACCCCATTGGACCATTCATCATTTTCATCATTTGCTTCATCTGTTCAAATTGTTTGATAAAAGCATTAATTTCTCCAATATTTTTTCCAGCCCCTTTGGCAATTCTTAGCTTTCTACTCGGGGATAACATATCGGGATTTCTTCGCTCTAAAACAGTCATAGATTGTATAATGGCCTCCACTCCTTTAAACGCATCATCTTTAATATCAACATCTTTCAAACTTTTGCCCATGCCAGGAATCATGCCCATCAAATCTTTTAAGTTCCCCATTTTTTTAATTTGCTGAATCTGCGTTAAAAAGTCTTCAAAATCAAATTGATTTTTACGAATTTTCTTTTCTAATTTTTTAGCAGCTTCTTCATCATATTGTGCTTGTGCTTTTTCAACTAAGGATGTAATATCACCCATTCCCAAAATTCTCTGGGCCATACGTTCTGGGTAAAAAACATCCAAGGTGTCCATCTTCTCGCCACTGCTCATAAACTTAATTGGCTTATTCACAGTGTATTTAATACTTAAAGCAGCACCACCTCTTGTATCACCATCCAACTTGGTTAAAACTACGCCGGTAAAATCTAATCGTTCGTTGAAAGCCTTTGCTGTATTCACAGCATCCTGTCCTGTCATTGAATCCACGACAAATAATATTTCTTGTGGATTGATGGCCGATTTAATATTAGCAACCTCCGTCATCATCACTTCATCCACTGCCAAACGACCAGCGGTGTCTATAATGATTACGTTTTTATTATTTTGTTTTGCATATGCAATTGCGTTTTGCGCTATAGCGACTGCATCTTTATTTTCTCTTTCTACAAATACATCCACGCCAATTTGTGCTGCTAAGACAGTCAATTGATCCATGGCAGCAGGGCGGTAAATATCGGCAGCAACTAATAAAGGCGATTTTTTTTGTGCCTTTACATAATTTGCCAACTTACCCGAAAAAGTAGTTTTACCAGAACCTTGTAAACCTGCAACTAAAATGATGGTAGGATTGCCTTGTAAGCTTAATGGAGTTGCTTCGGCTCCCATCAATGCAGTCAATTCGTCTTGTACAATTTTTACCATTAATTGACCAGGACTAATAGCATTGATTACTTTTTGACCAATGGCTTTTTCTTTAATATTGTCAGTAAACGATTTAGCAATTTTAAAGTTCACATCGGCATCTAGCAATGCTTTTCTGATGTCTTTTAAAGTATTGGCAACATTCAAATCATTAATACGCGCCTGACCTTTAAGGTGTTTAAACGCAGACTCCAATTTTTCACTAAGACTATTAAACATAAATCATCATTAAGGAAGGCAAAGATAAGTCAGGGATATGATAAAATTTTTTCAAGTTCATTTAATACTTAATATGTTGATAATCAATATTTTAAGTAAAAATGATTAAAAATAAACCATTATATTGGGAGTTTATTAACGAATAAAAATTGAAAAATACTTGGAAGCTTGTCTTTAATTATTATTATTGCACCTAACGAAATAATAAAAAAGAGGTTATAGCGTATTTATGAGCAAGAAACAATTATTTACTTTAGAGTTTCCAGTGAGATGTTCACCAGGTATATTATTTGAATTTCTATCAACTGCCTCCGGCTTGCAAGAATGGTTTGCTGATAAAGTAGATGAGTGGGAAAATGTATTTAGTTTTTCTTGGAATGGTGGTGTGCCAGATAAAGCCGAAATCCTTGATCAAGAAGAAGATGAGTTTATTCGTTTTAGATGGTTACACAGTGAAAAGAATGAATACTTTGAATTTAGGATTGAAAAAACAGAAATTTCAAACCAAACTGTATTGATTATCAAAGACTTTGCAGAAAAAAACGAAATTAAAGACCAAAGCCAACTTTGGGAATACCAGATTAAAGACCTTTTTCACAGAATAGGAAGCTAGTGGCAATAACTTGTTCAAAAAATTAGACATACTAATACTCAAGGCTTTTATTGGGCCTTTCTTGGCAGCACTTACTATTGCTACATTTGTGCTGACGATGCAATTTTTTTGGCTATATATTGATGACCTTGTAGGGAAAGGATTGGATGCAATTACCATTTTACAGCTCATTGGACTCGTCTCGGTGAGCACTTTCACAACTGCCTTACCGCTGGCCTTACTTTTTTCTGCAATTATGACTTTTGGAAATTTGGGAGAAAGTTTTGAACTCATAGCCATCAAAGCAGCAGGCATTTCCCTTTTGAGGTTTATGCGTCCATTATTTATTTTTACCCTTTTCCTATCCGCCATTGCTTTTTTATTTGCGAATAATATCATCCCCGCTACCCAATTGAAATTGAATACGTTGAAATATGAAATCATTGTTTCAAAACCAGCCCTCGATATCAAAGAAGGAATATTTTATGATAAAATTGATGGATATGTAATTAAGTTAGGGAAAAAAGAATCAAATGACAGTGTAATAAGGAATATCGTCATCTTTGAAAAAAAATTTAACCTACAAGATAATATGCTAATCGCTTCAGCTGGGGTAATGCGTGTTTCTAAAGATAAAAAGTTTTTAGAATTTATCATGTATGATGGCTGGCGTTACCAAGAGAGGGGAATGAAAAATACCACCAACACCGAATTTACAAGGCTTTATTTTAAAGAATATAAAAAAGTTTTCAACCTAAGTAGTTTTCAAATGATTAAAGGGAACGAAAATATTTATGACCCCAAAATGTTAAGTATTCGGCAACTTACCACTGCCATTGATTCCTTAAAAAACAATGATAGTCTTTTTTATAAAAAAATGAATAGAGAGGTTATGCCCTACTTGAAGTTTATGAAATACAAAGACAGTGCCAATGTTTTTACCGGGCTACCAAACCTTCCTAAGATTTCAAGTTTTAAGGAAATTATATCAGATTCATCCGCTCCAAATATTATTGAATCACTTAGTTATCAATTTACATCAATCCTTAATAATATTCAAAGTATCAAAGAAACCTACAAATCAAATGAAATGTCTGCAGCATATCATGCGATTGAATGGCATCGTAAATTTACCTTATCCTTTGCTTGTATTGTACTTTTTTTAATTGGTGCTCCACTCGGTTCCATCATTCGAAAAGGGGGTCTTGGTACACCGTTGGTTTTAGCTATTGTCTTTTTTGTTTTATTTTTCTTACTTAATAATTTTGGCGAAAAATTTGCAAAATCAGGCGAATGGGCTGTATACAAGGGAATGTGGCTTTCCACTGCAATCTTAATCCCAATTGGGATTTTCTTAATTTACAAAGCATTGCATGACGCACAACTTTTTAACAAAGAATTTTACTATCGACTATTACAGTCATTTAAAGTAACTTTACATAGGTACTTTAAAAAATAATTATATGAAAAATTCAAACCTAAGTCGACGTCTATTTATTTCCAATACGAGTAAAGCAGGATTGGCATTAGCGACGATGCCATTGATTACAAAAATGATGCCTTTACCCACAATAAACAATACGGATTTTCAACAACAACCACTACCCTACACATACAATGCACTTGAGCCCTATATTGATGCATTAACAATGGAAATACATTACAGTAAACATGCTGCAACTTATGCAAAAAATTTAGCGGATGCTTGTGTAGCCGAAAAAGTAGATATATCATCTCATTCCTTACTGGAGGTTTTAAGTACGATATCTAACTATAGCCCTAAAATGCGCAACAACGCTGGAGGTCATTACAATCATGAATTATTTTGGCAAATCATGAAACCCTCCCCTTCTATTGCTCCTACGGGAAATTTAGGAGCTAGTATCAATAAATATTTTGGTTCATTTGCTGGTTTTCAAACACAATTTAGTGAAGCTGCTAAAACAAGATTTGGCAGTGGATGGGCCTGGTTACTCGTGAAAAAAGACGGAGGTTTGGCAATAAGTTCAACGCCAAATCAAGATAACCCATTAATGGATATTGCCGAAGTAAAAGGAACACCTTTGTTAGGATTGGATGTATGGGAACATGCTTATTATTTGAAATACCAAAACAAACGCCCAGATTATATCAATGCATGGTGGAATTTAGTGAATTGGGAATATGTTGAAAAAAGATATGCAGCCTCATTGCTCAATTTATAATTTCTAGAGGTGTATAACGCAAAACAAAATTTAAAAATACAATTTATATTAACGGGGTTATCCGTTATTGTTTTTGTTTTAAAGTTAGTTGCTTTTTTTGTTACCCACTCTTTATCCGTTTTATCAGATACCCTCGAGAGTGTGGTTAATATTGTAGCTACTATTGTAGGTTCCTACAGTATGTATATTGCATCAAAGCCTAAAGATAAAGATCACCCTTATGGACATGGAAAAGCAGAATTTATATCATCCGCTTTTCAAGGTAGTTTAATTATTGGTGTTGGTTGTTTAATTATTTACCAATCCATTAATAGTCTTCTACATCCCAACACTTTACACAACCTAAGCAATGGATTTTGGTTTTTAATTACAATTGCCCTCATTAATATTTTAACTGCCTTGTTTGTAATGCGCATGGGTAAAAAGAACAATTCAATAGCTTTAGTAACCAGTGGGAAACTATTCTTAATTGATTTTTTTACAACTTCGACTGTTGCAATTGGTTTGCTGATTTTAATGATCACTCAAATTCAAAAAGTAGACTCTATTATTGCTATTTTGTTAGGTGGATGGGTACTTTACGATGGCTATAAAATTTTACGTGCATCCATTGCGGGCATGATGGATGAAGCAGATATGGCATTATTGGAAAATGTAATCAATGAAATTAATGAAAACAGAAATGATAGTTGGATAGACTTACATAATTTACGGGTGATAAAATATGGGGTTTTGTTACATATTGACTGTCATTTAACTTTGCCTTGGTATTTGAATGTGCACGAAGCACATTTCGTCATGGATAAATTTACAAATTTGATAAAAAGTAAGTTTGGAGATAGTGTAGAATTTTTTATTCATACGGATGGTTGCATGCCTTTTAGTTGCACTATTTGTAATTTGTCAAATTGCGATAAAAGGCAAGTGCCTATTAAACGAAGGTTGGAGTGGAATATTGAAAATGTATTATCCAATAACAAGCATCAATTGTAATTTCAAAGAAAAATTTAAGTTTATGAATAGTTGGAACCAATATCAAACCGAAAATAAAGATCGGTTTTTAAATGAACTCATACAATTATTACGTATTCCAAGTGTGAGTGCAAAAAGTGAACACAAGGATGATATGATTGCCTGTGCAATAGCAGTTGAAAAATCCTTGCAAGATGCAGGCGCTAGCTTAACAAAGCTATATGAAACCGCAGGTCATCCAATCGTATATGGTGAACGAATAGTTGATCCAAGTTTCCCCACAGTATTGGTTTATGGTCACT
>Ga0209188_1000290_pt1 | contig 53536 bp, 54 predicted proteins | sample C_130625_EF_Meta_FD_187307 | JGI IMG/M metagenome (GOLD analysis project Ga0209188, IMG submission 187307) | Freshwater microbial communities from Lake Croche, Canada to study carbon cycling - C_130625_EF_MetaG (SPAdes) (version 2) | ecosystem: Environmental > Aquatic > Freshwater > Lake...
ATATGGCACAAAATGCACAGAATTCTGCAGCAAAAATGACACAAGCACTTGCCCAAAAAGGAGGTGGTGTTCCCCCTCCACTAGGATATTCAGCTTATTCACCCACACAAAGTGGTGATCAAGGAGGTGCAGGATGGTTGACAAAATCAGTAGGAACTTTAGCACAACAAACGCAAGGTTATTTAAATAATCCTATTGATGACAATACTGTACAATTTTTACAGAATTCTCCTAGTGGTTACCAAATTCATAATAGTTTGCAATCAGGGGGTCGTAAATATAAGAAAAAAGGTAAAAAATCAAAAAGTGCAAAACTATCTCTCTCTTATAAGCAAGCGCAACAACAAGCGCAACAACAAGCGCAACAGCAAGCGCAACAGCAAGCGCAACAGCAAGCGCAACAACAAGCGCAACAGCAAGCGCAACGACAAGCGCAACAACAAGCGCAACAACAAGCGCAACAGCAAGCGCAACGACAAGCGCAACAACAAGCGCAACGACAAGCGCAACAACAAGCGCAAGAGGGTGGTAACCATTGGGGTCACATTCTACACAAAGCCGCATTGCCTGCGGTATTATATGGAATGAAATACGGAGCTAAAAAAACATATTCGCGAAAAAATCGTAAATAAATATTTTTATTTGGCTAAAAAACGACGAATTTGAAAAGCGTATTTTTCACGAAGAAGGTTGTTTTCCATATCATTGTACTTTGAATGCAATTCTTTGTCAATTTCTCTCTTTGCACCAGTATCATCTTGTGGAATAATAATTTTACGTTGCATATATGTTTCTTCTGATTGATAAATATAATGTGCAATAAATGCAATATTTTTTTCCAACGGATATTTATTTTTATGGAAAGAATATGGTAATGTCATTCTTGTACCATCAATAGAAAACATACGTAATGGTTGAAACACTTCATAATAATGGGGTGTCAATACTTGTTTCACTGCACCAGGACGGACAAAAGTTTTTACGTGCTCATTCAAAACGGATTCAGATTTTGTATATGCTTCTACTAATAATTGATTTGTTGGTTCCTTTGTATGATGATTGGTTCCAAAAAGTAACCAATTGAGAGAAACGGAATCAGCAAATGTAAAACGTTGTAACATTGTTTTAACACTACAAGGTTCTTGCATATACAAGTATTCATCAGCATCCAAATAAATAAACCAATCCATTTTCATAGAAGAGGCAATCAGTGCAGCTTTTCTCATCAAAGGTAATTTAGGCGGTATCGATAAATCACAACGTTCTACAAAAACACGTTTATCAAAATTTTGAAAGAGATCCTTGATAGGGACGATTGATTTATGGTCAAAAATATATATACAAGAAAATCCGAGTAAAAGATGATGTGCAGCCCATTCTCGAATACGTCTCTCGTTTCGTGCATTTGTAAATATCATGACTCTTTCTATGGGTTTGTTTCGGTCAATCCGCTTTTCAGTATTTTGTGTATTTCCTAAAAAATATTGTTTCATGTATACTATGAAACAATAATAAATATATGTAAAACAACTGTAAAAAAAGTATAATGATATTTTATGAATAATGATAAACAAGTATTTGATGTTACTGTTCAAAAATGGATTTCCATTGATAATCAAATCAAAACAGTATGGGAAAATTTGAAAGAATTACGAGAAAAAAGAGCACATATATCAGAACAAATGGTTTCTTATATGAAAGACAATAAAAATGCAACTCATACAACAAGCGATGGAAAAATAAAATTCACTCATACTAAAGTATATTCACCATTGACATTTCAATATATTGAACAATCTTTGCGAGAAATTATACATAATGATGATCAGGTGAAAAAAATAATACATCATTTGAAAAACAATCGAAATGAAAAAATAGTTTCTGAAATCAAACGCATCAGTTAGAATAGAGACGTATAATTTTGAAAATATAAATATATAATATATACATTATGGAAATAAGTGGAACGTGTTATATTGCACCAGAAGATATGGTTTATTATAAAGATACCAAACATAATAAAATAATGAGTTGCGGGTTTGAAGTATCTTCTCTCTTGATGAAAAAGGGATTACCTCTGTTTCCTCTACAACAGACAAGTAAGAGAGAAGATAAACCTACTTCTCTCTTTGAAAATTTAGCGGTTCCCGCCGGTCTTCTTTTTCACAAACATAAACCTCAACAAGAATCCTTTTTGTATAATGAAAACGACGATGAAGAAGAAAAACCGGTTATAGGAGAAGATATATACAATAAATTATTACAACGAATGGAACTCAATCATACAAAAAAATCAAAAAGAGCAAAACTACATGGTAGTAGAAAAACAAAAAAACGAGATTTACACTAGACTTTATTCCAAGAATTATAATTAAAAGGTGATACCAAAATATCATTCAATCTCTCTTTCCAATAATCCACACGTTTGTCCATCCAAATATCCTTTTCTGTTACAGGATACGGACTAGTCGTTTCCATTAGTTCTTGTTCCTCTTTTGTCATAGGTGGCTTTTTACCATAACAATTCACACCAAATTTAATAGCTGGATTGGCTATATATCCTCCATTTACACCAGGTCGCCCACAATCGTGTTCGTGTCCTGGAATGGTTTGTAGTGTGTCGTATGTCTTTTTCTGTGTAGGAAACAATGCAATTTGATCTTCTGACCATCCATAATTACACCATTCTGCACCTTTGTTATAAGCTTGTTCCATTTCAGAATAGGTCGCTAAACGTGCATCATAAGCGCTACATAAACTTTTAGCATCGGCGTAATTATAATAATTACCAGGGATATTAAAGACTTGCGTTTCATCTGATGATGGCGGTGATGCAACAGGAGGGGATGGGGTGGGTGAAGGTTCTTTATTGACATATACATCCACTTCGGGTGTAGAAGTAAAAATATTTTTCAAAGAGGCACTGATATCATAACCGTACATATATTTCCATCCTTTGACAAAAAATAAAACAAAACAAATCAAAAGAATAACAACAATAAATATCGTTGTTGAAAAAGAAGATTCAGAAGAGACCGGAGTAGAATTTGTAAAAGATGAAACGAGAGACGACGATGACTCATCCGAAGAAGTAGATGTTTTTCCTAAATACATAAATACAACAATATAAGCAACGACAACGAGTCCAATAATTATAAGAACGATTGGATTTATCTTGCTTATTACATATTGATTTATATTATCATACATGGAATCATTTGGTGGTGGTGATACTTTGTTATCCATATATATATATTAAAGCTTTGTTTTTTTTCTATAGAAGAAACAATAGGCTTTTGATGTCACAATCTGTTCTTGTGTTACTTGTGTCACATTTGTATCATTGAAATGATACCAGTTCCCATTTGCATTCTTTACAAAAGCAGTATAGTGTCCACCATATGTTGTTCCAGAATGATTACAAACACCATATAAATCATATATATAGGACTCTTTTTTATATCCTATAACATAGCTCGATAAATTCATATCTGTCAAAGGAAAATCTACGAGTATTTGATTTTTGTTATAAATATTGTTTGCATTGTTGCGTTTTAAATCCATTACCAAAATAGTCGGTAAACTCCAAAATGATATCTTTTTATGAACGTTTTCCTTTTGTTTAGTTGTATCGTTGTACCAAGCATTTTCATCTCTTAAGATTTCTCCTTGTACATATAAATCAAAACAATCCTTTAATGTGGGAGATTTATTGTTTGTTGGAATAGATAAATTAATCATTAAAAAAGGTTCAGGGTTTCTTGACAAGACTGTATTGTTAGATCCGAGAGAAACAATTTCAGATATATGAATTCCAAAAAAAAGATTCCAAATCTCTGAATATTCTTTTGTATACATTTTTTGTATAGTAGTGAAACATTGTATGGCTATTTTATCGGTTTCATTTTCAGGAGACCCTTGCACTTTCATTGTTACTTCTCTCGATATCGCATTGTGAAAACAATCAATGATAAAGAGGAAAAATTCTGGCAAGTCGTTTTGCGAATATCCTGTAAAGAGTTCCATTTTTTTAATTTGTGCTATTTTTTGTATTGTCTTGACAAATTTAGAAGGGGATATGGTCGTATTTTCCTTCCACATTAATTGTCTTAATTGATCCCATTCATAAAGTAAAACAGAATCATATTTGTTTTTTAATTTTTTTAAAAAATCAGGTTTGTTTAATAAATCATTCAATTCATATGTATGTGAAAGTACTTGCATACACGAATTGATAAAACAAGTATTTCCTAAATTAGCGAGACCTGTTAATCCTTTATTTGCATATTGTGTATTCATTCTTTATATATCCTTATTGAATTTCTTTTATATTACTTGAAATATAAATTATTTATAGTAATGCATTTTCCTTTATTTTACAAAAAAAAAAAGAATTTAGATAGTATATTCTTACTATAGAATGGCTACCCATCGTTTTCAAATGAGTGAGGATGAGCGGTTTTTGTTTGATTTTTATTCACAGATTTATACGGATACTATTGATCGTATTGATCATTTGTATGATTATGCTAATTTTGTGCGAGATATATTAGACAATATAAGCAGAGTGGATAGAATACCGAGAAACAGATATAATAGACAATATGGGATAGAACCTACTTCCACAAATATGAATAGAAGTAGACGTGTTGAACCTAGTTTTACAAATATGAATAGAAGTAGACGTGTTGAACCTAGTTTCACGAATGCGAATACGAATACGAATGCGAATGCGAATGCGAATACGAATACAAATGTGAATACGAATGCAAATACGAATGCGAATGCAAATACGAATACAAATACGAATACAAATACGAATACGAATGCGAATACGAATGCGAATACGAATACAAACAATCGTAATATAAATTCTATATTTGAAGAATTTTACAATACGGTTACGATTCGACCTTCTAGAGAAGTGATAGAAACAGCAACGCGACGAATACGTTTTGATGATATTGAAACCCCATTGAACATATCGTGTCCTATTTCATTAGAACGATTTGAAAACAATAGCGAGGTACTAGAATTGTTGCCTTGTCATCATTTGTTTCAACCTACTTCTATTATGTCATGGTTTGAGAGAAATGTTCGTTGCCCTGTTTGTAGATGTGATATACGTAATTATGTTCCAACTAGTACAAATGCTAGTCCTGAACCGGTGATCCGTGAAAATCTTACCAACGATGTACAATATTTATCACAGATTACAGAACAACTTATACAACAATTGTTTCCTAATAATGATCAAAATTTAGTAACACAATATATGGAAGGTACATTTAGTTTGGATTCATCCATGAATAGAATGCAAATAGACCCATCAGGGGGATTTTTATTTTTTTCAAGAACGTACCCTTGAAATTGCGTAAATGTAAAACACAAAAAATACCTCTATTGTCTATGTTGACACGAAGCAAAAAAAAATTGAAACAAAAAAAAGGTTATATGCTATATAAAACAAACAATATGAACTACCCCATTCTAGATAACGAATCAATTCCTGAAGAAGAAGAAAATGAAAATATAAATGTATATGTCTATGACGAAGATTATCTCAGTCAATTGTATTCTACTTTTGAATCTGAAATTATATTTGTTACGAGTAGTTGCACCTATGTATTTCGTGCAACAAGTATATATTTTGTATGGATTTTCTTGCATTATGCAGCAGTTCATTTATACGCACATTGGTGTGTTCCTATAGGATGGATAGGATTTCTTACGTCTCCCTTATTGGTAGCCAGTCCTCAATGCAAAGCACTAAGATGGGCTATTTATAATGGTGGAAATTCCATTGATGTAATGTGGATCGCATTTGGTTTATGGATTGTTTCCAAGTTACACATACCTAATTACAAGTAAATATAATAGTAAAAAAATAAAAATGTTATACAAATATGTTATACACAGTACTTATTTTTTTGGAAAGAATAGTGTAATACTTTGTGTATCTTCTTTCTGATTGTCTGTGTCTCGTAAAAACTCGTCGAATAACAAGGCTTTGACTTCCTTGTTCTTCAATGCCTCTATTTTATCTGCTGCCTTGTTAGCATCAGATTCTCCTTTTTTTATCATTTCAACCTCTTTTCTGAATTTTACAATTTTGGATCGTTTTCCTTGCAATTCCCATAATTTTTCTAGGACCAAAGCCATTAATTGTTGCACAGGTTTCATAATTTGATTGCTTATATAAAACGAATAATCTATTTTAAGACCCTTTTCTATTACAAAGGCAGGAGTTTCAATACGTTCACCTTGCAGCGCTTTTTTGTCTTTGTTATAAATATAAACATACGGAATACGGTCACCAGGATTTGGTTTGTTACCAGGGTCTCTTTCTGTCATTCTGTCTGCGAGTACTTTGTGTGAAATTTGTTTTGGATTCTTGTATCCAGAACGCAATGACTTGCTTATGATAAGTTTATCCATTGTATATTTTTCTTTCACCATATTTTTCAAAGAGGTTTGTAAAAAGGTGGTTGCTTTTTCTATATTTTGTTCTTTCATCAATATATCAATAATACCACCATAAATATCCTTTACAATAGGTGCATTATCTCGTCTTTTCAATACAATACCCATCTCTTTTCGTTTGCATTTGTTTGGGTCTGTTTCATACAACATTCCTACATATCGTTTTTTGGATAATAGACAAAACGGCATAAATGTTTTTTCATATTCCAAATCGTGTGGACCTTTGAGAAATGTCGATGCCAAGTGTCCTGCCTCTTGTGCCAATTCAATTGTAATTTCCAATGCCTTTTTCCCTTTAATTCGCTCTCCTTCAGGTGTTGATAAATTAAAAGTAAAGAATACCGAATCTGTATTATGTACAATCAAATTACCAATACCCGCTGAAAAATGATGATTCGATGTTGTCAAATCATATACATATCCTTTGTAATCAATTTCTTGTATTATTTTGACTCGTTCATCATCTTCATCAAAACTAGAACGCTTTTGTACAATAATTTTACCCCCTTTTTCACTGATTTCAAATAAATGACCCATTTCAGATAAAGAATAACAATATTCAGCTGCATCTTTATGATTGTAAAAAGAACGAATCAAATAATTATATTTTGCGGGAAGCAAATTATATTCATCAAACAAAGTTTTTTTTTGGGTTACTCTCTCTTCTCCTGTTGGTAAAGGAGAGTGCAATAATGGATCTCCAATTTTTATATCACGTGGAGAAATCTCTTTTCCATTTTTGTCCAATAGCGAATGATCATCCGTCACATCTACCAATCCTATTTTCGTGAATATACGAAACATCTTTTTATGAGGTGCCAATATATGACGAATAATTCGTTTTAATGAAGTCCAACCATCTTCCGTCCACGTTTCAATCCCTTCCAATTCGCAAAATTCCTTGTCCTGTTTTCCTTCTTCTTTACAAAGGAACCAACGATTGTAACCATATTTTTCTGCCAATTCTTCCATTGTGACAAATTTAATTTTTCCGTTTGTTCTGATACACGTTGGTGTATAAGACGCCACACTGTCACCGTATATATATTCTGCTTTTGTTAATACTGGTCCATATTTTTCTGTTTGACATATCCGATTCGCATAGCATTCTTCCACAATACGTTTTGCATAAGTCAACAGAAGTCTACCTGTTGCCGTAGTCGCCGCAGCGCAATCTTTTTCATAAAAGGAACTCGTCTTGGCACCACATTGTCCATACAATGAATTGGCTGTTAGTTTGTAACCAATTTGCCTCTTATCGAGTACATTTTTCATAAATTCATCCTTTTCTTGAGGAATCAATTTACGTGTCGTCTTACGTGCAATAAGTAATTCTTCTAAAATGGATGGCATAATGGCACGAACACCATTGATTGGTTGAACAAAACGGCATATTTTGTATCCACATTTTATCTTTTCTGCTGCAGCTTTTTCGGATTTTCTTACGTATTTGAATGTGTCATATGTAATATCAACGTATTTATGACCAGGTAAATTGTCGTAAATAAATTGTCCTTCTTCATTCTTTTCGCTTCCGTCATTCTTTTCGCTTCCGTCATTCTTTTCACCCGTCTCTTCTACAAGTGTTCCTTTTAAATCGTATTCCTTTGTCCATACTTTACTATCGTGACTAATATTCTCACTCATCATTGAGGACGGATAAAGTGATGCATAATCTACACACGCGACAGGATTATCTAAATACAAATCACATTTAGGATCCAAAACAATAGCACCTTCGTAACCGTCTTGATCATCCGATTTTTCCATAACGGGTAATAATACACCCTTTTCCCTGCATTTTTTTGCGACATAGCTAGTTAATTTGATACCTTGTCCACGAAGAATCAAGAAGGAAATAGGAACACTACAAATATTTGCCATCTCAGATAAACCGGTCCATACATCTACCTTATTCAATAAATAATGAACAAGATTGCAATCCTGAATACAGTATTTCGCAATGACAGCACGATCTTCGGCTGTTCCATTGGTCATTCGGAAAATGTCTTGTGGTGTTACATCGTCTTTTGCTAAACACCATCGCAGCTTCTTCGTAGCATCATTTACAATGATTCCTTCTATGCAAAATATTTTTGCTTCTTTGTTTACAGAAAGGACTTTGTATTTGGCACCATTGTTGTAATAATCAATAGAATGTCCAATTTCTTCGAAATGAATATAGCTATCGACCAAAAGACCAGTTAGATTCGTTGTTTCAATGGTAGTTATATTTGCCTCGTTTGTATGCAATTTAACAAAATCACCAATGAAATGACCTGCAACAAAGTCTAATTTGTACGAAGATAAATTTTCTTCACGTCGAAAGAAATTATACAAATCGATTTGAATACGTCCTGGCATTTTAATATATTTGAGGTCATGTTGTCCACTGGCGATTTGGATACTAGTTTGTTCAATGGAATATTGATTAGTAACAGGGTCACGAAAACCACACAATTCATCTTTGTTTTTAGAAAGTTGCAAGAATTCTTCTACACAATCATTTTCTTCTGCGCGTCGAAAGAGGAATTCATAATCAAAGCCAAATATATTGTAACCGATTACAATATCAGGATTTTCACGTTGCATCATTTCTTTCCAACCGACGAGGAGATTTTTTTCTGATTCGTATGTTTCAATTTCAGTATCTTTGACATTGGAACATGTATTGAGAACCACACAATGATGTTTGTAAGGTTCTTTTTCACCTAGACGCATAAATGTAGAACCTATAAACGTTACCTTGTCGCCTTCTAGGGAAGGAAAGAATTGTTGAAGAGAGACATTGATTTCGGTGATTTTACTAGAACGATCGAGTTTATCGAGGATACAATCAACTATTGTTTTCGAGGAAGACGGTTTATGTCGCGATACATTTGCTTCTGTTTCATCCTCCTCTTCTTCTATTGCTTCGCCTTTTTTTTGAAACATTGATTCAATAGTCAATTGATTCCATATTTCTTTTGGAATGTCGGCTCCTTTGACTGGTATAAGCAACCATTTATCGATTCTTTGTTTTAAATGGTCAATTGTGGGCATTTTTTTAGGATAAACCCGATCCACTTTATTACCAAGAGAATCAGAATAACCAAAAGCGTTCATAATGATTTGTTTGAGTGTATTTTGAACGTATTCAATAGTAAGTACGGATGAATCAAAGAAGTCGATAATATTAGTGGCTAGTTTTTTGTATGATTTTATGGGTACAGGGAAATCACCGTGACTGCTACTGGCTTCAATATCAAAACTGCAAATTTTTAAAGGAACTATTGTTTCTTTGGATGGTAAAGGTATAATATCGGTAAAGGCAATAGAATATTCCAATTCACAAGTGGTTTTTTTGTCGTATTTCACAAGTATTATTTTGTTTTTGGGTACAGAGACCCAACCAGATGGACTAATATTTTGAATATGAAAGAAACGCAAGAGTGGGGGTATATTCGCTTCATACAACTGTATATGCGTATTTGCATAATAGAATCCATCGGGTAACAATTTACGCCGTTCGGTGTTTTTGTCATAGGAAGAATACCATAAATTTTTTACTTTGTTAAAGCATTGCACATTATTAAACGCAAGATAGACGAATGTATGATTTTTTCCTCCATCGAAACCATATAATTTTTTTCGTTGTATTAATTCACATTCTACAATTGATTTTTCATAATAAGCGCCTACTTTTTTTCGTAAAAATGACAAGAAACCACGTTTGGTATATTCTGTCCAATTATCTTCTACTTTGAGATAGAAGAAGGGTTTGAATTCATTAACGAGAACAGAACACGAATTTCCGAGTTCATCCATACCAAACATTTGTATAATAAAGTGATTGGCATCACGGCGCTGTCCATTTGATTCTTCACTGCTCAAATCAGTTGATTCATTGAAAATATGAAAATCATAAAGACGGATTTCTTTTGTCATTGTTGTTTTAGTTGTTTTCTTTTTACATTCCTTTTTTTGAATCAATTTTATTGATATGTATTCAGCAACCAGCGTTTTGTTTCGAATAGCCTATAACCGCACAAGCGATGCGTTTTCCTGCGTTGCCTGTTTTCAGGCTCATTTCATCGCCTCCTTGTCCGCAATCGTCCGTGTCTGCGTGTATAATAAGACCTCGTCCAATAATATTGCATTTTACACCACGTAGTTGAATAATGTCATCGACAAATGAATAATGTGCTTCACCGTTGGTATTGCTAATAAGATTGCCCAAATCCCCAACATGTCTTTCTTTCGCACCGGGACATCCGTGTTTTTTTCCATATGGATTGAAATGAGCACACATACTTTCGCATCCATCCGTGAGATCTCCTGATTCGTGGATATGAAATCCGTGCAAGCTATTTTTCTTGAGACCTTTGATAGAAACATCAATGCGCACCGATTTTGTTTTGATATCTTCTGTAAAATACACTGTACCTTTTATTTTCTTTTCATTGAATACAGCCACTGCTTGAAAGGGTTTTTTACTTGCCATATCTTTTATATATCCTTTTCTAAAAATAAATTGTTTGAAACGAACGATCGATGAGGCTTTATATTCTTTTTATAAACATTTACAAAGTAATTTAAAGAGACCCACGCATACACCCTTTGAAAATAAAAAATTGAAATGCTTTTTTATACTATTTATAAAGAAGTATCAAACAATAATGGGTTCTATTTCATCAAAAGTTAAAGCTTCTCATTTGTCAAAAGACAAAAAAAATGCAATTGTCAAGCATTCCGAGCAAAAAATAAAACAAATCAAACAAGATTTGTCGCAATTTCAGCAAACTATAATGCATAAGACAAACAATGGTGGAACAAAGGAGGAAATCAAACGAATGCTTTTCGTTACCGAAAAAGCTAAAACCCAAGTGGAACGCGAGGATAAACCCTTTACCAAGAACGACTGGATTGCTATTCTTGTTGCTGTAGGCGAGATTGAACTCAAGGATATGGAAACCGCAGAAAAGTTATATACTGTTCCTGTGCTAATGACAAAGATTCGCTGTTCTGTTTATGACGTAAATCGATACGTACCAATCAAAACGGATGGTTCTAAACCAATTATAAATTCATATTGTGTAAATAACAATCGTATTACCAATGAAGAAAAGAAAAACATTTATATGTAACCAAATAATTAAAATTTATTATTTTTTCTTTGCCGACGCGTTCTCCGTCTCTTTGAACCACGTTTTTTTATTGTGCGTCTTTTTCCTCCCATTTTCATTCCTCCCATTTTCATTCCTCCCATTTTCTCAGGTAAATTTTCTCCCGTTTTCACTTCTCTCGTTTCCTCTCCTCCCGTTTCCTCTCCTCCCGTTTTCACTCCTCCCGTTTCATCTCCTTCATTACCACCCATCCATTTATGTTTTTCTCTCTTTATATGCAAAGACGTACGAATCCAATTTGCCAAATCTTTTCCTTCACGTCCTCCATTGTATTCCTCTATATGAGAACCACGAATAAATCGAAACGTAGGAAATCCTCGTGGTTGACTACCAATACTCTGCAAACGAGAAAACAAATTCTGATTAATCTGTGCTATCATAACAGAATGATGTCTTTTTCTCTCTTGATCGGAAAGGTGATCAGATATATGCGCCCATCCCTTTTTGGCACGTTCACAAGGACCACAACCATCCATATAGAGAAATAAAAACGCAGGCTTTTTATTTGCAATATGTTTCTTAAAAACTGCTAGATTTTTACTACTTGCATCCATTATAGGGGGTAAAAAAATCATAATTGGTATTCTATTATACTATACGAAAAAAAGTTATTTGTATATATAAAAGACATATGTTTCTCTCTATCTTATTTATTTTCATTTTTTTAGCAGGACTATACTATTATGCATATTATAATCACCCTGATATAATACAAGAAGGAATGAGTAATCCTTATGAAAAAAGATGTCCAAATATTTTAATTCAAAAAGGAAGTCAACTTTTTTTATATAATTCACACATTGCCAAAATACCAGGCGTAAATCCTATTCAATTCAGTAATTTAGAAGATTATATTGAATTTACAGATTGGCAACGCAGCCAAGGTATTCGATGTCCTATACTTTTTTTACAGCATTCTTATGATGCGCAAGGCAATTCTGTTTACAAAGTACGTCCTGGTCCTACTGATTTAAAAGGTGGGTTGCCTCCGTTTTCTAATTCTTGTCCTTCCAATAATCAACCAGAAGGTAGTCCTTCTACAAGTTTACTACAGGATGCAAATAAATATGATACCATTATTAATGAAAAAGGTACAAAACCAGCATCAGGAGAGAAAGAAGAAAATTTATTACAAAATATGAGTGCCAATCCTATGGACGACAATTGGGGAGGTGTTGATTATACGCAATCTCTCGTTGATAGAGGAGATTATGCAGGTGATGAAGTTAGTATTTTTATTCCTTAGTATCATAATATAAATATTGCTAAAATAGTTATATTATTATTAGTCGACTACGTAACTCCATCAATATATTTCATTAGCGTATCCAAACCAGTTCTTGCATTTGAGAATATATTCAATCGTGCAATGAGAGAACTAGCAGAAGTATCATTGATTGCATTGGCATCCATACTCATAATAGTTTGTAGTGTCAACATACTTATATAGTCATCCAATTGAATTATTACATTTTCATAATCACTTCTGTATTTTGGAACATTCATTTGATCCTTTAGTTGAGAGAAAGCAACATTTATTTTACTCCCATAATTGGCAGCACCTGAAGCAATATTTTGCGTTGTGGTTGATGTAGCAGTTGATGTAGCAGTTGATGTTGTTGGCATCGTTGTGCTAATTGTAGAATCTATAGGATTCGTCAAACCTTCTATAATACGTCCATTCAACATCAAGGATCTTGCAATAATATATACAAAAAAACCAAGAAAGAGAACAATTCCTACAATGGTAAAAACCTCGTTATTCATGTATATTATATTATACTTCTATATTTTCCTCTTCTTTTTTAACGTCGATAAGCAAAAAAGCAATTACATTGTCTAAAACTGTTTTACTTATTTTACGCGTTTGCCCTTTACTTGTTACATAAGACAAATTGGATAAACATGATGGATTTGAACGTATCGAGAGAATCAACTGTTCCAATGTTTTGTATTTTTCCATAATAGCAGATGCTGTTGTAGAATGTATACCCGGTATTTGACACAACATTATTTCTCCAATATTATATTGTGTTATGTTTTCACTCTTTACCTTTTTGGTAAAGGATGAATAAGATGTCATCTCCTTGTCTTCTTTCATAGAGAGATAAAAAGGTATTTTCCCTTCCTTTTCTCCCTTTGCTATTTTATAAACACTATGACAAAGAAAAAAAGCAGTTTCTTCTACATTGATTGTCCTGAAAACAGAAAACCCTTTGTAATGCAAGAGAGAAACAATAGCCGAATAAATGGTTGTTTTGTCAATCGATTTATATTTCCAATCATTTATATTACCCTCAATAATATAGATTATATTGTGATTGGGAAGCGGATATGCATTCAATCGATGTGATTGTTCTTCATATCGTCCATCCTTTATACTTGAATATAAATCCGCAATTGTCTTTCGCTCAACTATCCATTGTTCCCTTTCAGAGGTAGAGAGAACAACATCGCCAATATCCAATACTTCCGTTTTTACAACAATATCTTGAAATCGTGGATTTACACCACTGGAAACATATTTTTCACATAAAGTAATTAATTCTTTCTCTCGAATATCTATGTTTAACAACATTTTAATATATCTTCTTTGGTCTTTAGATTGTTTTTATATATAATCATTTTTACAATATATAATCATTTTTACAATATTATATCAATATAATGACAAACTATTTTGTAAAATTAAATGGAATATATGACATCATATCAGCCTTTTTACTGTTATTTCGAACCGAATTATCACCTCATATACTTTTATTATACCATAAAAAGGAGTGGGACGATGTTTCCATACGTTTTTTAGCTTATTGGATATTTACATATGGAATGATACGAATTATAGAACCCAAAGGTTCAATGTTAATACGTTTATCTTATTGTATAGAAGCATTGTTTGTCGCAAACGAGGCTTTTGTAAAACATACAATGAAGCAGATGAATGCATTCTTTGTTATTATAACATCTCTCTTTTTGGCGGTGTTTGTATAATGTCTTTACAAGGACATCTCAATTGTACTCGTATCTTTTTCTTCAACTTTTCTTCGTTTTCAAACAAATATATTTGAAATGTATAGGAACCATAATTGTTTAAATCATCGTGAATGACAATACGGGATACCATTTTCATTTCGGGCAAGAATACTGCATATTCAAAGAGTGAATCATTTCGCGCATATTTATCAAATACATAACCTGTATACATCTGTTCCATTACGTATGGATGTTCTGTGCAGAAAGCAAGCATTGCACAATCATTTTGTACGCGACGTATTGACCGCATAATGGTATTTATATATTCCAAATTGTCTGTCCATTTTTTGTAAAAAGTAGTCATTGATTCTGTTATATCAATCAATCCCAGATTTTGTTGCAATTGAATGATGTTTAATAAATCGACTAATCTACGAATTGGTGAAGTAATATGTATATATGCTTCCATATTCAAAATGTCGTGCTTTACAGAAATAGACTCGTTTATTTTTTCTAAATTAATGTATTCTGCAGCATTGCTATTCCATACATTAAGAAATTGTGAGACATCTTCTGGTACTGATTCTGGAATAATAGTATCCTTTTTCAATAAAACAGAACGGAAAATACCATTGTTGTACGTTTTCATTCTTTGTGCCGTTTTATGATTCATCAAAATCATCAAATAAGCCACCACATCGTGACTATCTTTCATCTGACGTAAGTAATGATTCTCTTTTGATAAAGATACAACTGTCTTCAATAAGTATTGGTATTCTGGGTCGGCAAGTAACTTGGATTCTTCATATCTATAATTACATCGTACCTTGATGACAACATTTTTATAATTGATTGTTTTTATTTCCATTGTATCTGAATCAATATCTATATCCATCGCCAACGCAAATCGTTTGTTTCCCGCTTGTAAACTACATAAACCTTCAGATAACATACATGGTAACATGGGACGTTTTCTATCTGGTAAATAAATTGTAGCAATACGTTGAGAGAAAGATTCCCATAAATGCAACGTTTCTAGCCAAATAGAAACATTTGATATATAAATACTTATTTGTATCAATGAATCGTGAGAACGTATACTAAATCCGTCATCGAAATCCACACTGTCTTCTGGGTCAATTGTAAATACTGACCATTCGGTTCTATTTTCCATTGTATGATATTTATTTTCAATCGTCTCTATATAAGCTTCGTGCGATGCCTTTTGCAGCGCTTTGGATGTAGCCTTTATAAAAGATTGGATAGACGTATTTAAATTTTTACAATATAATTGATATTCATAATAAGAAGATAAACTATCATTGGGACCAATATTTTGGTTAATAATACCGTGTGGAGGTTTCTTGTCCCAATGATGGAAATCAAAAGTAATATAACGATTTTCCATTGTTTTTGAAAACCCCATGTACTTTATTTCAAAAGGTATCAAGAAACACGGAATACGAATATCGTCAGGGATACATTTATACAATAGACGATTTTTTATATCGCGACCAAAAGTTCGATTGTTTTTGAGTATCAAAATTCCTGGTATATTTACAGAATCGCGAATCGGAGATTTTATAATTTTCAGATTCTCCAGAGAATCTGATACAGTAAATACATCATTTGAAAAGAGTTCATGATCCAATGGTATAAAAGGCAATGATACTTCTTTAAATGTATCGAATTCATAATATGTCCACGAGGTATAATTTCGATCATGTATAATCACTGTGTAATTCATAATGTTTGTCTTATTTATAACTGTATTTTTTATTCATTTTTATTTTCATTTTTATTTTCATTCCTTTATTTTATTCTCTTCTTTTATTTTATTCCTTTACTGTCTCTTCTTTTACAATTTGTGTTATATTTCGTTTTATATTTTGATGTTGTAAAATATACATTCCTATATGAGGAATAATTGATATTGTATTCATAAATGTTCGGTATCGAAAGCACGAAATAGAACTGTCCTTTGAAAAGGATATGCTATACCACCAATAGGCAGGAATAAACAAGGTTTGCCCTTTTCGAACAGTGATTTCCAAACATTTTATTTTGTCTATATCTGATTTATATATTTCTTGTGGTGCCCATATATTTACAAGTGATGTATATTCAAAATTATCATAATCATACAATGTATGCAAATATCGTGCACAAGTAGGAGGTGCCATTTTAATTTGTATTTCACCTTCTGTTACTACATAAAAATTTCTGTAATTGAGTTCATAACGGAATGGTGTTTTTACTCCTTCTGAACCTAAAAGAATATCATAGAAACAATTGGATACAAAATAGGGACGTAAAAATGCATCATTATATTGAAATTGTTTAATGACTCCTGTTTCGAGTAAAAAATCGTGATTATTTTCAGAATAATATCGCGACTCTTTATCTTCTTGAAACAATTGATTGGCACGTTTTAATGGGAAAGGAACATATAATTCGGATGTATCACTCTTATTGTCGAGTGTATTTCTTATTTTAACATCAAATGCATAAAATTGTTGTGAAATAGTTGTTTTGTTGGTTTTTTCTATTATATTTTCATTGGGAAAATCAAACAAAACAGGTTGTCTTAAATCACATATTTCTTCCATTTTATCCTTGGAAGGTTCATCGATTTCAAAAATTTCTAAATCATTACTCGTTTTTAAATGATAATAAATATGCAGATACAAAAACAATATGATACAAAATATAAATATTCCTATAAGCAATTCAAACATATGATTATAAAAAAAAAAGATTGTTCTTTTTATATTTAAACGTGTTTTCTCGTTATAAAGAATGGTTTATTCTATCTTGGGAGCAAGAAAGAATGTAATATGACTATTTGCTTGTAATGGATATTTTATTTTCATAGGGTGTCCTTCACTAATTGAAAATTGTATTTCTTCTGACAATTTTGTAGTCAAACAAATTTTTTGTAAAAAGCCTAAATGAAAATTACCTGCGATATCCTCTCCTTCAACAACACTGCATTCAGTAATATCTTCCAATGGAATCATCACTTTCATTTCTCCTGATATACCACTGCTTAATAAATCAATTCGCTCTTCATTACATCTAAATTCCAAACTTTCACCAAACAACCCCATTTTAGTAATAATTTCATTGATTTTTTTCGCCGGTAAAGAAAATTCAACATCATATTCTCTTTGTGGAATTTCTAGATAATTATAATCATCTTCCATCAATGGAATTTTATAAAAACGACTGAATTCTCTCTTGGAAATATCCTTGTTTTTATTAGATTCTTCTTCAGCAATCAAATCTACAAATAAATGGTCTGGTGATTCTTCGTAATAAATTACAAATGTATGTGCATCATTAGCAGAAGACAATATTGAAAACAGAGTCGGTGTATGGATACAAATACGTTTTGCGTCTGAACTATTTACCTCGTATGTTGAAAACCATTCTTTTTTAATAGAAATATCAAACAAACAAACATGAGAACGATCCATACCTTGGATGTACAATTCATCATCTTTAAAATGAAGATTCAGAATACCAGTTGTTCCCTTTAATAATTCAAAAATAGCCACAAATAATTGCTTCTTTTCTTTATCTTCCAAAATACATTTCATTCTTATTGTTTATTTTATTTAAAATGATATTAATAAAATCAATTTTTTTACATATATTGAATACCCTTTTCTGTTACATTCAATGATAATGAAATATATGGTTCATCTGAAGGAATATCCCAACTAACTTCTCCTTCATTCCATAGAATAGGTATATTATTCATATGTCTTTTACTATTAACACTTTTTACCCATCTTGTTGTTAACGTGTAAACACTATTGATCATAATAAAATAAAATAGAATATGCATTTCTTATTCTATTTTATAGGCAGTTCTTTAAGTCCTCTTTATAGGACAATTGTCTTGCTCTCTCTCTCTCGAGTCGGTCTTCACACAGCCCCATCGCCTGTCCTAGCATCTTCTTCAGGAATTAAATTTTCAACAGTAACAACGGTTCTTTGATAATCAACAAAAACAACAATAATAGCAAGAGCAACAACAATAACAATAACAATAACAACATCACCATACATTTCTTAATCTATTTCATAGATAGTTCTTTAAGTCCCCTTTATAGTATTTATTTCAACGGTAAGATTTTTTCATCGATGTTTGTATCGATTGATATTTTACGCTTGCTGCCTTTTTGCGTCGGTACTTCTTTCTCCTTTGCTTCCTCTTCTTTTATTCTATTTATTTCGTCTTTTACCTCATCTTCTTCCTTTATTCTATTTTTTTCGTCTTTTACTTCATCCTCTTCTTTCTCTCCCACTCCTTCTTCATTAACAATTGTTTCTTGTTGTTTTTTAAATAGATCTTCATGTCTCGCAATTATTTCGCTTTGCTTTGCAAACATATCCTCCATATGTAACTTTATATCAACGATATGTGTATCCAATAAAATATTTTGCGATATATTGTTTTCTTTTATATGCTTGTAAATTTCTTCTATTTTCGATTCTACTTTATCCAAACGCAGAACAATACTTTTGAATACGGCTTCATCCACAATCTTGATATTTTCATTGAGAGAAGAAACATTTTCTTCTGTTCTTTGAATACCTATTTGCTCCAAAGGTGGTAAAGCATTGATAAAATTTTCAACGCGACCCAAACGAATGGTTGTCAATGCGATAGCATCTGACACTGATAATTTGGGATATGTTTTTGGTTCCGCAACAGGTTGCTGCATACCTCTTTCTACATTTCTTGTATTTCTTGTAGGTTCTCTCTGACGAGAAGAAGCCTGTTGTTGCGCATTGTTGGTTTGAAAACCCGCGCTAGGCGCATTGGTTCTTCTGTTAATAGCAGCAGCAATTGCTCTACTTCCACTCATAATAGTATTCTATTCGAAAAGAAAACATATGCTACAACGCGCTAAAGGAATATTTATGTTTCTCGTTTTATTTATTTCTTCCTATAGAACATATGGAAAGTTTGGATGAAACAACTAAAAAAATATCATCAAAAATCGGTTTTTTTAAACATGTTTTTAATTTTGAGGAAGATTCTAAAACGGACATATTGAATATTATCCAATATGCTATATTGTCAATTATTCCCATTGTTATTTTGAACAAACTTAGCCAAAAATATGTTCCTGAAGCCGATGAAGAAAAGGGAAGCTTTGAAATTTTAGCAGAAATCATTATTCAAGTTTTGGTCATATTTTTGGGTATTTTATTGATTCATCGTATTATTACATATGTTCCTACGTATAGTGGCGTCAAGTATCCTGATTTCAGTGTTATTACTATTATATTGGCAGTTCTACTGATTACAATGAGTCTTCAAACAAAATTGGGAGAAAAAGTCAGCCTTTTATGTGATCGTATAGGTGAATTATGGAATGGTACTTCTTATTTAACTGATGATAAAAAGAAAAAGAAGACTTCTTCCGGGCAAGGAAATGTTCGTATAAGTCAACCTATTTCTGGGCAACAACCATCTACTATGATGACACCTAATAGTGCCATTACACAATCTTTATACACAGATTCTACCCCTATTAATCAATTACCTGTGCAGCAGCAACAGCAACAGCAACAGCAGCCTACCATTTCTCCTCCCAATTACAACGAATCTTTCCAAAATCAAGGGGAACTAGCAGGTCCTGTTGCCGCTAATGAATTTGGTGGTGGATTCGGATCCGCATTCGGAGGAGGATTTTAGTAACAATACTACGAAGAATGATAACAATAGAATATAATAAAAATATTATGTTCTATTTAGTATAATATATGCATTTATAATATTTTATATTATAGACCTCTTCTATTATTGCATATTCGAATCCAGATAATTATGAATAAGTTTTTTATATAATTGTCTATATACATTTTGTAATTTATCAAATTTCATATTAAAAGTACCATCCATTTTTTCCAATGGAATATATTCAATTACACCCTTGTCTTGCATCACGGTTTGTTCCATCAAATAACTTGTAATTGTATCTCCAATAAAATTATATATTTCATTCAAAAATGACAAGAAAACATTTCCATAAACAACGTTGTTGTACATAAAATTACGATATGTCTTCACAAACAAAGTTGAATGTGTCAGATTTTGTGGCGTCGAAAAAGTAACCACAGTACTTATATAATCTCCAAAAATAACACGTGCAACGGTTGTATGTGGTAATGCAAATTCGTTTTCTATGATTAGATTCTTTTTTTTATATATTTTTTTCGCTATAGATTGGTCTCCTGCTTCATATAGATAACGTGTTTTGTAATGATGAGGATAATCACCTACTTTATATGGAGGTATTTCTTGTGTGGGGCTCGGTTTTACACGATTCCCAAAAGTATGCACAAATCCAATATGCATAACATCCAAAGAATTTTCACTTACAATCCGTCCATACGCCTTGAAATCTTTGTGAAAACGAATACTCGTAAAGGTATTATTTTTTGATTCTTCTTCTTGAAAAATATCATTATGACTTGCATCATTTGTATGATGTCTGTCACATGTATGTAAATACAACCAACCACCCTTTTCTACCATAGGAAAACTAGCTTGGTTTTTACATGGTGAAGGTGTAAATTGCAATCCAGGCACTGTGGTCAACTCTCCTTCCTTGTTAAATTCATAACCGTGATAAGGACATACAACACAATTATTTTTGGTTAAAACACCCCGAGATAAAGCAGCTCCTCTATGGTTGCAAAAATTATCCAAAGCATTGTAATTTCCCTTTATATCCTTCCAATATACATATTGTTTCCCCCAAATAGTTGTCTCGTATAATTGATTTATTTTTATTTCGTCGGCTTCTGCCACCACATACCAATGTAAATGGTGATTGTCTTTTTTATCGTCAATAGATGAAAACAAAACGCCTTTTGTGATAATGTGTTGCTTTATAAATGAATTTTTAAATCCATTTGCAACACAAAATAAAAAAGAAAATAATAATGTAATTACCATTGTTATATTTATATAAATATATATAGATATATTTATTTATACTTATTTATAAAATAATAAATGGATGTGGATACTTTACTAAAAGCATTAGACAATGAACAAAATACACATTTATTGGAATTAACAAACAAAAAAATAAAACATATGAAAGAAGACATTTTAAGTCAATTACATTTAACACAAGAAGAAAAACATACTATTACGAAGAAATTGAAAGAATATCGTTATGTAGATGGTATGAATGAATTGACATATGGTTCATTTATACGTTGGATTCCAATAACAGACCCAGACAATATATTTTTAACAACAACAGCCATTTTTTGTGAATTTAAAATTAAAGAAGATGGTGTCCATTTCTTGTATAAAAATTTCAACAATCGTTTCGCACAAATGAAAATGGATGAATGTCTTTTGTTTCAAAAAATGTCATTACAAGAAAAGGTTTTATTGACTGCATTGGATCATTTGTCTAGATAATTTTTTTTATTGGACGCTGTTTTGTTGCTCTTTTTCTTTTTCCCTTTTCTCTCTCTCTTCCGTTATACGAATGTTTAATTTGCTACAATAATCCTTAACGACATTATTTACAATTGTGATAAAAATAATAAAACAACCCGCAGAAAATGCCATTTGTTTGTCTAAATTATTACATTGAATAATACCTGAACCACTGAAACGCCATAATAAAAAAATACCAATATAAACGCGAAGATAGAAATCAACCGTATCTAAATATTCAGGTGCACGTGAAGGATAACCAGAGACTGCAACAAAAATAGTAATAAAATATAATGCAAACGCAATATAATTGACTATTAAAAATCCATAATTGTTATATTTATAAAAATTTTTTATTCTTTTGACTATATTCATTGTAATATATATATTTATTTTTATTTAATCGTTTTTATATATTTAGATGCGTTCCGAACAAAGCTAAAAGTAAATTATTGACAAAATTCTCGAATCATAGGAAATATCGTCGCAATCGTTTCGGCACATGCCACAGCAACTGCCCTATGTTCCTTTTGTGTTCCATTTCCAGAACGTAATTGAATATAATGCACCCACGAACGTAACGAACCACTCATATACATACGTGATGTTGTAAGACCTTCCGGTAAAACTACACGGGCTTGTTCCTTTGCAATTCCTTGCTCTAATGCCCATTGATATACCTCTTTTGTTTTTTCAAGAACAGCTTCTTGCCTTTTATCCCATTCCTTTTGTAATATTGTATCATCTGTTTCTAGACTATTTTGACGATTTTTTACATCTTGTAATCGTGCCTCTCTTTTTACAATATCTTCTCCTTTTACTACATTTTCTACTATAGCATATCGTTGTGAAAATTCTTGAAATGAAAAGGAACGATGACGCAGAATCTGTCGAGCAATATCTCGTGTCGTCTCTATTTCTAAACAAATATGAACCATTTCTAACGGTGACCAATGTTGATTCTTTATCAAATAACGAATTAATTTTTCATTTGTTTCTGTATTATGTTGGTTTGATGGATTGGAAACACGTGCACAATAAGCAATCAAATCCTGTAAATTACCGTGTGTTTCATCCACCGCACTTGAAATCGCAAAATTCGTTTCTATATTAACCACATGTCCTTTTATCACTGGACAAATACCTTGGGAATAGCTTATCAACCGTACACTCATTGTTATAATATATCGTTTCTTATTTTTATATATATTTACATATATCTTTTATACATCTTTATTGTAAAAAGACAAAGTACGTGCACTGGCATCTTGCGCTTCTACAAAACGTGGCATCCAAAAATATGGCACAACGTGTTCCATTTTCGGATAAAACGACGCAAACACTGTTCGATAATACCATTTTTCATATGTATCGCCTTCTTTTAATAAAACAGTATCTTTTTCGGAAAATTGTGCAATTGTTTGCGCATAATCTTCTATTGTCTTTTGTTTCACCATTATACCATCACTGAATGCCTCTTTTTGCCTCCATAAAATTTCATCCGGTAACAAAGGCATACCCTTTTGATTCAAAATGAATTCCGAACTAAATGCTTTACGTAATAAATATTTTTCACATTGTTTTCTACCAGGATGATACCGCAAAGAAGGATGAATACTCAAATACGTTTGTACAAATGAACGGTCCAAAAAGGGTGTTCTCGGTTTCAGACCGTGGGAAGAAATGGATTTGTCTGACCGTAATACATCGAATAAATGAATATCTGTCAAAAGACGCCGTGTTTCTACATCAAATGTCAATGCATCTGGCGCTTTATGCATATATAAATAACCACCACATAGTTCATCTGAACCATCTCCATTGAATATAACGTTGGCATCACTGTTTTTCGCAATCCATTTGGACACCAAATAATTACCTACACTGGCACGCACTGTTGTTGTATCATAACTTTCAATTGCCTCTATTACTTCCGATATCGCATTTAAATATTCCGTTTCTGATATAATAATTTCTGTGTGTTTTGTCCCCAAATAATCCGCCACCTTTTTTGCATATTTTATATCTTCCGACCCCTGTAAACCTATAGTATAAGTTTCTAATGGATATCCTTTTTCATAATCACGAAATTCATTGACAAGTGCGGTTACTAGACTACTATCCAAACCTCCTGAAAGCAAACAGGCAATAGGTCTGTCTGTATTTAAAACACGTTTCTTTATCGCATCCATAAAACTGTATCGTATCTTTTGTAATACTTCCTTTTCAGTTTGTCTCTCACTCGATAATATACTTGTAAAACCAAAAGAATGATATTTTACTTCTTTCTCTCTTTGCCATGAAGAAGATAGTTGAAATGGATGGAAAAATGTCTGATAATGACCAGGTGGAAAAGGATAAATCGTATAATTTTCTTTCATATTATTCGCAAATGACTGAATATCTATCAACATTTTCATTTCCGACGCAAAACCATATAGATCATATTTTTCATTTCTTTTGGATATCATTTGATACAAAGGACGAACACCATACGGGTCTCGCACTATATATAAATGAATACCTTCTTTATGTATATTATAATCACATAATATAAAAGAAAAAACACCATCTATCATTTGCAATGTTTCGTCTATACCATATTTTTCGAATAAAGGTAATATCACTTCACAGTTTGAATCCGTAGTAGGTGTCATTCCAAGCAAATGATATAATTCTTTATGATTGTAAATCTCACCATTGCATATCAATGTCAAATGTTTATATTGAAGAGGTTGATTTGATTCGTTGTTGATTGCAAATCTATGAAATCCAAACAAACAATCCGATGATACTTTAGTAAGTTTTGAAAATTCAGAACCCCTTCTTTTACCTCGCATAAATTCTTCTTCTGCTATAGAATATGGAATTTTTTCACTGTAATTCAGTAAAGAAAAAATACCGCACATACTACTATTATTTGTATAGAAGAATCTTTAAATCCTTATAGAAAGAAATATGCAAAACTTTTCTTTTAAAAAAAAATATAGTTGAAATATAACAATCCAATGGAAAAAACTAAATCACAACATCATATAGCAATGAATGAAAAAATGTATAAAAGAAATATACCTTCTCAACCTTTACAGCCTTATTTGAATGTACGTCCTGTAATGACAAAATATTCGTTATTACCTATTGTTGATCCCCGATCAAATAGTTCTGTTCCTTTGCGACAATATCCAGATTATAATACAAAAAATGTTTTTTATCCGACCAATACTAGTGTAGGACCTTGGTCTGGTTATGCTTCTTCAATCAATATGGAATCTGAATTAAGAAATCAAGTATTTGCATTACAAAAATCCAGCCAAGCTGTTTATGTCCCTCAAGTTCACAGTGATTTGTATACCTATCGTTTTAAACCAGAAGAAACAGGAAAGGATATTCAACCCTTTTCCCTGTTATTCCAAAAAGAAAAATACGATATGTTTGACCCTAATCCTGAGAAAATTGGAACAGGATTGTTTCATAATTGTACGAGACAGCAAATGAAAGATATGACAACGCATAATACCTAATAAGATTATATATTTTTTAAAAAATTATAATATATTAGTAATATATTAATAATGTCGTGTGTTAGTGACGATAATATTTTTTTATTTAATATTATTGAAAATAATGATGTGATTATTAGTGGAATCACTTCTGGTGGATTGGATACAATTAAAAGTAGTTCTATTCTTACTATTCCGTCGACTCTTACTTACAGTGATAATATTTATAATATTATTGAAATTGATAATAGTACATTCTTTAATATAGGTTTAAATATCATCAAATTGATACTGAGTGATGGTATAAAAAGAATTGGTGATCTTGCATTTTATGGTAATATTATTCAAAATGTGACTCTTCCTCACTCTTTGACTAAAATCGGTTATGATGCTTTTGGTGCAAATGAAATTAAAACAGTTACAATGCAATGTAATTACAGTGCGGATTTTCATTTTACTTGTTTTAATGGAAACCCGTATTGTGTTATTTTAATATCGCCTTCTATAAATGCACGTTGGTATGCATATAACAACAACACCTTTGCCTTTGGACAACAAGGTGCTCCTTTTGGAATTCTATCCAACGATGGCGATTTTATGTTTTCTTTAGACAATGATGCTAATGCAGTTATCACTAGATTCACTTCTACTGGATTGAGTAAATATTCAGACCCTAATATACAAAAAGACTTTGATATCCCATCAACTATTGCTTATGATGATATTCCTTACACTGTTAAAAATATTCATAATGAAGTATTTCATAATAAAGGTTTGAATATAAAGACATTGACATTACACGATGGTATAGTAAATATAGGGTCCAATACTTTTGCAGAGAATATTATCCGATATATTATTCTTCCTCCATCTTTGCAAAGCATTGGGCAGTATGCTTTTGGTAGAAATTATATTCAAAACGTGACTATGCATTGTCAATATAGTAGTCAGTTTAATCCCAATTGTTTTGATAATAATCCCAACTGTGCCATTTTTATTTCATCGGAGTTATCTGCTTCTTGGCCATCTATGCGTTTTGGGGACAGATACATTCCAGTAGGTATACCTAGGAATGATGGTACTTTTGTGTTTTTCTTGAATGAAAACAACAGCAGTGCCTTTATTGTCGGTTTGACTCCTACTGCTTTTGGTTTGTATACAAACCCTTATGTAATACTACAAGACCTTACCATTCCTGGAGAATTTTCTTACCAAGGTTCATCTTATAATGTGCTTGAAATACTAAATAATACATTCTTTAATATGTGTTTGAATATAGACAATTTGATACTGAGTGATGGTATACAAATAATAGATTCTGGAACATTTGCATATAATAATATCCATAAGGTAATCTTACCTTACTCCTTGACTACTATAAAAAATTATACTTTTTCATATAATAATATTACTTCTATTATTATTCCTCCAAGAGTCACAAGTATTGGAAATAATGCTTTTTCAGGGAATATGAATTTAACAAAAGTTCTCTTTTTAGGGAATAAACCAAATATAGATGTTACAGCATTTTCAGAAACAAATGTGAATAATATCAACGTAACAACTAATACAAATGGTTGGGATAATGAATTATATGATATTCCTATTTCAGTTATTTGTTTTCCTTCTGGAACACCGATTGTAACCGATCAAGGAATCATTTCTATTCAAGATATAGATCCATCTATTCATACGATTCGCAATAAGAAGATTGTCGCTATAACGAAAAGTGTATCTCCTTATAAATTTCTTATTCGAATAGAAAAAAATTCACTTGGATCTAATGTACCTTTAAAAGCCACAATAATGTCACATACACATTGTATTTTTTACAAAGGAAGAATGCTTCCTGCCATTGAATTTTTTGAAAAGGGTATACCTGGTGTATCCCGTGTTAAATATGATGGAGAAATTCTGTATAATGTTTTAATGGAGCAACATGAAAAGATGTTGGTTAACAATTTGATTGTTGAATCATTGCATCCTGAAAACAATATAGCTCTCTTGTATCGTGAAGTTCTTTTGAATGATAAATATTCTCAAGAAGAGAAAAAAACGATGGTGAAAAATGTGAATCAAGCTTATAAACAGTGTAATAATACCGTATAAATAACATTATTATAAAAACATGATTATAATAATGCAAGAAAATAAGGGGATTCATAAACACAAAACAAACATAATTCCGAGTTTACCTACAATTCAAGAAGAAAGAGGTAAGAAAAGGGAAAAGGGTCTAGAAAATGTAGAGGAAAAAGAAAAAGATGAAGATATGGATTTCATTTCTCTCATTACAATGGAATATCTAATGAACAAGCAACAATATGAGAGATATAAATCTGGTGTTTTGGGTGAAAAGGCAATTCATCGTCATAAAAAAGACAAGAAGTTTTATAAAAAACGGATTGTTGAAATAGTGAGAGACTTGTGTAAGGTAGAAGAAACTCAGACCCAACCACAATATAACAATGATATACTTTTCGCGTTTGAACATTTTTCAAAAACGTGTATTCAATATTTTAAACAAATTGACAAGAGAGATATTCTTCAAGAGGAATATGATAATATTGCTTTAGATATTGCTTTAGATAATTGTCCGATTGACCCATATGATCATTTGAAAACAGATACAATAATGATGCAACCAATGAAACGGGTTACTTTGCTCGATACGTTTGTAAAACGAATTGTGAAAAAAAAACCAACCTTTGTTGTTCCACAACAAAGACATGTTCATTTAACAGACCCATTATTGAAGAATAAAGGAATTGGTAAAAAGAAAAATATTAACCATATTTATGAAGCAGAAAACCAAGATTCAAAAATATAAAAAAAAGACAAAAAGGAGACATAAAAAAAAGGGGGGTGATAGAAAACATTCTAATAAAACCGTAAAACTTCAATGTAGTCCTACAAAAAAGGGTGAAAATAAATATTCGTGTCTTTCAGATGAAGCTATATTAAAATTGAAGCATTTATGGAATACACGACATCCTGATGTCCCGATTCATTCTCATCATCCCAAAGAAATATGGAAAACGATGGAAAAAAATATGAGAGGTGTTTGTAACAAGGAATCTTGTTGGTTGCGTCAAAATTTTGTAGAAGGAAAACTGAATCACGAATTAAAAACTTCTTTTGCTCCTAAATCACCAGAAGAATGGAAAAAAAACCCAAATGAGTGGTTGACAAGTATTGATATTATCAATGTAATGAAACAATATGAAGATGCTTATTCTTGTTTTGATTTTATTGGTCCTTCTCCTATTGATTATGATACACACGAAGTGGATGGTGAATGTGTTTGGGATGAATTATGTAATTTTAATTTGAAACGAGAGATAGAATCTAAAAAATTCAAATTTGGAATTATATTTAATTTAGATCCTCATTACAAACCAGGTAGTCATTGGGTTTCTCTCTTTATTAATTCTAAAAAAGGAAAGATTTTCTTTTTCGATAGTGCAGGTGAAGAAATACCCAAACAAATTATGAAATTTGTGGAAGATGTCATTGATCAGGGTACAAAATTACCAACACCTATTCATTTTTCATTTGACCAAAATTATCCTGTAGAACATCAATATGGAAATACAGAATGTGGTATTTATGGTATTTTCTTTATCGTACATATGTTGGAAGATAAAATTACAGATCATTATTTGAAAACACATATACTTAAGGACAAGTATATGGAAAAATTTCGGAAGGTTTATTTTAATCCTGAATTGTAATACCGATGCCAAATTAGTATGTTGTTATTATATATGAGTAATAACGGAAAGGTATCGTATGAAACTATTAAAAATAAATTATTGAAACAAGCAGAAAAACATTTTGCTGATATAGATGTAACCCCAAAAAAAAATGATGCATTCAATGATGCATTGAAAACATATTCTATTGAAATTGGTGGTGAAAATAGTGAAATAAAAGACGAAAATGAAAGAGCTAGTTTACAAGACATTATAAAATTCATCATAATGTTGAACAATGTATCAGACATAGAAGAGGTGATTGATATTACAATGGAGCATATGATTCGTTTGGGTCATTTTTCAAAGGCATCGCAAGAAAAATTATTGCGCAATTATTTATTTTTATTGAAAACTAAGCTTTTGAAATTTAAAAGACGAAATTGGATACAAGAAGGAGAAAGTATACCAGAGGATGAAGAAATCCCAATTATTGAAAAACAAGATATTACATCATCTACAACTGGGAATCAACGAGATGATATTAGTATGGATTTGCTAAATATGATAACTAGTGTCCAAGGAAATGGTAATGTCCAAGAAAATGGTAATGTCCAAGAAAATGGTAATGTCCAAGAAAATGGTAATGTCCAAGAAAATGGTAATGTCCAAGAATATGAGGAAAATAATGATCCAACAATACAAGACATAACTAAGGGACCTACATTAAAAGGAAGAATTGGTTCAACACCACTAAAAAGTTTAATAAATGTAGACAAATTCTCTCCTGTGATTCAGAAGACCCCAAATTTAAATATAAAAAAAGGTACTCTTCCACAGAGAGAAAAAACAGATGCAGAAAAACGTGCAGAACAAGAGAGACTTTTAAGTGAAACAAAAGCTGGTTTGAATAACGTTATTCCAAATGAAAAAGATGAACCAAATAAAAAAGACGACAAAATTAACCCGGATATACTTACATTTAGTGAAAAATTAGAATTACGGAAGAAAGCAGAAGCAAAAGCAGCAGAAGCAAAAGCAGCAGAAGCAAAAGCAGCAGAAGAAAAAGCAGCAAAAGCAAAAGCAGCAAAAGCAAAAGCAGCAAAAGCAGAAACAAAAAAAGGAAACACAAGAGGAGGACGTAGAAAAGGAATGAAACAAAAAAAGGGTTTAAAGACAAAACGTCGTCGTTAATAAATAGAACTTTTAAAATGGAAGTATTTATCGGTGAAAAAAATAAGCGAACCTTATGGGATGTTATTAGTGACACAGATTTGCAGTTACGAAGTGGTGATGTAGATAATTCACAATTACAAAGAAAATTTTTAAAATGTATGAGTGAATTCTATGATGAAGAGAGAAGAGAGAAACGTTTTTCAAATTTGAGGGATATGAATAAACAATTTATTGTTTATTTTATTAAGGAAAACAAGGTTCCAGAAAAAAATTTTATCAAGGCAGAAGAATTCAAAGTAGAGAGATTACAGAATTTTGAAAAAAAATGGAAAGAAAAGGAGGACGATTTCTCTCATTCATTCAATATACCTATACCTGAAACCCCACAATTTAGTGAAACAAAGGATAAACCTATTGAAGGAATGGAAAATTTATTAGCAAAAATAATGCAAGAGAGAAAATATGATTTAGAACAAATTCATCCTATTAGTAACAAAGAAGAATTGCAACAATTTCTACAAACACAAGAAACATCATTAAATACAAAGAAAAACAAAAAAATTTCCGCTAACCCTATTACCAAGTACAATGTCCCCCAGGTAAAATTTATTCAAATTGGTGAAGAAAATGAGATTTCTATTGATGCTATTCCTCTCTCTCAAGAATCACATGTTTCTTGGTCTGATTCAATACCATCGGATTCTATCTTTTCAAAATTAAAACCACTTACACAAGAAAAACATCCAAAAGTTAGTGGCGATGATAATAGAAAACTCGATTATATATTGCAACAACTTGATATTCTTCAACAAGAAAATCAATATATAAAGCAATTATTGGAAAAAATTACTGAAACTACTACAGTAAAATAGTGAATAATGTTTCTATTATAATAGTAATCCAATGATTATTATTCTATTTTTTTTATTATGGAATATACAAAAAACAATTTCTCATACACCTTTTTTTACATATCGTGATGGTATAGAAGGAAATATAGGTATTGGTACAATTCCTTATGAATTAAATACTACTTTGGATAATATATCTAAAGAATATTATGATATCATTCCTTATAAATCGAGTACTACATTTCACACGTATTATACCGAATTACAAGGTTCGATGAAACAAAATTTTGATATAATACAATATCATTTGTTTTGGAATCGTCTTTGTGAAAACAAATGTATATATTCAAACGTGATTGAAATGAATGAAATATATTATTCCAATCCAAAACCAAATTTTGAAAAAACAAATTTATATGGTGCAGCTGCCAATCTTATTCCTCATCGTGATTGTATTTTATTTAATTTTAAATACGTCAATTTGTATCGCATTATTGTAGGAGTCACTGATAATAATACAGATGTGACAACGCATTTCATTCATTTCAATATGAAACATAAAATGAACAAGGGTGATTATATGGTTTTCGATTTTGATCGAACTATACATCGTGTTGAAAAAACAGGTAATGATGAAAATCCTAGAATATTATTGAAAATGCATTATATTGTTTGTGTGGATGATACTTGTTCAAAAGAGTATTTGCAGTTTGTTTCTTTCTTTTATATAGTTTATTATCGTATTGCAAGATATACGGAAGCAATCGGAACTGATCCGACTACTTTTATGGGTTTTTTTTATGGATTGCTTTGGGAATTTCCTTTTTATTCTTCGTGCAAGTATTATATTGCGTCGGTATTTTTATTGAATTATCATTTATTGGGTTATGTAATACAAGTGAAACCTTTGACAAAAATGATGTATACCTTTTTTATTATTATATTTATGTATATATGTATTGTATCTTATTATTATGGTGTATATCTATTATATAAAATTAGATAAGATGTATTATTTTGCAATTTAATCTAATAAAATTGAATATAGAAATAGAAAAATAATATGGTATAGTAATATGACAATCACTTTCTTTTTATATTTTTGTATATTATTTCCATTTACCGATTCTTTTATATCACAATCGCCAATCAAGTTTAAAACAAATTTATTCGTTTCGGAAAACGATGCTTTATATGAAGACATATCGTGGGATAGTGGAGAAGTGGAATGGGAATTTATAAGACCACAAGAAGTTACATTTTGTTATCCTTCAAATGAACCTATTTTTAAAGAGAAAAGAGAGACTATTGTGATAAACAAAAGTATAGAAAATACATTTATTGCTGATGCTATATTATCTAGTTTATTGAAAACATTACATAATGAATTGGTACGTATGGAATCCTTCTTGCTAGAAACCAACGAAATAATTTATGATAATTTATCAGGTGATAATGTGGATATCGATCTATTCCTATTGACTGTTTCTCTCCTTCTTGGATTTCAATTTAGTCAAAGGAAAATAAATACGTCTTCTTTTGCTGTATTGGACAATGAAAGTAAACGGAAACATTTTCAAAAATACAAAGAAATAAGAAAATCAACACAATTATTGTTTTTAGTGTTTTTCTTTGTTTTTACAAAAAATGTTCGGAATGCGGAGTAGGTTGGTTCTTTATATTATAAAACTATTTATATAATATAATATTTATATCCCTTTATTTAAAGACAACCGGAGGACAACCGGAGGACAACCGGAGGACAACCGGAGGACAACCGGAGGACAACCGGAGTCTATTTATATTCCTTTAATTATTGTTTAAAAAAACAATTTAAAGGCGTTTGAATTTGACTGCTCCTTTGGTATCTGTTTCCAATGTGCCAACAAGAACAGGTTCTTCTCCCTCGGTCTCTAATGCATTTTGATAGCTGTCGTAATCATAAACATTGGCTACTGTTGGACTGATTTGTCTATATACATATGTTTTTCCGTGAATAGTTACTTCTTTGTCACGCTGTTCAACAACCTTTTTGTTCAATTTGCGCATTGTATCTGGTTGGTCTTTTTGTATCGATGGTTGAAACGACATAGCAGAGGAACGTGCATCTCCAAACGAAAGACAACGTAGATTTTCTCCCTTGACACCACGTTTTTTATAAACAGAACAATCAATCGATGCTTCCTTTACCGCCATAATCAATTGGTTGTTTAAATCTTCCTTGATTGTCGATATTTCATACAAAGCTTCATCACTCGTCAATGGAATTTTTTGCTTTCTCGTTTCTTGCCCTAATACATATTCTCGCTTACTTAAATCCATTTTCTTCAATTCTATCGATAAATCACTTTTAATTTGCTCTGAACGAAACGTCATCAAATATAAAAATACTTCTACCGTCTGCAATTCTTTGGGTAGATCCGTATGACTACAAATTCGACGCGCTCTACCAACCACTTGCTCAATACGTACAGGATGCCAATATGGCTCCATAATATGAACATATCTCGTGTTGCGCAGATTGATACCTTCGGAACCGGAAGCTGTAATCATAAATACCTTGATAACTTCACCCATTTGGTTGTTTCTGGCTATACTTTGTAATTCGTTTGTCAATGAAGGACTTAATTCTTCCCAGGAACCATTGTATATCTTGCGTATAATTTCCTTTTCCTCTGACGTCTCTGTTCCTGTGTACAAGGCAAAAGTAGGAAGACCACGTTTTTCTTTCGGGATATCGATTTTCCATACTCCGTTGCTGTCCTTTTTTATTCTGAATTCCGTGAACCCATTGGTTTCCAATACCATTTTTAAAATTCCAATTCCTTCCATTGTTCGAAATTGACTATATACCATATGCAACCCTGCGTGATCACCATCTTGAATATTTTCGAGCATAGTCAAAAATTTAGGGCTGTATGTTTCCAAACCTTCGGGAGATAAATATTCTTGTGCGTTTTCTTTTAACTTTTGCAACGCAGCTTGAATGCGTTTTTCATAAGTAGTATCACCCATTTTATCAATGATTTCGTCACCTTCGGCTTCCTCTTCTTCATCTGTTGACAAAGGCGGCAAAGGAGTAAACACGATTGCTTCCTTTTTCTTTGTCTTTTCTATTTCCGTTTCCCTTTCTGATTCCGTTTCTGTTTCTATTATGATTTTCTTTTTTCGTCCTCCACCATCCATATCACCCTTTTCTATTTCCAATTCAGCCATTTCTTCTTTTGGCATAGGTCTTCCAATTTGCTTTGGCATCACAAAATTACAAAACAATCTAGAAAAAATACGATATGTTGACGATGTCTCTTTAAAAATACCATTTGCATTTGTTTTACCTTTGTTTCCCTTTTCTTGCTTTCTCTCTTCCACACGAGCAGCTTCATAAGAAGCAAATTGTTCATCACTCATTGGTATTTTGATAACATGAAAATCCGATATTTTTTCATAACGAGGAAGCAATTTTTCTTGTGCACTGCGGAAATAAGATGTCAATCCCATAATACGACGTTTAAACAATTCTTCATTTTTAATATGTATGGTTACTGTTTTATCTTCTGAATCTTCTATAAACCACTTGGAAAACTCTTCTAATCTATCTGGTAATGCTTTGAACATATGAATACGCATTGCGGAAGGAACAGCTTCTATTTTGTTCTCTCGAAGTAAACGTAGTATACGTCCTTCGAATTCTCTGTCTGACAATATACCGCGTTCATCAACATTTTTCGAAACCCCTTTGTATTTTCCTTGTGAAATAACGGTTTCAAAACCGAATGGATTACGTATAATTGTAAGTATTTTACTAGAAGAAGAATAATCAATAAAATCCATTTCTCTCTCTCGTTGAAATATTTGTTCTAATCGTTCCTTGTCTATTTTCTCTCCTGTGCCTGTTGTATCCAATGGAATTTCCCATGTCTTGATATAACCACGTAGAATATTAAACAAGATCCCAATTTCATTGGGATAATTGACAATCGGTGTTCCTGTCAGTAACACGATTTTACAATTATCTGCACGCAACAACATTTCATATAAAATAAGAGAAATGGATATATTTACACGTTCTCTCTTGCCTTCTTTGTCCAAAGGAATTTCCCGTTCCTTTTCTATTTTATTCACAATTCTACTAATGAAATTATGCGCTTCATCAATAATCACTACGGTATTGTCGAATATATTTTCCTTGAAATTATTTGTTCTTTTTCGTAGCATATCTCTCCTCAAACCATTGTAATGAATAAATTCGTATTTGGTTTCAATCATTTTATCAATTTGGTCATTCAAACTATCCATATCTTCTTGTGATAAGGAATCGTCTTCTCCTTCCAAAGCAGCGGTAGCAGCCTTTTTTGAACCACGTTTACCAGAGGTACAATTTGCTGGTTTGCTTACATTTACTAGCCAAGCACCGCCTTTTTTTTTGATATATTCTACAGGTAGTTGTAAAACAGCAGACAATGTATCGATAGTATCTATTTTTGTTCTTGTGCTGAACCATTCCCAGCATTGATTTGTCTTGTACATTGGGTCGCCGAATTTTTTTAATTCAACACGGTAATTGGCTTCCAAAGAAGCAGGTGTCATGACGATGATTTTTTTGGCATCCTTCATTCCTTCGGCAATCGCTATGGATGTGGCGGTTTTTCCAGAACCCAAACTATGATACAAAAACAATCCTCGATAAGGAGTATATAAATTTAAATAGTCTCGTACCAACCGTTGATGTGTCAATAATGTGAATTCCTTACTGTGACTAGCACGTAAAGAATCACACGAAATATCTTCGGATTCATCTTGTGCCTCTTCTCGATAAGGTTGAAAGAGAGAATTGATGAAATTAACAAAAATCTCTCTGTTGTTCAAATAATATTGACTCAGTTTATATTGCACTTTTTCTTTTTTGGTTGGCAACCTAGATTTGTAGTCTGTATCGCCCAATTTGACCCATACTTCAGGTGGTAAATGAGTAATACCTTTGACAATTCTTCTCGTCTTTCTCTCCTTTGTTTCGACTTCCAATTCATCTCCTTTTAAAACAAAAGGCTCTTCTTCTTCTTTTTCTTCTTCTTGTTCAAGGCTTGCCAATTTTATTTTCTTTGCCTTTGGCTTTGCCTTTTGTTTCTCTCCTACACTTGCTGGTAGTGCACGGTTTTGTAGTTTTTCCAGAATATTATCGACCTTTTCTTGAACAGATTCATCTTCTCGTTTGTCGTGAATAACCATTGTCGACTTTTTTTCTTCTAAAGGTTTTTGTTGGTTATCTTCTTGCAACACGGATGGTTTAAAAGAAATAATAACCTTTTTTTCTGTTATCTCCTGTGTCGATGGTTTTAATTTCAACAAGGTTTTCCATTGTTCCATAATATACTATTCCAAATAAAAATAGTATATTCACCTTCTACAAATATTGTTCTAATTTATCCAATGCTTCTTTACAAGCCATTTGTTCCGCTTTTCTCTTTATTTTATGTTGCGCACCCCCCAAATACAAAAATATTTTATCATCGTGTTTTGCTCTATATTCTTGAATAGCTTGAAATGTCTTTATATTATCAATTGTAATCGCATTTTCACATTTGACATTGTAAATCTGCTGTCCTAAGCATAAATAAACACCCATTTTATATCCATTTTCTGGATCATATTCTCGCTCCAAATAATGCGGTGTTACTTTGAATTCTTTTTGAATTTTTACTTGTAAAATATTCTTATAATTATCGTCATTTTGAATCAAAGCAATCCAATCAATATGCCTTTCAAAAATATTTTCCACAAATTTTTGTACCATCTGAAATCCCGGCCCCGTTACAAATATATTCTGAAACCACCCATCTTCGTCTTTAATCGTTATTTTATTAAAATCCAAAAACATTGCACCTAAAAAGCTCTCAAACAAGCATCCTAGTTTTTTTAAATTTGTTCGTATCTTTTTTTCTTCTGCGTGTTTGGACAAAATGAGCCATTTATTCAGATGCATTTCCATAGCAATACGTCCAATGGCTTCGTTTTTTACGATGGCGATTTTTTTTTCAGTCATAAAGCCTTCGTTTTCTTTAGGAAAACGACGATATAAATAATATTTCGTCACCAATTCAAGTAATCCGTCTCCCAGAAATTCCAACCGTTCATTGGATTTAGTATGAAGTGGCATACAATCAGACGGTTTTTCTACGATTGTAATATTTTGTAATGTATTTTCGAGTGCGGGTCTTTTTGTATATGATCGATGCACAAAGGCACGTTTATACAATGTCATATTATATACCATGGGAGGTAATCCATATTTAGTGAGAATTGATTGAACTTCGCTCAATGAAATCTCCATATTCAATGGATTATATGGATTGAATATCAATCCATCTTCACCACGTATAATATCATCATCATGTAATAAACTTTTGTCCTCTTGATTGTAATCCATATCTATCTTTATAAATATAAAAGGCTTTAAGTTCTTTTTGTATATACAATTTCAACGGATACAATTTCAACGGAGAGAAATATCTTTAGTGTATATATAATGGGATTAATAGTAGGACACAATGGACCATCTAGGTATGCAAATACGATTGCGAATCGTGGACAAGAGAGTGGAGGTTCGATTGGAGGTATTAAGAAGTCGGGTACGTGGGGTGGAAATGTTTATATGAGTATATACAATATTGGAACTAGTTATACTCATCGTGTTGCAAAGACGACTCCTAAATTGGTTGATTTCTTGAACACAACTACTAAAAATCCTACCGGACTTCGCCGTGGTTCTTATTATGCTACTCATAGTGGTACTCTTGGTTAATCATGTATTTTTGGTTGATAAATATCTGTTTCCTTTTCTCTCAAGAGAGAAAAAGAAGTATTAGTGGGTTCTGTTTCATCTGTGTAAATATTATCAGGATTAACGAGAGAGAAACGAATAGGAGACATGGGTCGTTGTTTAATAATATAAGAATCACGATTATATATAGCATTTTTGTAAACGATTTGCCATCGTGGTGGATATACAATTTTGCATAAATGACAATTGTATTTTTCAACAAAGCGTAGTAAATTTTCATATTTCTGTTGAATTATTTTTATTTCTTGTTGACGATTTTCCTTTGCATATTCAATACAATACACAATGTCGTCAATATATGTATCTCTTATAATGAGAGAATAATAAATAGGATTGTTGGTAATGATGGATTGACATATATTATCAGATTTTAAAAAGGGAATAAAATTACTAAATTCGAAACCATAGGCAACAACAATACCATTCATATAATAGTATAAAATAAGTGTTTATATATTTTATAAAAAGAGAATGAAATTAAAGAATTGTGGTAGATCCTGCTTTATCCAATACAACAGCAAAGGCCACGTTGCGGATAATTTTGTTAATATCGTTTTCACTGTCTGGGTGAATTCCCGTCATTACTTGGTTTAAAATCTGTACATAATCCATATATTTATAAGACGCTGCATCTTCACAACCTGGGTGTTCTGCTTTCCACGCAGGGATTTTGCGTATGTTTTTGAAACTGACATCGAGGATTAGTTGTTTCATTTTGTCACGCGAAAGTTCTTTGTTCCAGACATTGTTTTCCTTGATATAGACTGTTTCTCTCTTTTTGTCTGTACAATGCATTGGTCGCTTGGTTTCGTCCAAATCCTTGAGTCCTCGGATCAGAATATTGGAAATACCTTGAACATAACCGAGTTTCCCCATATTTTCGAATTCTTCGTTTTTGATGACGAGAGATTGAACAAAATCCGAAAGATTCATTGCATTTTTACATGTTTCGTTCAAGAAGATATTCAGATTGAATTGTTTGTTGTTGACATTGTTGACAATGGTTGGTTTGGATGCTAATTCATATAATTTATCCTTGAATTCTTTGTTTTCTAGAATAAGTTCTTGGTTTTGTTCCAATATTTTTAAAATTAAATGATTGTCCATTTTCTTTTCTTCCCATTTGCATTTTTTTTTGTGTTTCCATAGACTCGAATGGTGTGAGTATACTTTTTTACAATTACTGCAAGTAAATGATTTATCTAGAGCAGTTTTACACTGGACATTATTGTATTCGCACACCACGGATATAGTCTTGGAATGTTTCAGTGTCATTAAATGTCGGCGAAAATCTTGTTTGTCACGTGTTTTGAATTGACATTTTTCACAGAAAAAAGCAGCAGTATTTTTTTCGTCTTTTGTTGCCATTTTACTAAAAATGTCCAAAATTTTTTTATCCATTTTCCGCGATTTTTTTAAAAATGTAAAAAATTATGATAACAAACTTTTTGAAGAAAAAATGAAAATGAGAGCATTATGGTGCCACACGTGTTTTTCTCGAAAAAAACTCCGTTTTCAAATCCCCTTTTGAAAAATGGACAAAAATAAATGTCCAAAAACGAAAAGGGGATTTCAAAACCGACTTTTTTTTTGGAAGTTGTCATTTTCTTTATATCCTCGATTTAATAATATATATTATTAGGAATCCTATTTAAAGAGCCGCCTGCAGCGGCGGGGCCGAGGCCTAAGGGCCCTGTTTAGACCTATATTTCGAGGAAAAAGAAAGACTACCAAAAAACGCAAACAAAAGAAACATAGAAAAACGAAAAGGAAAAGAATATAGAGAGAAATGCGTGATTTTATATAATGAATTTTACAGAACATTATTATTTTATGATGCTGAGTGTGTTTTCAAGTAAACTTGGAGATGTCATTTTTATGATTGTATCCGCGTTTTGGAATTTACTTTTATGGGAAATTCGCAGCTATTCTTCTAATCATATGAATAAAAAAAAAGAATGTGAGAGATTATTACATAAAATAAATCAAACCTATTTATTCTCGACCAATTTCAGAACCTTTATTAATAAAGAATTGACACCTACAGGTTTCGTAATAGGAAAATCAGGATATTTTGCTTTCATCTCTCATCAAATCCCCGATAGAGGAGAAGAAGAAACATACAAAATTATATTATATGGATGGTGGTCCATTCAACAATTGTTGACAAAGGATGTAGAATGCAATATGGAAGTAGGTGAATACAAAATTATACGTTGTATCGCAAATAATCAATATATGAAAACCACGGATAATTACAACATATCACATTATCATATCAATTGCTATAAAGCATCAGATATGATTCTTGAAACATACCAACGAGATAAACGCGGTGTGTTTTTCTTATACGGAGAGCCAGGACTAGGTAAAACAACGACAGCACGAATGGTTTCACAGAAATTGAATGCCACATTATGCCTTGATTTCGAAGAATTTACGTATTATTATGAATCATATATAACTTCTTTTGATTTACTGAGTAATTATGTAGAACCAACTGAAGAACATCCATTTGTCGTCACCATTGATGAATTGGAACATTTTCTTCTTTGCGAAACAAATTGCTTTGACGATGATGATAATAAACCTAAAAAAAAAATGGCATTGAGAAATAAAACCACGAAAAAACGATGGGTGCGTTTGATGGATACCATTCAAGAAAAAAAGCATATTATTTTCGTATTTACATCAAACAAGCCAAAATCTTTTTTCGATAATATTGATACATCCCTTCTTCGCGAATATCGTGTATCAAAAGTGTTTCATTATACTCAAAAGGATGTTATTGTTCAACCCTTTATAAATGTGGTAGGAAACCGACGAAAAAAAATACAATAAACTATACGATAGAGGAAACAATTGTTTCCAATTCATCAATATCTATTTCTGGAAGTTCCACATGAGATTCCCAGAAATATTTGCAATACGCCCATACATATTCACAATTTGATGGATACCATTCCGAATGTTCCTCTTTCAATACAGCCTCTAATGATGCTGGTAAAAATTGTAGACTTTCGTGAGGCATTACATAACACAATTGTACCAACGGTGAAACAGGATGAGGTGTTTTTTTTTCCACCAATTCTTTATCAAAATAGGGCATATACTGTAATAAATCTTGTAACAAAGGTGGATAATTGTATTTATATTTCCATTTCCAATCAGGACAATCCGTTGTATAATACTTCAAAGTCCATTCCAAACCTTCACAATAATTGGTTACCAAGGCTTGTTTATCAACTGAATTTTCAAAAAGGGCTTCGTAATAACGGTCCTGCCAACCGTGTTGAAATGGATTGATATATTTTTCTGTATCACGTTCATATGACGGTGTAGCATCAAATTTGACGATTTTTTGTTCAGGTGTATTTGTCGCATAATGGATTTTTTCTCTTTTATCTCTCAGTTTTGTCTCCTTTTTCAGCATTTCTGTTTCATTTTCTGCAAGATGTTGCACTACCTTTCTCACATTTTTCCATATAATTGTATTTCCATCAGTGAGCCATTCATCAGGTCCTATTGTTGCACGATAAGCATTCAACATTTTATCAACACCTCCCGTTCGAATATTGACTGCAGGAAAATGAGGCATAAAATCATTACCTAGAAAAAAACAGAGAAAAATGTAATCGTGAATTTTATTTTTAGTATTTTCTCTATCTGGAGCAATAAAGGAAGTAATTTCACGAGTTAATAATGGAATATCGAGGAGATAATTTTCGTTGGGTTCTAAAGAAGAATCAATTGATTTGATAAATTCAGGTGTTTCACGAAACAAGAAAATATTCGGACATATTGGCAAGTGATTGATGGACAACATAATCAAATCAGCGTCCAAACCATAAATAACTGTATTTGCTTGTTTATGTTCTTCTGGATGGTTTCGAATGTATTGAAATATTTTATGTTCCCCTTCTCCATAATCAAAACTAGTAGACACAATAGTGTTGTCATTTTTAGCTTGATAATAGGAATGTATTGTTTCATTTAGTTCTTTCATAAAAACAGTTCCGGGTGTGATAATGGTTGTATTCCAAACGGTTGTATTTTTACTTGGGAATAATATTTTTGAAATCTGTGATTGATACCAAGATTTATATCTTCTATTGCGTTGTTGTTCGAGTTTTGCGATGGGTGCAACTCCATCAAAAGCAATGATGGATCTTTTCGGTTTTATGATATTCTTGTATTCTTCTATTTTATCAATGACACGTTTGATAATTATTTTTGTTTCTCTTTCATTGTCATTTTGACGAATAACATCGTATATAATAGAATTACAATCCATATATAAATTATCAATACCTGTTGGGAATAATTCAGGATTAAATTTTCGGATAATATCAATATGGTTTTTTACAATATATGAAAAATAACTTGGTATACCCATTGTTATATCAAGATATCATTGTTTCTTTATATTATTTTGAAAAATATATAAACAATATATATAAAGAAAGGGCGTATAGACATACGATAAAATTATATGAATAAATTAATTACAAAGTATAATATATAGATATTTCTATGACCATTGAAAAAAATAACATTACCAATAACAAAGATATGAAATATTTGAAGCCAAACGATATTCTCTTGTTGTTGGAAAAAAAAAGGGTATTTTTCAATGATATTATTCAAAAAACAATATTAAGTGTTCAGAGGAACAAATTATACGATATTTTAGGAGTAAATGATATTGTAACATGTATGAATATTTTGAACAAGATACAAGAGAAGATAAAAAAACTGCCTATTGTTGTTGATGGAACGAATAGTGAAAGTATTATTCATCAATTGCAAGCAATAAACAATGACCTATCGGGTGTGTTGAAAAGTTATGGTACCGAATCATTGGAAGATGTTTTAATAATATGTTTCGGTAACAATCATTTTTCAATGAATACGGAAGAGGAAATAAACAAATATGAATTATTGAAACGGTATTTTCATCCAACGAGTTACAAGGTATTGGTGCGTGAAAAAAAAGAGGATTGTGAAATCATTGATAAAATGGATAATTTGCACTGTGGTTATATATTTCAATCAATGAAGCAATTTTATTACAAGGTATATGGTATGTCTTTGTTTATTTGTGATACTCAGTCGAAAAAATATCTTTTTATTTATGGTATTGTAGATGACATTATGGTTCATATGTTGGACAACAAATATATAAATAATAGAATGAAAAACATAAAGGATCAATTACCGAAAGATAGTCATTTTCAAAACGATACATTTCATCGTTATTTGATTTCTCTCACTTTAAAGGATTTGTTTATTAATAATCACAGTGATATTTATAATAGGTATGTGGGTATTTTAACCCAACACAAGTTATGTAAACAAAAGACATTGAATCAAATTGTGAGAGAATTTATTGCAGCAGATATGTTTGGAAAGCGTTCTATTTTGATTCAGTTCTTGATCAATTCGGAAATGTATGAAAACAAATATATGGCATATTTATTATATGATCTTCTCTCGAATGATGTAAATGGGGTTGTTGATACAAACGAGCAGACTATGATTTTTGATTCTTTTCCGTGGCCTATCAAGGAATATTTTCGTGATGCAATGAAAAAGACGGCACAATATACAAACGACTTGACGAATTTCGACACGAATAAAATCCCATTGGAACAACAAATTTGTTTGATGAAGGTGAATGATGGAGTGAAAGAAAAGGCGATGGTGAAATTGAAAGAAATAAAATCCAAGACGGAGGATTCGGGTACAAAGGCACGTCAATATTTGGATGGTTTGTTAAAGATCCCCTTTTCCATTTATAAAAAGGAACCAATATTGTGTGTGATGGATGAAATACGTACATTGTTTAATGACTGGATTCAACATCCTTTGTTTTCTGTTTTGCGGAAAAACTGGGAATTTCCTGAAAAGGGAGATGATAAAATTACCTTTGTTGAAATGCAACATTGGTTGCGAAAATGGAATCAAGAATCATTGCATTTACATAAATGGGATATAACGCATATGAAAAGGAAATTATTGACAGGTGATAAAAAAGCGCTACTTTCGCATTTAACTTTTATAAATAATTATATTGTATTTAAAAAGAAGGAAGTTGACAAATCGAAAAAGAGTAAAGAGTATTTGAAAAAGGAAATTGATTTGTTGGTGAATGAGTTATTCAAGGTAGAAAACAAGACAATATTGGACAAGGTGATTTCTAGCTTTGACAATGATGACAATACATTATCCACGGCTTCTTTTAATACGTTGAATGTTTTTGTAGAAAATATAGAGAACAAGATAACATTTATGAATGAGTCAATTTCAAATATAAAAAGTACATTGGATGATGCAGTGCACGGACACATCAATTCAAAAAATCAAGTAGAACGAATTATTGGGCAATGGATAAATGGGGAACAGGATGGATATTGTTTCGGATTTGAGGGCCCTCCAGGAGTAGGAAAAACGTCGTTGGCAAAGAATGGATTATCACGATGTTTGCAAGATAGTAATGGAGAAAGTCGCCCTTTTGCCTTTATACAAATAGGAGGTGATTCAAATGGTAGTACATTGCAGGGACATAATTATACATATGTTGGTTCTACGTGGGGATCAATAGCACAAATATTAATGGATAACAAATGTATGAATCCAATTATATTCATTGATGAAGTGGATAAGATAAGTCGAACAGAACACGGGAGAGAAATGATAGGAATATTGACACATATGTTGGATGCAACACAAAATGATTCTTTTCAGGATAAATATTTCAATGGGATTGATTTGGATTTATCAAAAGTATTGTTTATTCTTTCGTATAATGATGTGGATGCTATTGACCGTGTTTTGTTAGATCGTATACATCGTATTCAATTTAAGAATTTGTCATTGGATGAAAAAATTACAATCGCTAGAGAACATATGTTGCCTGATATTTATAAGAAAATGGGTTTAAAGGATATGATTTTTATTTCGGATGAAACTATTGCATTTATAGTGGAAACATATACGAGTGAGGCGGGGGTGCGTAAATTAAAAGAGAAATTATTTGAAATAATAGGACAGGTAAACATTGAAATTTTAAAGCGGGAACAAATACTATTGGAATTGCCATTAAAAATTACAATAGATGATATTCGTAATAAATATTTTAAGAGCAAGACAGAAGTCGTAATTAAAAAGATTCACAAAGAAAATAAGCTTGGTGTTGTAAATGGAATGTGGGCAAACACATTGGGTCAAGGAGGTACATTACCGATAACAGCCAAATGGTTTCCAGCGGGTAAATTTTTAGATTTGAAACTAACAGGATTGCAAGAAAAGGTGATGCAGGAGTCGATGCATGTTGCGGAAACGGTGGCGTGGGAATTGACGGAAAAAACAACAAGAGAAGAATGGGTAGATAAATATGATGGTATTCATAAATATGGGATACATATTCATACAGGTGATGGAGCTATAAGTAAAGACGGTCCGAGTGGTGGTGCGGCGATTACAACAGTTATTTATAGTTTATTGAATAATAGAAAAATAAAGAATTGTTATGCAATTACAGGAGAGATAGATTTGAATGGTGATGTAAATCAGATTGGTGGTGTAGATTTGAAAATATTGGGTTCTATAAAGGCGGGTGTAACTCATTTTATTTATCCGGAATCGAATCAGAAGGATATTGTTGTATTCTTGGAAAAATATAAAGAAAAGGGTATACTAAAGGATATTTCATTATATCCCGTCTCTCGAATAGAAGAAGTATTGGAACTGATTTTGGAACCAAAAGAATAACTAGAATAATAATATTTATGTATAGTAATATAAATATTATGGCTGATTCCGCACCAAAGAAAGAAAAAACGTTTGTCATTACAAAGGATGGTTCCAGTAAACCCGATACCGATGTGAAAGATGGTTCCGGTAAAAATTATCCCTTGAAAATATTACAGACTACCAATGTGGCACTACTTGTGACATTTTATGCACCTATTATTATATTGGTTGCCGTACTTACAATGGCGTTTGCATTTCAACAGGTGCAAAAGGGTGTCATTTTTTTAGTGTTTAGTATTGTGACGGCTTTCTTTAGAGATTTATTATTAAGTACATTTCAATCTGATCCGAATATATCCAAGACAGATGATATTTGTAGTATGATACAATATACATATGGTTCATATGGTAATTCTACATTTACAATGTTTTTCATCGCTTTCAGTACTATATACATTTGTACTCCGATGATTATTAACAACCAAATCAATTATGCTATTTTAGCAGGATTTTTGTTTTATTATATATTGGATGTGGGGATACGTTATAAATTGCATTGTATTACAAAAATAGTAGACGTTTTTTTCAATACGGTATTAGGTTGTATTGTAGGTATTTTGATAGTAGCGTTTTTTTATATTAGTAATACACAGGATTTGTTTTTGTTTTTTAATGAGATTAATTCGACAAAAGATATGTGTTCTATGCCTACCAAACAGACATTTAAATGTTCGGTCTATAAAAACGGTGAATTGATTGGTATGACGAATACAAATTAAACATCGAAATCTTGGATATGATCAATGACCCATTTTTTGGTTTCTTGTAAAATAAATTTTCTCTGTAAGTTGTCTGCCATTAGTTTCATAAGTCCGTGAGTTTGAAACACGCGACAAAAGTCATTATAACAAAGAACGACGTTTTTTCTCTTGTACAATAAATCTAAATCTTGGAAAGAGAAAATGGGTTTTTTTTTACGTTTGTTGACAAGATTGTGTAAATCAAACAAAGTAATTTTTAAACCTTGTTTGTTTTTAATGTTTTGGAAATGGACTCGTGAAAGAAATGTTGATGCATGTTGTGAACAATCAGGACAGGGTAGATGGGCACATATTCGTTTTATTAAATGTAACAAGTGGGGTCCCAATTCGCTAAATTTTTCATCCTTTATTTTTTCTGCTAGTGTATGGAAAAATGTCCAGATAGGAGGTCCCCATTCATTCGGTGACATTATATGTATTTTGAGATAATAAATATAAAGACTGTTTGTGAATAATAATATATTTATTTCGTAGATGACTAAATATATAGTAGAAGATAACATAGATTTTTTTAGAGAAATAAAGAATAATAAAAATACAGAAGTAGATACTATAAATGTATGTCTTATTACAGGTGAAAAATTGACTGATAAAAGTGAAACTTTAAGTTGTGGTCATTCTTTTAATTATGAACCTTTGTTTTATGATGTATTGAATCATAAAAAAAAATTTAATTCTATGGAAAGAAGAGCGCTGCGGTGTTTAGAGATTCGTTGTCCTTATTGTAGAAATATACAAAGAAAATTATTGCCATATTATGAAGATTTAGGTTTTGAAAAGATTCACGGGGTAAATTTTTACGATGAAACGAACAATAATCATATAAAATCAGACAAGATAAGCAATCCATCTTATATTGGTGTTTGTGCTTATGAAGCGACAAATGTGTGTAATTTTACATTGGTTACAATGGTAGAATCTTTGGGAAAACCGTATTGTAGTTATCATAAATATATGGCACTTCAAGAACACGCAAAGAAACAGAAAAAGGAAATAAAGGATAAAGCAAAGGCGGAGAAAAATGCAATAATAGAAGCAGCCAAACAGGTAGCCAAAGCTAAAAAGATATTAGAAAAAGCAGAAATTCCTTTGTGTAAAGAATTAATAAAAAAGGGGAAAAATGTAGGAAAGGAATGTAGTTGTAAAGTATTTCAAGAGGGAAAATGTAAACGTCATAGTCTTTTATTGAAATAGAAATTCTTATATGCAAGAATATAAAGTTATTTTTCTATAGAAAGAATAATGGAACAAGTAGAAACAAAGGAAGAATTAGTGACAAACATTAAAGAATGGATCAAAATTGACGCAGATATATTACGTTTACAGAAAGAAATGAAAGAATATAAAAATAAGAAAAAAATATTGACGGATACATTGGTGAATGTAATGAAGAAGAATGAAATTGATTGTTTTGATATAAATGGTGGATCATTGGTATATAAAAAATCAATATCAAAGAAACCCATCAATGCAAAATCATTGATGCAAAACTTAAAGTCGTTTTTTACAAACAAACAACATGATGTTTCAGATGAAATTGTTAAATTTATTATGGAAAATCGTGAACAAACAACAAAGGAAACAATTTGTCGTAAAATTAATAAATAAAGTAAAATTATGTTTCTTTAAATTGTTTTCAGATATTTTATTTTTAAAAGGCAAGAGTTTAAAAATAAGGAAAATACATACTATATGATTCCGAGAAGTACAAACAAACGAAGAAAGAAGGAAGATATTTTACATAATTGGGAACAAGAGACAGAAGAAGAGATGGAATCTTTTTCTATGATACAGCAGGAGATAGAGGCTTTGTTGGCGGATGAAGAGGTGAGACAATATGATAATCAAAAACCGAGTCAAGAAGTGATATTTTCTGGAACACAATTATTACATGGAGATTTGGATGAACATATAAAAACATTGCATCAATTGCCGATGATTCATATATGTGCATATCATATAAACAAAGAGGCAAAGGTGCCTTTTTTGCAGTATTTTTTACATAAACAGAAAAAGGAAGATGGTACAATGCATTTTCCGCGCTTTTTATTTTCAAAGAATATAAATATAATTCAGAAATGTTTGGATTGTATGAATGTGCTTTGTTCGTATTTTTACAAAAAGGTGATATATAAATACGAGGGATATATAATGCACGAGGGGGATATATTCCTTTTTTTTGATTGTAGTGAATTTAAAATAGAAACAGTGAGCTTATCACAAGAGAATGAAATATGGTTGGTTGCTATTGATGAAATAATAAACACGAAATATGTTTGCGATATACCAATGGATCCTTGTGTGGTATCTTTTTTTGAGGAATATCGTGATTGTTTGTATTTGACAAATCCACAAGGAGAGATATATGAAACGCCAACAATTGTATATGCTAGTTGTCCAGTGAAACGTATTGATTTTTATTCTACATTTGGTGTTCCTTATACGCACGAATCTGTTGATGGTCAATTACCGGGATATTATTTTAAAAATAGTTATGAAACGGCTATTTCGACAGTGGATACGGCGACAATGGATACAGATAAAACAAAAATAGGTATTTTACGTGTTGCTTTATTTTTACAGAATTTGTATATAGGAACACAGAATGAATGGAAACAAGAATATGATAGTTTGTATATTGGTCCTGATTATATTATAAAAGAATATGAACAACAATATGTTCTCTCTAGTCAATGGATATACAGAAAACAGGGTTAATTTCTTTCTCTTCAGAAAGTATATATGGAACAAAAAATATTATTTACTATAGTATGTATTTCTATTTTTTTGATGTATATTATTGTACAATTATGCGCTTTTTTTGATGTAGGGGAAGATGTATACGGTTTTTATTTAGCTTTTTATGTCTTTATTATTCTCTCTTTGATTGTTTTACCAAATGATTATCTGAAATTAAATGGTGAAATAGCTACATAATTTCTTTAAGTAGTATTATAATTATTCTAAAAATTGATTTAAATATATTTCTTTAAATAAAAGAATATAAAGAATGGAAAGACGTGTGAATAAAAGAATAGATAGTTATATGTCGTTGTTCAAGGAGAATATTCGTGATAAAATGGAAGTATTGTCTATTAAAAATGATGTTTTATTACAATATATTTACGACTATGAACGTATTGAGTTTTCACAAGATGATTTTATGAAAAGAAAACGTGTAAAGAATGTGGTGCCTATGTTTGACCGTTGTTGTGCAAAAAGGGCGAGTGGAGAACAATGTACGAGACGAAAACGTGTAGAGGAGGAATATTGTGGAACGCATATGAAGGGAGTTCCACACGGAGTTATAGACAACAAGGGAGAAACGAAGGATTCTACTTACAAGGTGGAAGTGTGGGCACAAGATATACAAGGGATTATTTATTATATTGACAAAGTGGACAATGTATACAAGGCAGAAGATATTGTAAACAATATTGTAAATCCAAAAATTATTGCGAAATATATCCGTAATGGTGAGCATTATTCTATTCCTGAATTTGGACTTTCGTAATGTTGTTTATAAACAATATTATTATGAAATAGATTTAAAAAAAAAATATGAAATATATATATCATATGTTTTTTATGTGTAGTATAGGTTTTTTTTTATTACAATCTAATAGATTGTCTTCTTCTTTTTTAAAGAGACATATATTATGTATGAAAAAGGTCATACCAGGACCTGAAAAATATATGTATTACAAACCAAAAACATACAACCAAGAATTGTACCAATCCATGTTGGAAAATCCGAAAATGAATATTTTATTTGCAGTGGGACCAGCAGGTACAGGAAAAACAATGTTGGCTTGTAACAATGCAATTAAGGATTTGAAAGTGGGTAAAATCGAGAGGATTGTATTGACGCGTCCTGTTGTTCCGGTAGAAGAAGAGGATATTGGTTTTTTGCCTGGTAGTATTCATAAAAAGATGAATCCGTGGATTCGTCCGATTATCGATATTTTTTCCGAATTTTATTCGCAACGTGAGATAGATATGATGATACAGAATAATGTGATTGAAATTTCGCCTTTGGCTTATATGCGAGGACGTACATTTAAAAAGGCAGTTATTATTGCAGATGAAATGCAAAACAGTTCACCTAACCAAATGTTGATGTTGCTTACACGAATTGGAAAGGATAGTAAAATGATAATCACAGGAGATATGAATCAGTCGGATAAACCGGGTGTTACAAGTGGTTTGTATGATTTTATTCAACGATATCGTAATTATAATTTGAAACAAACTGATGTTACAGGATTCATTGGATTGATAGAACTGAATCAGACGGATATTGAGAGACATCCTGTCATTTTATCGGTGTTGGAAATATACAAATCAAAGATTGTAGAAAATACTGCCAAGGAAGAATCATCTAATAAAGATTGTGCATTGATTCCAAAACAGCATATTTCAAAAAACTTATTATTATGAGTTAGTGGGACGAAAAGTATCAGGGAAAAGGAATACCATTACTGCGGTATCTATACAAAAAATATAATGTATTATTTCAGCAAAAATGAAGAGGGATATTGTGGTCCATAAAAGGGGGGTTTTAAAAAGATATGATAAAACCAAAGAGCCAATGAATGTTTGGATGACATCTACAATGGCGATATTAAATAATCGAAAACGATGAATACCTTGATTTGGGTAACCAAAAATATATTTATATTTACACAAGTTCATATACATATATTTTACGATAAAAAATATAGTTAGTTAAAGTATAATTCAAAGTAGTTAAATTGTGAATAAAGGTTATGCTAAACAAACAATGACAATTTACGCTTCTGTAAATCAGAAGTATAAGTATCCATAGAAGGAGAACAAGTTAATGTGTTCATATAGAATCGAAAGACTTGTACAGGACTTGATTGACCATATCGGTAACAACGTGCAATAGCTTGGGATTCTACAGCTGGATTCCAATGTGGGGAAACAAAATAGATATCTGAGTAATACTTTTGTAGATTAAGACCTTCACAGCCAACTTGGATTTGTAGGAGGAGAATTTGATAGGAGGATTCCAAAATTGTATTACGTTGAGATAGAGACAATGTACCATTGATTTGTGCGACGGATCGACCTGCTTGAGTTAGCTTTTCATAGAGCCATTGCATTTCCTTGTGAAAATGACAGAATACAAGCGATCCTTTTTCTTGAGAGAGAATAGATTTCAAAACAGAATCTAGTTTGGTAGTCGAAGCAAAGGAAATGTCTTGTTCTATTTCCAAGTGGTTTGAACTTTCAACGAGGCGTGGCATCACACAAACTTGTTTGGACATGGTGTAGTAAAGCAGTTTTTTAGTAGGTGGTGCATATTTCAACAAGGTATGAACCTTTTCTGATAGTTGTCTTTCGTTTTCATTGTTCCAGTCAATAGCGATAGAATGGTATGTAATAGGGGGTAATTGTATTATTGCTTGTTCCTTTGTTCGCTTTAAAATGATATGACTTATTTGCTGTCGGGGGTCAGTGCCTTTAACTAGTTGAATACCCAATACTGTACAAAGATTTTGTAGGTCTTTAATTCGGTTTTGTATAGGTGTTCCTGTAACGAGCCATACAATGGGACTTAATTTACTTATACGTTGTGCTGCAAAAAGTGTGGCGGTTTCGTTTCGTAAATGATGAGCTTCATCGAAAACAATTCTCGACCAAGATAAAGAATGTAATAAAGATACGATATTTTTTTTAGATGAAAGTAAGTTGTGATAAGTTGTAATGACAATGGGTGCTTTGGACAAGATATCCAAGGAACATTTTTTTTTTGTGATTCCGTGATAAATGAGGGGTGTGTGACCTGTGAAACGGATAAATTCTTTTTTCCATTGTTGAAGAAGGGGGGGTGGTACGATAATCAATGTACGTGGTAATAAATGAAGAAGGGTGGTTGCAATAATTTGGATTGTTTTCCCAACACCCATTTCATCACAAAGAAAGCCTCCTTTGACAAACAATAGAGGATCTGTGTTTTTTTCATGTTCAATGAGCCAAGATACACCTTCAAATTGATGTTCTTTAAAATCTGCGCCTGCGTGACGAAGGAAGGATTCATATTGTTCTTTCATTGTAGGTCATATAAAGTATTTGATAACCCTATTTGTCGAAAAAAAAATTCATTTTTTTTTGTTTCAAAAAAGAGTTATTTTTACATAATATTTCCGGAAAAAATAAAAATAGTAAAAATAGTGAAAAGGATATAGAGTGTAAAGGATATAGATAATAAATGAGGGAGATAGGAATAGTAAAATGGTTCAACAACAAAGCGGGATATGGATTTGTGACAGACAAAGAAGGTGGTGATGTATTTGTGCATCATAGTCGTATAATGGTGTCAAACGAGCAATACAAATATTTGGTGCAAGGAGAATACGTAGAATATGAATTGGAGTCGTCGTCAGAGTCAAGTGGTCACAAGATCCAAGCAGGAAATGTCCGTGGTATCCAAGGTGGTAAATTAATGTGTGAGACACGTCATGACACAAGAGTACCAAGAAGTGAACGTGAACCAAGAAGTGATCGTGAACCAAGAAATGAACGTGAACCAAGAAGTGATCGTGAACCAAGAAGTGAACGTGAACCAAGAAGTGATCGTGAACCAAGAAATGAACGTGAACCAAGAAGTGATCGTGAACCAAGAAATGAACGTGAACCAAGAAGTGATCGTGAACCAAGAAATGAACGTGAACCAAGAAGTGATCGTGAACCAAGAAGTGAACGTGAACCAAGAAGTGAAAAGAAATGGGAGACAAAAAATAAAAAAGGAAAGGAATAAATAAAA
>Ga0209188_1000291_pt1 | contig 53271 bp, 48 predicted proteins | sample C_130625_EF_Meta_FD_187307 | JGI IMG/M metagenome (GOLD analysis project Ga0209188, IMG submission 187307) | Freshwater microbial communities from Lake Croche, Canada to study carbon cycling - C_130625_EF_MetaG (SPAdes) (version 2) | ecosystem: Environmental > Aquatic > Freshwater > Lake...
TGAATATCACTCTAGCATCTCTCACTGTAGTCCTTACTGAAAGCGCTATTCTAGCGATAAGGAAGCTACCTATAAAACCATTTATTTTGGATGGCAGCGGCCTAGTCACGGCATGGCTTCTTGCTTTATCTATTCCATCAATCGCGCCTTGGTGGATTATTGTTTTAGGGACACTCCTCTGTATCATTTTCGGTAAACATGTCTATGGTGGGCTTGGTTACAACTTATTTAATCCAGCTATGGTGGGATATGCCATTTTACTTATCTCTTTTCCATCGATTATGACGCACTGGCAAATACCTACAAATCTCATGGAAAACCATGTTGAATGGCTCGATCAAATTAAAATTATTATGAATAGCCATTTATTATCTAAAGAAACAATCGATGCTATGAGCTCTGCAACGCCACTTGATTACATCAAGACGCAACTCACTTTAAATCAGCCATTAAATATCATTCAGCAGAATAAAATATTTGGCTTCCTTGGGGGTAGTGGTTTGGAGTTAGTAAATCTAGGCTACCTTGCTGGTGGACTTTATTTACTTAAAGATAAAATTATTTCATGGCATTTGCCGGTTTCATTCCTCGCTACCTTATTTTTTACGGCATTAATATTTAATAGTTTTTCACCCGATACTTTTGCTTCGCCCCTCTTTCATATCATGAGTGGTGGAAGCATACTGTGTGCTTTCTTTATTATTACTGATCCAGTAAGTGCGCCTACAACGCCTAAAGGTAAAATATATTTTGGTGTTGCAATAGCATTATTGGTTTTCATTATTCGAATTTTTGGTGGTTATCCAGAAGGCATTGCTTTTGCTGTATTATTTATGAATATTTGCGCGCCTCTCATAGACAGCCTTACTCAACCAAGAATTTTTGGTCATAAATAATTCTATGTTTAAAGATCACCTTAAAAAAATTTCATCCACTGCTGCTGCCATGATTATTTTTTCATTGCTTGCTTCAACAGCATTAAGCATTTCTTATTTCATCACAAAAACGCCCATTGAAGAGAGCGATGCAAGAGCAAAACGTATATTTTTGAATCAAGTAATCCCGTCTAATCTTTATGATAATAATTTAGTGAAAGACACTATTTCTGTAGAGCCTAATCCCCTTATAGGTAATAAAAAAAATATTGACATCTATCGTGCTAAAAAAAATAATCAAGTGATTGCAGTAATTATTGAAACGATTGCGCCTGACGGCTACAGTGGCGAAATAAAAACGCTTGTGGGTATTGACCAGGAAGATAAAATACTAGGTGTGAGAGTTATTACGCATAAAGAAACGCCTGGATTAGGTGATTATATTGAAATTGAAAAGAGTCAGTGGATTAAGAATTTTGATCTTAAGTCTTTAGACAAAATGACAGAAAAAGAATGGGCGGTTAAAAAAGATGGCGGTGATTTTGATTACGTATCCGGAGCAACAATCACTCCTCGCGCTGTCATTAAATCTACTTATAAAAGTCTTCTTTATGCCAAAGAAAATAAAAAAAGGCTATTTGCATTATGAGTGATATTAAGGGTATTGCATTAGATGGATTTTGGAAACAAAACCCCGGGGTCGTTCAGCTTCTTGGGTTATGTCCAACACTCGCAGTGACAACTTCTGTCATTAATGGCTTGAGTCTTGGTATTGCAACCGCAATCGTCATGGCGCTATCGAACGCCTCTGTATCTCCTATTAGAAAATTTATACCTACAGAAATTAGAGTTCCTGTTTTTATTCTTATCATTGCGGCACTTGTGACAGTGATTGATTTTAGTATTCATGCATTTATTCAGCCGCTTTATAAAGCCTTGGGCATTTTTATCCCACTTATCGTAACAAATTGCATTGTCCTAGCTCGCGTCGAATCTTTTGCAGCAAAAAATAAAACAACACCCTCCTTTTTCGATGGCCTTTTTATGGGCCTTGGTTTAGCGATGGTATTAACTTTTCTTGGCGCCTTAAGAGAGCTCTTTGGCAAGGGCACTTTATTATCCGGCATTGATCTTATCTTGGGGCCTTCAGCAAATAATCTTGTTATCCATTTCTTTGGTAACTATCAAGGATTTCTTTTAGCAATACTCCCTCCGGGAGCTTTTATTGGCTTAGCCTGCCTCATTGCATTAAAAAATCGTATCGAAGCTCGTTAGTTAGGTCCTCTTGTGAATCCTCAAAAGCGATTTAAGATTTTTGAAGCGCTATCGCATGTAACGCCAAATCCTACAACAGAACTTATCTATCAAAATCCGTTTCAGCTTCTTATCGCAGTTATTTTATCTGCGCAAGCTACAGACAAATCAGTAAATAAAGCAACGTTCTTGTTATTCAATAAAGCTCCTAACGCAGAAAAACTTTCTCAGATGAAGTTAAGTGCTATTGAATCTTGTATCAAAACAATTGGTTTATATAAAACCAAAGCGAAAAATATACTCGAAACAGCAAAAATTATTCATGCTCAATATCAAGGGATTGTACCGAAAGAGAGGCTTTCTCTTGAAGCTCTTCCTGGTGTAGGAAGAAAAACTGCCAATGTCATTCTAAATACTATTTTTGATGAGCCCGCTATAGCGGTCGATACTCATATTTTTAGAATTGCAAATCGCATCAATCTAGCCCCCGGAGAAACGGTACTTCAGGTAGAAAAAAAATTAATGAAATCAACTCCGGAAGTATTCTTGAAAAATGCCCATCATTTATTGATTCTTCATGGAAGATATACTTGTACTGCAAGACAACCCAAATGCTCAAAGTGCGTTATTTATGATTTATGTGAATATAAGAAAAAGAGCTTGGTCTAGAATGAGATTAGATCAATCTGTCTTTGAATAGCAAGCTGGATAACCTCTTTTTTTTGAATGTCGCTCAATGCCATCCATTCAGCAATTTCTTCTTTACTTCTATAGCAACCATTACAAAAGTGATGCTCATCATTGATAAAACAAACGCCAATACAGGGTGATTCAATCAAAATTATTTGCTTTTTTTAATTATTCTAGACTGCCATGACAATGTTTGTATTTTTTATTGCTTCCACATGGGCATGGATCATTTCTACCGACCTTTGGCAAACCGTCTTCTGCAGTATCTTTTTTCCTAGATGATTTTTTCACTTCATCTTTATTTTTTTCATCAATCTCGTCGACTTCAGCCTCATTTTTTATTTTAACCACCATAGTGATGCGCGTTACTTCAGTTTTTACTGTATCTAAAAGATATCCGAATAATTCAAAAGCTTCTTTTTTATATTCTTGTTTTGGATTTTTTTGAGCGTATGAACGTAAATGGATACCTTGCCTTAAGTGATCAAGTGATGACAAATGCTCTCTCCAATGATGATCGATACTTTGTAACATCACTGTTTTTTCAAAATGTCGAATCACGTCTTTGCCTACTAAAGATTCTTTTTCTTCGTATTGTTTATTAGCTATAGCAATCACACGGTCATACATTTCTTCTATATCAATCTGAGGCTCTTTATCTACCCATCCTTTGATAGACAAACTTAAGCCATAATCAGAGAATAAAATCTTTTCTAGTGATGAAATATCCCACATATCTTCCATACTACCTGGTGGTATATGGCTTTGCATAAGTCCTCGAATTACATCAGCCCTCATTGCCGAAATGGTTTCACTTGTTTGGTCAGAATCAAGCAATTCATTTCTTTGCTCATAAATCACTTTTCTTTGATCATTTGAAACATCATCGTATTCAAGAAGTTGTTTTCTAATATCGAAATTTCGGCCTTCAACTTTACGTTGCGCATTTTCAATAGCCTTCGTAACCCATGAATGCTCAATCGCCTCACCCTCAGGCATTTTTAACTTTTCCATAATAGCTGACACTCGGTCGGAAGCAAATATTCTTAATAGTGAGTCTTCGAGTGATAAGTAAAAACGACTTGAACCTGGGTCACCTTGTCTACCTGCGCGGCCACGTAATTGATTATCTACGCGACGAGATTCATGTCTTTCAGTGCCTATAATATGAAGCCCGCCTGCTTTAACAACCAAATTATTTTGTTCTTTCCATGCTTCTTTAATCGTTTTAATTTCTTTTTCTTTTTTATTTTCGGTCAGTTTGTCATTCAACTTAATTTCATGAATATCAGTTTCAATACTGCCACCAAGCACAATATCTGTTCCGCGTCCCGCCATATTTGTTGCAATCGTAATCATGCCTGGACGTCCAGCTTGCGCAATAATATGCGCTTCTTTTTCATGATGTTTAGCGTTCAATACTTGATGTTTTAATTTTGCTTTTGTAAGTAATTCAGAGATAAGTTCTGAATTTTCAATTGATGTTGTGCCCACAAGAACAGGTTGATCTGCTTTTTGACATGCTTTAATGTCTTCAATCACTGCCGCATATCGCTCTTGTGAAGTGCGATAGACTTTATCCATCATATCTTTTCTTTGCGTCATACGATGAGGAGGAATAATAATCGTTTCTAAGCCATAGATTTGATTAAATTCGTAAGCTTCAGTATCTGCAGTGCCTGTCATCCCAGATAATTTTTGATACATCCTAAAATAATTTTGAAAGGTAATCGATGCTAATGTTTGATTTTCTTTTTGTATCTCAACCCCCTCTTTAGCTTCGACCGCTTGGTGAATACCTTCTGACCATCTTCGACCAGGCATCATTCTTCCCGTGAACTCATCTACAATGATGATGCTATTGTCTTTTACGACATAGTGTTGATCTTTATTAAAAAGATTCCGTGCTTTTAATGATGCGTTGATGTGGTGCACAAGTGAAATATTTGTAGCGTCATATAAGCTCGATTGTTCTGACAAAAGCCCTGCTTTGATCAGAAGCTTTTCAACATTTTCATGGCCATTTTCTGAAAGAACTACTTGATGTGCTTTTTCATCAACCCAGTAATCGCCAGTTTCTTCTTCAGTCTTTTGTCTTGAGAGCTTGCCAACGACGATATTAATTTTAGTATAAAGATCAATATTGTCCTCAGCTTGACCAGAAATGATGAGGGGCGTTCTTGCTTCGTCAATCAATATAGAATCTACTTCATCGACCAACCCATAATGTAATTTTCTTTGAACTCGCTCTTCTTTAGAGAAGATCATGTTATCTCTCAGATAATCAAAACCAAACTCATTGTTCGTACCATAAGTAATATCAGCGTCATAGGCTTTTTTCTTCTCTTCGCCTGAAATATTAGATAAATTAATACCTACCTCCAACCCTAGGAATCTATAAATCTGTCCCATCCATTCTGCATCTCGTTTTGCAAGGTAATCATTCACAGTAATAACGTGAACACCTTTACCTTCAAGCGCATTTAAATAAGTAGGTAATGTTGCAACAAGCGTTTTACCCTCGCCGGTTCGCATTTCTGAAATTTTTCCATTATGAAGCGCCATGCCACCAACAAGCTGTACATCAAAATGACGCATTTCTAATACGCGTCGACTTGCTTCTCTCACAACGGCAAAAGCTTCAACTAATAAATCATCAAGTGCCTGCCCTTGTTTAAGGCGATTTTTAAATTCTGAAGTTTTAGCTTTAAGTGCTGTATCACTAAGTTTCTTAGTAGCATCTTCAAGCGCATTTATTTGCGTGACTTTTTTGCCATACTCTTTAAGCAGCCTGTCGTTTCTACTTCCAAATAAATTCTGAACAATGGTCTTTAACATAATATAAATATTCTTAATCGAGAGTGTTTGAAATAATTAATACTGAAGATATTTTCGAGGGTCAAGTGATTCACCATTCATTCTAATTTCATAATGGAGATGAGGCCCTGTGGATCTTCCGGTATTACCTACAAGCGCTATAACTTGATTCTTTTTAATACGATCACCTTCTTTAACTAATAATTTAGATGCATGCGCATATCGCGTCTCAAGACCAGACCCATGAGAAATACGCACCATATTGCCATATTCTGGGGTAACTTCAGCAGCAATCACAATGCCTGCAGCTGTCGCTTTAATAGGCTGACCGACCTCTGAACTAAAATCTAACCCTTCATGAAACGCCCTCACACCTAAGAAAGGGTCAACTCTCCAACCATAACTAGATGAATTATAAGGGGCATTCACAGGCGTAGCATTAGGCAAAGTATCCTTTAATACGGTTTGTTTTAAATAGATAGCCTCTAAATTATTGAAGTGCTCTTCATGTTTTTCAATATTAAGTGTCAGTTGATTAATAAAGGCTTGAAGCTGGGATTCAGAAAAATTTTTCTCGCTGACAAAGGGGCCTCCCTGACCTGGCGCTTTAGCAGGGTCGGCTTTGGGTAGCTTTTGATTTGGCTTCAATTTTTCTTTAGAAAAATCTTGAAGTCTTTGGGCTTGATTATCAATACGAATCAATCTTGCCTGAAGCTCTCCGATTTGGCTTGCGTAGACATCCAAATTCTTTTGAAAACTGCCTAGGTTTAGGTCAAGCTTAAGGTTTATTAATGATTTTTTCTCTTCATTATCGCCATTATATTTTGAGTCAAGCCAGTTAATAGCTTGAATGAGCGCGATGAACAGCAAAAAGATTATGGCGATAAAAGTCATTGCATGGATACTTTTTGGCTTTGATGTACTATTTGTTACAAAGATAATTCGCATTGAGCTCTAAAATTTAGCTTAAATAATAGATAATTATAACTTATGAAGCCCGTGAACAAGCTTTTGGAAAGTGAAGTATTTTCCTTAATTAGAGAGAAAAATCACTCTATTTCTAGCTATCAAAAGCTATGGGCCATGAAAGCACCGAGTAAATTATCATCTCTCTCTCATGTTGGGGGAATCCAAAATGATGTTTTGACTGTATACGTTGAAAATAGTGGTATTGCGAGTAAATTAAAATTTATTGAATCCACGCTAGTAGGAGACTTAAATGAGTCGATTCAAAAAGAAATGCCTTATGCCAACCCAATTAAATCCTTAAAAATAAAATTAATTATTAAGAATTCAAAAGCCATTCCTTTAAGGTCAAAAAGTATATCTGCTCAAGCTAAGCTTGCTTTTGAAAATTTATTAAATCATCTTGAGGAATCGCCTTTAAAACATCGCCTCATTAAGTTCATTAAGAATCATGCAGATAATGACTGAACTTATTATTCTGATTCTCACTGGCAGCTTTATAGGAATTCTATCGGGCCTGCTAGGTATTGGTGGCGGCCTTATTATTGTGCCGCTCCTTACTTTTGTTTTAATGCATTTTCATGATGTAGCATTTGATCAAGCCATGATAATGGCTATTGGGACGTCACTCGCATCGATTATTTTTACAGCGGCTATGTCGAGTTACTTTCATAAAAAAAGAAATAATATGGACTGGTCTATAGCAGTAAATTACATTCCTGGCGTTTTATTAGGCGCCTCTATCATGGCTTCAATCATCCCACATTTAAACATTGTATTTATTAAACATTCATTCGTCATCTACACTTTTATTGCTGCTTATGAGGTCGTTAAATCGCCAAAAATAAAAAGTTTAGTTCAGTTACCAACCCTTGTATTGGCTAACTTTTATGGATTTATCATAGGCTCTATTTCAACAATGATTGGAATTGGGGGTGGCACAATGTTTGTTCCTTATTTTATTTACCATAAAGTTAATCCGCGACTTGCTGTTGCACTTTCGAGCTCTTTGGGAGTCTTTATAGGCCTAGGTGCCACATTTGGATTTATAAAAAATGGCTTACATATTACCCATTTGCCACAATTTAGTATTGGGTATATTTATTTGCCTGGCCTTTTAATCATCACCTCATCAAGTCTCATTTTTGTGAGGCTTGCTACAAAATGGATTCATCAAATTTCCGTTTTATCTTTAAAAAGAATATTTGCCTGTCTATTATTTTTAATCGGCTTGTCAATGCTTTTTACAGGGTAATCTTTAATTAAAAGATGTAGTTTTATAGTGACAAAGTTATTCAATGTGATAATTTATTGCTTAACGTTTTTCATTTTTAAGATTTCCAAAATTTAGGAGAATGTATGTCAGAACTTAACCTTATTATTGGTGCAGCACTATTAGCAATTCTTTATGGTGCGGTCATGAGCGCCTGGATATTTAAACTTCCTGCAGGAAATGCAAAAATGCAAGCTATTGCTCTTGCTATTCAAGAAGGTGCTAAAGCCTATCTTGCAAGACAATATAAAGCCATTGCAATTGTAGGTGTCGTGTTAGCTTTGCTTATTGGTATCTTTATATCAAAAGATACCGCAATAGGTTTTGTGATTGGTGCAGTTCTCTCTGGTGCCTGCGGATTTATTGGTATGAACGTATCCGTGAAGGCTAACGTTAGAACAGCGCAAGCAGCCACAAAAGGTATTGTTCCGGCACTTGATGTTGCTTTCAAAGGCGGCGCTATTACAGGCCTCTTAGTTGTAGGTCTTGGTTTACTTGGTGTCACAGGTTTTTATATGTACCTGGGTGGTGCTGAAGCAACTAACTTAAACCCTCTAATTGGGCTCGCTTTTGGATCTTCACTTATTTCAATTTTTGCCCGTTTAGGTGGCGGTATTTTTACCAAGGGCGCTGATGTAGGTGCTGACTTAGTGGGTAAAGTTGAAGCTGGCATTCCAGAAGATGACCCAAGAAATCCTGCTGTGATTGCAGATAATGTTGGTGATAATGTTGGTGATTGCGCTGGTATGGCAGCAGACTTATTCGAAACTTATGCGGTAACTTTAATTGCAACTATGCTCCTTGGCGGGCTCGTAATTACAAATAATGGTGCAAGCGGAATTATTTATCCGCTGCTATTAGGTGCGGCTTCTATCGTGACATCGATTGTTGGATGTTTCTTTGTTAGAGCTTCGCCTAAAATGAAAAATGTAATGCCTGCTTTATATAAAGGTTTAATCGTAGCCGGCGGACTTTCTCTTATAGCTTTCTACTATGTAACAAACTTTGTATTTCCAGAAGGCGTTTCAATCCAAAATGTAAACGTTTCATCTATGGCTTTATTTCAAGCATGTATCGTAGGCCTGGTATTAACCGCAGCTTTGGTATGGATTACAGAATATTATACGGGCACAGATTATGAGCCGGTAAGGCACGTTGCACGCGCTTCTAAAACAGGTCACGCAACAAACATTATTGCTGGTATTGGCATTTCAATGAAATCAACGGCCTTGCCAGTCATATCTGTTTGTATTGCAATTTTCGTATCCCATCATCTTGCAGGCCTATATGGTGTCGCAGTTGCTGCCACATCAATGTTAAGTATGGCTGGCATTATTGTCGCATTAGATGCATATGGTCCAATTACCGATAACGCAGGAGGTATTGCTGAAATGGCTGGCTTACCTAAAAGCGTTCGTGATGTAACTGATCCGTTAGATGCGGTTGGAAATACAACTAAAGCAGTCACTAAAGGATATGCAATTGGATCAGCCGGTCTTGCAGCGCTTGTTCTTTTTGCAGACTACACACATAAATTGGAATCTGTAGGTATTGCAACCACATTTGATCTTAGTGACCCGTTAGTTATTATTGGGTTAATTATTGGCGGTCTTATTCCTTACCTTTTCGCGGCGATGGCCATGGAAGCTGTAGGAAGAGCTGCAGGCGCAGTGGTTGAAGAAGTTAGACGTCAATTCAAAACCATCAAGGGTATTATGTCTGGCAAAGCTAAGCCTGATTATGCTCGCGCCGTTGATATGTTAACGACAGCAGCTATTAAAGAAATGATTGTGCCTTCGTTGCTTCCTGTTGCAATTCCAATTGCTGTGGGCTTAACTTTAGGTCCCAAAGCATTAGGTGGCCTTCTCATGGGAACGATTGTGACCGGTTTATTTGTAGCTATCTCGATGTGCACAGGCGGGGGTGCTTGGGATAATGCAAAAAAATATATTGAAGATGGTAATCATGGCGGTAAAGGTTCAGAGGCCCACAAAGCATCTATTACAGGAGATACCGTAGGTGATCCTTATAAAGATACTGCTGGCCCTGCTATTAATCCACTCATTAAAATTATTAATATTGTGGCACTTCTCATCGTGCCGCTTCTTTAATTGATGAATAAAAAAAGGCACCTTGATCAAGGTGCCTTTTTTATTTAATTCAACTTACTTTTTAATGTCTTGGCCTGTGAGTTTTTTAAAGGCTTCTAAATATTTTTGACTTGTTTTTGTAATAATATCTTCTGGTAATGACGGTGGTGGTGGTGTTTTATTCCATCCGCTATTTTCTAGCCAGTCTCTAATAAATTGTTTATCAAAACTTGGTTGAGAGGCGCCTTCCCGATAGTTATCTAGTGGCCAAAACCGAGAAGAGTCTGGTGTTAAAATTTCATCAATAAGCACTAAATGATTTTCATCATCCAAACCAAACTCAAATTTGGTATCCGCAATAATAATGCCCTTTGTGAGAGCGAAGGTTGATGCTTCTTGATATAACTTAATACTAATTTCTTGAATACGTGATGCAACCTCTTTTCCGACGCGAACTTCGCATTCCTCATACGAAATATTCTCATCGTGCTTGCCAACTGATTCTTTACTAGAAGGTGTAAATATAGGTTCAGATAATTTTGCAGATTCTTTTAAACCTTGCGGAAGTTTTATGCCACACACTGATTGTGTTTTTTGATAATCTTTCCAACCGCTACCTGATAAATAACCCCGAACAATTGCTTCAATAGGTAACGCCTTTAATTTTCGGGCCACAATAGCACGATTTTTTACTTGAATTACTTCATTTTCAGCTACAACACTTTCCGGCGTAATTCCAGACAAATGATTTGCAACGACATAGGAAAGTTTATTAAACCAAAAGTCAGCCATTTGCGTAAGAACAAATCCTTTAAATGGAATGGGTTCGCTCATCACAACGTCAAATGCAGATAATCTATCTGTAGTAATAATCAATAGATGCTTATCATCAACCTCATAAATATCTCTCACCTTACCTTTATGAAGCAATGGCAGACTCTTAATTGATGTTTCTATTAACTGATTTTCAGCCATTTAAAATCTTCTTTCTAGGATTTCAATTGCAGGAAGTTTTTTACCTTCTGCGAACTCTAAAAATGCACCACCAGCTGTTGAGATGTATGAAATATCTTTTACAACATTAAATTTTTCAATCGCAGCAATAGTGTCGCCACCACCTGCTAATGAAAATGCGGATGCGTCTGCAATTGATCGTGTCATTGTTTCAGTGCCTTTTGCAAACTGATCAAATTCAAATACACCGATGGGACCGTTCCAAATAATAGTTTTTGCATTGCGGATACATTTCACAATTTCATTTACCGAGTCTTTGCCTAGATCAAAAATCATGTCATCTTTGCTAACGTCTTTAATATTTTTTGTGATTGCTTCTTCATTTGCATCTAATTTCTTACCGCAAACTACATCTGAAATAATAGGAAGCGATGCCCCTCGCTTAGATAATTTATCTATAATTTTTTTTGCTGCAGGAACGAGCTCTTCTTCATACATGGAGCTACCTACTTCGAACCCCATCGCCTTGATAAAAGTATTTGCAATTCCACCCCCAACAATCAGCTGATCAACTTTGTCAGACAATGTATCTAATATACTTAGCTTAGATGAAACTTTACTGCCACCTACAATAGCTATCATCGGTCTTGAAGGGTTTAATAAGGCTTTCTCAAGCGCATCTAGCTCAGCCAAAAATAAAATACCTGCACATGCTATATCTACGTGTTCTGCAATACCGTAAGTTGATGCCTCTTTCCGATGGGCTGTTCCAAATGCGTCCATGACAAAAATATCTGCGAGTGAGGCATATTTTTTTGCTAAAACTTCTTCATTTTGTTTTTCACCAATATTAAATCTACAATTTTCTAAAACTATTAGTTCGCCTGGAGCTATATCAAAGGGCACATTAACCCAATCTGACACAAGGCGCACAGGATAATTAAGATGATTTTTTAAGAACTCCACCACGGACTTTAATGAATCATTCTCATTAAATTTTCCTTCTTTAGGCCTGCCAAGATGGGACGTCACCATAACGCTAGCGCCTTTTTGAAGTGCAAATGTAATGCTTGGAATAGAAGCTAGAATTCTTTTAGGGGAAGTAATTTTTCCATCTTGAATAGGAACATTCAAGTCAGAGCGAATAAAAACTCTTTTATCTTTAAGATTTAAATCGACTAATCTTTTGATGTTCATTAATCAAATATTATTTGGCAGCTATCATGGCTATAGCTGTATCAATCATACGACAGCTAAACCCCCACTCGTTGTCGTACCATCCAAAAACTTTTACGAGCAATCCGTCTTCACTTACTTTAGTGAGATTAGCATCAAAATAAGATGATGCTTCTGTATGATTAAAATCAATAGATACTAAAGGCTCGTCATTGTAAATTAATATGCCTTTTAATGTGCCTTGGTTAGCAGCTTCTTTCATAATACGATTTACTTCTTCTTTTGATGTGACTTTTTTAGGTGTAAAAGTAAGCTCTACTAACGACACATTTAATGTTGGTACTCTAATTGCAATGCCATCAAGCTTACCTTTTAATTCAGGTATCACCAATGCAACACTCTCTGCAGCTCCTGTTTTAGTGGGAATCATAGAAGTGGTTGCAGAGCGTGCTCTTCTTAGATCCTTATGTTGATTGTCGTTTAAATATTGGTCGTTTGTATACGAGTGAATGGTTGTCATAAGCCCTGTGACAATCCCTAGTTTTTCATGTAATGGTTTTACCATTGGCGCCAGGCCATTTGTTGTGCAAGAAGCGTTCGACACAACAAGGTCAGATGCTTTTAAAATTTGATGGTTTACGCCGTAAACAATAGTTGCATCGACATCTTTATCCCCTGGCGAAGAAATTAATACTTTCTTAGCGCCTTGTTTCAAATGTATAGTCGATTTTTCTTTGCTAGTAAAAGCGCCGGTACATTCCATGACTACGTCTACATTTAACTCACCCCAAGGCAGCTCCTCAGGGTTTCTTGTGCTATAAAATTTAATAATATCGCCGTTTATAATAATTTCATGGTCATTTGTTTTGATATCAGCATTAAATTTTCCATGCGCGCTATCGTATTTTAATAAATGAGCATTAGATGCTGAATCACCGCGACTCGCATTGATGGCAACTACTTTAATATCCTGATGATTTAACTCATAAATCGCTCTTAATATTAAACGACCTATTCTCCCAAATCCTGTGATTGCTATCTTAACTGTCATAAAGATTTCCTCTGTAAAAAATAAGGCATCTCAAATTTGAGATGCCTTATTAAATTTACTCAATAATAATTACAGAATTGATTTAACAGTTGAAACGACATTTTCTACTGTAAATCCAAAGTGTTTAAATAATGCACCGCCAGGAGCTGACTCGCCAAATGTATCGATACCGACAGCTGCGCCGTCAAGTCCAATATATTTTCTCCAGAAATCGGTAACACCTGCCTCGATCGATACGCGTTTTACACCTTTAGTTAATACACTATCTTTGTATGCCTGATCTTGACGATCAAATACATTTGTTGAAGGCATAGACACAACCCTAGCATTAATATTTTGTTCTTTGAGTGCTACTTGTGACTTCAATGCAAGATCAATTTCTGATCCAGTTGCAATGAGGATCACATCTGCATTGCCGCCTTCTGCTTCTGCTAAAACGTAACCACCTTTGCGAATTAAATCTATTTGCGCATCAGTTCTTTTTGTAAACGAAGTGTTTTGTCGGCTTAAGACTAAGCTCGTTGGATTGTGAATACTTTCAACAGCCACCACCCATGCCACTGCAGTTTCTGTTGAATCTGCTGGTCTCCAAACATCCATTCTTGGAATGTAGCGAAGTCCTGAAGTGGTTTCGATTGGTTGATGTGTTGGACCGTCTTCACCTTGACCAATAGAATCGTGTGTTAACACATAGATCACTCTTTGCTTCATTAGGGCAGCCATTCTCATGCCGTTCTTCATATAGTCAGTGAAAATATGGAAGGTGCCGCCAAAGGGAAGTATACCGCCATGAAGTGCCATACCGTTCATGATAGCTGCCATACCAAATTCACGAACACCATAGGAAATATAATTGCCTGGTATTTTGCCGCTTACGTGCTGAAATGATGAGCAACTTGTTAAGTTAGATCCTGTTAAGTCTGCTGAACCACCAACAAACTCAGGCAAAATTGGCGCAAGTGCCGCAATAGTGTTTTGTGAAGCTTTACGTGTCGCTAAAACTTCAGCTTTTTCATTCACTGATTTAATGATGGCATCAGTTGATGTTTTCCAATTTTTTGGAAGATCGCCCTTCATACGACGTTTAAATTCAGCTGCTAAATCTGGGAATTCTTTTTCATAAGCTGCGAATTTATCGTTCCAAGTCGCTTCAGCTTTAGCACCTTTATCTTTTGCGCTCCAGCCTGCATATACATCATCAGGGATCACGAAAGGATCGTGCTTCCAACCAATCGCTTCTCTCGTAGCTGCAACTTCAGCATCACCTAAAGCTGATCCATGGCAATCATGTGATCCAGATTTATTTGGCGAGCCTTTACCAATAATTGTTTTACAACAAATTAAAGAAGGTTTATCTGTTACTTTTTTGGCTGCTTCAACCGCTTTGTTTACAGCTTCAAAATCATGACCATCTACATTTGGAATCACATGCCAACCATAAGACTCAAAACGTTTTGCTGTATCGTCTGTATACCAACCTTCGATGTGTCCATCGATAGAAATGCCGTTGTCATCCCAGAATGCAATTAGATTTCCAAGGCCCCATGTACCAGCAAGTGCGCAAGCCTCATGAGAAACACCTTCCATCATGCAACCGTCGCCTAAAAATACATATGTGTGGTGATCTACAATTTTATGATTAGGTTTATTAAATTGGTTAGCGAGTAATTTTTCTGCCATAGCAAAACCTACTGCATTACTAATACCCTGACCTAAAGGTCCTGTCGTTGTTTCAACACCAGGTGCGTAACCATATTCGGGGTGGCCTGCACATTTAGAATGGAGCTGACGGAATGTTTTAATTTCGTCCATCGGTAAATCATAGCCAGTCAAATGGAGAAGTGAATAAATCAGCATAGATCCATGACCGTTCGAAAGAATAAAGCGATCACGATTAGCCCAGTTTGGATTTTTAGGGTTATGTTGTAAATGATGATTCCATAAAACCTCTGCAATTTCAGCCATGCCCATAGGTGCACCTGGGTGCCCTGAGTTTGCTTTTTGAACTGCATCCATTGATAACGCACGAATTGCGTTAGCTAAATCTTGACGTGTTGCCATTATTGCCTCCCGAAATTGACAGCATTACAAATATTTTTTTGAATATTTGTCTACTAAATGTAAAGTTAAAAAATTGATGTTATTTTTACCTAAATTATTGCTTAAATACCCCTTTTCAGCAAGGTGAATAGGGTCTTTTTGCCCCTTGATTATTTTATTCAAATACCTTTTATTCCCGCCATTTAATCGAGCAGCCGATGCTCGATTTTTGCTCTAAAGGGCCTCGTTGCGTTTCTGAAATAAGCTTCATAGCTTCAAATAAATCTCGCACATTATCTGAGGGTGCTTCGCCACGACCTGTGGCATCAAAACGTCCACGATACTGCAATTCTAAATTGCGATTAAATCCATAAAAATCTGGGGTGCAAATGGCATTGTAAGATCGCGCAGTTTCTTGTGTGTAATCCATCACATAAGGAAAAGAAAAATTAAATTGATCTGCGATCAACTTCATATTCTCAAATGAGTCTTCTGGATAATTCACGGGATCGTTACTTTGAATCGCGATGGTTTCGATACCTAAATCTTTTAATGTGCGAATATCTTTGACGAGCCTGGGCAGTATGGCTTTCACATATGGACAGTGATTACATATGAACATGACTATTAATCCATGAGGGCCTTTTGCTTTTGCCAAATTCCAATAGGTGCCATCCACCCCTTCTAAATTAAAATCAATGGCTTTCCAGCCAAAATCACAAAGAGGAGTATTTAAACTAACCATGTTTTATGCCTTAATATAGCTTATCTATTGAATAGAATTAACTATGGAAGAAAATCGATTTTACCACTCTGAAAACCTAGAACTCAAACAAGTCGTTGAGTTAGGTTCACAAACCCACATTCACGCAACGAAAGTCTTAAGACTCAAAGTGGGTGATCAATTCGCGCTTTTTAATGGTGATGGTTTTGACTATGTTGTCAAAGTGATTGAACTTACTAAACACAAAACACTTGCTGAAATTACTGGTAAGTATGAAGTCAATCATGAATCTCCACTAAACATAACGCTTGCACAAGGTCTTGCTGCGAGTGACAAAATGGACTGGATTATTCAAAAAGCAGTTGAGCTTGGCATTCAATCTATACAGCCCTTATTTACTGAGCGATCGATCGTTAAGTTAGATAGTGAAAGAGCAGACAAAAAACTTGAACACTGGAAAACCGTCGCTCTTGCCGCATGTGAGCAAACAGGGCGAAGCACTATTCCAAAAATTTTGAGCCCACTTCCTTTAAGTCAATGGCTTAGTCATCAAGAGAAGCAAACTGAAACTTTGCGATTAATTCTCACGCCATTCAAGGCACAAAATATTAATCAATTAAATCAAAAGCCTTCCTCTATTGTTTTTATGGTGGGGCCTGAAGGTGGCTTCTCAGAAAAAGAAATGGTTTTAGCTTCCAATAGCGCTTTTATACCGGTGAATTTTGGTGAGCGTATTTTAAGAACAGAAACGGCATCCATTGTAGCGCTCTCCATTATGCAAAATTTATGGGGTGATTTTGCATAGAACGCAAAAAATTTGATATTTTTGTGAAAAATGTATGTAAAATATGCATTTTAAACAAATTATTAAATTATGTCTCTTGGCGAAGCTATTAGAAAAAGAAGGAAATCCTTAGGGGTCACCCTTCAAACACTTGCGCAAAAGATTATGAGCGACCCTGGCAATCTTTCTAGAATAGAAAGAGGGGCGCAAAATGTGAGTGAAACGCAACTCTTAAAAATTTGTGAGGTTCTTAACTGCGCGCCTTCAAGTCTGTTTGAGAATAATCTTGCCACTCAACTAATCCCAAAATTAGATAGTCAAACATTCGCAAGATGGTTTAGATTAGCAGCGCCTTACATCAACACCTTTAGTAATAAAACATTTGTAATTGCTTTTGGTGGTGAGCTTCTCGATGAAAATCAATTTACAGCTCTTTCACATGACATCAATTTATTAACCTGTTTAAACGTCAAAATCGTGCTGGTGCATGGTGCAAGACCTCAAATTGATCAGAAACTTAAAGACAAGAAAATCTCTACCCAGCTCGTAAGGAATGTTCGAGTGACAGACGATTTTGTTATGGAAGGAGTAAAAGAAGCCAATGGTCTTATCAAAATTAATATTGAATCGATACTATCTTCAAGTTTATTAAATTCACCCATGGCAGGAAGCGACATTAAGGTGTCGAGTGGAAATTTTATAACAGCCAAACCACTAGGTGTGATCGATGGCGTGGATATGCAACATACAGGGGAAGTGAGAAAAATTGATAGCGCTGCCATCAAGAAAAAATTAGAGAATAAAGAATTAGTTGTAATTTCTCCGATTGGTTATTCACCCACAGGCGAAGTATTTAATCTTACGATGGAAGATGTCGCACTTAAAACTTCAATAGCTTTAGAAGCGGATAAACTTATTCTTCTAATTGATTCGGATGGTATCTTTAATTTGAGAAATGAACTACTCCATGAAATGACACTAGAGAAAGCTATTAATCTCTATAAAAGTATTGAAAAGAATAATCCTAAGAAGCATGAGCTCATTAATATCAATTTAAACGAATTAGATCTTTTAGAAATTGGCATTAAAGCTTCTGAAGCAGGTATTCATAAAATTCATTTAATTAATAGACATATTGATGGTGCGATCCTTCAGGAGCTATTCACTGATGAGGGTGTAGGCACAGTGATTACCGAGAAAGCACTCGATTCTATTAGGCAGGCCACACATAACGATGTGAAAGGCATACACAAACTTATCAATCCTCTGGAAGCAGGTGGCTATCTTATTAAAAGAGGTAAAGAAAGAATTGATCATGAGATAGAAAATTTCTTTGTGATCGAGCATGACAAAAAAATTATTGGCTGCGCTGCGCTATACCCATACATCGATCACATCGAATTTGCATGCTTTGCTATTAATAAGAATTACCAATCCAAAGGCTTTGGTTCCAAACTTTATAATTACTGTGAGAGTATTGCGAGAGATAAAAAATACAAATATCTTTTCGCTTTAACTACGAGAACTGAACATTGGTTCATTGAAAAGGGGTTTAAAGAAGAAAGTATTCAGAAGCTTCCTAAAAAAAGATTAGAGTCTTACCAGCCCCAAAGAAATTCAAAATTTTTTATTAAAAAGCTTTAAAATCTTAAAAAAACAATTAGGTATAAAAATGAGTAACGACATTAAACCCGAATATAAAGCCAAAATATTAAGTGAGGCACTGCCGTATATCAAAAAATTCTTTGGTAAAACCATTGTAATTAAGTACGGTGGCAATGCTATGGTCGATGAGAATTTAAAGCAATCCTTTGCAAGCGATGTCGTTCTTTTAAAATTAGTTGGGATGAATCCAGTCGTAGTTCATGGCGGGGGGCCGCAAATTGACGAGCACCTTGATAAGTTAGGTAAAAAAGGCGAATTTATTCAAGGTATGAGAGTTACCGATAACGAGACCATGGATATCGTCGAAATGGTTCTTGGTGGTCAAGTCAATAAAGAGATCGTAAATCTTATTAACAGACATGGTGGAAAAGCTGTCGGCCTCACAGGCCAGGATGGTAACTTTATTCATGCAAAAAAACTCATTGTTAAGAATGATACAGATCCGAACAAAACAATCGACCTAGGTCATGTAGGCGAAATTGCATCAATTAATCCTAGCATTATTAATTTTTTAGATGAGGGTGACTTCATTCCAGTTATAGCGCCAATTGGCGTGGGAACACAGGGCGAAACTTATAATATCAATGCAGATCTTGTCGCAGGCAAACTATCGGAAGTATTAAACGCTGAAAAATTAATTTTACTCACGAATACGCCAGGTGTTTTAGATAAAAAAGGCTCGCTCCTCACAGGCTTAACACCAAATCAGATAGACAAACTTGTTGAAGATGGAACCTTATCCGGCGGCATGTTACCTAAAATAAGTTCGGCGTTAGATGCAGCCAGAAGTGGTGTTAGGAGTGTTCATATTATTGATGGTAGAGTGCAACACGCACTCTTATTAGAGGTATTAACCGATGAAGGTGTGGGCACTTTAATTAAGGCAAAATAATTGTCAAAAATTTGGATTTTTGATTTAGACGATACGCTTCACGACGCAAGCTCCAAAATCTTCCCTCGAATTAATCAGTCTATGACGGCTTATGTCAGCCATAAACTTAATATCAGCCTTGCTAATGCACATCAACTTCGAGATGAATATTGGAAGATATATGGCGCGACTCTAAAAGGTCTCATTAAGAATCATGGTGTGGATCCACAAGAATTTTTACTTAATACACATGATGCAGAAGAATTATCCAAATTCGTTAAACAATCGCACGCTCTAGAGAATACTTTAAAGAAACTTAAAGGCAAAAAAATTGTTTTTACAAATGCGCCACTTCATTATGCTATGGCTATTATTAAAGCACTTCGCATTCAAAAATATTTTTCAGGAATTTACAGCATTGAATCTACCAATTACAACCCTAAACCTTCTCCGTATGCATTTAGAAAAATTTTAAAACAACTGGGGAAAAAATCTAATCAATGCGTGATGGTAGAGGACAATCTTGCTAATTTAAAAACAGCACACAAAATAGGCATGCAAACTGTTTTAGTATCAAAGTTAAATAAAAAAACTACCTACGTCACGAGACGCATTTCAAAAATTCAATATCTAGCCAGGGAACTTTAAATAAGCTTCTTTAGCACACTAAGTCGCTCTTCATAAATAGAGGTCTTAATATCACCATTAGTTTTATTTTGGCTGATTAATCCAAGATTAAGTTTATTTAAATGCTTCAGATATTTTTGCAGTACTTTTAAAGTGCTGCCTGCTGATTTTTGTTTGGCAGTCTGTCCTTGGTTATAGGCATTTAATAAATTAATCACATCAATCAGAACATGAGGATTTCTAAATAAATCCATTTTATAAATCAAATCTAAAATTTGATGGGGCTTTAACTTTTTAAACTGTCTAAGCTCAGTCAAATTATGGGCTAACTTTTCAGTTAACTTTCTGACAGAGCTAGGCACTGATAATCTTGAATATATCTTTTCTATGCCCTTGGCGCTGCCATTAGATTCATACAAATACATAAAGAAGGTTGCCGCTTTAAGATCCTCGGAATATTTGAACTTATTAGCGTATTCCAGACTTCTCTTGATGTGACTTTTATTTTTGACATAATTTATTTCTGGAATTAATACCTTCAAGGCACCACACTTATGCAATACATCAAACATGATATGCGATTTATTCTCTAATAAGCCAACTGAAATTTCCTGCCAAACTCTCTCAGATGCAACTACTTCTAACTCTTTATTTTTTATAATTTTTTTGAGAATGGATTGTGTTTTAGGATGAATCTTAAATTTATGAAATCTTGCGGAGAATCTTGCAATGCGGAGAACTCTAATGGGATCTTCTTCAAAAGCCGGACTTACATGGCGTAAAATTCTCTTTTTAATATCGCCTACACCGTTAAAAGGATCAATGAACTGACCTCTCTTATCTCTCGCAATAGCATTGATAGTGAGATCTCTTCTTTCTAAATCTTCTTCTAAAGTCACTTCTTTTGATGCATAAACCTTAAACCCCTTATAACCTTTTGACACCTTTCGTTCGGTTCTCGCAAGCGCATATTCATAATGTGTTTTTGGGTGCAAAAATACAGGGAAGTCTTTGCCTACAGGCTTGAAACCCAACTTGACCATTTCCTCGGCTGTGGATCCAACCACAACATAATCCCTATCTTTGATAGATAAGCCCATGATTTGATCTCGCACTGCACCGCCTACAAGATATATCTTCATTTATCGGCCAGATTTACTTCTAAAGGAATCATATCTAGATCGCATGAGAGGGGTATTTTTCTTGTTTTGATCTAGATAGCGTCCCAAGCGTATAAAAGTATAACGATAAGGAATTGTATGTTCATTATTCACTACATTATCAACCTGCATGGATCTCCAATTATCACGCGTCAATATTTTAATCGGCATCAATTCCATACTAAAAGCGAATAAATAAGAAAGGCTTCTATTTAAAGGGATGATGATACGATTTAATTTTTCTGACTTAATAATAAGCCTAACAATATCTTTCAGAGTATAGATATCAGAACCGCCCAGATCATAAACTTTGCCGAAGGTTTTTTTATCAAACATACTTTTCATTAAGATATTAGATACATCTTCAATATATATAGGTTGAAATTTAGACTGGGGCGATAAGAGAATAATCATTGGAACCCATTTCACAAGGAATTTAAACATATTAATGAAATTATCCTTAGCGCCAAAGATAATTGAAGGTCTTAAGATTGTGATATCTAAATATTTTTGTTTTATTAAATAGGATTCACCAAGAGTTTTAGATTGAAGATACAAACTCGACACATTACCTCCAGAGCCAAGAGCACCTAAATGAATGAGCCTTTTGACACTTGTTTCTTTCATTATTTTTGTCAAACTAATCGGCCACAGGTGATGTATTTTGTCGAAAGATTCTTTTTTTGATTGATGTAATATACCCAAAAGATTTATTACAACATCAGTTTTACTTAAATCTTTTTTTACCTGTTCAATATCATTTAGATTGAAATCAAATACTTCAATACGAGGATCTACAGTGAAAAGTTTAATTTTTTCCTTATTGCGAGAAAATAACTTTAAATGGTAATTAGATTGGCTTAATTGAGCAACAAGACTTGACCCTATAAATCCTGATGCGCCAAAAATTGCAATTGTTTTTTTTGAATTGATCAATATGGTATTAAAGCATTCTTATAACAAATATAAGAATTAGAATTAATGTAACATTTGTTGTGAGCTTCAAATATTTAATATATTTCTTATTTTTTGTATTTAAGTATAAGAAAGTAAAAGCAATCAATATGGCGAGAAATAAAAAAATACAAGTTCTTAATATCATCATTGATAAACCCCTGTCATCGATTGATTCAAAATATTACTCTTTGAGTTGAGATAGCGAGCTGCCAAACCAGATGTTTTAGGGTCTTTGCTATCTAATGAAATGAGGTCCCATGACGACTTATTCGATTTAAGCGCCAGTAATAATTTATTGTTTAACTCATGGCCAGATTTATAAGCTTTGAAATTGCCAATAATTGAATAACCCAACATATAAAGATCGCCGACCGCATCAAGGATTTTATGTCGTACAAATTCATCGTCATAACGTAAACCGTCGGAGTTAAGAATTTTATATTCATCTAATACAATTGCATTATCTAGAGAGCCGCCTCTTGCAAGTCCATTAGATCTCAAATATTCGACTTCTTGCATAAATCCGAATGTGCGAGCACGACTAATTTCAGTGATATAGGATTCATCATAAAAATCAACAGAGACTTGATTTGTTGATGCATTGTTAAAAACGGGATGCGGAAAATCGATCGTAAAATCAACTTTAAATCCATCGTAAGGCTCAAATCTCGCCCATTTATCTTTATCTTTAACTTCAATTACATCTTTAATAAAAACAAACCTTTTCGGGGATTCTTGTTCTTTGATTTTTGCCGTTTGTAATAGATATATAAACGGTATAGAACTACCGTCCATAATAGGCACTTCTGAACCGTCTAGCTCCACAATCACATTATCAATACCTGTTGCAGACAGCGCTGACATAAGATGTTCAACTGTTGCAACTCGAGAATTATCTTGCCCAATAGCAGAACACATTTTAGTGTCTTTCACGGCCTCTGGACTAACCTTAATCTCACTTACTTTCTTTTGATCAACCCTTCTAAATACAATTCCTTGGTCAACTTCGGCAGGTTTTAATCTAATGGTGACTTTTTCACCATTATGTAAACCAACACCTGAGGTGTGTACGCTATTTTGTATAGTTCTTTGTCTTATCATAAAAAGCTTATTCGCCTTTTTTCCTTAAAAAAGAGGGAATGTCGTATTCCTCCATGCCTGACATCTTCATAATTTCAACTTGCGCTCTATTTTCATTCGAGCTAAAAACATCTGGCTCATCATCGCTCGGCATATCTTCTTCAACAGGTGGTCTGTTTTGCATCATAGGTTTAGGTTCGATGCGTGGCATTCTTTGTTTTACATTCTGAGCTAAGCCAGTAGCAACTACAGTCACTCGTATAGAATCGCCCATAGCCTCATCAATAACATTACCTATAATGACGGTGGCATCAATAGCTGCAAATTGTTTAATTGTTTCCATCACTTCATGATATTCCTTCAACGTAAATGCACTGCTTGCAGAAATATTCACGAGTACACCACGCGCATTAACTAAATTCACATCTTCCAATAAAGGACTTGCAACTGCAGCTTGGGATGCTTTATATGCTCGATGTTCCCCTTGCGCAACGCCCGAACCGATCATCGCCATTCCCATTTCACTCATCACTGTTTTAACGTCGGCAAAGTCTACATTTACCAAGCCTGGGCTATTAATAATTTCTGAGATCCCTGAAACAGCATTATGCAAAACATCATTAGCAGCATTAAAAGCTTCTAAAAAGGGAATATTTTCACCTAATACTTCCATAAGTTTTTCATTAGGAATGACAATCAAAGAGTCCACGTTTTGAACTAATTCATTAATGCCTTCTGCAGCAATGAGCGTTCTTTTACCTTCAAATAAAAATGGCTTTGTAACAACTGCAATAGTTAAAATGCCTAATTCTTTTGCAATCTTTGCAATGACAGGTGCCGCACCTGTACCAGTTCCGCCTCCCATGCCTGCTGTAATAAACAGCATGTCAGCGCCCTTAATGGAATTAATAATTTTTTCTTTATCTTCGATGGCAGCTTGTTTGCCGATTTCTGGTTTAGCTCCCGCGCCTAATCCTTTGGTCATTGCTTGACCAATTTGTAATATATGACTTGCACGGCTTTTCTTTAGCGCCTGCATATCAGTATTAGCGCATATAAATTCAACCCCTGTTAAATTCTTATTTATCATATGATCAATAGCATTTCCACCGCAGCCACCTACCCCAATGACTTTTATGATGGCATTTTGAGACTTGCTATCAACAACTTCAAACATATCTTATCTCCAAGAATTAAAAGTTACCTTGAAACCAATTCTTCATTCTCATAAAGACTTGATTTATGGAATTGCCATCAATCTGATTCATCATTTCTTTTTCTAATTGCGTCTTACCCATAAGCAATAATCCAATACCAGTTGAATACCTTGGATTATCTACGACCTCTGATAAACCTCCCACATCTCGGGGTGTGCCAATCCTTACAGGCATTCTAAATACACTTTCGCCGAGATTAACCATGCCTCTCAATAACGAAGAGCCTCCTGTAATAACAATGCCAGAAGCTATCATATCTTCCATACCGCTTCGTTTCAACTCATGGGCAACAAGCTCATAAAGCTCTACTAAGCGAGCCTCAATGACCTCTGCTAAAGCAAGCTTTGAAATTGTTTTAGATTCTTTTCCGTCGACCACAGGAATTTCTATTTGCTCAGTTGCTGAAGCTAAACTTCTTGCCGCATAACCATGTTTAATCTTAATATCTTCTGCAGATGGCAAGGGTGTCCGAAACGCAACAGCAATATCGTTATTAATTTGATCGCCAGCAATAGGAATGACTGCTGTATGACGAATAGAGCCATGTCTTAAAACGGCAATATCTGTCGTACCACCGCCAATATCTACCAAACAAACTCCTAATTCTTTTTCATCATCTGTAAGAACAGCCATACTCGAAGCTAATGGTTGTAAGACTAATTCAGATACTTCAAGTCCACAGCGCTTAATACACTTCACGATATTTTGAGCTGCAGCGATAGCGCCCGTCACAATATGAACTTTTACTTCTAATTTCATTCCACTCATACCAAGTGGTTGGCGCACATCTTCTTGTCCGTCTATGACATATTCCTGAGTTAAAATATGAAGCACTTGCTGATCATTAGGAAGTGTAATGGCGCATGCAGTTTCAATGACTTTCTCTACATCTAGTTGAGATACTTCTGTATCCTTAATTTTCACCATGCCATGAGAGTTAATGCTCTTAATATGACTTCCTGCAATACCTGTATAAACATCAGTAATTTTGCAATTGGCCATCAACTCCGCTTCTTCAATAGCTCTCTGGATTGATTCCATTGTCGAATCAATGTTAATCACCACGCCTTTTTTTAAGCCTTTTGAGCTATACTGGCCTAAACCGATGATATTCAATAGGCCATCAGGTTTTAGCTCTGCAACAATAGCAACAATTTTTGACGTGCCAATATCAAGCCCAACGATTAATTTTTTATCTTCTTTATTTTTGATCATATCAGCGGCCTCTCACCACTATCTATTTTTTGAATCGGTTCATTCGATTTTCTAATTGCAAAGCCATTAGGATATCTTAAGTCGGCAGAGCCAATTCTTTTGACTGAGGATAAGACATTGTCGTATTGAGAAACAAAGCGAGACAGATTTTCTTCGATGTTATCTTTACTTAAAATAATTTTCATATTGTTAGTCGTTCTAATGTCCCAAGTGTACCTAGATGATAGAGAAAGTTGCGCAATTTTTAATTGTTTTTTATCTAAAATACTTTGCATTTTTTTATACTCTAATGCTATATAAGTTTCAGTTCCTTCTGGACCGAAAAATAAGGGTAGATCCTGATCTGATGCGCCATGAAAAATTTCGCCATTTTCATTTACAAGAGCTATAGCACCCCATCTGCCAATTGCCTGATGCTCTTCAACTAACACCTCCAACCGGTCTGGCCAAACCCTTCTCAAGCTTACATTTCTTACCCAAGGCAATTTAGTGAAAGCTTCTTTTGTGCTAAATAAATCAAGCGAGAAAAAATTACCTTTTACAAATCGATCTGAAATCATACTGACTTGATCTTCGTCAAGATGTTGGTATTGTCCGACTACCTTAATTTCTCTAATAGGAAATTTTGCAAAATGCATAAATTGATAGCTCAATAGAAAGAGTATCAAAATAATATTAAGTAAAAGAACTAAATTACCTAACCAATATATTTTTAAATAATTATTTAACATCTGCCGTTTTAAGTATTTCTAGAACTAATTGATCAAAATTAATACCTACTTCTTTTGCTGCCATAGGAACTAAACTGTGGCTTGTCATGCCGGGGGACGTATTCACCTCGATAAAATAATGTCGACCTTGCTTATCCATCATAAAATCGACTCGACCCCAACTCGAACATCCAATGATTTTAAATGCTTGTAAAGCCTCTTGAGATATCGAAACTTCTTTTTGTTTTTCAATACCTGAGGGGCAAATATACTGTGTGTCATCTTTTATATACTTGGCCTGGTAATCATAGAATTCATTACTGGGTTTAATTTTAATCACTGGTAACGTTTTGTCATTAACAATAGCAACCGTAAATTCTTCTCCATCCACAAATTTTTCAACGATTACATTTACATCAATCTTAGATGTTTTTAGAAAGGCATCTTGATATTGTTTTTCATTCTTGATCTTATCAATACCAATACTTGAGCCTTCATTAGATGGCTTAATAAAAAAAGGGATACCAATCTCACTCATAATCTCTTCATAGGAAGTTTTCTCAGTTACTTGCAGAAAATCAGGCGTCGAAATATTTAATGAACGCCATAATAATTTTGTCTTAAGTTTGTCCATCCCAATAGCTGAGCTTAATGAATCGCTTCCGGTATAAGCAATATTTTTCGATTTTAAAAAAGCTTGCATAGACCCGTCTTCTCCGCCCCTGCCATGTAAAGCAATGAAGGCTCTGTTATAACTTTGAATCTCATTAATATCTCTGCTTGATGGATCAAAAGCTTCAGCATCAATCCCTAAGCGCTTTAAAGCATGGAGCACTGCTTCGCCACTTAAAAGTGAGACAGCCCTTTCATTGGAATCACCCCCCATAAGTACTGCAACTTTTCCAAAATCATCGCTCAATTTAAGAAGTCCCCTAAAATTTTAACTTCTCTTTCTAGCTTGACGCCTTTTCTTTTCATCACTTCTAATTCAACATAATCAATAATGCTTTCAATATCTTTTGCCGATGCATTACCTAAATTAACAATAAAGTTCGCGTGCTTTTCTGAAACTTCCGCGTTACCAACTCTAAAACCTTTTAAACCACACTCTTCAATAAGTTTTGCAGCAAATGTATCTTTAGGATTCCTGAACGTGGATCCCGCTGTAGGCCAATTAAGTGGCTGCGTATTTTTTCTATGATTCAGATACTCCTTAATCTTAGCTTCGGGGTCAGCAGCTATATCTTTCTTAAAATTAAACCAAGCCCCTACAAACCATTCATTTAAATTTGGTTTAATGACTTCACGATAAGAAATACCAAACTCATCTTTACTTCTAGTGACTAGGCGGCCTGTCTCATCAATCATATTAACTTTTGTCACATAATTCCATGTTTCCGACCCATAACATCCAGCATTCATCGCTAAAGCCCCCCCCACGGTGCCTGGGATACCTGCAAAAAACTCTTCGCCCACATAGCGCTCTTTAGCAAGATGTTTTGCAATCTTTGCACAGGTATTACCTGCTTCCGCATAAACACCCTCATCAGTCATTTGAATTTCATTCAAAGCAGCATGCATCACAATAACTGTGCCTCTAATGCCACCATCTCTGACTAAAATATTGGAGCCAAGTCCGATGAAGGTTAATGGTTTTAAATATGTTTCATGTTTTAAAAAATTTTTTAAGTCTTCTAAATTTCTAGGTGTAAATAACGCATCAGCAGAGCCGCCTACACGCCAACTGTTGTATTTATTTAATGACTCATTTTTTAAAATTAATTCACTTGTCATGAATTTACAATACTTAAAATATCTTTAGCCACTCTGCCTACAGAGCCAGCCCCCATAACGATCAAGATGGAATTGTGGTCGATTTGTTGAAGCGCAGTTTTTGCCAACTCAGTAAGTTCTTTTTCAAATGAAGCTTTATGTACTTTCTTATTAATGCTATCCATCATGGCTTTTGAGCACACACCTGGTATGACTTTTTCACCAGCGGCATAAATATCAGTAAGAAGTACTTTGTCAGCTTTATCCAGTACCCTTACAAATTCATCAAAACAATCTCGTGTTCTCGTGTAGCGATGAGGCTGAAATACAAGATAGATAGATTTTTTTGGGAAGGCATCTCTCGCTGCATCCAAAACCGCTTCGATCTCTACAGGATGATGTCCGTAATCATCTACCAAGATAAAAGGCTTAGTGTTAAAAATTAGATTTTTGTATGTTTCGAATCTACGTGCTACCCCCTTAAAATTTATTAAAGCATCTATTGTTTTATCAATTGGAATTTCAAGCTCATCAGCAAGTGCAATGGCTGCAAGTGCATTTCTCACATAATGCTTACCAGGAAGATTTAAAGTGATATCTTTTTTTACAACATCAGAATGTTTAATAGAGACTTTGAAATGCATTTTGCCAGCATCAGCAGTTACTTCTTCTGCATGGACATCTGCATCATTCGATAAACCGTAAGTAATAATAGGTCTAGAAATTTCAGAAATAATTGATTTAATTACAGGATCATCAATACAGAGAATTACCACACCATAGAATGGAAGTCGGTGTACGAATTCAATATAAGTTTTTTTAAGTTTATCAAAATCATTATCGTAAGTTTCCATATGATCTTGATCAATATTTGTCACAATCGAATAAACAGGTGTGAGGTGCAAGAATGATGCATCAGACTCATCCGCTTCCACAACAATATATTCGCCATTACCTAATTTAGCATTTGCATTCAGCGAAGACAGTCTTCCGCCTATAACATAAGTAGGATCCATTGAAGCTTCAGCTAAAATGGACGCAATTAGGCTTGTAGTGGTGGTTTTGCCATGGGTGCCTGCAACCGCAATACCTTTTTTAAATCGCATTAATTCTGAAAGCATTTCTGCTCTTGGCATAACAGGAATTTTATTTTTAATGGCTGCTTTTAATTCTGGATTATTTTTATCTATAGCAGATGAAATGACAATCACATCAACATTCTTAATATTATCGGCAGAATGATTAATAAATATTTTAATGCCAAGCTCTTTAAGCCTAGAGGTGACAGTTGACTCTTGAATATCCGATCCTGAAACATGATAGCCGAGGTTGTGCATCACTTCAGCAATTCCGCTCATACCTGAACCGCCTATACCTAAAAAATGAATTCGATTGATGTTGTGTTTCATTTTTTAATTAATCGCTCGCATTCTCGGTAAATCACTTCTTCAGGTTTCGTTGCTATATTTTCTAATGCTACTTTTGCCATTTTTAAACACTTATCTCTTGTAAGACTTTGAATAAAACTTCTCAAATCTTCGATCGTTAATTCCTCTTGAATTATAAGTCTTGCAGCCTTTTTGTCGCTTAAGTATTTTGCATTGTAAAGCTGGTGGTTATCTACGGCAAAGGGAAATGGAACTAGCAGACTTGCAATACCTGCTGCTGAAAATTCAGACACAGTGAGTGCTCCGGATCTTGCTATAACAAGATCTGCCCATGCATATATTTTATCGATATCATGAAGGTAGGCCCTGCAATCTGCTTTAACATCACACCGCTTATAAGTCGTTTTTAACTCTTTGTAATGCTTTTCACCAGACTGATGAATAATAAGGGGTCTTTTCTTGGGATTTATTTGCTTAATACTTAAGGGAATTTTTTCATTGAAAAATTTAGCCCCTAAACTTCCACCCACTACAAGTAACCTTAAAGGGCCTTTTCTATTTTTAAATCTCTTATCGGGCTTCTCAATTTTTCTGATTGAATCTCTTACTGGATTACCAATTTTTTGAGAAGCACGCATGAGCTTAATAGGGAATGCAGAATAAATGCGTGTTGCGATAAGCGCTAAAAATTTATTGGTGAGTCCAGGTATAGAATTTTGCTCATGCACAATCAAAGGTTTACACATAAGTCTTGCCATAAGGCCGCCAGGGAAAGACACATAACCCCCCATAGCGATCACGACGTCTGGCTTTTCTTGCTGAATAACTTTAGCGCATTGAGAGCATGCAATCAAAAGAGTAAATGGAAGTTTTAACCAACTTAAAATGCCTTTACCTCTGACGCCTGTAATATCAATCATAGCTTTTTGATAAGGTTTATTCTCAATCAACTTATTTTCCATGCCTTGTTTAGTGCCAAGCCAAATGATTGAAAAGTCTTTCGCTTTTAGGTAATCGGCAATTGCAATACCTGGATATATATGTCCTCCAGTTCCTCCAGCAATAATCAATATTTTTTTATTAGCTTTCACTAACTATATGCCCCTTAATCCTCTTCGATTTTCCCAATCAATTCGAAGTAATATTGCGAGCCCAACGATATTAGCTAATATGCCGCTGCCGCCGTAAGATAAAAGCGGGAGTGTTAAACCTTTTGTTGGTAAAAGGCCCATATTTACACCCATGTTCATAATGCCCTGAATACCAAACCAGATCCCAATACCTTGCGATAACAAGGCTGAATAATAATTCTCATTAATAATTGCCTCTTTAGCGATTCCAAAAGCTCTGATCACTAACCATGAAAATAATCCAATCACAATAAAAACCCCTACAAAGCCTAGCTCTTCAGCCAGCACCGCCAAGATAAAATCAGTGTGAGGTTCTGGCAAATAAAGTAATTTTTCAACACTTCCCCCTAACCCTACGCCAAAAAATTCTCCGCGGCCAAAAGCCATTAAAGAATGTTGTAGCTGATAATTTTTAGTAAGGGAATCTGACCACGGGTCTAAAAAACTTAATCGGCTTGTACGATAAGTAGCAGCATTAATAATGGCCCATATCGCAATCGGGGAAACAAAGAGCAATCCTAATAAAATGTTTTTATTAATTCCGCCAAGAATTAATATCAATGCTGCAATCACAGAAATCACAGCTAGCGCTCCGAAATCAGGCTCTTTAATTAATAAAAGTCCTACAACAATAATAGCAGTTGCCATTGGTAGGAAGCCTTTTAAAAAAGTACCAATTTCTTTAGATTTTCTTAAAACATAATCAGATGCATACATAGCTACAAAAAGCTTCATGAATTCTGAAGGTTGCAAATTAAATACGATAAGTGATAACCAACGCCGACTCCCATTCACTTTATGTCCTATGCCTGGAATAAGAACAATGATTAGCAAAAGCAATCCAAATAAAAACAAATATGGCGATACTTTTTGCCATGATCGAATGGGAATTAAAAATGTGATAAAACCTGCAATCAGACTTATACATATGAATAACGTTTGCCTAATTAAAAAATATTCAGAAAAATTACCATATTTTTTAGAAGTTTCAGCAAGTGCAATAGAAGACGAATAGACCATGACAAGTCCTATGCCGATTAAAATCATCGAAACCCAAAATAGACCATGGTCAAATGACGGTTTATCAATCAGAGATTTATTAGAGAATTTATCTAGCATGAGCTTCTTTTAGCTTCATCACACATTCTTTAAAAATATTTCCACGTTCTACATAATTTTTAAACATGTCCGTACTTGCACATGCTGGTGATAACAAAATAACATCGCCAGTTTTAGCTATTCCAAAAGATTTTATAACTGCATCTTCAATGTTTTTTTCAATGGTGACAGGTATAGATTCTGCGCTAAATATCTTTCGCATAATGTCTGCATCCTTACCAATTAAAGAAATATTTTTTACTCTCCCTTTTGAGGGGCTTAATAATGGTTGAAAATCTTGATTTTTCCCATCTCCACCAGCAATTAATAAAATAGGCTTGGTCATACTTTGAATGGCAGCTATCGTAGCGCCAACATTAGTTCCTTTAGAATCATTATAAAAATCGACTCCTGAAATAGAGTCGACATATTCCACCCGATGCGGTGGCGCTTTAAACTCACTCAATACTTTCGCAATGACAGATGCAGAAATATTAAATGGCTCACAAAGAGCAAGAGCTGCCATTACATTTTGAATGTTATGTGAGCCTTTTAATTTAATGTGATCTAAAGAAACAATTTCTACGCTACCTTTTGCAATAAAATACTGCTTACCATTTTTTTTAATGCTGTAATTTTTTTCATCTAAATCTGTGCCAAACGTTATCGAATCATCTTTGATCTTCGATTTAAGATAAGCATCATCTCTATTTAAGATACACTTTTTAGCATGATTAAATATTCTGCACTTAGCTTTAGCATATCCTTCAATCGAGTCATATCGGTCCATATGGTCTTCTGAAATATTTAGTATAGCCGCACTGTCAAGAGCTAATGAGTGTGTTGTTTCTAATTGGTAACTTGATAATTCAAGGACATACACATCTGGTGCTGGTTGGTTTAGCGTATTTAATATCGGAATGCCAATATTTCCTCCTACAATAGTAGATATCTTGGAAGCCTTTAACAAATCACCCACTAAGGAAGTCACAGTTGTCTTGCCATTAGACCCTGTAATACCGATGACTTTTGAGGAAGCCGATTTCACCTGTGCAAATATTTCAATATCACCCACTACAGGAATCCCAAGATTTAAAGCCTCTTGCACATAAGTTTCTTTTAATGAAACCCCAGGACTAATAACAATCAGATCTATATCTTGAATGATATTTTTGTCAAAGGATCCTCCAATGAAAAACTTAACTTCTTTATATATTTTCTTGATTTCTTCAAAGCCATTAACAATACTTCTTGTGTCAATAGCTGTCACAACACATGCTTTATCAGCTAGAAAATGTAATACAGATTGACCTGTATCTCCAAGGCCTATCACTAGCACTTTCTTTTTGTAAAGATCAATGCTCATCTAATTTTCAGTGATGAAATACCTATTAAAACAAGCATCATAGTAATGATCCAGAAACGAACAACTACCTGAGTTTCTTTCCAGCCTTTTTTCTCGTAATGATGATGAAGGGGAGCCATTAAAAAGATTCTTTTGCCTATGCCATATCTAAACTTGGTATATTTAAAATACATCACTTGAATCGCAACAGAGAAAGTTTCAACTACAAAAATACCTCCCATAATAAACAATACGATTTCTTGTCTCACGATGACTGCAATAGTTCCAATAGCAGCGCCCAATGCAAGCGCTCCTAAGTCTCCCATGAATACTTCTGCAGGATATGTGTTAAACCAAAGAAATCCTAAACCAGCTCCAGCCATAGCAGTGCAAAAAATAGCAAGTTCACCTGCCCCACTGATATATGGTATGCCAAGATATTTTGCAATCACATAGTTACCTGCAACATAAGAAAATACACCTAAAGCACTTGCCACAAGAACAGCCGGCATGATTGCTAAACCATCGAGACCATCTGTAAGATTGACGGCATTACTACTTCCAACAATGACAAAGTAGCTTAATAAAATAAATGTAAGACCGTTCATCGCAAAACTTGCATCCTTGAAAAAAGGCACAATGAGCGATGTTTGTTCTGGAGTGACTGCGTTTGACCACAAATAAATTGAAGCGCCGAGGCCTATTACTGACTGCCATAAATATTTTTGTCCGGCACTGATACCATTTGGATCTTTATAAATAACTTTTTTTAAGTCATCCATAAATCCAATCAGACCAAATCCAAGTGTCACAATTAATAGTACCCAAATATAATTATTATGAATATCTGCCCATAATAAGGTTGATACGATAATCGACACTAGTATTAATCCACCCCCCATTGTCGGGGTTCCTGTTTTAATCAAATGATCTTTAGGGCCGTCTGATCGCACTGCTTGACCTATGTTGTATTGATTAAGCTTTTTTATAAGCCAAGGACCGAAGGCAAAAGAAATAACTAAAGAAGTGATGGTTGCCATCACTGCCCGCAATGTAATGTAATTAAATACATTAAATCCATGAATCTCTTTTGCTAAAAATTTAAATAATTCAAGCAACATATTTTTTATCTTTCTTGAAAGTTTTAAGTAAGCGCTTCAACGATTTCTTCCATTTTCATAAAACGAGAACCCTTAACAAGCACACACGTGTTTTTTTTCATTTTTGTTTTAATGTATTTAATAAGCGGTTTCTTATCGTCAAACCATTTTGCGTTGCCTTTACATTTATCTATAGTGTGTTTTGTTAACTTGCCAGTTCCTATAACGTCTAATATCTTCTTTTCTTTAATATAATCACCGATGGACTTGTGGTATTGAGCTGCTTTTTTACCAAGCTCGCCCATATCCCCAATAATTAATATTTGCTCTCGGTCTTGCTTCGCTAATACATCAATAGCAGCTCTCATTGATTCTGGGTTCGCATTGTAGGTATCGTCGATAACTATAGATCCATACAATCCTTTTTTAAACTCCAATCTGCCATGCACCGGTTTAATAGCTTCAATACCTTTTTTAATTGTTTCCAAAGGTATTTTCATAGCAATACCGACAGCTATGGCTGCAAGTGCATTTTTTAAATTATGTTCGCCCTTTAATTTAATCTTTATATCTAACTGTCCTTTTGGTGTTTTAATCTGTGCAATTTCTCGAATTATTTTCTTCACGGACACATCAGATTTTGTATTTAGTCCAAAAGTAATAATTTTTTTATTTCGCGTTGCTTTTTTTAAAAGGCTATAGAATTCATCATCTCGATTAATGACTGCGATGCCATTTTTCTTAAGTCCCTCAAAAATTTCTGATTTAGCTTTAGCGATTCTCTTTTTCGATCCAAAGAATTCAATATGCGCTTCAGCAATATTGGTAATGACTGCAATATCAGGCTTTGCTATCTCACTCAAATATCGAATTTCACCTTCGTGATTCATACCCATTTCAACCACAGCACATTGATGGATTTTCTTGACCTTAAGTAAAGATAATGGAAGGCCAATATCATTATTAAAATTACCCTGACTCATAAGAAGCTTTGCTTTACTTTTATGATGAAAGGTAAGAATACTTCCAACCATTTCTTTTGTGGTTGTTTTGCCGTTACTACCAGTGATCGCTACAAGAGGTAATTTAGATTGCGTTTTCCAATATTGCGCGATCTTACCTAGAGCTTCTCTACCATCTTTAACAATAATTTTATTACTTACACTTTTAATATCTTTAGAAATTAATGCAGCAATAGCTCCTTTTTTAATCGCGCCTTCAGCAAAATTATCTCCATCAAATTTTTCGCCTTTAATTCCAATAAAAAGATCATTTTTATTAATATCTTTACTATTAATTGATATATCTCGGATTGTTTTTTTGAGTAAGCCGGGGTCTCCCTGGTAGCGGCCTCCCACAATCTTTTTAATTTGATTTAATGTTAATTGCATTTAATTAGTCTTATAGTTTTTGAGCGCTTTTCTTACATACCTTTGATCGCTGAATGGATGTCTCACGCCATTAATTTCTTGATAAGTTTCATGTCCTTTACCTGCAATCAGAATAATGTCTTGTTTTTTAGCCTGTTCGATTGCTTTAAGTATGGCCTTATGTCTATCAATTTCAATCTTATAAGGCCCTTTCATAGAGTTGCTAATCTCACTGATAATTTTTTTAGGATTTTCACTTCTTGGATTGTCTGAGGTAATAAAATTAGTGTCTGCTATATCAGAGGCGGCTTTTGCCATTTCTTTTCTTTTGCCTTTATCGCGATCTCCTCCACATCCAAATACACAAATAAGCTTTCCATCAGTTTTATCTTTTAATGTTACAAGTACCTTTCTAAGAGCATCAGGTGTATGTGCATAATCAATAAATATTTGAGGTGTATTTTTAGTACCTAATCTTTCCATTCTTCCTGGAACTTGAGATATATGACTAACTTGTTTGACAACTTTTTGAATTGAGAAGCCAGATGCTACAAGACCACTTATCACAGCTAGAAGATTGTAAACATTAAACTCGCCTACTACAGGGGCTTTAATTTTATAAGTTTCTTTTTTAATCCTTAGCTGGAAGGTAGTACTAACAAGAGAATATTCAATATGAGTCGCTCGAATGTCGCCACTTTTAATGCCATAAGTTAGAACTTTTATCTTAGTCTTAACGAGCGATGATTTCAGTTTTTTTCCATATGTATCATCACTGTTAATCACAGCTACCTTTAATGATGGAAAGTGAAATAATTTTTTCTTAGCATCAAAGTAATTTTTAAAATTCAGATGATAGTCCAGGTGATCTCGCGATAAATTTGTAAATATAGCGATATCAAAAAGAATGCCATTAGCTCTGCCTTGAGATAATGCGTGTGAAGAAACTTCCATTACGACTGATTTAATCTTAGCTGCTTTAAATTCTTTTAAGATGCGATGATTAGATATTGCATCCGGTGTAGTGTAGATGTGTGGCTTTAGTCTTTTATACCCGTATCCAAGCGTACCTATAAGTCCGGTTTTCTTACCTAAAAGGTTTTGAATTTCACTCATCCAATAGGCGCTTGATGTTTTACCGTTGGTCCCTGTAATGCCTATAGTGAGTAATTCTTTTGAGGGTTTTTTAAAAAAGATATGGGCAATTTCACCTTCATTATTTTTCAAATCATTAATAGGAAAGTGAGGAACATTCCATGACTTTTGCCAAGTGAAATTTTTCTTTTCATACACAACAGCTTTAGCGCCTTTTTTGAGAGCCTCTGCTATGTATTTTCTTCCGTCAGTAAGGGTGCCGGGATAAGCTAGAAATAGACTATCTTTTTTTACATGTCTACTATCGTTCGAAATATCAGAGAGATTATGTCCAATTTTTTTTAGTACACTCTTCATATTGTTTCTTTAGGCTCTACCTTTTCTTGCTTAGGTATTTTATTTTGTGGCTTATCATCTTGAGGAATATTCAATATCTTCATCGTTCCCGTCATCACATTACTAAATACAGGTGCAGCAACTGCTCCACCAAAATGACTTCCAACAGTTGGCTCATCAATCATTACGGCCATAATTATTCTAGGATTAGTCGCAGGAATTAAACCTACAAATGAGCCTATATTTTTATTCTTTTCATATTTTCCATTATTTAATTTTTCTGCTGTTCCGGTCTTACCAGCTACTCTGTAACCTTTTACTTTTGCATTGCCCCCAGTACCGTCTTCGATGACGCCTTCCATCATTTCAACCATAGTTCTTACAGTTTCTTTCTTGAATACTTTAGCGCCCATGACTGGCTCGTTTCGTTTATACAAAGTAATAGGTTTTAATTCGCCATCATTTGCAAATACTGTGTACGACTGTGCTAACTGTAATAAGGTTAAGTTGATCCCTCCGTATCCATACGAAACTGTTGCCTGACCAACTACTCCCCAATTCTTATAATTTCTTAGAGTTCCGCTAACTTCTGCAGGAGTTCCTGCATTCGTTCGCATTCCAAATCCAACTTTATTTAAAGTACTCCATAAATTTTTAGGGTCCTGCATAAGACCAATCCGTGCAGCTCCGACATTTGAAGATTTTGCAATTACTTCTGATACGGTCATGGAGGATCTACCTGGCTCTGCATGTGCATCATGAATTGTGAATGATCCTATCTTCATAAATCCAGCAGAAATATCAATTGGTTGACTGGGTCGAACAATGCCACTATCCAATGCTGCAGAAACCACAAATGGTTTCATGGTGGATCCGGGCTCAAATACATCAGTCACAGCTCGATTTCTAGTAGGGCCATTGCCAGCATTTAAATTATTTGGGTTATAAGAAGGTAAATTGGCTAGGGCTAAAATTTCTCCCGTTTTTGCGTCAATCACAACTGCTGATCCAGCTTGCGCTTTGTGATCCTCAATAGACTTTGCTAATTCTCTATAAGTGAGATATTGAATTCTTTGATCAATAGATAATCGGATGTCGTTACCTTCCTGAGGTAATTTAATATCATCAATATCATCGACAAAGTGACCAAGCTTATCCTTTAAAACCTTTCTTCGTCCTGCAACACCAGATAATGATCTGTTTTGTGCTTTTTCAATACCTTCGGCTCCAATATTTTCCATATTGGTAAAGCCTACTAAATTCGCTGACACTTCTCCTGCAGGATAAAACCGCTGGAAATCATTTTCAAAACTAATGCCTGGAATTTTAAGTGCTTTAAGTTGTTCTGTATCGCTTGGTGGTACTCGCCTTTTAAGGTAGACATTATCTTTTGGGCTATTAAATATCTTGTCATCAACTTCTGCACTACTTATCTTTAGAATACTTTCTAATTGGGCCCTTTGCTCTTTATTCATTTTTACTTTAGTAATTTTTGGATTTGCGTTTACCGAAAATACAGGTGTGCTTAGCGCCAAAATGTTTCCATATCTATCTGTAATTTTTCCCCGATTAGCTGAAAGTGAAATTACACGATTACTTGTTGCCGTAGCTTTTTCTTGCAAGAAATTTTTATTTACACTTTGTAAATATAATGCGCGAAGGATAAGCGTTAAAAATCCCAGTAAAAATAAAACTAATATCCATCTTCTTCTAATGCCAGAGAGCTCAAAGAATGTTTTTTCAACCTTATTGTTAATAAATAAACTCACTGCTTCTCCAGCATTATAATTTTTTTAGTTTCTGGTTCTTTCATCCTTAATGACTTCTTAGCAGTGTCTTCAATTTTAGAATGCATAGACAAAGTGCTTTGTTCTAATTGCAATTGGCTATATTCCAAATTCAATTGTCGACCGATATCTTTTTGATGTTCGTTCTCAGAAAATAATTTACGGTATTGATGTTCTGCATTTACTTTACCAAGAGCCATAAACAAAACTACAAAATACAAAATGAAATTTATTTTTGTCATTTAATAAGCAGTTCTCTCTGCAACACGCATAATTCCACTTCTTGATCTCGGATTATGTTTCACTTCTTTTTCACTTGGCCTTATCGGTTTGGTCACAATATTCAATCTGGGCTTTGGTAATTCAGCGCTTCTAATTGGAAAATTAGAAGGCAAGGTATCTCTATTTTTTTCATCGTTAATAAATTGCTTCACAATTCTGTCTTCGAGTGAATGAAAGCTAATCACTACCATGATGCCGCTCGTTTTAAGTAACTCTAAAATTTTTGGTAACACTTCTTTTAATTCTTCAAGCTCGCGATTCACATAAATTCTTAATGCCTGAAAAGTTCTTGTAGATGGATCTTGTCCAATTTCTTTTTTGGGCATATGGTCTGCTACAATTTTTGCAAGTTGCTTTGTAGTTTCAATCGAACCTACTTCGTCTCTTTCTTTGATAATAGCAGTCGATATTCTTCGTGCAAATTTCTCTTCGCCGTATTCCTTTAAAATTTTTTCTAATTCTTTCTGTTCAATCTTTTTCAATACTTCCGCCGCTGTGATACCTTTTGTTTGATCCATGCGCATATCTAAATACGCATCAAATCTAAAACTGAATCCACGATCACCTTCATCAATTTGCGGGGATGAAATACCTAAATCAAGTAGCACACCATCTACCTTGGAAATGCCTTTCTCTTTTAAAACTGCATCGATCTCAGAAAAATGTGCATGCACTATTTCGAATCTCGCATCTTCAATTTTTAAACCTTCTTCATATGCAGTTCTGTCGCGATCAATCGCAATCAATCTGCCCTCTTGGTTTAACTTTTCTAAAATTAATTTGCTATGTCCGCCCCGCCCAAAGGTGCAATCTACATAGATGCCATCTTTCTTTAAAACTAAATGTTCAACTGCTTCGCTTAAAAGGACAGTAATGTGCTCATGATTAAAATTACGTTGTGCTTGATTCATGAGGCATTAATTTAAATTGCATCATTAAAGGGAGAATCCTTCGAGTTCAATTGGTAGGGTGGAAGCATCTTGTTGGGTGGCATTTTGCATTTGTTGATCCCAGACGTCTTTATCCCAAAGTTCAAAATGACTTCCTTGGCCCACTAACATTGCTTGCTTATCTATCCTTGAAAACTCTCTTAATACTTGAGATAGGAGTAACCGGCCTACTGTGTCGAGTGATATGTCTTCCGCATAACCCACAAGCAATCTTTGTAACGCACTCGATTTTTTATCAAAACTTGAAAGTGCCATGATCTTTGACTGAATAGGTTCCCAAGCAATTTGGGGGTAAATCAATAAACATCCGTGGGGGTGAGCTGTGATGACTAATTCGCCAGAAGATTGGGCAAGCAAAACCTCCCTATGCTTTGTCGGCATAGCCATTCTGCCTTTAGCATCAATATTCAAGAGATTAGCGCCTCTAAACATAATTCCCGACCCATTATTCAATTCAAAAAAAGTGGGAAATTACTAAATACCCTTAGTTCTACTTAGAAATTTCCCACAAAAAACCACTTTTTTCCACTATTGACACTATAGATAATAAAAAAGAGCTATGCAAGCTCTTTTTTGAGGGGGTTTTTCATATACAACAAGGGTTTAGGGCGATAAAACTGAGGGGTTTTGAGAAAAAGTTGAAGCCAACCGATAAGCCGGGTTCTGTCGTGGACAGTCATTCATCTAGGCACATGATTACTCATGCACTCAAGCAGTCTACCCGGTAGCAGCACGAGCCGTGCTATTACTACCCTATTTGACTTTGCTCCGAGTGGAGGTTACCGCGTTTCACCGTAACTAAATACGCTCGTCTCTGTGGCCCTATTCCTCGTTTCGCAACGTACGGCCGTTAGCCGTCACTCCGCTCTATGGAGCCCGGACTTTCCTCTCCTTGAGTTAACAAGCAGCGACTGTCTAGTCAGCTTCGTATGGATTTTAACACACCTATAAAATGTCCTTTTCTACCGCATTTAATTTACGCGAGGCGCAACCTATATGTTTGCTGTTTAAAGTTTACAAAAAGTCATGTATCCCTTGCTGATATTTGGTTATAAATACGTTGGTAAACTATAGATGGAAGACGCTTACTAGATAGTAATTTAATCTTCGTCTCATGCTAACAAAATCAAAAGCATTCGGAAAAGCTCTAAAGAAAATTAGGCTTAAAAAGAAATTAACTCAAGAAGACTTGTCACTTGAGGCGCAACTCGCAAGGGTTTATATATCTGAACTCGAATATGGAAAAAAAATACCTTCTATTGAAACTATATTTAAATTATCCAAAGGTTTAAATATAAAGTGTTCTAAATTAATGGACTTAACTGAACAAGAGTTTCTTGATCATTCTGTTTAAGCGCTGTCTTTATTAGCTCGCGATCATTAGCTGATCCCAATTTGTTGTGTAATTGCGTGATTTAAAGTTAGCTTTCATTTCCCATTCCTTTGTCACGCCTTCACTGCCTAACTTTAATTTACCTTTCCATTTTTGATTAATGGCATCCATTATCTTCATGCGTGAATGAGAAATCGTATCGTTAAATAAATGATCTTGTACTTTATATTTGGAGGTTAAATTACAAAGCGTAATGCCTGCTTTTTGATAATCAAAACCTTCGCGGTAAATGTAATCTAATCCTAATAAAGCGGCATTGGTTAATACCATCGTGTCATCACTGGACTGGAATAAGGGAATGTTCACACCATTAGCATATTGCTTCTTATCATCATGCGGGCTTGTTCTGATGTAAATATATAAAGATGTAGCGACAGATGATTGTTTTCTCATTCTTTCAGCAGCGCGACTGGTGTAAGAGGTCACAGCTTCGATGAGCTCTTGTTTGTCTTTAACTCTTCTTCCAAAAGAACGAGATACGATAATTTCTTTATTGGGCTCTTCTATATCTTTTAGCTCTATACACATAGTTCCATTTAATTCGCGCACTGTTTTTTCAAGCACGATACTAAATTGTTGACGTATATAATCAGGATCTGCATGTTTTAAATCTAAGACAGACATGATGCCAAGTTGATTAAGTTTTGGTGCTAATGATCTTCCAACGCCCCACACTTCATTCACTGGAATATGGCTCATCCAAGTTTCGAGTGTATCTTCATCCATCGCGTTTAAATTACATACGCCTTTAAATGAATAATTCTTCTTTGCAATGTGATTAGCTAATTTAGATAAGGTTTTAGTAGAGCCAATACCAATGGACACAGGAAGTCCTGTCCATTGTTTAATTTTAGATTTAATTTGCTGGCTATACTTAATAAGATCTTTTGATTTGAATGTCGTTAAGTCTAAAAATGATTCATCTATCGAATAGATTTCTTGGTCAGGACTAAATTTAGCTAACAATGTCATCACACGATGGCTCATATCTAAATAGAGCGTGTAATTAGATGAGAGCGCTGTGACATTTTCTTGTTTAGCAAATGCCTTCAGCTTAAACCAAGGTGTGCCCATCTTAATACCAAGTGCTTTAGCTTCATTAGAACGAGAAATGGCACATCCATCATTGTTACTTAATACAACTACAGGTTTATTTTCTAACTTTGGATTAAAGACCCTCTCACAACTTACATAGAAGTTATTAACATCAATAATAGCGATGGATTTCATAATGAAAAATTATGCTAATCGCCAAGAAATCTTTTTCCCGGCATATAGAGGAATAATGGCTTCGCCCCCTATAGTGATTTTTTCAGGAACAACCCAATCTTCTTTAATAAGATTGATAGATGATTTATTTCTTTCTAGTCCGTAGAAATCAGCACCATAGAAACTTGCAAAACCTTCTAGCTTATCAAGCGCATTAAGCTCATCAAATACGGCGGCATAAAGCTCGATAGCACTTGCTGCAGAAAAAATACCTGCACACCCACAAGCATTTTCTTTTGCTGATTTTAAGTGAGGCGCACTGTCTGTGCCTAAAAAGAATTTCACATTACCTGATGAAACTGCACTTAAAAGCGCCTGTCTATGCGTCTCTCTTTTTAAAACGGGCAAGCAATAATGGTGAGGATTGATACCGCCTATAAACATATGATTTCTGTTTAATAAAAGATGTTGAGGTGTAATCGTAGCTGCCACTTTTTTAGAGCTACTTAAAATAAAATCAGCGGCATCTTTTGTAGTGATGTGTTCCAACACAATCCTTAAATTAGGAAATGTTTTATGTAACTTTAATAAATATTGATCAATGAATACTTTTTCTCGATCAAAAATATCAATTCCCGGATCTACCACTTCACCATGTAACAAAAGGGCTATATCTAATTTTTCCATGAGTTCGAAAACATCATAACGATCATCAATATTTTTAACACCCGAATCTGAATTAGTAGTCGCACCTGCTGGGTAATATTTAATACCTACAATTTGTTTATGTTCAGGAATCTTTTTAATTTCATCGAGTGAAGTTTTATCTGTGAGATATAAAGTCATGAGAGGTTGGAAGTGGTTATCACTTTTTAAAGCCTTTTTAATTCTAGATTCATATTGAATCGCTTGGTCTACTGTTGTGATAGGCAGTTTTAAATTAGGCATCACAAGCGCTCTCGCAAATTGCTTTGCGGTATAAGGTGCAACAGATGCCATAAGCGTATCATCTCTTAAGTGCACATGAAAATCATCAGGGGTAGTAATCGTTAAAGTTTTAGTCATATTTTTTTATTTTCAAAGCTTCGTCATATAAATAATTTTTGTTGATGTTTAATATCTCTACACCTAATTTCACTGCTGCATTGGTGGGCATATGATTAAGTAATATTTCTAATATTCTATGCTGATCTTCTGTGAGTAATTCTTTTTTTTCATGATGAATGGGGGATACTAAAATTACGAACTCGCCCTTTTGAAAATTGCTATCGCTTTCAATGGTTTCTTTAACCTTTGAAATTTGACCCCGGTAAATACTTTCGAATGTTTTAGTGAGTTCACGTGCCACTACAATTTCATGTTGATTCCCAAAAAAATCGGCCATATCATTCAAGGTTTTAATGATACGGTGCGGTGCCTCATAAAAAATCATCGGGCATGATTGTGTTTGGAGACTTTCAAATACTTTAATTCTCTGACTGCTCGTTGTGGGTAAAAATCCATAAAAATGAAAGCTCGTATGCTCCAAGCCTGAAACTGAGTAGGCAGCAGTGACAGCTGATACGCCCGGAATAGGCACAACCTCAAAACCAGCTGCTGCAACCTCTTTGACAATGAGCCCGCCAGGATCGCTGATATTGGGGGTGCCTGCATCTGACACTAAGGCAATATGTTTACCATCTTTTAAATATTCAATGATTTTTTGTGCGGATGCTTTTTCGTTATGTTGATGTACCGCAAACTGTTTTTTTTCAATGGAGAAATGAGACAAAAGACCTTGGGTATGTCTTGTATCTTCGGAAGCAATGAGATCTACTAATTTAAAAGTTTCGAGCGCTCTATAGGTAATATCATTTAAGTTTCCTATAGGGGTCGCTACTACATACAATTTTCCACTCATTATTAACGGCCCAATTATTTTTAAAGCACTTAAAAACACTTCTTTAAAAGATATATAATCATTTTGTCACATATCAATGCTATGTTAATAAAAGTTTAGAGGAAAAATATGCTTAAACATATCAAATTACTTTTCGTATCATTCATCTTATTGCAACTCTTTGGATGTCCTGCTGCCATCATTGGCGGAGGTGCTGTAGGTATAGATACTGCAGCGGATCGAAGAACACCAGGTGTCATTCTTGAAGACTCTAATATTGAATTAAAAGCTTTTGCAAATATTCAAAAACTTAAAGGCGATATACATACGAATGTGACAAGTTATAACGGTCACATACTTGTATTGGGCCAAGTACCTAACGAAGAGATTAAATCAACAATTACCGATCAAATTAAAGCGCTCGCTAACGTCAAATCTGTGATGAATGAACTCACAATTGGGCCTGTCAATTCTTTATCAGCAAGAGCTGAAGATACATTAATTACTTCTAATGTGAAGGCGCGCTTTTTTAGAGAAAACAAAGTCTCCCCTTTCTTCGTTAAAGTCGTGACTGAAAATAAAGCGGTCTACCTCATGGGTATCTTGAACGAAAAGGAAGCGAAAGAAGCCGAAGAAATCGCAAAAAATACAAATAAAGTTACTAAAGTCATTAAGGTTTTTGAATATCTCAAAAACTAGGTCAAGTAGTTTCATACTTAACTTATTGAAAATAAAAGATAAATAAATGTTCTAAGGCTGCTTTTATGGCAGCCTTAAGCATCATTTGATTTAATTGAAGATGTTGCTATAATGATTTTCATAGTTTTTTCAAAACATTCAAGTTAGTTCTAAATCCCAAAATAATTTGCCCGTAACACTAGCTAGCTTAATTACAGAATTAATCCATTAGAGGTCACCATGAGTAAAAATATTATCCATTTATCAGACGCAACATTTGAAACTGAAGTGCTTCAATCCTCCGTGCCAGTTCTTGTGGACTATTGGGCTGAGTGGTGCGGCCCTTGCAAAATGATTGCACCGATTCTGGATGAAATATCAAAAGACTACGAAGGTAAGCTCAAAATCGCAAAACTCAATATTGATGAAAACGCTCAGACACCATCCAAGTTTGGCATCAGAGGCATTCCGACTTTAATGATTTTTAAAAACGGCAATGTCGAAGCTACTAAAGTCGGTGCATTATCGAAATCCCAATTAACCACATTTATTGATAGCAACATCTAAAGTTAACTACCCCTCCACCAACCCCCTCAACGCAACACTAATCGGAAAACCAAAACATGCATTTATCTGAATTAAAACATCTCCCTATTGCAGAACTCGTAGAAATGGCAATCACGGACGAAATCGAAAATGCGAGCCGCATGAGAAAGCAAGATTTAATCTTCGCGATCTTAAAAAATAAAGCGAAAAAGGGAGATAGCATTTATGGGGATGGCACATTAGAAGTCTTACAAGATGGTTTTGGATTCTTAAGATCGCCTGATACTTCTTATCTTGCAGGTCCTGATGATATTTATGTTTCGCCTTCACAAATTCGTCGTTTCAATCTTCACACAGGCGACACGATTCAAGGTGAAATTAGAACGCCTAAAGATGGTGAACGTTACTTTGCGCTTGTAAAGGTAGATGAAGTTAATAATGAAGCGCCAGAAAATACAAAGAATAAAATTCTTTTTGAAAACTTAACCCCCTTATTCCCAACCATACCTCTCACACTAGAAAGAGATATCAATGGTGAAGAAAATATTACAAGTCGTGTGATTGATATGATCGCACCCATTGGTAAAGGTCAGCGTGGTTTGATTGTTGCGAGCCCTAAGAGCGGTAAGACTGTCATGATGCAAAATATTGCACACGCCATCACATCGAATCATCCGGATGTATCTTTAATCGTACTTTTGATTGATGAAAGACCTGAAGAAGTGACTGAGATGACAAGATCTGTAAAAGGTGAAGTTGTCGCATCGACGTTCGATGAACCTGCAACTCGTCACGTGCAAGTTGCTGAAATGGTGCTTGAAAAAGCAAAACGTCTTGTTGAACATAAAAAAGATGTGGTAATTCTCTTAGATTCGATCACAAGACTAGCAAGAGCTTACAACACGGTGATCCCTTCATCTGGCAAAGTACTCACAGGTGGTGTCGATGCCAATGCACTTCAAAAACCTAAACGTTTCTTTGGTGCAGCACGTAACATTGAAGAAGGTGGCTCACTTACTATCCTTGCTACAGCCTTAATTGATACGGGTTCACGTATGGATGACGTGATTTATGAAGAATTTAAAGGTACTGGCAATATGGAAATTCATCTGGATCGCAAAATGGCTGAAAAACGACTCTACCCTGCAATTAATGTGAATAAATCAGGTACGCGTAAAGAAGAGCTTCTCATTCCTAAAGATAATTTACAAAAAATATGGGTACTTAGAAAACTTCTACATCCTATGGATGACTTGGAAGCGATGGAATTCTTATTAGACAAGATTAAAGCCACTAAAAATAACAACGACTTCTTTGACAGCATGAGAAGAGGTTAAGGCGTAAAATTGATTGATTTTTGGTCCTAAATCATTGATAATGCGCATCTATTGAACGAAAGTTGGAAAAATTATGAAAGCTGATACACACCCAAATTACTCTGAAATTAATATCACATGTAGCTGTGGTAATAAATTCAAGACACATTCAACCGTTGGAAAAGATATGAACATTGAAGTTTGTTCACAATGTCATCCTTTCTACACTGGTAAACAAAAGATTTTAGATACGGCAGGCCGTGTTGAGAAATTTAAACAAAAATATGGCATGTAAGGCTTTATCCTTATATCAAAAGGCAGCATAGGCTGCCTTTTTTTTTAAATATGCGATTTCAACTCGAACACGACTGGCAAGACAATATGGCAACTCCTCGCAGCCGATTGGGCGAGAGAGCGAAAATTCATTCCTTTGTTATTTTATGTATGATCTGGGTATTTGCAGGCCTTTTTGGTCATGCGCCTTGGAAAGGCTATGAAACCCAGAGTATCAGCGCCATTCATGCCGTACTCAATGGCCATCTTTTAGCACCCCTCGCTGCTAGTGAAACTTCACTTACCAATCCACCACTCTATTATTGGGCTGGGGCGATATTCGGAAAAATTCTCACGCCTTTCATATCGCTTCATGATGCAAGCCGGCTTATCAATGCCTTATGGATGGGGCTCACTATTCTATTAATTGGCATGGCCAATCGAGAGCTCTGGGGGGCGGGTTTTGGTAGACAAGCAGCCCTTATTTTCATAGGTTCCATTGGCCTCATATTTAATGCGCATACCTTGATGCCAGGAATCGCTATATTAACCGGTCTATCAATGTCTTTTTATGGTTTAGCCTTATCTAAAAGACGCCCCTTCAGATCAGCAGTCCTTTTAGGTCTGGGATTAGGTGTGAGTTTTCTATCAGGCGGCCTTATGCCACTTCTTACCATAATTCTATCGAGCTTACTTTTGCCTCTATTTTTTGAAGTATGGCGAACGCGTCGTTATCGTTTAGTGTTAAGTTTAAGTCTGCTCGTAAGTCTTCCATTTTTAATTCTATGGCCATTGCTCTTATGGTGGTTCAACCATGACATCTTTGTGAAATGGATCCAAAACACTCATTTATTTGAAACACAAAATTATATGTTTTACTTTAAGAATCTTGCCTGGTTTGCTTGGCCAGCATTACCCTTAGCAGGATGGGGCATCTGGAAATCGCGACGTAAATTATGGACACAAGCTAAATTCCAATTACCGATTATATTTTTTATCTCCATATTCATTTTAACGTCTTCATATGCCACAAAGAATCAAGCGCTCCTGATGCCATTTTTGATTCCTTTATCGACAATAGCGGCAGGAAGTATTGAAAGTTTAAGGAGAGGTGCTGCAAGTGCGCTCAACTGGTTTGGCATTATTTTATTTTCGACGATTCTTTTTCTAATCTGGCTTGGATGGAATGCAATGCTCACAGGCTTTCCACAAAAAACTTATGAGCGCATGCAATTTTTGGCACAAACCAATGAATCACACTTTAATATTTTTCTTCTCGTCATTGCGATACTCCTGACCCTGGTTTGGATTTTATCTATGATTAAAATAAGAATCACTAATCGTTCTTGTACAACAAATTGGTCGATTGGACTGACTGTAAGCTGGGCATTACTGATGGCATTGTGGCTACCATGGATCAATCATAAGAAAGATTTTAGTCCGCTCTTTTTATCGATGGAAAAAGTGATTGAAGATAGAACATGTCTTACCACGCACAATATTAATGATTCACAAATTGATTTAATTGATTACTATTTGAATATTAAAGCCACCAGAGAAGGTGACCGGGGTAACTGCCATTATTTACTAGTCTATCAATTACATAAAAAAGATCTTCCGCCGATCAGTGAGAATTGGAAATTAGTGTGGAATGAAAAGCAACCTGGTGACAAAAATAGTTATAAACTATTTCATAAAGAATAAGTTCTTAAAGATGCTTTTTGATCGCATCAATCACAATTAATTCCAAGCCCTTACCTGCTTCTTTTTCTACATGCGCTTTAATTTGATTCCGCATAGGTGGCGCCCAAAATTTAGTGAGATGATTCGCAATGTCTTCTTTAGCTTTTTCCTGGTTTGGATAGGATTTAAAAAAAGCACCAATTTGATTTGCCATCGTAATTAAAAGATCAATATTCATAATTATTTTTTTAATACTCTTTCAGCGTAAGTATAAATGACATAATGGGGCGCTCTTGCAAACCCAATCAGACATAATCCATATTTTAACGCAGATCGAATCGCAAGTCCTGTCGGTGCGGATATGGCTATCAGCGTGGATGCCCCTAACATAATTGTTTTTTGTACCATTTCATAGCTCGCGCGACTCGTTGTGATCACAAAGCCTTTATCCATATCACCCTTGGATTTAATGGCGCCAATGAGTTTATCAAGCGCATTATGTCGTCCCACATCTTCTCTCACTATCATAATTTCACCTTTTTCATTCGCCCATGCGCATGCATGAGTAGCGCCTGTTTTCTTTTGTAAGGTTTGCATACTATTTAAATTTTGAAGTCCGTTGAGGATAGCACTCTCAGCGATTGGTAAAATCTGCTGGATCTTTACGTCAGGCAATCTTAAGGCTTGATCTAAATTCTCAGCACCACATAAACCGCAACCGGTTCGGCCAAGTAAATTTCTGCGCTTATCTTTTAAGGATTGAAAATTCTCAGACGCAATTTCAATTTGAAGTTCTATGCCTTGTGACTGATGAATAACTTCAATGCCATACACATCACGCTTATCTTTAATAATGCCTTCTGAAATTGAAAAGCCTAATGCAAAATCCTCAAGATCGGATGGGGATGCCAACATCACTGCATGAGAAATTCCGTTAAATACAAATGCAATTGGGACCTCTTCTGCAATCTCATCTTTTTCTGGCACATCAGCGCCACTTTTAAGAACTTGATAAGTCTTAAAACTATATTCTGTGTCGATGAATTTTTCGTGACTCACTTGCTAAATTTAATGAATTTTTAATTCTTTAGGTTTGCCTGCAAATTCGATTTGTTCTTCACTGAAATGTTGGTATTGTTTTTGCCAGTCTGAGAGCTGTGATACCTTACTTACTTGAACAGCGGTGACTTTAAATTCTGGGCAGTTCGTTGCCCAATCAGAATTTTCTGTTGTAATCACATTCGCACCCGATTCAGGATGATGGAATGTGGTATAAATTACACCTGGTTGAACGCGTTCTGTAATTTGCGCTCTTAATACCGTTTCACCTGCTCGACTCACAACGCCTACCCAGTCACCAGATTGAATTCCTCTTTCTTCGGCATCATGCGGATGAATTTCAACTAAATCTTCTTCATGCCACTCCACATTTTTTGTTCTTCTTGTTTGTGCCCCCACATTGTATTGTGAAAGTATTCTGCCTGTTGTTAAGATGAGTGGATATTTCTGTGTCACTTTTTCAGAAGTTGCTACGTATTCCGTAATAATAAATTTACCTTTGCCACGCACAAATTCATCAATGTGCATTGTAGGTGTGCCGACTGGATGTTCATCATTGCACGGCCATTGGATACTTCCTAATTTATCTAGCTTCTCATAACTCACGCCTTTGAAAGTTGGTGTCAATCTTGCAATCTCATCCATGATATCGGATGCATGCTTGTAATCCATTTTGTAACCCAATGCATTACATAACATTTGAGTCACTTCCCAATCTTCATACCCATTCTTAGGCGACATTACTTTTCTGACTCTAGAAATACGTCTCTCCGCATTCGTGAAGGTGCCGTTCTTTTCTAAAAATGAAGAGCCTGGAAGAAATACATGCGCATACATCGCTGTTTCATTTAAAAATAAATCTTGTACGATGACACATTCCATTGACTCTAATGCGTGCGTCACGTGTTTTGTATTAGGATCAGATTGTGCAATATCTTCCCCCTCACAATAAAGGGCTTTGAATTGTCCCTCAATCGCCACATCTAACATATTTGGAATTCTTAAACCTGGTTCATTTTGTAATTTCACATCCCATGCTTTTTCAAACAAGGCTAGGGTCGCTTTATCAGATACATGTCGATAGCCCGGAAATTCATGTGGGAAAGATCCCATATCACAAGCCCCTTGCACATTATTTTGTCCTCTTAAAGGATTAATACCGACACCTTCTCGACCAATATTACCTGTTAGCATTGCAAGATTTGCAATGCCCATGACCATCGTGGAACCTTGGCTATGTTCAGTCACACCCAATCCATAATAGATCGCAGCATTACCCCCCGTTGCATAAAGTCTTGCAGCTGCTCTCACATCCTCTGCATTTACCCCGGTCGCTTGCATCATCACTTCAGGAGAGTTTTCAGATTTCACAATAAAATCTTTCCATGCTTTAAATGCTTCATCTTCACATCTCGCTTGAACAAAAGCTTCATCTAGAAGTTTTTCTGTGACGATGGTATGTGCCAATGCATTGATCATGGCCACATTCGAGCCTGGTTTAAGTTTTAAATGATAGTCAGCTTTAATATGGGGTGTGTTGTCGACCAAATCGATAGCGCGTGGATCTACAATAATTAATTTCGCACCCTCTCTTAAACGTCTTTTCATTTGAGATGCAAACACAGGATGGCCATCCGTAGGATTGGCACCAATAATCATGATCACATCTGAATGCATCACTGAATCAAAATTCTGTGTACCTGCAGATTCGCCGATTGTTTGTTTTAATCCATAGCCTGTGGGTGAATGGCATACGCGTGCACAGGTATCTATATTATTATTGCCCATTGCTACACGTACTAATTTTTGTACCACATACACCTCTTCATTAGTGCAGCGTGAAGATGAAATGGCACCTACTGAATCTTGTCCGTATTTTTTTTGAATCCGTTTAATTTCACTTGCAGCATAATTAATGGCAACATCCCATGTCACTTTTTCCCAAGGATCATGAATACTTTTTCGAATCATAGGCGTTGTAATGCGATCTTTATGTGTGGCATACCCCCAAGCAAATCTTCCCTTCACACATGAGTGTCCATGATTAGCGCCACCATCTTTATTGGGTGTCATACGAACAACTTCTTCGCCTTTCATCTCTGCATGAAATGAACATCCAACACCGCAATAAGCACAAGTCGTTGTCACACTATGCTCAGGAACCCCTGCTTCAATGATGGTGTTTTCGATGAGCGTTGCTGTTGGGCATGCTTGAACACAAGCACCACATGATACACATTCTGAATCTTTAAAATCTTTATTCCCTGCGGATACTTTCGAATCAAAACCTCGACCTTGTATGGTGAGGGCAAAAGTGCCTTGCACTTCTTCGCAAGCTCTCACGCATCTTGAGCACACAATGCATTTAGAGGGATCAAAAGTAAAATAAGGATTGGAAGTATCTTTTTCACTCTTTAAATGATTTTCACCTTCGTAGCCATAACGCACATCTCTTAAACCGACAGCGCCTGCCATATCTTGGAGTTCACAGTCACCATTCGTAGCACAAGTTAAACAATCTAGTGGGTGGTCTGAAATATAAAGCTCCATGACACCACGTCTAATATCAGCGAGCTTAGACGTTTGTGTATGTACCTTAATACCTTCAGCAACAGGGGTAGTGCATGAGGCTGGATAACCGCGACGACCTTCAATTTCAACCAAGCAAAGACGACATGAGCCAAAGGGTTCCAAGCTATCTGTGGCACATAACTTAGGCACAGTAACTCCTGAAACAGAGGCTGCGTGCATGATGGACGTCCCTTCAGGCACTGAAACAGATACCCCATCAATGGTTAACTGAATAGTCTTGTCTGAAGTTCTTTTGGGTGTTCCAAAATCTTTTACGTCATCCATATATTGTCTCGAAATAAATCATTAAATCAAGCTGTTAGTCTATGCCTTGGTCTCTTTTGCATCAACCCCAAAATCCTTAGGGAAATGATTTAAAGCACTTAAAACAGGATAAGGCGTCATCCCCCCTAGTGCACATAAAGAGCCATTAAGCATCGTGTCTGAAAGATCGCGAATTAATGAGGTGTGTTTTTCAATATCTTTTCCCGCGATAATATGATCCATTACTTCAACGCCACGAGTGGAACCCACGCGACAAGGGGTACATTTTCCGCAAGATTCAATCGCGCAAAAATCGAAAGCATATCGCGCCATCTTTGCCATGTTGACTGTCTCGTCAAACGCCACAATCCCGCCATGACCTAGGATGGCCCAAATTTCAGAAAATTTTTCATAATCGAGTGGTGTATCGAATTGAGATTCAGGTAAATAAGCCCCTAAAGGTCCGCCCACTTGGACAGCTTTAATTGGCTTACCTGATAAAGACCCTCCACCAAAATCATATAAAAGTTCTCTTAAGGTCACACCAAAA
>Ga0209188_1000293_pt1 | contig 52964 bp, 34 predicted proteins | sample C_130625_EF_Meta_FD_187307 | JGI IMG/M metagenome (GOLD analysis project Ga0209188, IMG submission 187307) | Freshwater microbial communities from Lake Croche, Canada to study carbon cycling - C_130625_EF_MetaG (SPAdes) (version 2) | ecosystem: Environmental > Aquatic > Freshwater > Lake...
GTTCCTCCATTACAAATCGCTGCTACTTGAGTAAATGTCGGAACTGTTTTAGCATTTACCGTAACCGTCATTGTCGTTGTAGTTGCACATTGTCCTGTAGTTGGAGTAAATGTGTAAGTGGTAGTAGTTGTATTATTGATTGCAGGTGACCATGTTCCAGTTACACCATTATTTGATGTTGTAGGTAATGTGAAAGTACCTCCATTACAAATGGCTGCTACTTGTGTAAACGTTGGAACCGTTTTAGCATTTACCGTAACCGTCATTGTCGTTGTAGTTGCACATTGACCAGTTATAGGAGTAAAAGTGTAAGTGATGGTTGCTGTATTATTGATTGCAGGTGACCATGTTCCAGTTACACCATTATTTGATGTTGTAGGTATTGTGAAACTTCCTCCATTACAAATTGCTGCAACTTGTGTAAACGTTGGAACCGTTTTAGCATTTACCGTAACCGTCATTGTCGTTGTAGTTGCACAAAGTCCTGCTGTTGGTGTGAATGTATAGGTAGTTGTAATGGCATTGTCTATTGCAGGCGACCATGTTCCAGTTACCCCATTGTTTGAAGTTGTTGGCATTGTAAATGTACTTCCACTACATATTGCTGCTATTTGGTTAAACGTTGGAACCGTTTTCGCATTTACTGTTACAGTCATTGTTGCTGTGGTTGCACAAAGTCCAGTTGTTGGTGTAAATGTATAAGTTGTTGTTGCTGTATTATCAATAGCTGGGGCCCAAATACCTGTAAAACCATTAGTTGAAGTTGTAGGTAATGTAAATGTACTTCCACTACATATTGCTGCTATTTGGTTAAATGATGGAACTGTTTTAGCATTCACTACTACCGTCATACTCGCCATTGTTGCACATTGTCCAGCAGTTGGAGTAAAAGTATAAGTCGTTGTTGTGGTATTATCTATTGCCGGTGACCATGTTCCTGTAATTCCATTGTTTGAAGTAGTTGGCAAACTAAAATTTTCACCATTACAAATCACTGGAACCTGAGTAAATGAAGGTACAACAATCGCATTCACAGTAACTGTCATGGTTGCTGTAGTTGCACATTGCCCAGCAGTTGGTGTGAATGTATAAGTAGTCGTCGTGGTATTGTCAATTGCTGGCGACCAACTACCAGTAATGCTATTATTTGAGGTTGTTGGTAGATTAATTGTACCTCCATTACAAATAGCAGATATCTGAGTAAAAACTGGAGTAGTTAGAGTTGTGTTTACTGTAACAGTCATAGTTGCTGTTGTTGCACATTGCCCTACAGTTGGTGTGAATGTATAAGTAGTCGTCGTGATATTGTCAATTGCTGGCGACCAACTACCAATAATGCCATTTGTAGATGTGGTTGGCAATGTAAAACTTCCACCACTACATATTGCAGACAATTGAGTAAAAACTGGAACTGTTTTAGCATTTACATTAACAGTCATTGTTGTTGTAGTTGCACATTGCCCCACAGTTGGTGTGAAAGTATAAGTGGTAGTTGTTGTATTGTCTATTGCTGGTGTCCAACTTCCTGTAATTCCATTAGTAGAAGTAGTTGGTAATGTAAATGTTCCACCATCACATATAGCAGCAACTTGTGTAAACGTAGGTGTGATAATAGGATTTACTGTAACAGTCATTGTTGCTGTCTTGGAACACAATCCCGCAGTTGGAGTGAAAGTATAGGCAGTTGTACTGGCATTGTCTATCGCAGGAGACCATGTTCCTGTTATACTATTATTTGAAGTAGTTGGCAAAGTAAATGTACCCCCCGTACATATTGCAGGCACTTGGGTAAAGGTGGGCACAGTTTGCTTGATTACACTTACAGTATCTGATTTGGTTATAGGACATGAATTGCCATTCGATAAATAATTTACTGAATAAGTTAAAATATAATCCCCACTAAGCCCAGTAGCATTAAAATTACCTGCACTTGTGGCGCTTGTTCCAGACCATGTACCACCGGTTGTTCCAGTAACTAATGTGTTCAGATTAAAAGAAGTATTCGTTTCACAGATAGCACTTACTGGCGAAGCCCATTCAGGATCAGGAATACTACCACCTGTATTTATAGCTATAACCAAATTTTTAAATAAGGGCGTAGCCGCATTGTATGCAGCACTTGTAGTATAATTAGACCAATTGGATTGCTTATTAATTCTAGACAACCATACTTGTTGAGTTGCTGCTGTCAATGGGCCAGTATATTTATTAAAATCTGATTTACCACCAATTGGAGAAGAACTAAAACAACCCATCCCTGGATATAAGCCCGAGTTTTTAGTAGCATTTGTTGTACTACTTCCTTGGCCCGCTGTCCAAGGATTGGCTCCTACTCCACCTGTACTAAATCCAAATAAAATAGTTCCATTTGGACCAGGAAAATCCCCTTCACTTCTTCCACTTATACAACTTCCCCCTTTATTTGTCCAAGTGCCATTCTGTGCAAAATAAATTTGATCTCCACCAGCGTTCATATTAATACCTCCAAACAAAGCTCCAGTTTGAAAATTTGCTGTTACCAATCCGGGTACTAAATCTGCTACTTTCCATAAAGCATCAGGATACAGAAAAGTCAATGGGGCTGTTCGCAATGTAACTACGGTTCCAGCAGCAATAGTTCCTCCAGTTCTTGTAACTGTTGCCCCGCCTTCTGATACACTCCACAATCCTGGTGTGCAAGAAGAATATCCATTATCAGTTAATTGTAACTGAGTGCCTGTTGTTATATCTTTAAAACAAACGAAACTTATTTCATCTCCATTTCCCCATGTACCACCCACATTGGCATTTACTCCTAATATGGCAAAGTCACCCAGTTTTAATGTTGTTTGTGAATTTGAAGAATTATAGATTAAAAGGAAAGCAAGCAGTAAAGAGAAAATTTTATTCATATAACTTTTTAAAACGCGCTGCAAGTTAAATTCTATAGTTGATTCTTCAACTTGTTAATAGGTAAATAAATAATTGGTAACTATTTGATAACATCAAAACAGAATATTTCAATACATACCTTAGTTTTTTATTACAATTATTTTAGTTTTCATAAAAAAAGCAAAGTGGTAAAACTTCTTCAATGTTTCCCAAACTTGCAAACGCAAAAAAATTCCTGCAAACGCTTTTTAAAACCCACAAACAATATTTTTTTTCCGCAAACACCTTTCCCAAAACTACAAACGATAAATTTTCCCTGCAAACGCTTTTAAAAAATCTGCAAACGATATTTTTTTTCTGCAAACGACTTTCCAAAACCTGCAAACGCAAAAAAAAATCTTGCAAACAGGTTTTAAAATCTTGCAAACGATAAATTATTTCCGCAAACGACTTTCCCACACTTGATTGCGGAAAAAAATCCCTGCAAACGCTTTTCCAAACCTGCAAACGCAAAAAAAACCTTGCAAACAGGTTTTAAAATCTTGCAAACGATAAATTATTTCCGCAAACGACTTTCCCACACTTGATTGCGGAAAAAAATCCCTGCAAACGCTTTTCCAAACCTGCAAACGCAAAAAAAATCCAGCAAAAACTTTTAAAAACCCACAAACGATAAATTATTTCTGCAAACAACTTTCCCAAACCTACTTACACCCCAAAAAAAAGCGCGATTGAAAAATTCAATCGCGCCTTTATACTTTTTACTAATTCTGATTAAGAATTAAGTTTATAATAAACAACGGTTTAAATAATAACTCCATGCTTTAGCATGGAGATTAAATCCTTAAAGGGAAAGGCTTTAGCCATGATTAAACTAAAAAAACAAATCCCTTGCTGCTGGCTTACTAAAGGGTATCCCCTTTGCCTCCTCTTTATCAGTGGCAGAAATATCTTTTACACTCTTTATATAACTTTTAAGTTTTTTAGATAAATCCACCAAACCTGTTTCTTTAAAATATAAAAACACATCCCTCAAATTCAATGCAGTTGCATAAGGAGAATAATCATCATCTACTTTTTTATTAATAGATGTAGCACTATCCAACAAAGCAACCAACGAAGCAATTTTCAATTCATCTTCCTCAGGGTCATATTCAGGAATCAGTTTCAATACATCTATAAACTCTCTAAAGTTTTTTAATTTCATATCAAAACTTTGCTGAGAAACAGAATGTTTTTTCCTAGATGGAGCCGCAGCACCAGATGGGTCTGCCGCAACAGATGCAGCAGCAGTGGTAGTAGAAGCTGCCTTATTGGTTCCTTTTAATTTCTTTAATGAAGTAAATGCTTTCTTCTTCAAATTCTCATCCACTCCATCCAAACTATCCAAACTACTATAAGCACCCGTGGCATTGGTTTCAATCGTGTCAAATACCACGTGTCGTTTGCCAACTGATACCGAATACACTTTTTCATTCGGCGATACATTGTTTACCAATTGCTCTCCTTGTGCATTAGCTGTTTCAAGAGCAGGAATTTTTAACTTAGCATTTGCAGGTTTATAAACCTTACTATTTCTTTTAGCAATTGTAATTAATCTGCTAAAATTAGCGGTCACTTTAGCATGACCTTTTTCAGAAGTTGAAATCGTTGCCATATTAAATTTATTTTTAGTTAGCGCAAATTTAAAGACCCAATTAAATACAAAACAACGAGCCAGTCGTCATTTTTTCCACATTTTCATAGGAAAATGTGAATAACCTTGAGTAATAAGAAGATTGATGCTTTTTAATAATGAAAATAAAAAAAACTTTAAACCCAGATTCCTATCTATCTACAAATACCTTCTATTAAACAACCCATTTTATGGATAGTCGGGGTACAATTCCCCTCACGAAGGGTGCCAATAGGGCGGGGTAGTATTCACTTGCAAGTAAAAAACGGGTTTGCATTCTAGCGCTAATAATCTGGATTGATGCAATGTAAAAAAAATACCAAGTAGCTAAAATACCCCCATAAAAAAAGTGTCAAGCCTTTAAATTAAAGACTTGACACTTTCAATAAAATGATTATTTAATTATTACTCAGTAACAATAAATTTAGTGGTTGCAATTGTTGCATTCTCGTCAGAAATACATTTTACAAAATAAACGCCTTGTTTTAATGTATTACTATTTAATGAAATCAAATTGCTACCAGCAACAATCGTAGCTTTTTGTGTAGCTACAATTTTGCCATCAATACCTACTATTTGAATTTGAACATTTTTATTTTCAACTGATTGTACATTCAATTTAAAATCTTGGCTGCTAGTTACAGGATTAGGATAAACCGAAATACTACTTGCTTCTATAGAAGTTGAAGAAACTTTCACTACAGAAGAGTAGCTAACAAAACTAGTAGCTTCCACAAATCTCAAACGGTAATATACTGCCCCAACACTGCTAGTTGCATCTGTATATTGATACTTATTTGTTTTATTAGCAGATACAGAACTAATAGATGTAAAATGAATTCCATCAGTACTGCGTTCTATTATGTAACTTAATGCGGTACTATTTGATGTTGTAGACCAAATCAATTGATTGCCCAATTTGGTTTTGTTTGCTGAGAAACTTATCAATTTTACCGGTACGGTACATGCAGTAATCACAATCGATGACCCTATTGCAGTATCATTTCCAGTATTGTTTTTTACAATCAATTTAGGAATATATGTACCAGCAACTGTGTATCTATGAGAAGAATCATAACTCAATGGAGTACCATCACCAAAATCCCATATAGTAGAATCAGCTCTCAAACTGGTACTTTTAAATTTCACTGTATCGCAAGTATTTGCTGTTAGTGGTTTAAAACTAAAAGAAGCCACTGGTTTGCAAATGGTAACAGCAATTGAGAAAGAAAAGGTATCCGATCCAGCAGCATTAGTAGCAATCAATATGGGAGTATACACATTCGAAGTAGCATAAATGTGGGTTGGATTTACAGCAGTTGATGTATCTGTTGATTTACCAGTATTTTCAAATATCCATTTATAAGAAACCGCTCTTTGGCTTAGATTGTTAAATCGAATAGTATCGCAAGTAGTAATAGAGAAAGGAGAATAACTATAAACTGCAAATGGCTTATTGGCTACAGTTATTACAAAATTGAAAGTATCAGCTTTATTACTGTAAGTATTAAGGCCAATCAAATATCCAGCATAAGTCCCTTCGGATGTATATGTATGGGATGGGTCTTTATTTACACTATCAATTGCAGGGCCATCACCAAAATTCCAATAATATTTATTAGCATTTAAGGTTAAATTTTGAAATACCACAGGGGTTGATGTAGAGGGTTTAATGGGATTATATAAACAAAATGCCTTTGGAGTGAAATTTTTCTTTACATCAAGGTATTGAATACTAGTAGTAGCACCATTGCTATTTTGAATTACAATTAAAACAGGAAACCCTTTGCTAGGATCTAGCCATTCTATTTTTCTAAATTTAAAAGTATTATTTGGAATAGTAAATCCTGTTACAGAAAAAGAATCAAATTGAACCACATCACTAACTATTCTCAAACAATTATTAAAAGTTCCAAAAGGAGTTATTAGCTTACCCCATCCTTCAACCTTCGTTTTACGAGAAACGGTTTCTTTGTTATAATAAAATCCTGCAACAGATGTTGCATAACTAGAGTGAGATGTGAAACTATCTTTATAATTAATTGGGAATTTGTATAAAGAATCCGGCGCAGTAAACTGGTTTTTAATATTTAAAGCAAAGCCATTGAAAGATAAAGTATATCCAGAAGCCTTTTGTAATAATGCACCAGTACTTTTTAAATAGTAATCATTTTTATTTGTTTGCGATGCTCCTGAAACAGTTAATGTTGTTCCATCATAAGAAGATAAATTGGTGTTGGCTGCATTGTTTATAAATGGCCATTGTGCAGCAGTGTAGCCAGTGTTTTTAGGATCCCTAATTAATGTAGAAGTTTGGTCGTACCCAAATAATTTACTGTAATCCCATGTTTGGTTAGCGCCAGTTTTGGTAAACTTGAAGGTATCAACTGCTGCTTTGGTAAGGTATTCAGTATCACCAGATACAGCAAAATTTGTTGAATTGTAAGTAGCTTGCGAGTTGCCATAAAAGACACTGCAAATCAGCATCATTAGAATAAAAATGCGTTTCATAATTCTTTGATTTAATAATTTTTTAAAAGAGATTTATTTTATTGTAAAGGCATAAAAGTAACTTCATGTGGTATACAAAACGAAAAAAAGTTAAATATGGTATTTCATCAAATAGAAATGTGATAATTCTTATAAAAAAAAGCAGTAGAAATTACTAATTAATCGATAACAATAAATTTCACTGTTACGATAAACTTATGGTTCCCTAATTATGTACTAGTAAGAAATACCCTGTCTCCATTGCCAGAATAATCTGTGGATTTGTAAACTGCTTATGAATGCCCATAAATGATACTGAATACCATCGTCAGAAGGAAAAAGTGTTTCATAATTCTTTGTTTATTCAATTTTCAATTGCAAGATTATTCATGAGAGCCATAAAAGTATTATTCCGTGGCTTGCATCAGAAAATAAGTTTAACATTTCAATTATTGTTTTCCATTCATTTATGGAATTTGCCCAAAAGCTTATCCAATACCTAACTCGACAATATTAAAAACAATCGAGCTTACGCTATTTCAAATTCTTTTTAAAAAAATAAACCTTTCATCATGGCAGAGTTAGTTACATCCCAAGAATCAAAAAGCAATAATTGCAGAACAAAAACTAATAAGAAAATAGTGCGAATAGATCTAACACCAATGGTAGATTTAGGCTTTTTGTTAATTACCTTTTTCATTTTCACTACCAACATGTCTCAGGCCAAAGCCCTTGATTTAGCATTACCAAAAGGTGATGAACCTAGTATACCTGTGAAATTATCAGGTGCATTAACTATTTATTTAGCTGTAAATAACCAACTTTACTATTGTGAGGATACTTTGGCAAGTAATGGCAGCAATTTAGTTTCTGCCAGTTTCAATTCCATTAGAAAAGTAATTATTAATAAAAAAAGTATAACCAAAGAGAAAGATTTGTTTCTAATTATCAAGCCAACAGATGCTTGTAGTTATCAAAATGTAATTGATATACTTGATGAAGTGAACATTAACATGATAAATAGATATGCTATTGATAATGTAAATGAAACAGAAAATGCTATTTTGCATAAAGTCCTAAAAAAACAATAATTCCAACTTCTTCAATTATCCAACTTTCGCATTCAAATTTCATAGCATTACCTTCGCTTAAATTTTAGAAGCATATCAATGGTATATTTAACAAGACTAGAGCATTTTAATGCAGCTCATAAACTATACAATCCCAACTGGAGTAAGGAAAAAAACGAAGAGGTTTTTGGATTGTGTGCTAATGAAAATTGGCATGGACACAATTTCGAACTTTATGTAACTATCAAAGGCACTCCCAATCCTGAAACTGGTTTTTTAATGGATGTAAAACAATTAAGTAAAATCATCCAACTACACGTTATTAAAAAACTAGACCATAAAAACCTAAATCTCGATGTTGAATTCTTAGAAGGAAAAATGTGTAGTACAGAGAATTTAGTATTGAGTATTTGGAATCAATTATTGCCACACATTCCCAACTCTCTGCAGCTTCACTGCATAAAACTCTATGAAACACCTCGAATTTACGTAGAATACTTTGGCTAATTTTTCAATAGCAAGTTCACTTTTTTTAACAGAAATTAAATCTCAAGCAGTTTGAAAATAAAATTTGTTTAAAAACTTTCTACAAAACACTCAACAAATCGAAGTCATTATTGGTTACTTATTAAATACTACTATTTTCAAGCACTTTATACTAGTTCTAGTGCTTAAAATGAAGTAAGTTCTTAATTCTCGTTGCTAATTATCTATCGCTCCACATTTCTAGCCACTTGGTAAACATACTTTTTACGCAGTGCTAGACAGTTAGTAACTTTTAGTTTTTTCATTCATTTAAAATTCGATGTGTTCAAAATAACACATCAACATAATTTATACAATAGTATTTTGTAAGTCTCATGCTTATTATAATATTAATAACCAGTCATGAATAAAGTAGCAGTTTTTAGGAAAGAACATTTTAATGCAGCACATCGCTTGCACAATCCATTATTAAGCGATGAAGAAAACTCATTGATTTTTGGAAAATGCAACAACCCAAATTATCATGGACACAATTATGATCTAATTGTTCAGGTAATTGGAATTCCAGATCCTATTACAGGATATGTAATTGATACGAAAATATTGAGCGACATTATCAAAGCCGAAGTGCTTGAGAAATTCGATCACAAAAATTTAAACTTAGATACAAAAGAATTTCAATCACTCAATCCTACAGTAGAGAATATTGTAATTGTTATTTACAACCTTCTTCGCCCAAAAATTGATAGTGAATTAGCATTAAAAATTAAACTTTATGAAACAGAACGAAACTTTGTCGAATATCCATTTGAATGAGGATAATAAATTGGTATTAACGGAAAACATGATAGACGAAATGGGCGATAATCACATTCTTACATCAGTAGATACACCTCTAAGAGCTGATGCTTTTGAATTATCTGATGAGAAAAAAATAGCTAAAATAGAAACTCATTTCAGAGCTATAATGGAAACCCTTGGGCTAGATTTAGCTGATGATAGCTTAAATGGCACTCCAAAAAGGGTAGCTAAAATGTATGTAAAAGAAATTTTTCAGGGATTAAATCCTGAAAACATGCCTAGGGTTGCTTTGTTTGAAAACAAATACAAATACAATGAAATGTTGGTTGAAAAAAACATTTCATTCTACAGCAATTGCGAGCACCATTTTGTGCCAATTATTGGAAAAGCACATGTAGCATACATTAGCAACGGAAAAGTAATTGGTTTAAGCAAGCTGAATAGACTAGTAGATTATTTTGCTAAAAGACCCCAAGTTCAAGAGAGATTGACTATGCAAATAGGCAAGAAACTGCAAGAAGTATTGGAAACAGAAGATGTTGCTATTGTAATTGATGCAAAACATTTATGTGTATCTAGCAGAGGAGTAAAAGATGATACAAGTACCACAATCACTGCTTTTTATGGTGGTGCTTTTACAGATGAAAAAAAGAAAAGTGAATTCTTAAAATACCTTGAGTTTAATACGAAGTTTTAGTAAAAAGAATATGTACATAAAAAGAGGCTGTCTCAGAAAGACAGCCTCTTTTTATTTAAACAACCACATAGTAACATAGACACATAGAGTATATTCTATGCCAAAATTCTATTTTCATATATTACTGCTTATTCTTTTTAAACTTTTTTTCTATGTGACTATGTTTCTATGTGGTAAATTATCACTTAACAATATTTACAATTGAATATTAATTCCTGCCATCATATTAAATCGCTTAGAATTATAGCCTGGTATATCGAAGTATTCTTGATTAGTGATATTGTGAAAATCTATAAATAGATTGTTGTTTTTGAAAATTTTATATCCTAAATAACAATCTATTGTATAGTAAGCTGGTAGTTCTGTAGCGCCAACATCATAAGGATTCTTTAGCCTTGTACCAATATATTTAAACGAAGGCGAAACTGTAAATCCTTTATAAGGAGTAAAAGACAAACTACTATTTACAGTGAATTTTGGGCGGCGATATAGATTGGATACTTTTTCATTTTTAAAAATTCCTTTACCATCTACATAGCTAAAATTATTGCTCCAACTAGCTTGTTTAGCCAGTTTTATATTGCTTTCTATTTCAACTCCATAATCATTTTGTTTGTCTCTGTTTATATAAACAAAACTACTGTTAGTGCCTATTAAATTATCCACATCTCTTTTAAACCCTACCAATCTTGCGCTAAAATGCTTGTTTGCACTAGCCGTTTGCAAACCAACTTCATAAGTAATGCTTGTTTCTGGGTTTAAGCTTTTATTGCCACCCGAGCTAGCATCATATAATTGGGTTAATGAAGGAGTTTTATAAGCCGAGGAAATATTCAAAAATACCTTTGTTAGTTCTGCTATTTTATAGGAAGGATTGAAGTTGAAAGTAATATTGTTGCCATACAAAGAATGGGTATTAAACCTCGCTCCAAACTCAAAATTAGCTCCAGAAACATCACTTATTAGTAAGGAACTATAGGCAGATAATTGATTACTATGCGCACTGTCTTTTCCCAAACTGCTTGTATAACTTCCTCCTAACGCCCCATAATATTCATAATAATAAGCTGAAGCACCTTGATTTATATATTGTACTCCAGCTATCAAAGTCGTTTTTTTATTTAATAAAATGTTTCCAAAGCTTTCTATATTTATGTTATTTGCTTTATAATCTCCTTTAGCATAAGGAGTAAATACGTCCGAAATATTCATACTATCATTTACAAACAATCTTTTTGTTTGCTGATAACTTCCAGATAATTGCCAATTGTAATTTTTACCTACATATTTCAATGAAAGCCCACCCATATTGGTAGCATTTTCAGCATTGTAGTCTTTATCATCAGTAAATGCATCGCCATCTAGTCCATTGGTATATTTACTAAAGTTGCCAAAAGCCCTAGCTGAAAAATGGGTATTTATTTTATAATCAATACTTGCTTGAATACTATTTTGCTTAAATGCGTCTTTATCAAAATCCTTATTGCCAGTAGAATCATAAGCATTAGAAATGCCCTTGCTTTTTATGCGATTCCATTGAAAATTGTAGCCTAACTTTTTAATTGTGCCACTTACACCCGTTACAATTCTGTTTGTACTAAAACTGCCCGCACTATAGCTTCCATTAACCCCAAATTTCTTTTTTTCTCCTTTTCTCAAAAATATCTGCACCACACCAGCTATTGCATCGCTTCCCCAAAGGGTGCTTTGACCGCCTTTTAATATTTCTATTCGCTCAATTTGTTGTAGCGGAATAGTATTTAAATCAAAAGTATTGTTGGGAGTAGAAGGATCGTTTACAGGAATTCCATCTATTACTATTAATGTATAACCACTCTTAGCACCTCGAAAATAGAAATCGAGGTTGGTGCCGAGGGCATTATTGGCTCCATTAATAAAAAACCCTGCTTGGTTGTTTAGCAATTCAGAAAGACTTCTTCCAGAATTTTCAATAATTTTCTCTCGAGAAATTACGGTAAGTACTTTTCCGGTAGTGCTTTGCTTTTGAGGTACTTTGTTGGCGGTAACTACTAGTTCATCTAGCGGATTATTGCTAGTAAGTGTGTCTTGCTTTTGCGCAAGAAGAAATGTTGCATGTAGCAACACGGTAACGAAGAGCGTTAATTTTTTACTCATTGTTTTTTTAATTTTTAAAAATGATGAACAATGAGCTTTCAGGATATGACATACCTATTAATAGATATTACCATATAGAAATATAAACGACTGCTGCAGTCAGTCTTTTACATTCCATGCTTTTCACCCGAAAGCCGTGAATGAACTTTGCAAAAGGCAGGTCTTCTGACTTGGCGTTCATTGCTTCCTTCCCATTTGTTTTACCAAACAGTGGTAATTGCAATTACCAATTGGGGTTTGAGCAATTTAATTTGCCCACCAATTAGTCGCCTTACAGCTACGGGGATAGTATCGGACTTGCACCGATTTCCCTTTTAATTCTTAGTAAACAACGTGTATACCAAAAAACCATTCGCGTTGCAAATATGGGGGTTAACTAATAAGGAGTCTTAGAATTTGTAGGGTATTTTATTTTAAGTAAAAAGTTACGATGTCATAATTTGAAACAATTCATTTGAAATGGTCAATCAACTATTCTTTTCAATGAAACAATAGCACATATAAAAGCAGTAATTCTCTTATTGCAAGTATAATATTTGTATCGAATACATTACCCTCTTCCTTTGCTATGTTTGCAACCAATTAAAATTGGGTAAATGAGTAAACATATATGTGCCTTTCTTTCACTAATTATTTTATGGAATACCATTTCTGCACAAACAAAAATTAGTGGAACTATAAAAGACAATCGTGGCAGACCATTAAAAGGGGTGAGCATTACCATAAAAGACAGCTATGATGGTGCAGTATCAACCGAAACAGGTAGCTTCTCATTTAGCACTTCTGAAAAAGGAAAGCAAACAATTGAAAGTAAATTACTTGGTTATAAGGGCAATCCTCAAATGATAGAATTAAATGGCAGCCCTGTTACTGTTTCATTTTCTATGAAAGAGGAAGTGACTGAATTACAAGCTGTAACCGTAACTGCAGGTGCTTTTGAAGCTGGAGATAAGAAAAGGGCTGCAACTGTTTTAAGTTCTCTTGATATGGTAACAACCGCTGGCTCTAATGGGGATATTTCTTCGGCATTAAAAACACTTCCGGGTGCACAGCAAGTGGGTGATCAAGAAGGATTGTTTGTTCGTGGTGGTGCTGGCTATGAAACAAAACAGTTTATAGATGGCACTTTGGTAAACAATCCTTTCAATACAAGTGTGCCTGATTTGGCTCAACGTGGTAGGTTCTCTCCATTTCTATTCAAAGGAACGGTATTTACAACTGGCGGATATTCTGCTTTGTATGGTCAAGCTTTGTCATCTGCCTTAATACTAGAAACGATCGACTTGCCAGAAAAATCAGAAATAGATGCATCAATATCTAGTGTATTCGTAGGTGTTGGAACGCAGCATTTGGCTAAAAATAAAAAATCATCTTTCGGAATCAATTATGGTTATACCAATTTGCTACCCTATTTTTCAATAGTAAAACAGCGCCCTGATTATTTCAAAATACCCGAATTTCATACGAGTGAGGCGAACTTTAGGATAAGAACTAAAAAGGGAGGCATCATTAAATATTATACTACCCTTTCGCATAGTCAATTAGGTCTTAGAAGACCCAATATTGATAGTGCTTCACTTAAAAATGCTTTTGGTTTAGAAAATACCAATTGGTACAACAATCTTAGCTACAGAGAATATATTGGTAAAGGTTGGAAGCTAAATGCTGGAATGAGCTATAGCACTAATGTTGACCTGATAAACAATCAAATACAAGATCAAGCAAATGCACTTGCTTCTACAGGTTTGAAGTATATTGATTCAACTAATTTTTCCTTAAAAAGTAGGCAAGACTTGTCTCAAATAAAATTGGTTTTTGAAAAAAAACTGCAAGGTATTAGCACACTTCGGATAGGTAGTGAATATTGGTATGCCTATAACAAAAACAACTACAATACCTACAATTATTTGCTAGAAGATCACTTAAATGCCTTGTTTGCAGAATCTGATATTTATCTTACAAATGCTTTAGCCGCTAAAATTGGTGGCAGATTGGAACATTCTTCTATCATTAATAAAACCAATATCGCTCCAAGACTTTCCATTGCTTACAAAACAGGAAAAGATGCGCAAATGAGTATTGCCTATGGTACATTTTATCAAAAACCAGAGAATTTACAATTGCAATATAGCAAGGCTTTTGGCTTTACGAAAGCGACACATTACATTATTAATTACCAAAAAACAACCAATGCACGCACATTTAGGGCTGAAGCGTACTATAAAAAATATGAGGATTTAGTAAAAACGAGTCCATCTTACGATAATAGCGGCGATGGTTTTGCACAAGGAATTGAATTTTTTTGGCGTGATAAAAAAACTATTAAAGATTTCGATTATTGGATTAGTTATTCTTATTTAGATACCAAACGGAATTACTTAAACTATCCCGAAAGTCTTCAACCCAATTTTGCTGCCCATCATACGGCAAGTTTGGTAGTAAAAAAGTTTGTTACTAAATGGAGAACAGGCTTCAATGCCACATATTCTTATGCTACTGGCAGACCCTACTATGACATAGCTTATAGCAGCAGCACAAATAAATATGCTATTAGAGATAGAGGTGAAACTAAGCCATACAATAGTTTGGGATGCAGCATAAATTATCTACCCAATTTAGGAAAGCAAAACAAAAAAACCTTTATCGTATTGGTTGCTAGTATGACCAATGTACTCAATACTAACTTAGTATACGGATACAATTATTCTTACAATGGATTGGCAAAACAACCCATTACACCTGCTGCCAATCAGTTCTTTTTTATAGGATGTTTTCTAAGTTGGGGAGTGGATAGAAGTCAAGATGCTATTAATAATAATTTGTAGTGAATTTTCACAATAACAATATGTATTAGGTGTATTGGTTAATGTAAACAATCAAATCCGGCTTCATTTTTTTTATTTTATGGATTGATGATGGGAATAGTACAACCTTTTTAGTTGAGCAAAAAGAGATTAGTAACGTTATTGATACAATTTTCTCTCCCTGCGATTGGATTGGTACATTCTTGATGTCCGATTCTTTGCCTACGATTGGTTTGGTACCGTCGGGAAAAATGATTCTTTCCCTGCGATCGGATTGATACATTATTGATACCAGATTCTTTGCCTACGATTGGTTTGATACTATCGGAGAATACGATTCTCTCCCTGCGATCGGATTGATACATTCCTGATAACGGATTCTTTGCCTGCGATTGGTTTGGTACTATCAGAATATCTGATGCACTGTCTGCAATGGCATTTACACATTATTAAAAGTAAATTGGTTAATTTTCAATCACTCACTAAAAAACAAGTGAATAGTTTTATCTATCTACTTATTCATGCTTATTATTTTATTATCTGAAAGGGGTTATAGAATGGCAGGATGAATGTTTCTTTTTCACAAGTTGATATTTTCAATTCAATTATTAACTTTTTTGTACCTACCCACCAAATTGACACATAATTTTCAATTATTTTGATTAAAGTTTACCATCACAATTAACTATTTTATTCTGTTATAAAGTAGCGTAGCAATGTTTACTATCTTATTATTTTTAAAATACAATTGGAATACTTTTCTATGTGACTATGTGCCTATGTGGTCAATAATATAAGTAGTGAATACTACCAGTTTTTTAAAATTGATAGATAAATTGACTTCACCAACTTTTGAGTAATACTTTTGTTTCGTATAAAAAGAAGGGTACCCTATTTTCTTCTTTTGTAAATAATGTGTAAATCGCTTCAATTAGCGTTAATGCTTTAAAGAAAATATCCTTTTGAAATACTTTTTAGTCATTATTAAACTTAATTTTTTAAAAAATGGAATTAGCTGAATTATACTCAAAGGCAATGGCTTTTGAATTTTTAAGTGCAGAAGAAGGTCTATTTTTATTTAAGAATGCGCCCCTTGCCGAACTGATGTTTGTTGCAGATGAGTTGAGAAAAATTCAAGTGCCTCATGGAAAAGTAACTTGGCAAATTGATAGAAATGTAAATACGACCAATGTTTGTATTGCCAATTGCAAATTTTGCAATTTCTATAGAATACCCGGTCATGCAGAAGCATACACAACAGATATGCCCACTTATCGCAAGAAAATAGAAGAGACTATTCAATGGGGTGGCGATCAATTGTTATTACAAGGAGGGCATCATCCAAATTTGGGATTACAATTTTATGTAGATACTTTCAAAGCCATAAAAGCCGAATATCCAACCATCAAATTACACACACTAGGGCCACCAGAAATAGCACACATAACTAAACTGGAAAAAAGCACCCATATTGAAGTGCTAAAAGCTTTAAAAGAAGCTGGTATGGATTCTCTACCAGGTGCAGGTGCTGAAATATTAATAGATAGAGTACGCAGATTGATTAGCAAAGGAAAATGTGGAGCAGATGAATGGCTAGAAATAATGCACCAAGCGCACAATTTGCATATAACTACAAGTGCAACGATGATGTTTGGTCATGTAGAAACACTAGAAGAAAGATTTATTCATTTGGTGAGAATAAGAGAAATTCAAGCTAAAAAACCTGAGGATGCAAAAGGGTTTTTAGCATTTATTCCATGGACATTCCAAGATGTTGATACGCTATTAACGAGAATTCGTGGCGTCCAAAACCTAACCACTCCTGATGAATATATTCGCATGATAGCCATTAGCCGTATTATGCTACCAAACGTAAAAAATATCCAAGCAAGTTGGCTTACTGTAGGAAAACAAACTGCGCAAATTTGTTTGAATGCAGGTGCAAATGATTTTGGAAGTATTATGCTAGAAGAAAATGTAGTAAGTGCCGCAGGTGCACCGCATAGATTTACTTACAAAACCATTCAAGATGCAATTAAAGAAGGAGGATTTGAACCTCAATTGCGTAACCAACAATATGAGTGGAGAACGCTTCCAGAAACTATTCAAGAACAAGTAATTGATTATTAACTAATATTAATTCTTTCATAAACTTTTTAAAGAATGATTTTGAAACAAATAATCAAAGCAAATCTTATTGTAGCTTTTTGCTTAAATATCAGTTTAATTATGGCACAGCCAAATAAAAAAGAAATGAAATTCGATTATCCAAAAGCAAGAATGGAGGAATCTGCACAAGACAAATATTTTGACAAAACTGTAGCAGATCCATATAGATGGTTGGAAAATGACACATCAGCCGAAACTAAAGCATGGGTGAAAGCTGAAAACAAAGTGACACAAGCTTATTTAAATGGTATTCCATTTAGAAATAGTATCAGAAAAAGATTGCAAACATTATGGAATTATGAACGCTTTTCTGCGCCTTCAAAAGAAGGCAAATACACTTATTTCTATAAAAACACCGGATTGCAAAATCAATCAGTGATGTATAGACAATTGGGTAATGAAATGCCTGCCGTTTTCCTAGACCCAAATGCTTTTTCCACAAAAGGAACTACTTCATTGGCTGGTGTTAGCTTTTCAAAAGACGGTTCTTTGGCTGCATATCAAATTTCAGAAGGCGGTTCAGATTGGAGAAAAGTAATTGTAATAGATGCAACCACACAAGCTAAAATTGGTGATACACTTAATGACATAAAATTTAGCAGTATTGCTTGGAAAGGCAATAAAGGGTTTTATTATAGTAGCTATGATAAGCCAAAAGAAGGTAGTGAATTATCGGGCAAAACACAGTCGCACAAACTATATTACCACAAACTAGGTACAAGTCAAACAAAAGATAAATTAATTTTTGGTGGAGAAGAATTGCCAATAAGATATATTGATGGCAGCATAACTGAAAACGAGCAATGGCTGATTATTTCCGCAGCAAATGCCACTTATGGAAATCAGCTTTATATACAAAGTTTAGCAAAACCCGATGCGCCCATTATTCCTTTAAACCACGATATGAAAAATAGTAGTGGTGTTTTAGACGCTGATGATCAATTCTTTTATATAGAAACAGACCTTAATGCAGCTAATAAGAAAATTGTAAAAGCACCAATCAATGAACCAACAGTTGAAAATTGGGTTGATGTAATTCCGGAAACTAAAAATGTATTATCTGTTACAACTGCTGGTAGCTATTTCTTTTGTAGTTATTTAAAAGATGCTGTAAGCCAAGTATTTCAATATGATAAAACAGGCAAGAAAATAAGAGAAGTCGTATTACCGGGAGTAGGTACTGCTTCAGGCTTTAGTGGGAAAGAAAATGATAAAGAAGTGTATTTTACATTTACATCATATATCTATCCACCCACCATATTTAAATTAACTATTGCCTCTGGCAAAACAAGTGTATTTAAAAAACCTAATGTACAATTCAATCCTAATGATTTTGAATCAAAGCAAGTATTTTATACTTCTAAGGATGGCACAAAAATTCCAATGATTATTACCCATAAAAAAGGAATAAGCTTGAATGGAAAAAATCCTACTTTATTGTATGGTTATGGCGGATTTAGCATTAGCCTTACTCCTTCATTTAGTACTGCCAATATTGTTTTGCTAGAAAATGGTGGCGTTTATGCAGTAGCAAATTTGCGCGGCGGTGGAGAATATGGAGAAGATTGGCACAATGCAGGAGTGAAAACCAAAAAACAAAATGTGTTTGACGATTTTATTGCAGCTGCAGAATATTTAAAAACAGCCAATTATACTTCCTCAGAATACCTAGCTACTGCAGGTGGTTCAAATGGAGGATTGTTAGTAGGCGCTTGTATAACCCAAAAGCCCGATTTGTGCAAAGTAGCATTTCCTGCTGTAGGGGTAATGGATATGCTTCGTTACCACAAGTTCACAGCAGGTGCTGGTTGGGCCTATGATTATGGAACATCAGAAGACAGCAAAGAAATGTTTGAATATTTAAGAAAGTATTCTCCAGTACATAATTTAAAATCTGGAACAAACTATCCTGCAACAATGGTTACAACTGCCGATCATGATGACAGAGTAGTGCCTGCACATTCATTCAAATTTGCCGCTGCATTGCAAGCTGCTCATAGAGGAGAAAACCCCGTAATGATTCGTATTGAAACACAGGCTGGTCATGGAGCAGGTATGAGTACCCAACAAGTTATAGAAGGTGTTACAGACAAATGGTCTTTTCTATTTTATAATATGGGCTTAGTACCTGAAGTTTTATAGTATTAAAAAGTTCTTTAGGTCGTATTATTATTTCCGACCTAAAGATTTTTTTTTTCTCATTAAATAATTTGACTGTATTCATTAATTTATTACCTAACAATTTGGTTTTTATTTATCCAACTTAATAGATATTTATTTTCCTAGTAGAAGAGGCTTTCAATCCAACTGCTTGAATAAAATAGGCACCTCTTTTCAATTGAATTTTCTCTGAAAAAGGGAGACTAAATACATTTTTACCTTCTAAAACATATATAGTAATAGATGCCAATTCCTTACCATCAATTGATATTAGTTTAAAGCAAATTAGTTTGTTTTTTTCTACTTGAATGATTGCTTGTATAGCGTTTTCAGATGTTGGGTTTGGATAAATATCCCAATATTCTTTATAATTAATTGGCGTATTGATTGTAGTATTTTTTTTGTTTTCTTGTTCTATAGAATAAAAACGAAGCTGTTTGTCCCAAGCTTCTATGGGAGTAATATCACTACTTAAAGTGATAAGTGCATTTTGAAAATCAGTTTTTTTATTAAACACTAGATTAAATAAAACGCTGCCATCTGCCAAACTTTGAACATTAAAATCCTTGTCAGTCCACAAGAAACTTATTTTTCCTTCTTTACTATGATTGCTTCCTATATCTACTCCCAAATTGTTTTGCGAAACATTTTTCCATTCTACAATATTGCTATCAAAATTTAGTGTGAACTGAAAAGCCCTTATGTCTTTAAAGTTTTTTATTTTAATTGGGATATTGATTTCGGTATTGTTATTTAATACCAAAGTATCGTAGTATAGACCAATTGGCAATGTTTTAATAGGTGTAGTTTTTAAAATAGTGGCATCCCAATCATCATTTACATCGCCTAATTTCATTCCAATAAATGTTTTATTGGTTTGACTAGTAGTTTGTTTATCCACTAAAAAACTGTCTTTATAAGGAAATGGATTTTGTGGATTGCTAAAAGTATAGCTGCTATCAACAAATGCCCATAATCGGTTGCCTTTAAAGGTTGTGTCAATACCAAGAATTAGCCTTTTGAGGTAAAGAATATCAATTACAGATACACTTCCAGAATTATCTACATCCGCAGCTATTATTTTATATGGTGTACTAAGTAAAGATTTATTTAATAAATGTGCTTGAATGAGCGTTGCATCTATTACGGAAACACCATTTGTTTTATTGATGTCGTTGTTTTTGGTAGCTGTAATATTATTTTTAGTATAATAGGGTAGATTAATAGAAAAAATACTATTGGAAGTTGTTGTTTTTTGATTGGAAATTCCATTATTATATTGAATTGTAACATTAGGAATTGCTTTGTTTTGGGTATTGATTACGTTTCCATTTACAGATATACAGGGTATATCGAAAGCAACTATTTGGTCAGTAGTGCTTGCAGAACTACCTTGAGAAGCGCTAAAACCCATACCGCGCCGAGCAAATGCATTCCAAATGGCACATTTATACAAGCCGCCATATAAAATAGAATCAGCAGCTAAGATGGCATTTCTTGCATCTATAAAACCAGGGCTACAAGGTTGCAATTTAAATCCAAGCATTACTAATTGAAGTACTATAGAGTTTCCCCCGTATCCATTTGCATTGAATAAATCTTTATTAATTGTACCTGTTTGTTGAATAATATTCCAAGTCATATCCCAAAGCGTACTGCACCAAACTTCACCAATATAATGCACTTGTCCATTTTGCGCAAGATCAGCATAGGTATGCGGATTAATGGTCATATCGGTAGAATATGGGTAGGTTCTATTTCCTAATCCAGCAGAAATCTGGCTATAAGCATAGCAAGCATGAGAAATGCTTTTATTTCCATCTGTTATTTTAGCGGTTTTCCAATTAGTAGTAGCCATTAGACTAATGTAATCACTCCATCCTTCACCCCCTTGTTCTGCATTATTTAGGCAAGAAACATTTGATGCCCCCCCTGTAAGACGAATAGAAATTCCATGTGCATATTCATGGGAAATAATTCCATTATCTAATGCTCCATCATAAAATACAGGGCTAAATAAAGTTGCTGAAACAATTGCTCCTGCTAATAGCTGTTTAGCGATTAATGCTCCATCTGTATTAGATACCATCACAGCTGGAATACGAATAGAAGTATCGGAGCCGGTCATCACAGAGGCACTTCCTAATGGATTGCACATAATTACTGCAATGGCACCAGCTGCTTGAGCAAACTTAATTTGTGTTGCATAGGAACAACTTGCTTTGTTAATAAAAGCAATTCGACCGTTAATAATATTGCTAGGACTTTTACAAGCATTGTGTGTTGTGGTGCTTGTTGCGCTATCATTATAATAGATTAGATACCCAGTTATAGTACCTGTTTTTTTAAGCAGGTTATTTGGACTTACATTACTTTCTGGTGCAAAATAATTTCCAGCAATTGCAGAAGGAGTACTAATATTTATGATGTTTGTAGTTTTTGGCGTATAAAGATACATCTGCATTTTTCCGCTAAATCCGTCACTAGGTGTTGTGAAATTTGCATTGCTTATACCGCTACCATCTTGTGCTTCAGCTTTAAGATAATCGCCTCCAATTCCTCCACGACCCATATTGTCGTTTTGAAAGTTACCAGCAGCTTCTGTAAAACCGTACTGATAGAAAAGGTCATGCATAATATTGTTCCAATAAAACAAATTGTCTGTTGCAAATTGCCGATTAGTGGTACTAGTTGGTTGATTTGTAAATACTGGTGTTCTTTTAAAAGTAAGTATTGTGCCTGCAGTGATACTTGTATCGCTTCTGCCAGGTGCATTTTTATTTAAGCTATCATCGTAAGCATATACATTATTCCCTCTAGTATAATTATAATTATTTGTACCATCATAATGCCATTTATAAGTAGTCGCATTATTATTTGAGCCAACTTTTGTCCAAGGATTAACTTCTAAACCTACATAGCCAACAAATCGATTGTCAAAAGGATAAGGGACTACATTATAATAAGCTGTAACTAAGGAAGGGGCATACTTTTTTAAATCGGAAGTAGTATTTGTTTTGGTTTTAATTTCTTGTGGTGAGCTATTGTATTTTTTATTTAATACGCTAGTTAGGGCTTCATAAACTGTTAGATTCTGCTGTCCAATAATTTCTCCTGTATTAGCATTTATTTGAATTATCCAATCATCAGATGAATTAATTACGTCAATTTCAATATTCCAAGCTAATGATAATGTTTTTCTATCTTCATCTACCACCCATATCAGTTGTGTTGTAATTTCTTTTTTTGAAATTCCAGCAGGGGGAAATGAAAATGTATTATTAGGAGATTTATACTTTTCAATTAAGTACAAACTATCAGTAAGTACTAAACCTAAATGATTTGATGCGATTTTAATTGCGTTTATTACATTAATAGTTGGAATATTATTTTCAATTGATTCATTGAATTTTGTAAAAAAGCTTCCAGAGGTATAAGCCAAAGTATTGTTTTTTAATACTACAGTTTTTATGGAATTCAATATTGGAAGACCTACATAAAGTTGTTGTAAGTAATAAAAATCAATTCCTAAATTTTTGTCAAAATGGTGGTTTGATATTTCAAATTCTATATTAATAATGTTATCATTTTTCAAAATCTTATATAAATACTCACTTGAATAATCTTCTTGAGAGTAGGCAATAAAAGCGTTTATAATGAACAGAAATGATATTAGGGCTTTCAGATTCATGAAAATATAAATTAGTATTTGATTATCAACATAAATGAGCGAAACTTTTTTCAAACAAGTATAAACAATAAAGGCTGTCTTATAAAAGACAGCCTTTAAGTAAAAGATTTTCTTGTAGAATTAGAATCCTTTTGTAGCAACGCCATCAGCAATTGCTTGTAACGCCTTGGCTTCGCCCAAAATAGCAGCCATTTTGTTACCTTTCCCATCATGTCCACCAGCCATATAGCCACCTTTTGCTGTTTTTGAAATCACAGCATCTTGCATAGGAACATTTTTTTCTTTTGTTTTCAAGCAATATGCTTTGATCATCTTTTCTGTATCCATTTTATCTGATTTTATGCCTTATTTTTCCTGATTTAAACAAGGCAAGGTTAAAAAAAACTATTAGCAAATTCGTTAGAAACTATTTTTAAAATGTGAAGATAATAAATTTTCAATATGTTGAACATTCTTTCTCTTAAATCGCATTTTTTTTTTAAACATCTATTCTCGCGTACTTAGCGTGTGTTTCAATAAAGTCTCTTCTTGGAGCTACTTCATCTCCCATTAACATACTAAAAACTCTATCAGCTTCAGCCGCACTTTCAATTGTAACGCGCTTTAAGGTTCTTCTTGCAGGATCCATGGTTGTTTCCCATAATTGTTCTGCATTCATTTCACCCAAACCTTTGTAACGTTGAATATTTACACTATCATCTTTACCTGCACCTAATTTTTCAATTAAATGTTTTCTTTGTTCTTCATTATAAGCATACGCTTGTTCTTTACCTTTTTTAACTAGATATAAAGGTGGTTGGGCAATATAAACATATCCTTGCTCAACCAATTCTTTCATATATCTAAATATGAATGTAAGAATAAGCGTAGCAATATGGCTTCCATCCACATCCGCATCGGTCATGATAACCAGTTTGTGATATCTAAGTTTGGCAGTGTTTAAAGCCTTAGGGTCATCTTCAACCCCAACAGTTACTCCGAGAGCAGTATACATGTTGCGAATTTCTTCGTTTTCATATATTTTATACTCCATTGCTTTTTCTACATTCAATATTTTACCTCTTAATGGTAAAATTGCTTGGTAGCTTCTATCCCTTCCTTGTTTAGCTGTACCTCCTGCTGAATCTCCTTCTACTAAGTATAATTCACATTTTTCAGGATCTCTTTCACTGCAATCAGCTAATTTACCTGGTAACCCTCCGCCACTTAATACAGTTTTTCTTTGAACTAACTCTCTTGCTTTTTTGGCTGCCATTCTAGCTTGAGCAGCAAGAATTACTTTATTAATTACATTTTTTGCTTCTTTAGGATTCTCTTCTAAATAAGCTTGAAGTACTTTAGAAACAGTTGTCTCTACAACTCCACTTACATCACTATTACCTAGCTTAGTTTTGGTCTGTCCCTCAAACTGAGGCTCAGGAACTTTTACAGAAATAATGGCACTTAACCCTTCTCTAAAATCATCACCTTCTACCTCTACTTTTGCTCTTTCAAACAATCCTTCCTTATCACCATAACTTTTAAAAACACGAGTAAGTGCTCTTCTAAAACCTGTTACGTGTGTACCACCTTCTATTGTATTAATATTATTTACGTAGCTGAAAATATGCTCTTTAAAATCATTGTTATAGGTAAGAGCAACTTCTACTGTTACATTAGAAGCAGCATCATATCCTTCGACACTTAAGGTTAATGGAATTAATGGAGTTCTATTTGCATTCCTGTCTAACATTTCAACAAACTCCACAATTCCACCTTCGCTATAGAAAAAGCTAGTGTATGTGGTGCCATCTTCATTTATTTCACGCAAATCAGTAAGTGTGATACTTATTTTTCTATTTAAATAAGACAACTCTCTTAACCTACTTTCTAAAATTTCTTTTTTGTAAACCGTTTCTTGGAAAATACTTCCATCTGGCCAAAAACGAACGGTAGTACCTGTTCTATCACTTTCCCCAATTTCTCTTACAGGATATGCAGGAATTCCACAATGATATTCTTGCTCAAACTTTTTACCTTCTCTTTCTACTGTTACGTGTAATGTAGTGCTCAGTGCATTTACACAACTCACCCCTACTCCATGTAGCCCTCCGGATACTTTGTAAGACCCTTTATCAAACTTTCCACCTGCATGAAGCACAGTCATTACAACTTCTAATGCACTTCTTTTTTCTTTAGTATGAATAGCTGTAGGAATACCTCTTCCGTCATCTTGTACACTTACACTATTATCTTCATGAATAGTAACAAATATGTTTTTGCAATATCCTGCTAAAGCTTCATCTATTGAATTATCAACTACTTCATATACTAAGTGGTGCAATCCTTTTACACCAATATCACCAATATACATGGCAGGTCTTTTACGAACTGCCTCCAAACCTTCTAAAACCTGGATACTGTCAGCACCGTAATTGGGCTGAGTTGTTTCTAATTCCTCACTCATTTTATTTATGACTCCTTTTTTTGAAAGCGGCCGAAGTTAGCAAATTTAATAAGTTTAAACATTCTATTTGTAATACATTTTTTTTCGTCAATTTCTTGACTAATATTCTAATTATTAAAACTCTTTTTTATCTAGTTATTTATTGAACAAAATTGGTTTTTGCATATACAATTTAGATATCTATATTTGCATATACAAATGTGATTAAAATGCAATACACTCATGATATTTTAAGGTACGCACACAGGGGGGGTATAGAGCCAAGTATGGATTTGTTGTACCATAAAGAACAACAAATTCCTAGATCTGTAAACTATAATATAAATAGATATTACGCACAGCATGAATGGGTAGCTGAAGATGTAGGGATGTTTATTTATAATTTTAATCCAGATTCACCAGAAGAAAATAGTATTGAACTTAGATTTTGTGTAATTGGAAATAAATATTGCTTTGACAAAAGTTGTTCCAATTGTAAAGACCAGCCAACTGATTGCAATGGAAAACAAACTACAGTGGATGTTTTTAATTTCTTTTTCTCAAGTAATTTTTTATATCAGTTTACCCACAATTCAAAACTTATTAATAAAAAAGATGAGGTTTTAGCTTTTAAATACGAAGACTCTTTCACAAAAATTTTTTCTCTATGCAACAAAAAGAAAAATGTTCTTGATTCTATTCTTAATCATAGTTATACTGGTGCTATGGAGAATATTTATATCAATTCTAAAATCCAAGATTTGTTATTGCACAGTATGGATTGCTTAGTTGAAGAACGTGTAGAAAAGTTTACATGTAAGTTTTTGGAAGATGAGAGAACAAGAGAAGGAATTTACAAGGCAAGGGATATTTTATTACAACATATTGGAGATCCGATAACAATAAAAGCACTTAGTAGAAAAGTTGCTCTTAATGAATGTTATGTTAAGCAAGGATTTAAAGAATTATTTGGAGTAACTATTTTTGATTTTTTTCAACAACAAAGAATGGAACACGCTAAATATTTGTTGCATGAAAAAGGGCTAAGTGTTACGGATGTTTCTGCTGCTTTAGGGTATTCTTCTATTTCACATTTTTCTGCAGCTTTTAAAAAACATACAGGAATAAAGCCATGTGAATTATTAAAATAATTTTAAAAATTCAATTATTTGTATGAAGGCAATTGGTTGTTATAAACCAATTACCTTTTTTATCCAAGGTATATTTGAATGAATGTAAATTAATTAAATTAAGGTTCAACTACCATTATTAAAGGCTCAACTACCATTAATTAAGGTTTAGTTACTTTTATTTAAGGTTCAGTTGCAGTTATTTAAAGTCGAGTTACACTAGTTTAAGGTTAAACTTCTCATAATTAAGGAGATGGCCTAAAAAGTCTTAATTACAATTTAACCTCATGAACCTATCCTATATGATATTCTATAACTTTTTTTTAGTTATGTATTACTCATGTAAAATATTTGCATTTTTAATCATATATATTTTTTGGTACAATCATTGGCAATTATGTTTAAAATATTATAATTATGAATAAGCATTTACAATTTATTGGGTTATTTCTTATCGCTTCTTTAATGCAAGTAAAAGCACAAAGTTTTCATTTAGGTGCCAAAATTGGAAGTATAGGCAATAAAGTTGTTGGAGAGTCTTTTGAGAATGGATACAAATTATCCTATCAATTAGGCGCATTTGCTGAAATAGATTTTTTAAAAAAGATTGGCATCCAACCAGAGCTATTAATTAGCCAAAACAATTCAACATATACACAAGGAATTTCCGCCACTTCCACTACAATAAATGAAGTTAAAGACATTAAATTGACTTATTTATCAGTACCAATATTGTTTCGTTACAATGTTTTAAAAGTATTAACCCTCAATGTTGGGCCACAATACAGTAATTTAATAAATAAAGGAAGTAGCGGCGAAGAAAATGTGAAATCTGCATTCAAATCTGGCGATTTAGGTTTAGTAGTTGGCGCTCAATTACATTTATTAGGTTTCAGGGCTTATGCTCGGTATGTGGTTGGCATTACAAAAAATGAGATTAAAAATGTAACCAACACCACTACTTGGAATAGCCAACAGTTTCAAATTGGTGTAGGCAAAAAAATATTTTAGAAGTTATAAAATAATCTGAGTTAAATCATTCCCATAACCAATTACTTATTATTCTCCTCAAAGCAATAAAAGTCAGCAATGTTTTTATTTTATGCCATTATGTACATAATATACATATTATAAGGTGATGGCATTAATCTTGAAAATATATGCAACCTTCAAAAGAAAAACCATGTTTTAAAATACATGACATTTTGACTAATAATTGAAAATTAATTGATGAATAAAAAAAAGATAATGTTTCAAATGGACGAAGAATCTGATTTTATGCCGATAATTCCTGTAAATGAAAATGATTCAGAACAAGATAAAAACCTAGTAATACCTGATGAAATACCTTTATTACCACTTAGAAATACGGTACTTTTTCCTGGAGTGGTACTTCCAATAACAGTAGGAAGAGATAAAAGCATTAAAGCCGTAAACGAAGCCTACAAAGGCGATAAGCTGATTGGGGTAATAGCGCAAAAAGATGTAAACGTTGAAGACCCTTCTCCAGAAGACTTATGCAGAGTGGGTACCGTGGCTAAAATTATTAAATTAATTAAAATGCCAGATGGCGGCACTACCATCATCATTCAAGGTAAAAAAAGGTTTGAGCTTCTAGAAATTACCAGCGAAGAATTGTTTTTCAAAGCAAGAATTTTGGTTTTGGAAGAAGAAGAGCAACCTCTTGGCGATAATTTTCAAGCATTTCTAAGTAGTATTAGAGATTTGGCTACACAGATAATTAAATTATCTCCTAATCTACCATCGGAGGCTTCGATTATTTTAAAGAATATAGAAAACCCTGCATTTCTTATCAACTTTGTAAGTAGCAATCAAAATGTTGATTTAATTGAAAAGCAAGATCTTCTAGAAATTAATGGTATTAATGCACGTGCAGAAAAATTAATTCATCTATTGCAACGCGAATTGCAGTTTGCAGAATTAAAAGACAAAGTTACCAATAGGGCAAGGGTTGAAATAGATAAACAACAGCGTGATTATTTTCTACAACAGCAACTTAAAAGCATTAAAGATGAATTGGGTGGCGACTCAAATGAGCGCGAAATAGCTGAAATGAAAAAGAAAGCTGAGGCAAAGAAATGGCCCGATGCTGCCAAAACGCTTTTCAATACCAATATTCAAAAGTTGGAAAGAATGCACCCTACTACGCCTGATTATTCTGTTGTATATAATCACCTTGACCTAATGCTAGACCTGCCTTGGGAAGAATATACAGCAGATAATTATGATTTAAAAAACGCAAAAAAAGTATTGGATGCAGACCATTATGGAATGCAGAAAATAAAAAATAGAATATTAGAATACCTTGCAGTATTAAAACTTAAAGGGGATATGAAAAGCCCAATATTATGTTTTGTTGGCCCTCCAGGTATTGGTAAAACTTCATTAGGTAAAAGCATTGCTCATGCAGTAGGCAGAAAATACATGCGGGTAAGCTTGGGTGGTTTGCATGATGAAAGTGAAATTAGAGGTCATAGAAAGACTTATATCGGTGCCATGCCTGGTAGAATATTGCAAAATATTCGTAAGGCAAAAACATCAAATCCAGTAATGATTCTAGATGAAATAGATAAAATTGGTAACGATTTTAGAGGCGACCCTTCCTCTGCTTTATTGGAAGTTTTAGACCCAGAACAAAACAACAATTTTTATGACAACTACCTAGAACTTGACTATGATTTAAGTAAAGTTCTTTTCATAGCTACTGCAAACAATATTCAAAATATTCAGCCAGCTCTAAGAGATAGATTGGAGATTATAGATTTGAGTGGATATGCCATTGAAGAAAAGGTTGAAATAGCAAAAAAACATTTACTTCCTAAGCAAAAAGAAGCTCATGGATTGGCTAAACTAAAACTAAAATTGAGCGATAAAGTTTTAGAAAAGCTTATTGAAAACCACACTAGAGAAAGTGGTGTGAGGGAATTGGATAGGCAATTGGCTGCAGTTATGAGGCATTATGCTAAAGAAGTTGTAAGCAATAATGAATTCGATAAAACAATCACCATAGAAGATGTAAATAAAATATTGGGTTCACCACGCTACAGCAATGATATTTACAAAACAGTGAATATGCCTGGTGTAGCAGTTGGGCTTGCTTGGACTTATGTGGGTGGTGATATCTTGTTCTTAGAAACTATTTTAAGTGATGGTGGAAAAGGTGAACTAAGACTTACAGGTAATCTTGGCAATGTAATGAAGGAAAGTGCTTCTACAGCACTTACTTATCTACAAGCAAATGCTAAAAAATGGGATATCCCTTCTGAATATTTCACCACAAAGAATATTCATGTGCATGTACCAGAAGGTGCTACTCCTAAAGATGGCCCAAGTGCGGGCATCACAATGCTTACTTCATTAGCATCTGCATTTACTGGGAAAAAAGTAAAACCTTTCTTAGCTATGACAGGTGAAATTACGCTTCGGGGACAAGTGCTACCTGTAGGTGGAATAAAAGAAAAAGTTTTAGCAGCAAAACGAGCTGGCTTAAAAGAAATAATTATGTGTTGGCAAAATGAAAAAGATGTTCAAGAAATAGATAGTTCTTTTATTTCAGGAGTAAAATTTCATTTTGTGAAATATATGGATGAAGTGCTTAAGCTTGCTTTGGTTTAAACGATACTAAATAAAAATTAAAAAAGGAGTCTCTTTTATAAGATGACCTCCTTTTTTAGTATATCGTGTTATGATACTATCAATCATTTTTAAATAATACTTGCAAGGTAGTGGGTGTTTTTTGTTCTAATATCACTGTTTTATTTTCAAGAAGGCTTTCAATAATGGCACTTGTATAATGCCTGATTGTAAGGAGCTTCAAGCCTTTTTCTATGTTTACATCAAAAATATTTGAGGCGGCGGCGGCCAACATTCCTACTTTATCTGAACGGTCATCAATGCAAACTTGAATACTTACTGCACCTGTTTGTATTAAATTAGGTTTGATTTTCATCTCATTAAACAACTCGTATAATCGAATCATCAATTCATCTCCAACAAAAGAAAAATCCTTACTCTTTAGATGAATAAGCACTTGTTTTTCTAGGATAACATAAATGGGAGGCAGGTTTTTAATTTCTTTTCTTTTAATGGTTGTTCCTGGCAAAGCACTATTCAAAAAGCATTTTACTTGAAGTGGAATCCCTTTATTCTCAAGAGGTTTAATTGTTTTTGGGTGAATTACTTGTGCACCATAGTATGCCATTTCTATTACCTCATCAAAACTGAGTTCTTGCAACATTTGTGCTTCGGGAAATGCTTTTGGGTCAGCATTCATTACGCCTTCTACATCCTTCCAAATGGTTAAACTTTCTGCATCTAATATGTTTGCGAAAATTGCTGCGGTATAGTCGCTTCCTTCTCTGCCCAAAGTTGTACTTTCATTATCGTCAGTTGCACCAATAAAGCCTTGTGTAATATATATGGCATCATCCTCTTGTTTTATTTGTTGCTTGGTGGCTTCAGTTGTTCTATTCCAATCAATGGCAGCATCTCTAAAATTGTTATCCGTGCGAATAATATCTCGCACATCTAACCATGTATTGTTTAATCCAATCTCATCTAAATAATGGCTGATAATGCAGGTACTCAATAACTCACCAACACATACAATTTGATCGTAGTAATAATCATATTCTCTTACAGGCTTGTCATGTAGCAACCACTCTACTTCTGTAAAGAAATCATTCAACTTACTATAACAAACGTTGTAATGTGTGACTAATAAATACTTTGCTTTGGTAATGTGCTGTTGCTTAACAACCTCAAACAAAGAAAGTGCTTGTTCTTTTTCATTTTCATAAAATGCTTCTGCTACTTTTTCCAATGCATTGGTGGTTTTGCCCATAGCAGAAATAATAATTACCAGTTGCTCATTATCTTGTTCTGATATAATACTAGCTACATTCTTTATTCTATCAATATCTTGCACACTTGCCCCACCAAACTTAAATACTTTCACCATTATTTTTTTAAATAAATCCCAAAAACTTGTGGCAATATTAGCCCATATTAAGGAGTTTTATCCTAGTGAAGGACCCAATCCTAATTTAGAATATTTATTTATTATTCCTTTATCACTGAATTTAGACATTAGAAATACAATTATGCGTTAGAACTATTTTTCAACCCAAAAAACAACTTGCGATAAAAAAGTGGATTGATTAATGACTTTGTAACGTTGCCTGTATATACCAAGTCTTCAATAGCCTCGTTTTCTGCACTTTTTTTAGTAAGAAAGTTCATGCAGAAATTAAATAAATCAACCATTATCTCACTATTAAAAAAAGGAGAAACTATTTTGCTAAGTTTTAAATAGTTTGCAGTAGCTGCGTGTACTTCATCATGATATGACATTAGATTTTTGGCGGAAAAATCTTTTTTTTCAATGGCTAAAGCAATATGTTTTGCTGCAATTTTTGCACTCATACAAGCTTGAGGCATTCCATTAGCACTTATTAAGTCTATCAAACCAGCAGCATCTCCTGCTAACAAAAAATGGTCTCCAGCAATTGTACGCTTTTTAGTACCAATCCGTAGAGTGCTGCCTTCTAAATTGCCAATTAGTTCTGCATTTTTAAATCGTTCTTTAAAAACAGGATGCTTTTCAATGTATTCATTTAAGGTTTGTTTTAAATCTATATCATGTTTTTTTAGCTTATCCATACGGACTACTAAATTCATATTCACTCTATTGTTGGAAAGTGGAGTTAAATATGCGCCACCAGGCATTAATTTTCTAAATAAAAATAGCTCACAGTAATTGGGATAAGGCATTTCCACACCAGCAAAATACCCGCGAATTCCTACTGCGGTGTGATGCGTAAGTCGTTTAAACTTACCCATATTTTCACTAAGTTTTGAATTAGATCCACTTGCAACCACTACTAAATCGGCTATTATTTCATTGCCGTCTCTTTCTTTAATAATCGCTTTGTTGTTTACGATAGAAATATTGGTTGCGTTGTATCCTTCAATCACTTGTATGTTGGCATCTTTCTTTGCCAAATTCATTAAGTGATTGTCAAACTCTAGCCGAGATATTCCATAACAAGATGGCTCGTCTGTGTCTTTCTCTAATGACTTGAAGGGGACTTTCACCTTATTGAAACTAGAAGAATAGGCATAAACCCCTTTTATTCTAATTGCTTCTTCTTTTTCTGCCAATCCCTCAATAAGTGTTGGGTCAATCTCTTTTAGTATTCTTAATGTGTTTCCAGTTATGCAATCTGCACATGCTTTATGGCGTGGAAAAAAATGTTTGTCTATTAATATGCTCTTTATACCTCTTTTAGATAATAATAAACTAGTGATAGTTCCTGCAGGTCCAGCTCCAACTATACAAACTTTTGTTTTCAACTGTTCCATCTAATGCATAAAATTTATTAGTAAATATGAGGTTAAAAAACGCATTGCTTGTTTAATAATTATAGTCTTGGTATCCATTTTATTTCTTCTGCTTGAAGTTCATTAGCAATAAATCTTCCTAAAACAAACAAATAGTCGCTCAATCTATTCAAATATTTTATTACCAATAGGTCTACAAAAAGGTCATGTTCTTGCATATTAACGGCACATCTTTCAGCGCGTCTACAAATACATCTTACAATATGTGCTGTTGATACTACCACATTCCCACCAGGCAAAATGAAGTTTTTCATGGTAGGCAAAATTTCATTCATGCTATCTATTTCTGTTTCAAGAAGCACTATATCTTGTTCCTTTAAATCTGGAATCTTCATTGTAGGTGCTTTTTCTGGGTCGCAAGCTAAAGAAGACCCGATTGTAAAGAGCCTATCTTGAATTTCTTTTAAAATAATGTTAGAATGATGGTGATGAAAACTATCTCCCAAAAGTCCTATGTAGGAATTTAATTCATCTACAGTCCCATAAGCATCTATTCTTATATGCGACTTTGATACTTTCGTTCCACCAATTAAGGATGTTTTGCCAAGATCGCCTGTTTTAGTGTAAATTTTAAAAGACATAATGTTAGTAAAAACGCTGCATTGTATAAAGTTAAACAGCTGTTGCCTTATACAATATTAATGGAAAATAGTTGACGCTCAATAAGGCAGGAAGGTAGAATTTTGATTAAAAAAAAAAACAGTTGCACCTTTTTAAGCCTTTTTTAATATTGTTGTTTTAATGTAGGCGTCTATATTTGGCAGATTATAAGTATTAATGCTTAACTCTTTTCAATATGACTTTAGATAAACAAATTGAAATATCATTTGACAAGCAAAAACCCATGCAGCAAATAATTGTTTCCATTTTACCTTTCGTAGCATCTATTGTTTTCATTATTTTCTTAGCTATAAAGCATGATAGCATACTAAACAGCCCTTTACTAAAAATTGGAATGCCGTTAGGGTGTTTATTTTTTTGGGCGGTGTTAAACTATGAAAATGTAAAGAAAATCACTTCTGAAAATCATGGAATAATCATAGACTCAAACGGTATTACAGATAGAACTGGTATTTTTAATACACAATATTTCGAATGGAAGGATATTTTCCACATTGATATGAATAAGTTTACAAAAACAGGATTGATAACCATAACCCTAAAAGGGCCAAGTGATTATTTGACAAAAGAAACCCAAAAAAACAAGCCAAAAGAGTCTAGTTTTAGTTTTAATTATGATAGAATAGAAATTGTTATGTCATTATATGGACTAAAATATGAGCCAATAGAAGTAAAAGAACTCATATTGAAAGCATTTGAAACATATAAGGTAAGTGCATAGCTAATTTTAGTCACATTACTTAGTTACATTTCTTTTAAAGATTACATCCATCGATTTCAAATGATAATGATGCTTCAATGAATGCAGCAATAGACAGATTGACTTACATTTACGCCGCACTCTAAATAATTATTAATTAAAGTATGAAGCAAATTGTATTAGTCTCTTGTTTATTGATTGTATTTTATGTTTCCAATGCACAAGTAAAAAAAGTACCTACCTCAAAGAATACAGCAAGTACTCAGGTATCTATTCCAATTACTTTAAAACCATATAAAAACAAATGGATTTATATTGGTAGCTATTACGGAAAAGGCAAAACCTTAATAGATTCTACATTGGTAGATAATGATAGCAAGGGTGTTTTTAAAGCATCTAAAAAATATACCCCAGGAATTTATTTTATAGTATCCCCATCTTATACCATTTTGTTTGAGCTGTTAATGGATGATAAGCAACGCTTTTCTATTGATGCCGATACTACTTCAAAGGCAGAACCTATCATAAGTGGGTCACCTGAAAATGATTTATTTAAAACCTATTCTCAATTTTCAGTAAAGAAAGGTAAATTACTAAATGACCTTGGAGAAAGCTATAAAAAAGCACCTATTAAAGAAGATTCTACTAGACTAAGAAATGAAATAATTAAGGAAAACAAGGCATTACAAGATTATAGAGATGACTTAATTAAAAAAAATCCAGAATCATTATTGGCTACTTTGCTAAATACAATGAAGCAACCAGATTATCCACCAGTGCCTACTGTAAATGGAAAACCAGATTCTTTGTATCCTTATCGTTTTGTAAAAGAGCATTATTGGGATGATGTAAACTTTAATGATGATAGATTGCTTCGTACACCATTCTTTGAAACCAAGCTTGATAATTACTATAAAACACTTGTTGTAAATGATGCGGATAGTATTTTCAAAGAAGTAAAATACATGCTATTATTTGCAAGAACAGGCAAAGAAATGTTTCCTTATTTGCTTACCAAGTTTACCAATAAATACATTAATCCAGAAATATTAGGGCAGGATAAAGTATTTATAAAAATGTTTGAAGAATTTTATGCGAAGGGTGATACCACTTATTTGAATCCTGCAAGTAGAAAAACAATCACTGAAAGATATTATAGTTTGGTTGCAAATCAAATAGGTAGCCCTGCGCCACCTTTAGAATTGGTAGATAGTTTGGGCAAAACTGTATCACTATACAACCTAAAAGGTAAATTTACTTTTGTCGTTTTCTGGGATCCTACCTGTGGTCATTGCAAAGAAGAATTGCCAAGAATTGATTCTATGTATAAAGCCAGATGGAAATCTTTAGGGATAAAAATTTATAGTGTGAATGTGAGCACTGCTTCAAATACACAACAAGAGCTAAGCACTTTCGTACATTCCAAAAAGATAGATAAAGATTGGATTTTCACATCACAAACCAAAGAAGCGCGTGATGCAGAAATTGCAGCCGGAGTAGCCAATTATCGTCAATTATATGATGTATATAAAACGCCAACAATGTATCTTTTAGATGAGAAAAAACAAATAATTGCTAAACAATTATCTATAGAACAGTTTAATGAAATTATTTCGGCTAAGCTGAAAATTAAGAAATAGAGTTACTTTTCAAATTAATTTATTTACTAGAAGTATTTTTAGAATATCAAACTATTTATGAAGCATACATTCATTGCAATTTCTTTTGTTTTATTATTGAATATCACTTTTGGACAAACACTTTTCACATTCGGAAATAAGCCTGTAACCAAGCAACAATTTTTGAATGCCTTTAATAAAAACCCTCCTAAAAAAGAAGATCGTAGAAAAGCGCTTGATGAGTATTTGGGTTTGTATATCAATTATAAACTAAAAGTACAAGCAGGATATGATGATCAATTGGAGAAACAACCCTCCATTGAGCAAGAAAGCAAAAACTTTAGGAAGCAAATTGCTGAAAATGTAATTAATGAAGAAGTAGGCTTAAAAGAATTAACCAAAGAAGCACTTCTTAGAAGCCAAAAAGACATTCATGCAGCCCAAGTATTTGTTGAAATAAACAAGGAAATGGATTCTGCCAAAGCACTTAAAAAAATAAATGAAGCTTATGCAGCCTTGCAATCAGGGAAATCCTTTGCCGAGGTAGCAGTAAGCTTTTCTACCGATGAAGCAGTTAAAAAAAGCAAAGGAGATTTAGGCTATATCACTGCATTTACCTTAGCCTATAATTTTGAAAGCGAAATTTATAATTTAAAGCAAGGCACTTATTCTAAACCATACAAAAGTTCAATTGGATACCATATTTTCAAAAATATTTCCGAACGTCCTGCGGTAGGTAAAAGAAAAATTGCACATATACTTATTGCTACCCCTCCCGGCTATACCCACGACCAAAAGAATCAATATGCAAGCCTAGCAGATAGTATTTATCAATTGCTAAAATCAGGTACTTCTTTTGATAAAATGGCTTTAGAATTTAGCAATGACTACAAAACATCAAACATAGGTGGCGTATTAAATGACATAAGTGTTGGTCAATATGATACTGATTTTGAAACAAAAGTATTTGGCTTAAAAAGTATTAATGAAATAACCCTTCCTTTTGAAAGCGATTATGGATACCATATTATCAAACTAATTGAGAAAAAGGAAGTTGCCAAAGACGTGAACGACGCAGCTACAATTGCAGCAATGAAAGCGCAAGTAGAAAAAGATGAAAGACTACGAAGCGCGAAAAAGAAGCAATTGGCAAAATGGCTTTCTGTAAGTAAATATACTCCTTACCCATACGATCATATTGCGTTTAAAGCTTATACCGATAGCAATTTGGAAGGTAAAATAACCAATGGAATTAAAAACATTACTGACACAACCGTTCTTTTCACATTTGAAAAACGAAAAGTTCATGCAGCAGATTGGGCAGTATATGCTACCAAAAACATTACCCAAACCATGCAAGACTATTCTGCAATGCTTAAGCAATTTGCAGAACATACTTGTACTCAATATTACACTGACTTCCTTGAGCTATATAGCCAACCAATGAAAGACCAATGTAAAGAATTTGATGAAGCCAATATCTTGTTTGCAGCAATGGATAAGCATGTATGGTCTAAGGCAAGTGAAGATATTACAGGACTAAAAAATTACTATTCCCAACATAAAGACAAATATGTATGGAATGCGAGTGTGAATGCAGTAATTGTAAGTGCAAAAACAAAAGCGCTAGCTGATGAACTTGTAGGAAAAATAAAGCAAAACCCTGATGATTGGAGAACTACTTCAACCAATTATGGTGCAGATGTAAACGCTGATAGTGGCAGATATGAAATCAATCAATTGCCAATAAAATCTACAATAGATAATAAAGTAGGCTTTGTAAGCGTACCAGAAAAAAATAGCAGCGACGATGCTTTTACATTTGTTTATGTACTTCAAGCGCATACTTCTAATGAAACTAGAACATTTGATGAGGCGAAAGGAATGGTGATAAACGATTATCAGCAAGTGTTAGAAGCGCAATGGTTAACTACTTTAAAGAAAAAATATCCAATAAAAGTGAATGATGCTGTTTGGAAAACCATTCAATAAATAGCCATTTACTTATTTATAACCATAGAAAAAGTTTCAGCAAAAGTGAATTATCAGCAGAACGTATTGCCGAAGCTTAGTCAGCCCTTTCGTCTAGAAGGATTCGTATTACCGAAGTTTAGTTACCCCTACGGCTTAAAGGATTCGTATTGACAAAGTTTAGTTAGCCCATATTCCTTGAAGGGAATGTATTGGCGAAGATTAGTAAGTCCGTATGGCTGTAGGGTTATGTGTTGCCTAAATTTGGTTAACTAGCAATTGGAGGGTTACGGGTTGCTGAATGTTAGTTTACCCGTATTACTAGAACGGAATGGGTTGCCGAAGTTTAGTTAACCCATTCTGCTGGAGGGGAACGTATTGCCGAGGGTTTTTGAGTATTTTCAATTGTAAATTCTTCCTAGTGGAATTTGTGTATTATTAAATTCTATTTTAACCTAAATACAAAGTACGTTTCTAATTATGATTAACACAACTTTTAGCCACTATTATCTAAACTAAAATTCTCCTCACTTACTCCTCCTCCTCATTAATTGATTTAATATTAGGATTGTTATTATCCATGGAAGAATCCTCTTTATCTAGCTTGCTTAGTTCTGCAAATTTTAAGGCATATTCATTCATTTCCTCAAAATGAGTGAGTTGTTTATGGCAATGTGTAAGCAATCCATAAGTGTTTATCTGGGTATTAATATTTACTTCTTCTGTTTCTATTAATGCTACTACTTTATCCAAGTATTCAATAGCCCCACTATAGTCTTCCTCTACAGTTAAATGCAACTTAGCTACATTCAAATACAAACGTGCATTATTGGGCTCAATCTTTATTGCTCTTGTATAATATTCCATTGCACGATAAAAATCGTCAGCCAAATGGTAATAAATAGCTACATCTACTAATACCTCAGTATCATCTGGTTTTAATTGCAAGTATTTTAATTTGTATTCTAATGATGCTTCTTTTTCATCAATTTTTTCATGGGCATCACTTAATAAAAGCAACGTATCTGGATTGTTTTCTTCTATATCTAGTGATTCTTCCAATGCGCCTATTGCTGATTCATAATTTTTCATTAGCACAAATGCCTTTCCCAACATTTGAAGACCCACTCCACTGTATTTGGGGTCTTTTGATAAACAGTAACACCATATTGCCGCATTTTCGTAATCTTTTTCTTTCAGATTGGTGGAAATGATTTTGATGATAGAATAATGATACACTTCAGAGATTGTTCTTGCTTTATCAATCTTTTCAATACCTCCATCTAAATCTGATGAAACTTCTATCAGGTGTAGCCCCCAAGTCCAATATGCCAATGCAACTAAATTTTTATCGTCGCTTTCTTCTGTTATTTGAGCATAAATACTGGGCAGAATATCTATATTCATTTTTTGGCGCAACAAGCACTCTGTGTATAGCATCAACAAATTGTATTTGCGATGCGGTTCTTTTTCAATAGACTTCTCAATATGTTCTAATAATGCTTCTTTGGGTACTGATAAGTATAAATCAATCTCGTTTGGTATCGTATTTTCCGACATTTTTAGTATTACTTTTATTTATTATGCAGTAAATGATATTGTTATAATTAGTTAATAGATGGTTGCAAAATAGGAAAACTGAGAATATTTTTAAAAAATTTATACTTCAGTTGATAATCATATAAACCAATATTATTTTGATTGAGGGTAGGTAATTAGCAAATACCATTTAATTACAAATAGTTTCCTTGTTAATAATCTTCAGTGTTTATATTTGACTATTCGTGTTTTTAGTTTACGTTGAATAGTTTAAGTACAGCAAATATTTAATTTAATATTGAACCATTGCTATTATGAATTCATTTGCATTTTATAATTTAAAAGGAGGTGTAGGCAAAACCACTTCTACTATCAATCTTGCTTTTCTTGCAGCAAAAGAAGGATTGAAAACCTTAGTTTGGGATTTAGATCCTCAAGGAGCAGCTTCGTTTTATTTAGGCGTGAAAAGCGTGGTAAAGAATGAATCGAAGAAAATATTAAAAGATACAATTGATCTTCAAAGTGCTATTCAAGCTTCCCCTTATGAAAATCTTTCTATCATACCTGCAGATCTTTCTGCTAGGCAAGCTGACATATTGTTAAACGAGCAAAAGCAATCTAAAAAAAGAATAGCCACGCTTATTGCTTCTTTACGTGGAAAATATGATGTAGTAATTATTGATTCGCCACCTGGCATTTCATTATTGCACGACAACATTTTTAATGCAGTAAAATGGATATTAATTCCCAATATACCTACTACCCTATCCATTCGTTCTTATGATACTTTAATACAATATTTTAAAGATGAAGAACTAGATAAACAAAAAATAAGGTGTTTTTTTAGTATGGTAGATAGTAGAAAGAATTTGCATAGCGATACCATTCATTTCTTTTTTAAGAATACTCAATTTTTTAAAAGTTATATACCTTACTTAAGTGAAGTTGAAAAAATGGGTGTAAACGAGGCTCCCTTAGAAACTTTTGCTAAGAACAGTTATGCTGCCCAATGCTATAGAGATTTGTGGAAAGAAATAAAAAAGTGTTGTTTTTAGTTAATCGACTAATCCATTATTATGCAAAAGATTGGGTAGTAATATTGAATAATAGCATTTGCTGACTAATACCTCAACAGAATAAAAAGGGCTATGATTAAGAAGCAGCCATTTATATTTGACCTCTTTATTAATATTTAATTATGAAATTGTTAGAAAATAAAGTAGCAGTAGTTACTGGAGCAGCTCGTGGAATAGGAGAAGCAATTGTATTAAAATTAGCAGAACATGGTGCTTCTGTAGCATTTACATTCGTAAGTGATAGTAGTGCAGAAAAAGCAGCATCGCTTGTAAGTAAATTAACAGAACTTGGGGTAAAAGCAAAAGCATACCAAAGCAATGCGGCAGATTTTGCACAAGCAGAAAGCTTTATTACAGATGTAATTAGTGAGTTTGGCAAAATAGATATTTGTGTAAATAATGCGGGAATTAGCAAAGACAATTTGCTGATGAGAATGACTGAACAACAGTGGGATGAAGTAATAGATGTAAACCTAAAAAGTGTTTTCAATATTACCAAACAAGTAATTAAACCCATGATGAAAGCAAAAGCGGGAACAATTATCAATATGAGTTCTATCATAGGTGTTCGTGGAAATGCTGGACAAGCTAGCTATGCAGCAAGCAAAGCGGGTATTATTGGTTTCACAAAATCTATAGCTGCTGAACTAGGAAGTAGAAATATACGTTGTAATGCTATTGCACCTGGTTTTGTAGAAACAGATATGACGCATTATTTACAAGATGGTGCAGGTGCTGAGGCTTTTTTAAAGAAGATACCATTAGGTAGATTTGGAAAAACAGAAGAAATTGCTAATAGCACTTTATTTCTTGCAAGCGATATGAGCAATTATATTACAGGTCAGGTATTAAGTGTTTGTGGTGGATTGAATATTTAAAACACACCCTTTCATCCAACATATTTTGTTAAGACCCAGATTAAGAAGCAACAAATTATTTAATTATTAGTATATGTACTCTAATAATAATAAAATAAAGAAGATGGGAAAAATAAAATTGAGCATATTACTGATAATCGTTTTTTTTATTCAATCTATACAACTAAGTATTGGGCAATGTAGTATTTGCACCAAAACTGCACAACAATTAGGAGAAGGTCCTGCTCATTCATTAAATGGAGGTATCTTATACCTTATGTTTACTCCACTTGCAATTATGGCATTTATTGGCTGGAGATGGTGGAGAAAAGAAAAGGAATATTTATAAATGATTTATTAGCCCAGATTATACCATTATAAGTGTATACTATCTGGGCTTTTTTAACATCTGTTATTCCATTTTTCAAATGAATTTATTCATTTAGCAAGTAATTTACATCGTTTCACGAGTTATTTACTCCATTTTCCACGCGAGTTATTCCATTTTTCACGTGCGACATCGGACTTTTCACGCAAGACATTGGACTTTTCACGCAAGACATTGGACTTTTCACGCGAGACATCGGACTTCTCACGCGCGATATTGGACTTCTCACGCGAGTTATTAGACTTTTCACGTACGATATCGGACTTTTAACAACAAGTTTTATTACGATATCACCCCTTTTTGCATTAGGGTTAAAAAACGCAGCATTTGCTCCATGTTTTTAATATCATCTACCACAAGAAGGAAGTTTTTACCCGCTTGTTTTAGTCTTGCTTTATTGGTTCCTGTTTGTAAATAACCTAGAATGTTTTTAAATAATTCTGTTTCAAAGTAGGGCGAGTCATTCTTATTTATAAAATAACAACGCATGGTATTTTCTTTAAGACTCATTTTTTCAAAACCAAGTTTTACGGCAATCCATCGGCATCTTACTGTGATAAACAAATCTTCTACTTGAGTGGGAATGGCCCCGAACCTATCCGTTAATTCTTGATGAAAAGCTTGCAAGGCAGGTTCATCTTCACAATTATCCAATCTGGTATAAAGGGATAAACGTTCTGTAATACTTTCTACATAGCTATCGGGAATGAGAATTTCCAAATCAGTATCAATAGTACAATCACTTACATAATCATCTTGTGCAGCAATTTCTTCTTTAAATAATTCTTTGAAAGAAGTTCTTTTAAGTTCTTTTACAGCTTCTTGTAATATTTTTTGATACATCTCAAAGCCTATTTCTGCCATAAAACCACTCTGTTCTCCACCCAACAAATTGCCCGCACCACGAATATCTAAATCGCGCATAGCAATTTGAAACCCGCTTCCCAAATCGCTAAATTGTTCTAGTGTTTGTAAACGTTTACGGCTATCACTAGGCAACGTGCTAATGCTTGGAGCCAACAAATAGCAGAAAGCTTTTTTATTGCTACGGCCTACACGCCCCCTCAATTGGTGCAAATCGCTCAGCCCAAATTGATGCGCATTATTAATAATGATGGTATTTACATTGGCAATATCTACCCCACTTTCTACAATGTTTGTACAAACGAGTACATCGTATTTCTTATCAATAAAAGCCAATATTCTTTCTTCAAGTTCATGCCCTTCTAGTTGTCCATGTGCAAATCCAATACTAATATCGGGGCATTGCGCTTGTATAAGTGCCGCCATTTCGCCCAATCCTTGCACCCGATTGTGAATAAAGAATACTTGCCCTCCCCTATTGGTTTCAAAATAAACAGCTTCTCTTATGAAATCTTCATTAAATGATTGTATTTCCGTTTGAATGGGTTGTCTGTTTGGTGGTGGGGTATTAATGATGCTTAAATCTCTTGCACCCATCAGGCTAAAATGTAGGGTTCTAGGAATTGGGGTTGCAGTAAGAGTTAAACAATCAACACTTGTTTTTAAGGTTTTTAGTTTTTCTTTATGGGCAACACCAAATTTTTGTTCTTCATCAATAATCATCATCCCAAGGTCCTTAAATTTTACCTCTTTTCCAAGCAAACCGTGGGTACCAATAATGATGTCTATTTTGCCTTCGGCTAATTTATCTAATGTTTCTTTTTTCTCTTTGGCAGACTTGAATCTGTTTACATAATCTACCGTTACGGGAAAATCTTTTAAGCGCTCTTTAAATGTTTTGTAATGCTGAAAAGCAAGGATGGTAGTAGGTACTAAAACGGCAGCTTGTTTACCATCTGTTACACTTTTAAATGCCGCACGAACGGCTACTTCTGTTTTTCCAAAGCCCACATCGCCACAAACCAATCTGTCCATTGGACTACTGCTTTCCATGTCTTTTTTCACGTCGGCTACTGCTTTTGCTTGGTCAGGAGTATCTTCATACATAAAGCTAGCCTCCAATTCGGTTTGCATATAGGTATCTGGTGCAAATGCAAAACCATGTTGTGCCTTTCGCTCAGCGTACAACTTTATTAAATCGAACGCAATTTCTTTAACCTTGGTTTTGGTTTTTTCTTTCAGCTTGTTCCAAACATCACTACCCAATTTATTCACTTTAGGTATTGAGCCTTCCTTGCCGGTGTACTTAGATATTTTATGAAGTGAATTGATATTTACGTATAAAATATCACTGTCTTTATAAATAATTCTTACTGCTTCTTGAAGTTTTCCGTTGATTTCGATTTTTTGTAGCCCACTATAAGTACCTACTCCATGATCTATGTGTGTTACAAAATCACCTGGCTGTAAGTCGCGTAAGGTTTTTAAAGTAATGGCTTTGTTTTTATTGTAAGCCTGTTTTACTTTGTATTTATGGTATCGTTGAAATATTTGGTGATCGGTATAGCAAACTACTTTTATTTCATCATCAATAAACCCTGCATGGATAGATGTGGGTATGGGAACAAAATTGATTTCTGTGTTTAAATCTTTGAATATGCTATGTAACCTTTCTAACTGTTTAGCTTGATCGGAAAATATGTAAATAGCATATCCTTCTGCCTCTTGCGTTTTGAGGTTGTTTATTAGCAAATTGAATTGCCTATTAAATGAAGGTTGCGCTTTTGTTTGAAAGGATAAAGTAATATCAGATGTAAACTGGGGTGCATATCCAAATTCTATGATATGTCTTTGTTGTATTTGTCTTTCAATAGTAGCAACAGGTGTAAAATCTGCTAGACTAACATTTTTTAGAATATTATTTTCGTCTTCTTCCCAATCTTCTCCATCCGATTGTGAAGACCGTTTTGCTTTCCCTTTTTCAGGGGTAGATGTTACTATAGGCTTTTGCAAAAAATTGCCAAGCTCCGTTTCCGATTCCTTTATTTCTTCTTTAATTACATCCCAATCCTTTAGCCAAACTATGGTATTTTCAGGCAGAAACTCAAAAAGAGAGACTTTGTCACCTGATTCAAACTGTGTTTCTACATTTGGAATAATGCTTACTTGTAATATTTTTCTTTCACTAAGTTGGGTTTCAGGATTGAATATTCTAATACTGTCAACTTCATTTCCAAAAAGTTCTACTCTATAAGGTTTATCATTTCCAAAGGAATATATATCAAGTATTCCACCTCTTAATGCAAATTGCCCTGGTTCGTAAACAAAGTCGGTTCTTTCAAATCCGAACATTACGAATAATTCCATTATTCCATCTAAATTGATGGTATCATTTGTTTTAATGAGAATGATGTTCCCTTTTAATGTGGAAGGCAATACTACTTTCTCAAATATCGCTTCTGGATAAGTAATAATTATTTTCTTGTTACCCCCACTAGCTAGTTTCGTTAATGCCTCAGTGCGAAGCATTACATTAGAAGAATTTAAAAGGCGGAAATTCTTCTTACTTTTAAAAGAGGAAGGAAAATAAAAAATATCTAGGGCGTTAGTTAGATTTTCAACTGTATTAAAAAAATAGGCTGCTTCTTCTGGATCATTTAATACCACTAAATGATTCAAATTTTGATTATCTGGGTGCGCAAAAATGGTAGCTACTATAAAATCAGAGCTACTCCCTATTAGATTTTTAAGATAAATTTTTTGCTTATCAGCAAAGGATAGTCTATTAGCTAGAATTGATACGGAAGGGGAATTTTGATATTTTTCTAGTAATACATTTAAGTTCATATACTTCTTAAGCTATCTAAAGTGTAAAAAAAGTCATGCAGTAGAAAGCAATACTAATTATGATTGCAATATGAAGCATGAAGTTTTAACCCAGATTATGCTATAGGATTTGTAGTGAGAGCCTCAAAGGCAATGTAGATAAGTGCTAGAGGTCATTTTCTGGATGTAGTAATATTTGGATATTACAAGGTCAAAAAATGTTCTCAAGAGCTTAGCTGTGCAGCGTTTCAGATTCTTAATAAAATTTCTATTGCAAAATATGGGTTTCATAATAAAACAACTTGGAAATAGTTTTTTCTGGTTGAGAATAAAATGTATTTGGGTTGTAAGTTGTTGCAATTGTATAAAAAAGAAATATTGATATTGTTTGATATTATACTAAAAGTATAAGAATGTAACTGTGAATCTCTTATTTATAGTTCTAGTTTTTTTATAGCGGCAATAGCAGCGGCTTGACTAGCATCTTTTTTATTAAATCCTTTTCCTTCAGATAAAACTTCACCATCTAAAACAGTTTGAATAATAAATACCCTTCTGCTTCCTTCTAGTTTTTCCTCAAACAGTTCAAAAGTTAAAACCTTATTGTTTTTGCTAGCCCACCCAATTAATTTGTTTTTAAGATTGATGTCTATCAATTCTAAATCTTCTACAAACATGTGGGGGATGATAATTTGGTTCGAAATCCACTTTTGGGTTTTCTTATACCCTTTATCTAAATATACTGCCCCAACAATAGCTTCAAGTGTATTCCCAAATATATTACTAGTACGTAGTGCAGAATCTTGCCTATTGAAAACCGTAATTTTATTGATATTCATTTTCAATGCGATATCATTTAATTGTTGGCGATTCACCATTTTGCTTCGCATTTCGGTAAGAAAGCCCTCCCCTTTATAAGGATATCTTTTAAATAAGTAGTCTGCTACTACACTACTCAAGATGGCATCTCCTAAATATTCTAATCGTTCGTTATTAGATTCAGGACTATCCTTTATGCTACGGTGACTAAGCGCAGTGTTATACAACAATATATTATCTGGCTTAATGCCTAATACATTGGTTATTTGCTTCTTTACGGATTTAGTATCAGGATCTTTTTTCTTGAAAAATGTTTGTAGTACTTGCACAAGTGTGATTAGGCTATGTATTTTTTTACTATCACACAAGCATTATGGCCCCCAAATCCAAAAGTATTACTCAAAGCAGCGTCCACTACTCTTTCTTGTGCTTTGTTAAAAGTAAAGTTTAAATTAGGATCTAAAGCTGGATCGTCAGTAAAGTGATTGATAGTAGGTGGAATAATATTATGTATAACAGTTTTAATACATGCAATTGCTTCAATTACACCAGCCGCTCCTAAACAATGACCTGTCATGGATTTAGTACTGCTAATGTTTAGATTATATGCATGTTGTCCAAATACTTGCGTTATCGCCTTAGATTCAGCTATATCGCCAATAGGGGTAGATGTTCCATGTGTATTAATGTATTGTATTGATTCTGGTTTTAATCCAGCATCAGTTAAAGCTGCAAGCATTACATTTTTCGCTCCTAATCCTTCAGGATGTGGAGCAGTTAGATGATACGCGTCAGCTGTTGCGCCTCCACCCGCTATTTCGCAATAAATTTTGGCACCACGTTTTATAGCATGTTCGTATTCTTCTAAAATTAAAACACCAGCAGCTTCCCCCATCACAAATCCATCTCTATCTTTATCATAAGGACGGCTTGCAGTTTTAGGATCATCGTTGCGCTCACTCATTGCTTTCATAGCATTGAAACCGCCTACTCCAGCTTCGCTAATCACCGCTTCAGAACCACCAGTAAGGATTACATCTGCTTTTCCTAAACGAATAGTGTCAAAAGCTGAAATAATTCCATTCGTACTACTTGCACAAGCGCTTACTACTGCATAATTAGGGCCTCTAAATCCATGACGCATAGAAATATGACCAGCAGCAATATCCAAAATCATTTTAGGAATGAAGAAAGGATTGAATCTTGGGGTACCATCCCCATGAGCGAAGTTCATTACTTCTTCTTGAAAAGTAATTAACCCGCCAATGCCACTTGCGAATATGACACCTACACGATCAACATCAACATTTTCAATTGTAATACCAGCATCTTTCACAGCCATATCACTTGCCACAATAGCAATTTGCGCAAACCTGTCTAGCTTACGTGCTTCTTTTGTGTTCATGTGATTGGTTGGATCGAAACCTTTTATCTCGCAAGCAAATCTAGTTTTGAACTTTGCTGCATCGAACCCAGTGGTGAAGTCTGCACCAGACACACCATTGATTAAATTATTCCAGAAATCATCTACATTATTTCCCAAGGGTGTGAGTGCACCCATTCCAGTTACCACAACTCGTTTTAATTCCATACGGCAAGAACCCATTTAAGTGAAAATCCGCCAATATGATGGCATGAGCCCCAAAACTGGCGGATTTAAAAATATTGCATTTGCAAAAATTACTTACTTAGCGTTTTCTTCTAAATAAGCCACAGCCTGACCAACCGTAGTAATGGTCTCTGCCTGTTCATCTGGAATGGAAATGTTGAACTCTTTTTCAAACTCCATAATTAACTCAACGGTATCTAAAGAATCCGCACCAAGATCATTAGTGAATGAAGCTTCATTTGTTACTTCTGCTTCATCTACGCCTAACTTGTCTACTATGATCTTCTTAACTCTAGTTGCGATGTCTGACATTGTAATTACTTTTTTAGTTACGGTTGCAAAAATATAGTTTTTGGTAAAACTTCAAACGATTAAAAAAAAAATCTTTTAAATCTGGCTAAGTTTTTATTCAACTATCAACTTAATTCTGCTACTTTGTAACTGTAAATAATAGTTGATTGCTCCAAAAAAAAATAACCATGGCTTTAAAATTTATTGATTATGGCACTCCTCAGTACAAAGAAATGATTGAATTGAGGAAAATGATACTACGCGACCCTTTAGGTTTGAAATTTATAGAGACAGAATTAGAAAGGGAAAAAGATGATATTCTTCTTGGAAGTTTTGATGATGATGTACTTGAAGGTTGTTGTTTATTAACAGAAACTAAAAAAGATACAGTTAGATTGAGGCAAATGGCAGTTCTAGATGGTCTTCAAGGTAAGGGAATTGGCAAAGCTTTAATGCTTTTTGCTGAAAATGTTGCTAGAGATGCTGGTTACAAGAATATTTCTATGCATGCGCGTGCCTCTGCAATAGGATTTTATGAAAAATTAGGGTACCATATAACTGGTAACGAATTTTTAGAAGTAACAATTCCCCATTATGAAATGGAAAAAGAAATCTAATATACTCGTCAATTAATGAAATTATAATTTAAAAGACTTATGAGTAAGGTGTATTTGTTTACAAAAGAAAAATTACAACTACACATCTATTAGTCAACTAAATCTATATCACTTAATATTGCCCCACTTAAAACAAAAAAAATATGGATTATAGCAAAATATTGTCAATATCTGGTATGCCAGGATTGTTTGAACTTGTAAATAATAGAACCGATGGAGGAATTGTGAAAAGCCTTCAAGACGGAATTATTAAATTTGTTTCTGTTCGTTCAAATACTTTTTCTCAATTAGAAAGTATAGAGATCTTTACAATCCGAGAGAATGTAAATCTTTCTGATATATTCTTAGCTATGGAGAAAAGTGAGGAGCCTTTGCCATTGGAAAAGGATTCTAAAGCAGTGAAAAACTATTTTGAAATTGTTTATCCTGATATTGACTTTGAAAGAGTTTATTATAGCGACATGAAAAAAATGGTAAAATGGTATGGTATTCTAAAGAAAAACAACATTGAAATCAAATCAAGAAGTCAAGAAGATTTAGATAGTTCTGCCGAAATAGATGATGAATCAAAATCTGAAGAAGTAGCTTAATAACAAATAATCATTAATTCAATAATGCCGCACATAAGTTTATGTGCGGCATTATTTGTTTTAACTACCTTGTCTATTTTAATCGAAGCCCTAATTACATAACTACTAGGCACAAGAAAATAAAAAAATTGTCAATTTAACAATAGTCTTACATCGAAAATTAACCTAAAAATCCTCTAATCAAGTTCATCTTTTATCAGGAAAATTCCAAAACATTTATCCTAATGTGTCAAAACAGGGTATTTGTCTCATTTTGTAATTAGTCAAATAAAACTTTCTAATGCCACTTAGGTCGGATGATTTTTATTTACATAATAATTTGTTTGTCTGTTTTCATTTTATCATACAACTTGCAAATGCTTTTAACAACTAATTGTTTGATAAAAAATCTTTCAACCAATCATTTTTTATAATCTTTAAATGTACATTTTCATGAAGAAAAAAATGCGAACCCTTGCTTTGCTTTTTGGTAGTGCGCTTTATTTACAGGCACAAACACCACCCGTTAAACTCACCCCTCCCCCACAAGACCAAGGTTTGCCTTATACGCAATCTGCTCGCCCTCGTGCTTTGGAGGCTTTGAAAGGAACTACTGCCCTATTTGCTGGTAGCAGGTATGCCTATGTGGATGGATTTAAAATACGGTTAGACACCAAAGACATACTTCGTGCAGAGGCTTTCTTGCAAAATGGAAAACTGTTTGTGCCGGAAGCTTTTGCCACTGTGTTGGCTCAAAAGAAAATCAATCCAAAACCAATACCTAAGGGGTTGGAAATTTTGAAACCTCGTTGGGTATATGAATTAGAGCGTCCTGCTTATACTTTGCCTGCATCGGTAGAAAAAACAATCGTGAAAGGGGCTACCTATATTGCTGCTACTGATTTGGCAAAAGCATTGGGCAAGCAAATACTCCTTACCAAAAGAGGTTTATTGATGGTAAGTGATAAACCTATTACCTACACCGATACAGACCCCGTTTTGTCTGATTGTATCGTGAGCATTTTTGATACGCCAGAAAAATATATGGATCCTGATATTGCTACTAAGTATGTTCCTACATTGAAACAACAAGGCAAATGGACAGAACATGTACGTGTAAAGCCAGAGGACTTGAAATTATTGGAAGAAGGCAAAGAAACTGAATGGAAATTCACCCCAAAAAGCGAATATGACTTTAGTGGATTTAACCAATCGCTATTGGGTAGTAAAGTGCCTGCACCGGGTGTTTATCCCAGAATTTTGTTTTCTCCAGAAGATTTGCCAATGCTGAGAAAACACATTGCTGATAACAAAACCGCCCAAAAATCAATGGCTGAAATTGAAATCTTGTTTAAAAAAACTTGGTGGGATGCCAATACCGCCGATGGCAAACTGTTCGACCAATTAGCAAAAGGCGATTTTGATAAGAGTGGTGATGGCGGCTTGGGCGGTTCTTACCATGTGGCTGGTTTGACCAAAGACTTTAAACCGGGCATTGCGCAGTCGCACATTAATTATATCACCAATTGTTTAACCACGATGGCCTTGTATTGCTTACTTACCGACAATGAAACATTGGGTAAAAAAGTGGCTGATGCATTGGCAAATTATTATCAATTGGTAGAGAAAAAAGTGGAGCAGCATATTAAATCAAGCGATAGTGAATTTGGCGATAGCCCTGATGATGCCAATAATGCAGAAACACAATGGCGTGGTATGCATGGGCAATTACCCCACATGGATATTGCTTTATCGCTTGATTATGCGGGCAAATACATGACAGCAGAACAAAGAAAATTCATGCAAACCCTAATAGCCAAAGCCACTTATGGTCGCAGAACGGGTGGTGGCGATGGCCCAAGAAGGGGTTGGAGAGATATTAACCATGTTACTTGGCATTTTACCCACCACATTGCCTTAGCTGCTATTGAAGGGTTAGATGGATTTGACCAAGAAGCTTACCAAAGCGGTTGTGAATTAGCACATGATTTTCTTGAATGGGGCATAGATGATAAAGGCCAAATGTTTGAAAGCAATGGTAAAAGTGGTGGTGGCTTTCAATTTCAATTTTTGGCGATGGTGGTGCAAGCTCGTAGGGGCGATAACCTGTTTGGTCATCCTCATTTTAGAAAACTATTGACTGCACAGGTTTATACAACTGCTCCTAATAGAAAAGAAACCTTGAGTAGCGGCACTTGGGGTGGCACACCATTTTCGCCACCAAGTGTGATGAATATTAAATGCTTCTTTCCAAACGACCGAGCTGCAGATTATTTATTGCAAAATGCTTATCCCGATGTGGTTTGCGATAAAATAGACATTGAAGCCTACAAGGTACAGTTGGAAAAGAAAATCAATGGTGTTCGTTTGCCCGGCACTACTTACCCTGGATTTGTATTTTCCTTTCCTTATGTAACCGATTGGAAACCCACCACCCGCGAAGATTTGAAACTCAATCCAATCTGGAACACCGAAACCCAAGGTATTCTTTCTGCGGTGTCTGACAATACAGAAAAAGCTACTTGGCTTTGTTTTCATACCCGAAACAACCACTATATAGGTTCTGGTCATCACCATGCCGATATTGGTATGTATTATTTCTCAGGATTAGGGGTTAATTGGATTACCGAGTCGCCTTCGCCAAAGGCATATTCAGGTCGCTATCACAACGAAGTGATTGTTGATGGTAAAGCAGAAGCAGAAACGCCAACAGCAGGGGGTTATTACTTAGGTGCGAATCTTACGCCTAATGGTGCTTTTGCAAGTGAGGATATGACCTATAGTTACACCTACCAATGGTGTGCACAAGTGATGAAATGGGGCGATGGGTTCTCTAAAATTGATTCGTCTGTGGCAAAAGATGGCTGGGAATTGGAAACTCGTCCAGATAATTTCAAATATTTCGTAGGTACCAGCCTTTACAAAATGCGCTATTGGTGGCCTTCTTACAATTTTGCCAATTTCACACCCAACTTCCGTGCTTTATGGAACCCAATGGAATATGTGTATCGTTCTGCAGGTATGGTGAAAGGCAATCATCCTTACAGCATCATAGTAGATGATTTGAAAAAAGATGCCAACCAACATTTGTATCAATGGACAGCCATGAGTGCAAAAGGTGTTTGGAAAGCAGAATATCCTAATCTACCCAAAGGAGCATTGGTATTAGCCCATGAAGATAAATTAGAAAAAGATTGGGCTAAGGGAACCGAAGTGGCGGCATTAAATCCCAAAAAAGGCGACCCATTGTTACTCCTATATAGTATTGCAGAACCCAACGAAAGCAATGACCTAAAAATAGAAGTAGCCAAAGAAGGTAAAAACCTCAATGGTGCTCAATTCTCCAATTTTGAAGCTGCGATTCCTAGTTATAACCGCATAGTATTGGACAGAAATGCCATTCAAACCAATTTTAAAATACTGCTGATTCCTTTTACCTACGGGGAAGAATTGCCTACCATTTCTGTCAATGCCAATAAGGCCACCATTTTTTGGAAAGATGGGCAAAAGGATGTTTTGGAGTTTAAGGTTGCGAATAATAGAACGAGTGTTGCTGTGATTAGAGGTGGG